>WBZR01000079.1_pt1 | contig 169242 bp, 147 predicted proteins | sample 5204231 | NCBI WGS metagenome assembly WBZR01 (sample SAMN12412403, study PRJNA552823) | activated sludge metagenome | isolation source: activated sludge from anammox sidestream of wastewater treatment plant... | place: USA: Virginia | collected 2017-08
CCGAACTGGAAGAGGCAGCGAAAAAGCCAAACGCCTTGTCGTACATTGGCGCAGGAGCGATTCGCGGTCAGATGGTGGAACGATGCCTGAAGACCATCCCGAGCCTCAGTAGCATTGAGAAAGTCCTGCATGAAGCGGGCGCCACCCAGCCACGGCGGACGCAAGCGCAACCCATTGCGTACCCACATATCCGCGTTGAGCATCCCCACCAACTGACGCAGATGGATAATGTGCCGCACTACTTATCGGGTGGGATGTTGGTGAATTGCTTCAATGCCATTGATGTGGTTTCCCGTTATCCAGATGGCCAGCAGTATGAGCGCAAATCCACCGACGAAGTCCTGGATTTTTGCCTGAAGACCTTCCGCACCCTCGGGATTTCCGAGTACACCCAGATGGATAACGAGAGCAGTTTCAATGGCGGGCGTACCCATCCCTACGTGATTGGACGAGTGCCGCGCTTGATGTTGTTGGTTGGCACGGAATTGATCTACTCGCCTTACCACCATCCTAAGAGCAATGCCTTTGTAGAACGTTTTCACCAAGATTACAGTAGGAATGTTTGGGACAAGGTGCGAATGCAAAATCTGCCACATGTCCGGCAGACCTCGACCCGTTTCTTTGGGCGGTATCGCCTCAGCAGACACCACTCCGAACTGGATGGACAATCGCCCGCTTGCCTACACTTGGCCAACCCGCCGCACTTCCTGTCAGCAGACTTTGTCCTGCCCAAGCCACTACCCATCACCGAAGGGAAAATCCATTTCATGCGCGCTGTGTCGAAAGACCAAACCATTCCTATTTTCAATATCAACTGGTCGACCGGCTTAGCGCAACCTGGTCAAGGCGTGTGGGCGACATTGTTCATTACTCTGCAAGGAGCCAGACTGTGTATCTATGACCAAGCTCCTGATATAACGAGACGGCAATGTTTTGCCCACCATCCCTTCCCGCTGTCTGAACCCGTTTTGCCTTTGTCTCAGCCATTTCAAAAGCCTGCAACCAACTGGCTGCAACATTTGTTCATTCGTTCTGCAAAGTATTCCACGATGTCCTCAAGGTTATTCGGTTAGTAAGGTTCTGGGCTTTCCACGATGTCCGTAGGGTCGACACCTAATTACTTGGCTCAATCAGGTAAATACCATTTTGAGACTCAGTCATCCAACCTTCAAGTCCGTTGTTTGTTCGCACATACCACCAGTTATTTCCGTCAACACATTCTGGCCCATCTAAAATAGTAAGCCGCGTTCCCTCGGGTACTTTTCCAACAATGCTTTGGGTAAAACCAGGTTGACTACGGAGGCGGGTATTACTGCCGTCTACTTGCGCTACTCTTGCTTGATCTCCAATAGAAATGCGCGAGGCAGTCTCGGAACAAGTTTGTTGAGCAAAGCTCATCGGCTCTAAATAATAGGTTCCCCCCTTACCCTCTGCCATCCATCCGCGAGAACCATTGGGTATTTCAATTTGCCACCATGTATAACCATCGTTGCATTTGTGCTCGCCGATGATCAAGAATCTAGTTCCCTCAGGCAAACGTCCAACAATATCGCTGGATGTCGTAGGCAGTTTCCGTATACGAGTTGGAGTCCCATCTGTAAATGTAACACGGGCAGTGGAACCCATGCCCACTTGCGACCGAGGCGCTCCGGAACACAGTGGGGTGTCACTTAAAATAGGAGTATTTGCTCTTAAAATACTCTCAGCAAAACCATCTGTAAGATGATATTCACCGGTTTTTTCTCCCACAACCGCATAATCAAGTCTATAGTCCAATTCCTTGAACTTTAAACTCAAATTACCGTCACCATTTACTGTAAATCCCTGCCACCCTTCAAATTCGAGCTCGCCAGAGGACGACGAATATATAAACAGTCTAATTTTTTCACGGGGTGAAAAATTATATACCTGAATTTCGTCGTCGCCGTACAAAAGGACTGCACCCGATTTAGTAATTCTGCTCACGTTAAACATAAAATCTAAAGACTCTGCGCCGTTTGAAAAGCGCATCTCATATTCGCCAGTTGCATCAAAAACTGTGGGCAGGAAACTCCAATACATTGAACCAGAGAGAGGATTAAGCGTTTCAGTTTGCAAGGCGATCCCGTTGGGTCCAACAAGGGTGGCCGATACACCCTCGTTGTCATCCCATCCACAGGAAAGCACCCAAGCGTTTTCAAACTGCTCCACATCAAACCACTCGCTAACTATTGCAGGAGAAGTAATGCCTTGACAAGGATCTTCACCATCTCCACCTCCTTGACCGTAAAACCACGCCTCTTCAACAATGTCATTGATATCATTGGGCAGGCTGGTATTCACTTCAGAAGGGTCAAAATCAAATTCACCCGTTTCATTCGTCACAAAAGATTCATCAGTCGAAATACCACCTCCCTGAGGCAATTTGTTCTCTGAAGCGCCTTCTTGCTTCTCTTCAATACCTGGGTCTAGTGATGGATTAGGCGTTGGAGCGCAACCAGCAAGCAACAAGCCAATACAGGCAACTATTCTGAAAATGTTTTCGATCTTCATACTATCCTCCACAAGATTTTATGGCAGTGGATCAATCCAATAATCTTCGTTGTCGCCTTCGCGCACCCAGCCTTCAAATCCTTGCTCGCTTTGGATATGCCACCAATATGAACTATCTGCACAAACTGGACCTTGTAGGATGGACATTTTGCGTCCGGCGGCAATAACATGGACTTTCTCCGCGCTTAAACTTGGCTGTGCTCGTAATGAGAGTTGGGGAGCCATACCACTACGCGTCACTTCTGCGCTCATTCCAACCTGCAAACGTGTTGGTAGTGTTCCTGGACAATAAGGAATTATCGATGGATCAGGAGTGGAAGTCGAAGGTAATTTTTCGAGAGGGCGAAGAAAGTAACCATCAGGTCCCGATTCCGGAACGAATGCTATACAGTTGCGATCAACACAACGAACTTCCCATAAAAAAGTTTCGTTTGCGCAAATAGCATTAGAAGTGATTTGGACAATTTCTCCTTTCCTTATATCGGAATGTCCATCTTCAACCCACAGGTAATTTGTATCAAGAGAATATGCGGGCAGATTATCCACCATCACTTGTGCATAACCATTCGGCAAAACACCAACTGGATTAAGAGCATTTTTACAAAAAATATCCGAAGTTCCCTGATCGCCTAATTGACCTGAAAATTCGCCGATTACAACATAGCTATCTCTGTTTTCAATGTTCAAAATTAAATCCCCATCGTCATCTACTTGAAATTCCTTCCAGCCAACCAACCTCAAATTGTTAGAATTTGACGTGCTGTAAACAAACAATCGGACATTCTCATTGGGGGAAAAATTTATCAAAAGCAATTGAGACTCATACAAATACAAACGAGCATCAGGAGGTTCGATAACCGTAAATGGATAATCTAGCGCCCAAGTATTGCCTGTAAACTTAATTGTATATTCTCCAATCGGATCATAGACTAAAGGCATATAATCATAGGAAAGTTCGCCGATATTTTCGGTTTCTGTCTGACGAACTATTGTCGTATCGCTAACAGCGGTTCCGTTGGGTAGATTAACAACAACCTGAACTTCTTCTCCAATGTTTAGACCACAAACAGTAACTGAAACATTTTGCATCCACTCAAAGGGTCTATCTGCAAGATGAGTAAACGTGGGAATCTGGTAATCGTAAAAATCGCATGCGCTTCCGCCACCGCCAAGTCCTCCAAAAAAGCCTATCTCTTGAATAATATCATTAGGGGGAACGAGATTTAGATCATCTTGAGTAAGGAATAAGTCTTGATCCGTAGCCGCCTCAGGTGTTTCACCATCAAATGAAGATACTTTTGTTGGCTCTACCTGAATCTGTTGATTTTCAGGATCAGTAGAGGGTGACAAGAATCCACAAGAGATAATCACGACGGAAAAAATAAAAATAAAATTTCTCCTCAGCATCTTCTCCTCTACAAGTATCAAGGCGTTGGCTGTAACATCTCGGCATTAATTTCATCCAAGCGTTTTTGATAAATCGCTTGTCGGTCGGGGATTGGACTCAAAATTTCGACTGCTTTCTGATAATGTTCAGCGGCTTCAGGCAATTTGCCTACCAGCCTATAAATAAGCCCCAATCGCGCGTACGACTCACCAGCAAACTCATACACGCGCGGGTTAGACCCGTCTCCATACGCATCAATAACTGCCCGAAACTCAGCGACAGCCAGGTCGAAATCAGGCAAGTTCCCCGTAAAAGTTTTCAGCCAATAACATTGCCCGCGGGCAAAGTGGATTTTGGTTTCCACCTCAGCCAGCGGAGGTTTCTCAGGCGCTTGAACCGCCAGATCTAAATATTCAAAACATTTATCAAGCAAGGCCTGATCGACATCATTGACATTTTGCGATGCCTCAAATGGTTTTAGAGCAAGGATGTAATTCAAATTTGCGAGACCGATGTATGGACGAGCATACTCTGGATTAATAGAAATTGCCTTTTCGAGCGAAGATTGGGTCAAGTCATAATTCTCCGCCTTACCTGCCGCAAAACCAATTAACGCATAAAGGACTTCCCTGCCTTCATCGTCTTGCCAGCCTTCAACTTCTTCAATGCTTTGCAAGATAGATAATGCCTCGTCATATTCATGCACAGCGAAAAAGGTAAGTCCCCTCGCCAAAGAGGAAATAATATCAGCGCGTATCTGCATTTGCTTATCAAAATTGAACTGCCAAGCGGGGTTATCAGATCCAGGCAAAGAGAAAGGAGAGCCCACATATTGACCAATCACTTCACTGCCTTCGTGAAATCCATGGGTGTCTAAATAAAACTCGGGCACCACTTGCATCCCATTGGCAGTCTCCTCAACAATCCCATAAATAATCATGTGAGCTTGAATTTTCTTCGCCAATGTTTCTGCATTCTCTGCCCTCTCCAAAGCTGTTTCCCCAGCAATAACACCCTTCAACTCCTCCGGTCCCCAAACTTCAACCTTCGGACCAACGGCAAGCTCCTGCAAATCATCTTTCAAACGGATCGTAATGCCGCTTGCGATCGTGTACCCAATATCTTCGCGTAAGTTTTCACCGCTTTCGTAAAAACCTAACACCGCGATCCTAAACTCTCCAGTCATTACTTTTTTTTCGTCTGGTTTCAATCCGAAATACAAACCTGTTAATCCACCAATAAGCAACAGCCCCAGCAAGAAGAACCCAACCCTCTGTTCAAGCCCCAACCGTTTGAGGATTTTTTCATCCACAGTTTGGATGAAATTATTTATCACTTTCCCAAAATTCGTACCAACCATCCCCTGAGGATTGTTAATATTTTGAGTTTTGGGCTGGCTTGCCTTACGCTTGGTCTCAGGCTTTTCCTTTTTTGATGGAGGCATAGTACCCCGCTACCTGGATTTTTTCTTGTTCTGTTTTTTCACAGGGGCATTGAAATTCATCACAACATTTCCCTTGTTCTCGTTAACAAAGCCTTGTATATCCCCTTTTACTTTGACAATATTATTCTGAATGAAACCAGAGGCGCTCAAGAGTTTATGCAATTTTTTTGCTTGTTTCAAGATTTCTTTGTCTTGAGACAAGCCTTTACTCCTGACAGATTTTTCAAGCGCTGTTTGAACGGTTTCGGACACCTTTTTGCGTCCCGTTAAAACTTTTTTTGCTGTTTCATCGCTTCCAAATTTCTTTTTGACCAATCCAGCCAACCCTTGATAAGCATCCTTAATGGCAGTTCCAGCCGTTTCTTGTAGGGCGGCAGTTGCACCAGCAGTTAAAGCAGAAACGATAAGTGTTACCGGGTCCATCGTTCATCTCCCTAAAGTTATGATGAATTGCTTATGGCTTGCAGAGTATAGCACCAATTCTAATACCCTCCCCTAAAATATGCCCGGATCAAATCCGAAATATCGGCAGTGGTGTTCTGCCTCGCGACCGCGAAAAAATCATACGCAGTGGCGCGACCACGCCCATAGCGCGAGGCGTAATCGCGCAGGAATGCGAAGAACGCGTCGTCTCCCATGCGATAGTTCAACGCTTCCAAAAAGTTCGCGCCGTTGAGATAACTCGCGTTGACATAGGCGCGGAAGGTCGGCGCTTCGTAGATGCTCGCATCCACATAGCCCGATGGACCGAAATAATTTACGCGCCACTGCCACCACCAATCGTACGAGTTGGGATAGATATGCTCATAGAACAGCGCCTCGCTATACACCGACAGCGCCTCATCCAGCCACGGCTCGGTGGCAGAATCATTCCCCACCAACCCATACCACCATTGATGCGCGATCTCGTGCACGCCGATCGCCACCAGATTACTGCGCGCCGAACCGTCGTATTCGTTGTAAAACTTCGTCGCTAAAAACACCAAGCCATCGAACTCCTGCCCATCGTTCAAGTCAGCCTGCACAATGCTAAGACTGCCATACGGATACGGACCGAACAGCGACTCGAATAACCCCACCGCGCGGACCGCCGCATTCAGGATGGCAAGCCCCTCCGTTTCGTAACCGGGATAATAATACGCGCGGATCACCGCCGTCCCTGCGGCGGCTTCCACGAACCGGAACTGGTCGCTCGCCGACAGCGCGAACGTCCGCGCGCCGAAGAGGCGATAGCGAGTCCATTCATTGTTCGGCTCTCCCACTCCGCCGGTGGCAAACGAGAGCGCTCCATCCGTTGCGCGGACGTTGACTTCAAAATCTGCCGCATCTTGGACAAGATGTTCGCCGAGATAATAATCGTCATGCAACACCCAGCCGTTGCTATACGGCACGACGAACGGGAACCAATCCGTCAAATTGACCTGATCCACATCATAGCCATATGGATGATCCTTCACCTTGGCGGGTATCGAAACATGGAAGCGCATGGCTAACGCGATTTGCGTCCCCGGCGCCAGAGGTTGCGGCAAATAGACTATGAGTCGATGACCATTCAAATCATAATTCAAAGCATTGCCGTTGAGCAGTATATTCTCGAGATTAAAACCGCCGTGATGATTCGGCTCGACCGCCATCACCAGTTCGTTGAGCGTCACTCCCGTTTGATTCGTGTATCGGATCGTTTCATCCACCGCGAGTTGATGTCCGTAATAATCGAGCAAGGCAAACAATGTGTATTGAGTCCGCGCTGAGGTTGGGGGCGAGGTTGGCTGTGGCAGGGATGTTGCAGTGAAAGCCAACGTCGGAGGCGGCGTGTTCGTCGGAGGTTCGGGTGTGAAAGACGGCGTCAACGTCACCGGTTGAAAAGGCGTGGGGGTTGGCGACGCGCCCGGGTCCTGGGTAACAACCGCAAGCGTGGGAGGAAGCGCCTGTCCCCTTTGAGGCAGATTGCAGGAGGAGAGAAAAAATAAAAGGAGGAGAAAATTAAATCGAAGTGGAATTTTCATAAAAATATATTACATCCCTGCTTCGGTGGTCGAGTAGGGCGGATGCTTCTCCGCCCGTATCGAGACCACCAGTTCACAAAAGCATATTTGTTACTTGCTGGTTTCGATATTTCCTGCGACGAGCATCGCGGGACTACTCAACCATCGGTAATAAGCTCAAACCTTTGTTGGGCGCTGAAAAACGCAGAAAACGCAGATTTTTTTCTCTTTGAATCAGCGTGAATCAGCGTTCATCTGCGTCCCAAGGTATTTCCGATAGAGTCTAGTATGTATTTTTAAAATACTTCGCCATCAGGTCGGATAGATCCGCCGAGGTATGCTCGCGCAAAACGCGGAAGAAATCGGCGCCCGTCGCGCGCTTGCCTGCGTATTGAGCGTAATAATCTTTGAGGAACTCGAAGAAAATTTCATCGCCGACGCGCTCGCGCAACTCTTGAAAAAATCGCGCGCCTGTTAAATAGACTTTATCCCAATACGATCTTTGCCCGCCGCCATCATACACTTGCGTATCCACAAAGCCCGCGTTTTGAAATTCAAAATAACGATAACTCTGCCACGATGCAACCAGATCGGGGTAGAGCGCTTCGTAATACATACGCTCGCTGTACGTGGCGAGCGCCTCATCCAGCCACGGCTCGATGCCCTGATCGTTTGCCACCGCGTCGAACCACCATTGATGCGCGGTCTCGTGCGCGCCGATCGCCACGAGGTAATTCACAGGCGTGCCATCGTACAAATTAAAATAATCGCGGCTGATGAAATAGAACGCAGAATATTCCATGCCGTCGTTGAAATCGCCTTGCACTGCCGTCATCGTTTTGTGACGATATGGTCCGAACTTTTCAGTGAACACTTGCAACGCCTGCGCGGTCGCTTGCAATAACGCTTCGCCCTCTTCATCGTAAAACGCGAAATAATACGCGAAGACTTTCACATCGCCGACGGTCTGCGTGGCGACTTTATAATCGGTGCTCATGGATAGGGCAAACGTGCGCCCCGCGTCCAACTCGAACTTGCGGCTGGTCGCTAACCCTGACGCCACATCCGCCCCCGACGAGGCGATCTGCGGAGTCGTCCCATCGGTGAATGTGACTGTCACATCGAAGTCCGCCACATCATACACAAGATGCTCGCCGTAGAACCAGGGGTTGTGCAATATCCATCCTTCGCCTGCTTGATACGGCACAATGAACGGATACCAATCCACAAAGTTGACTTGCCTGTCCGAGTACCCATAAATCTGCGGGCGGACTTCGTTCGGGTTGCTGTACGCCTGCATCTGCGGGAGGATCAGGCTGTAGGTCATCGCGAGGGTGAGTGATCCGCTTGGAGGCAACGGTTGAGGCAGGACAATTTCCAGCCGCTGGTTGAGCGGTTCGAGCGTGTAATTAAGAATCGGCAAGCCATCCGCAGAAAGGGATCGGAGGGTGAATCCGCCGCTCCATAAATTGGGTTCAACAGCCAGCACAAGATTCGTGAGCGTTTCGCCGGTCCAGTTGGGATAGGTGATGGTCTGGTTCACCTCCGCCGCTTTGGACGAGTAATTCATCCGCAAGTCAATCGTATATTGCGGACGCTCCAATTCAGGCGCGAGGGTAGGGAAGGCGGTTGGGGTTTCAGTTGGAAGCGCGGTTTCAGAAGGAGGAATGGTTGCGGATGGAGATTGTGTTTCGGTGGGGAGAGGAGGAGGGGTTGAGGGGGAACAAGAAGTGACGAGTAAACAGTAGAAAGTGGAAAGTAGAATGCGCGTTGCGATGGGTTTGGACATGGGGAGTATTTTAGCAGATGTGCGAATTTCTCCCCTCTGACGCTGGGGCCTCATATAAAGTTTCCGGACAAACAGGTCAGCGATTCCTTGCTCTTTTCCACCCAAAAGCAAGGATGAAGAAAAACGTCGCCGTAAGGACAATCGCCGCACCTGAAGCGATACTCAAGTAGTACGAGAGATACAGCCCGATCACCCCAGAAAGCGACGCGAAGATCGCGGCAAGGAGCATCATTTTCGGCAGGCGATTCGTCAGTAAATACGCCGTCGCGGCGGGAGTGACGAGCATGGCGACCATGAGGGCAACTCCGACCGTTTGAAGCGAGACCGCGACGGTGACGGCGATCAGCACAAGCAGAAGGTTGTTGAGCAAGTCCACTGGGAGGCGGAGCGTGGCGGCAAGGATGGGGTCAAACGACAGCGTGGTGAATTCCTTGTAGAAGGCGAAAATGATGAAGAGGACGATCCCGCCGAAGAGGAGGATCAGCCACAAACTTTGAGTCGAAACGGACAGCACGTCGCCAAAGAGGAAGTGACTCAAATCCACGGCGTAACTGCGGACAGTGGAAATGAGCGCGATGCCGAGCGCGAACATGCCGGCGAAAATAATTCCAATGGCGGTGTCTTCTTTGATCTGAGAGTTTTTGCTGATCGCGCCGATTCCCAGCGACGCGACGACGGCTGTGCCAAGAGCCCACCAAAACAGCGGTTCGCGCGCGCCGCCGCTGACGAGATACCCGAGCGCGATGCCGGGCAAAATGGTGTGAGCCAGCGCGTCGCCAAAGAACGCCATGCCGCGTAACACGACAAACGTGCCAACTACCGCGCAGATGATCCCAACCAGCACGGCGGCGATCATTCCGCGCTGCATAAATTCGTAAGAGAGAGGGGTAAGGAGGAAAGACATTCGATTTACGATTTACGATTTACGATTTTGGATTTACGATTGATCTTGTAGATTGCGAGACCGTAGTAACGACTTCAGTCGTTCTGATGAAAAGCAGGTAACGAGGCGTGAAGGATTAATTTTACGGTTTGCGGTTGCGAAGGGTCTTGAGGGAGGCAACCGTCATGGCTAAGATTTCGTCGGTCTCTTTGTGGATGCTGGCAAGTTGGTCTTCAGGAGCAAGCCCCGCTTCAACAAGGATTTCAAGCCAGTATTCAGTCTCATCGGCTTCTTCTTCGACGATCTTCATCTTATTGATCATATCAGGCGTAGATTTGGCTCGACACGCGGCACGGTAATTCGCGCCAACAGATGTTCCCGAACGGATAACCTGCCTTGCAACGACATCTACCGCGCGCGAATTGGGAAGTTTATCCATTTGCTTAATGATCGCCACCGCCAATTTCTTCGTCCGCGCTTTGAACATTTTCTCATCCATGGTGAACTCCTTTTGAAATATCTTCAATTGAGAGACTCTTGGAAAACTACCACGCCATCAAACAATCGTAAATCGGCAATCGTAAATCGTAAATCAGACGTGTTCTCCGTCGCAACAATCATCTACCGCAAGTACATTCCCATTATCTGTAGATCGTAAACGCCCTCCATAAGCCTTAATGAGATTATTTGTTTGCATCACATTCTGCGGAACGCCAAACGCAACAATGCGATGGTTGAGCAATAGGATGCGGTCAAAGTGGCTCGCGGCTTGGTCGAGGTCGTGCGTGGCGACCATCACGGTGACTTTATCCTGTTTGAGGCGGTCGAGCAGATTCAAAATTCCCTCCTGCGAGGGCGTGTCCAAGCCGGTGAGGGGTTCATCCATTAACATCAGTTCGGATTCCTGCGCGATGGCGCGGGCGATGAACATGCGTTGTTGCTGTCCGCCGGAGAGTTGACTGATCTGGCGCGAGGCGAGGTTTTGAATCTCCACCGTTTCGAGCGCGTGATTCACAAAGTCCCAATCTTTTTTGCGGGGCCAGTTGAACGGACCGAGTTTCGCCGAGCGTCCCATCATCACCACATCGGCGACCGTGACGGGGAAATTCCAGTCCACTTGCGAGCGCTGGGGAATGTAGCCGATGCACACGTGTTTATCGGGATGCGATCCATAGATATTCACATCGCCAGAAGACGGTTGCAAAACTCCGGCGATCACTTTGATGAGCGTGCTTTTCCCCGCGCCGTTCGGTCCCACAATGGCGACGCGCTCGCCTTCGTGCAGATGGAACGTGAGATTTTCGAGAGCATTCCTTCCATTGTAGCGGACGGTGAGATGCGACACATCGAGGATGGGTTGGTTGGTTTGGTGTGGCGAGTTTGGATACATGGGGAAACGTGTTACAACTTACGGGTTACGCTTGAGAGCGGCGACAATTTGCGTTACATTGTATTCCATAAGGTCAATATAGGTTGCGGCAGGCGCGCCATCGGTCAGCGATTCAAGATGCAGATTAGCGACGACTCGGACGCCAGTTTCGTCGGCGATTTGTTCCGCGAGCGCGGGGTTATCGCCGGCATCCAGAAAAATCGCGGGCGCATTACTCGCTTTGACCTGGTCGATCAACGCCGCCATCTGTTGCGCGGACGGCGACGCGCCCGAACTGAAACTTTCCAGCACAGACCCGACGACCGTAAAACCATAGCGTTCCGCAAAGTAACCGAGCGATTCGTGATTCGTGATCAGCAACCTTCGCTCGGCGGGGATTTGATTCACCTGTTCGACGATCCATGCGTCGAGGGTCTGCAATTCAGCGACATAGGCGTCCGCGTTGGATTTGAATTCCGCCGCGCCGGCAGGGTCGAAGTGCGTCAATCCTTCGCGGATGTTTTCCACACAAACGATGATGTTGTTCGGGTCGAGCCAGATATGAGGGTCGAATCCGCCCAGGTCGAGATCGGCGCGTTTGCTCACACCCGCGCCGGCGAAGACAAATTCCGCGTTGCCGCCTGCGGTGAGAAGCAACGGTTCAAGAAAAGTTTCGTACGTTTTATAGTCAAACAGGATGAGCAGTTTCGCATCGGCGACTTTCGTCACATCTTGCGGCGTGTATTGATAGGAATGCGGATCCGCGCCGATGGGGAGGATGGATTCGATGCGGACACGTTCGCCCGCCACGCGTTGCGCGATGTCGGCAAGCATGGAGGTGGTGGCAAACGCCTCAAGTTGCGACCCGGTGGAGGCGGGCGAAACAGCCTCACTGGGGGATGAGGCGGGGCTTCCTCCGCAGGCAGAGAGCGCCGTCAAAAAAATAGTTATGATGAAAAAATAGCGAGGCATGGAACGTCTCCCAAAAAATAATGGCGCGCGCTACGGCGCGAGCCACATTGCGCCGAAACCTGGCTGGTCGAGGTCTGTGATTTGCCCGGTGTGGATGTCGATCAATTGCAGTTGCGGTTCGGACGATTCCGAATCGATGAATTCTACGTCGTACAACAGTTGGCTCCCATCCGGCGACCAGGCAAGACTGCCGTATGCCCGGTTGGGCAAAGCCGTGAGGGCGCGCGCTTCGCTCCCATCCGAGCGCATCAGCCAGATCTGGTTGCCGCGCTCGTCGGCGAGGTTGCGGCGAATCAGCGCGATCCAGTTGCCGTCCGGCGACCAGGCGGCGAAGAGAATCTCATGATCGGTATCCGGGCTGAGGTTGCGCGTTGTGTCGGAAGCCAGCCGGTACACGAATACTTGCGGAACAACTTGCTGGTCGTCTTTGATGATCGCATCGAGATACAAAATCGCATCGCCGCCCGGCGCCCATTCTGCGGCATAGGAATATAAACTTTCCACCAGGCGGCTTTCGCCGGTCTTGGTGTTGTATAGCCGCAAACCGCCGGCGGCGGAATAACTCAGCCACGCGCCATCCGGCGACCAACGCGGAGCCGAGCCGGGGAAGTTCATCGTTTTGAACAACGGCTTGTTTTCTCCGGAGCGCAGGTCCATCCATCGCGGGCTGATCGATATGTTCTTGCCATCCGGATAGTTGAGGTATTCGTAGACGATCTCGTTGCCATCGGGAGAAAAGGCCGGACGCGAGCAGAGCGCTTGCATACAATCGAGCAATTTTGTTCGTTCGCGCTCCCTCAGGTTTACCAGCCAGAGACTGTTTTCGAGTTTTTCTGTGCGGGTGGTGTAGAGCGCTTGCGAACCGTCTGGTGAAAGCGCGTATCCCGCCACGTTGTCGCGTTCGCCGCTTAACAGAATCGCCCCGTTGGGAGATGTGACGAATAATTGTTGGATATCCTCTTCCCCTCCCGAAAGATACAGGATGTGCGCTTCGTTTCCCCCAGTGGAGCCTGCTCTCGCCGCCTCGAGTTCATCCTCAAACCGGGCATACGCGCCGGCGGTCAATGCCGCGCCGAGGGCAAAGACCACTACTGCGCTCACCACCGGCAAGACCGGCGTAATGCGGTCGAACGCGCCGAAACGGTCGAACAGGCGGCGGCTGTTCACCATGACCAAGCCGATGACGATCAACACCAGGGCAAGCCCCAGGCTGAACGATACGATCAACGCCAACCCAAGCAGGATGCGGTTGATGGCGATCGCCACCAAAAGGATGGCAATCGCATCGGGGCATGGGACCAACCCGCCGCTGACGCCCAACGCGATCAGCGACCGCCACGTGATGGTCTCCGGCACATCATGTGAATGGAGTTTGCCGTCGCCATGATGGTGCAAGCCGGCGGCAGGGGCTTGAATGGTGATCGCGCCCGAAACTTTCCTTGTGGATACCGGCGATAGCGAAACCTTCCGCGTGAGAGGGGCGGGCTTTTTCCTCCAAGCCCGATAGCGTTGCAACAAAAGATACAATCCCAGCCCGAGGATCAACAAGCCGGAGAGCAGTTCGAGGAGCGGGATGAATACGGTCGGCAAAAAATATTGCGAGACGGCTAACGTGACAACGCCGAGCAATAACACGGAGCCGGTGTGGGTCAGCGTCACCACCGTCCCAAGCACAACCGCATGCCAGGACGTGCCGCGCGAACCGACGAGATACGCCGCCACGATCGTCTTGCCGTGACCGGGCGTGAGCGCGTGCAGGGCGCCCAACACCAGCGAGATGGCGAGCGCCAGAAAATAAAACGATGTGGAAACTTCCTGCTTGCGAATCAGGTCCAGCAGAACTTCGCGCGAATTGGCATTTGAAAGACTGGGGGGGGCGTTTTCGGCAGGCTGAGAAGTAGACTCTTGAGAAGTTGATGGAATCGATGGCAGTCCGGAATCCCATTCTGCCCATAAGGATGGTTCGCGCGCCGGCTGTTTCGCCGGCGGGATGAACGTCACTGCGATGCGGTTGCCCTCCTGCAACGGGGTGGGAAATTTCAGTTCGTCTTGCGCGGCGATGAAATACCAATTGGTCGATTTCGCCGGTTCCATCATGTTCAACAGAACCAGTTCGAACGATTCATCGGGGCGCGCCGCCCAGGTTGCGGAGAAATGCAACGCGATCGTTTCCTCGCCGGATTGAAACGCCTCCAGGCTCGACGGGAAGGCTGAATCCTCCAGGTGGAGAGGCAGGCTCACCCCGTCGATAGAAGCGGAAAGAAATCGCGCTGTGGCTTGCGCCCAAGTTTGTTTTTCCTGTTGGCTGAGGGCGTTGTCTTTGTCTATATCCACTTGATGCCAGGCATAGGCAACCAACAACAGACCGGGGTTCACCTCCCAATCGACAGAAAGTTTTTTCGCTGTCACCTCCGCGCGGATCACGTGAGTGTACCCATCGGCGGGATGCGCATACGCGATTTCGGCGCGCGTCGTCAGGATTGCCAGCAGGGCAAGCAGGACGAGGATTCGGTTTTTATTTTTCCGCATGGATGGTTCGCGCCCGGAAAAAGTTCATCAGCCTTCGAGGTCAATGCTTTCGCCCGGCAGGACTTCTTTTTTGAGTAGGCAATAGACCCCGGTGAACAATTCATTTTCGCCGCCCGTGGCGATGGCGCGTCGTATCGGAAGGACGTGGACAACCTCCCAGCCATCCAGCCCGATATTGTCGAGCGCGGGGACTTCGTATCCCTTGCTGAACGGGTCCTCGCCCATCAGCGCGTTCGACGGCAGGTGTACCATTTTATAGCGATAGACTTTTCCGCCCTGCGATAGGCGCTTCTTCGCCGATTCGATACGGGTTCGGCGTTCAGCCTGTTGCTCCGACTCGATCTGGCGTTTCATCTTCATCGCTGGCGGCGAGGCGAGGATCTCATTTGCCACCTCGAGCATTTCCTCGTCGTCGCCCATCGTAACCGAGATGAGGAATTCGTAACCGCGCTGGTCGCCGAGTTCGATCAGACCTTCGGCAGATTCGAGGCGCGTCAGCCATTCGTCATCCTCGGTCATCAGTTCGTAGAGGGTTTCGCGGTCGCCCATTTTTACGAGATCGTCAATTTGCGTCATGGTTTCCTCCGGGGAATATTGATAGGATGCGCGCAGTTGAACCTATTGCGCCGTAGTTGCGTTGCGGCGGCAGTACAACTGCGTAAGTTCTGATGTATTCACTCACCTTACGCAGTTAACCCGTAACGCGAGTGAATTACCTGAAATTGAATTCTTCATAATGGATATTTTCGGGCGGCATACCCAGCTCGATGAATTTCTTCTCGAACGCCTGCGTCATGGGGAGCGGTCCGCACAGGTAGACGTGATGCCCGCTGACGTTTCCGCCCGCATTCGCCGCAATTTCTTCGATGGTCAACGATCCCATCGTAGACGAGAAACGGATACGCGGCTTCAGGCGCGGGTTTTTCTTCGCCGCCGCTTCGATCTCCTCTTTAAAAATGGCTTCCTCGGGATGACGCACCGTGAAGTAAAAATCGACGTCGTGGTGAAGATCGCCGTTCATATCGCGGATGAATGAGAGGAACGGCGTCACGCCAATGCCGCCGCCGATCCAGATCTGCTTTTGCCCGCCGGTCTTATAGTCGAACATGCCATGCGCGCCCTCCACGATGGCATCCGCGCCGGGTTTGAGTTCATGGAACAAGGCGCGGGTGAAGTCTCCGGAGGCTTTGATGGTGAGACGCAACACATCCTCGCCGGGCGCGCTGGAGATGGTGAATGGATGCGACTCGTTCAGGTTCTTCTCACTGGGGAAACGCGCGAAGAGAAATTGTCCCGCCCGCTGGCGTTGAATCGGATTCTTTTTGGGGCGCAGAATCACTTCGGTGGTCGAACCGTTCGGATGATTCACCGCCTCCACCGTGTATGGGATATATTTTTTGAACCACCCGCCAAACACTTCCGTGTACAGATACGACACCGCGCCGATCACGAAAAAGATTTGCACATAGTTGATGGCAATGAACGCATCCAGCGGATGACTGATGGTCAACGAGTGGAAAAAAGCGAGAATAAAGAAAATGCCGACATATTTTTTGAGGTTCTTCCAGCCCTCGTAGGTGCCGCCCGTGATCTTGTTCAAAAACGGGATGCGCGGCGCGAGACTGACCAGCGCGATGGAAACGATCCCTGTGAAAGCGATCACACCCAGATAGTTGCCCAACGCCCAGCCGCTCAACGAGATGGGCACGGTCAACACATGGACAAAGATCAACAGCAGGGCGGCGGTCGAAGTGTGGCGATGCGTCACATACATCTTGTCCAGCCCGCCGAAATATTTTTCCGCCCACTTGGGGCGCGTGGAGAGGAACAACGACACCGACATCAACACAATGTTGACCGAGCCGATGATTTCACCGGCGTACTGACGGATGAAATTCTCCCGCCCATTATCGTCAGGCGGAAATACCAGCCAGACGATCACTGTGAGAAGAATCAGAAAGATCACGAACCAGTTGCCAAGAGTTCCGCGCTTCATTCGACGCTCCCGAAATTACAAGTTGATCATGCCGAGCCCGAACGCGCGCGCGGCTGGCGGTGAATTCCATACCGCATGGGAATATTTCCCGTTAAATCAAAACGACGTGGGAACTTCCACATCGCTTGAATTGCCTAGAACGACTTCACAGCCTCGTCGAGGCTTTTATGGATCTCGAACACATTATCGAACCCGACCATCTCCAAAACGCTTGTGATCTGTTCAATGGGGTTCAACAATTTGATATGTTGCTGTTTGCCGGCTTCCCTGGTCTTTCCCATCGAGCGATATGCCGACCAGCCCGCCTCGGTATCCGGCAATGGCTCGCCGCGCACCATCAGCGCAATACTGTGGATTGCCACCAAACCCGCGCTCGAGATATACGTTAGACTGCTCATATCCACCAAAAAATCACGGGCGCCGGCAGCATACAACTCCTTCGCCTTGTCGATCACCTGCTGAAAATTCTGACCATCCACCTCGCCGCTCAACCCCACGATGGTCACTTCCACACGGCTCGTTTGTTTCGAAACGACGATCTCCATGGCTCCTCCTTCAAAGCAGAGAATACGCCCATTATAAACCGTCTTTTCGCTCCAAACGCGCCAACCGATGAGCAATTTCATCCAGCCAGTGTTTGCGCTCGTAGGCTGGCAAGTCGGCGCGTTCTGCCTGCTTGCGCGCCGACACCGTCCACTTGAGCGCGGCTTTCACATCGCGCGTTTTATGTTCATAATACTTCGCCAGTTCGATATGTGCGTAGATATGACCCGCCTGCGCCGCTTTTTTCCACAAGCGCGCCGCCTCCTCATACCCGCCGCGCTTCTTTTGCAGGATGGACAACCGCTTCACCGCCACGTGGAAATCTGCCTCGCCCATAGGCGACTCAAGCCCACGCTCGTACAAACGCGCGGCTTCCTCCACGCGGCCGAGATCCTCGAACAATTTGCCAAGCGCGATAAAATCCAACCCGTGTTGCACATTGCCATCGTACGGATTCTCCAGCATATCATTCATATGCGCAAGCAATGCCGCCATCGCCGCCACATCCATGGCGTTGTGATAGAACACCCCTGCCAGTGGAGTCGCGTCGCCGGTGCGCAGATAATCGAAATACAACCAGGGGATCTCGTGCCCGGGCGTTTCCTCGCTTGAACGTCTCAGCCCCAGCACATGCTCTTCGAGGTATTTCAATGCGCGCGATTCAAGCCGGTCGCGCCACAACCGCCGCGCAAGAGGCAATAAATCCACGTGGGAATATCCATTGAACGGGCAAGGCGTATCGTGTAACGCGTATCTTGTCTTGAGCAACGGCGCATCGAAGGCTTTGCCGTTGAACGTCACCAACGCTTCGCACGGCGCGAGGAAATTCGCCAGTCCTTCGAGCAATGCCGCTTCTTCGGCAGGATCGCGCATGAAGAATTGCCGCAACACGAATTGACCTTCCATGAAGCGAGCCACACCGATGAGAAATGCGTATGTGCCGGTCCCGCCGGAGAGACCCGAGGTTTCCGTATCGAGAAAGGCAAATTTGGAGACTGGAAGACTGGCGACTTTTACATCATTTGCCCACTGAGAAACTAAAGAAAGAGGGAAAGAGGACAGAAGAGCCGAATTGCCGTAATGATGGTTTTGAGGAAAGGTTTGCTCTGTGGTGAACACCTCTCCGCGCGGAGTGGAGAGAAAACTACCCCGCACGATCGAGTCGATGGTGGGCGAATCAGGCTTCCCTGGAGGAAGAGGCGAGATTCCCTTCTTCACGCCGAGCGACTTGAGTTTATCCGCAAGAGAGGGCTTGGAGTTCATTCGATCCTTACGCGCGATTATAACCAGAGCCGCCCGAGTTCTCGTGATAAACGTCCTGCAGAAAATGTAACTTTTTGTAACGTTTCCACGAGTACTCCGTCGTAAAATAACAAAGCTGTAATGTATCCATAAGTACTATTCAGCAGATTATAAGCTGTCAGGTAGGGGAGAGATTGGGTTGGTCTACGCTACAGAAGGCCGGGATAGCGAGACCGGACAGCAATTTGGGTGGCAATTGAAGCGCGTTGTTGGGATTCCCGTAAAAACGGTAGTGTTTTTTCGCGTCTTTCCCAACCATTCTCATTCCTTGTGAGGAAAAAATGAATATTTCGTCCTTCGCCCCAAAGAAGTTGTATGTACATTTTTTTGCCGCAGTCTTGGCGGTTCTCTTGGTATTGAGCGCCGCCACACCCGCCCCGGTTCGCGCGGCGGATACAGGTTTGCAAAGCCCCACATCCTGTACCGGCTGGACCAACCCCGCAAATGCGTTGTCCTCCAACAACGTGTACGCTACCACCGCCGGCGGAAATAACCAGTTGGTTTGCGCGTTCAACCTTCCGGCAATTCCGGCTGGCGCTGTGATCAATGGGATCGAAGTATCCATTGAGGGTATGTCAAGCGGATCGCGCGAGGCGGATGTGGACCTCTCATGGAATGCGGGCGGGAACTTTACCGGCGGCGACCCCAGCACCACCTTCGGCGGAACCGAAACAACATTCACGCTTGGAGGCGCGGCAAACACTTGGGGAAGAGCCTGGGCAGTGGGAGATTTTACAGCCGCAAATTTCAGAGTACGCCTTACGTCAACGGGTTTTCCAACCTCTGGAACCATTTCTCTTGATCTCGTTCGCGTGAGAGTTACCTATAGTTTCGGCACGACCACCACTGTCGTTTCCGATATTAATCCATCCGTTGCGGGTCAAACGGTGACGTTCACCGCCACGGTTACATCAACCAGCGGCGCTCCCACTGGAACAGTCAACTTCCGTAACGGCGTGACCGTGATCGGCACCGGAACACTCGACGGCAGCGGGGTGGCTACATTCAGCACCAATACATTAACGGTTGGCTCGCACAATATTACCGCCGTTTATGTTGGGGATGCCAATTTTGGAACGAGCACATCCGCCATCCTTGTGCAGAATGTCAATCAGGCGCCGACGATCACATCCGCGAATAACACAACGTTCTTGGTGGGAACAGCCGGCAATTTCACAGTAGCCACCACCGGCTTCCCTGCGCCAACGTTTACTCTAAGCGGCGACCCCTTGCCGAGCGGAGTAACCTTCAATACCAATACCGGTGTCTTTGGCGGCGCGCCCGCATCGGGCACGGTTGGCGTGTATAACTTCTTAATTACCGCCACCAACGGCATTAGTCCTGATGCGACCCAGAACTTTACGCTGACGATCATCAAGGGCAATCAGACAATCAACTTCCCCGCGATCTCCAGCCCGCGGGCATATGGCTCGACCTTTGTGATCAATCCGACGGCGTCTTCTGGTTTGCCCGTCACCGTGGTGGCAAGCGGCGTATGCACGCTCGCGGGAAATACCGTCACGATGACAAGCGGAACAGGGACTTGCACCTTGACGGCTTCACAAGCGGGCAACGATGACTACAACCCCGCGCCGGATGTGGTCCGCACGGTTGCGGCATCGCGAGCAACGACAACGGTTTCTGTCGACCCGGCTCCGCATACCGCCGCCAACCCGAGTCAGTCGTTTTACAGCCATCCGATGACGTTCACGGTGACCGTCTCCTCTGCGGCTGGGACTCCAACCGGCACGGTTACATTGACCGGTGGCAACCCTGCGCAAAATATCACCGCCACGCTCGATACCGCCGGCGTTGCCTTGATCACCACCAGCAATTTGAATGTGATCACATTCCTTGGAGCCCCTGTTCCGCATGGGCTGACGGTCAGCTACAGCGGGGATGCCAACTTCAATACGGATTCGGAAGCGGTCTCTCACACCATTCTGCCTGCCCCAACCCAGGTGAATGTTACCTCCGATGTAAATCCCTCCGCCGAAGGCCAGATGGTGGTCTTTACGGTAACCGTCACTCCAACGGCGCCGGGCACTGGTATTCCGGCTGGGTCCGTCACCTTATGGGACGGTTCAACACAAATTGGCTCAGCAACCATTTTGAGCGGCGGAGTCGCCACATTCAACATCAGCACGCTGACATTCGGCTCGCACAACATCTCGGCGCGCTTCGTCAATAGCAACGATAACTATGCCACCAGCAATAACACTTCAAACCCGTATGTTCAAAATGTCCGGCGTTTCACCACTGCAACGCTGACATCCGATAACAACCCGTCCATTTATGGGCAGAACGTCACGTTTACCGCCACCATCACCTCCGGCTCGCCGGGTGTGATCACAGGCTCAGTGACCTTCTACAACGGCGCAACTGTCATCGGCACAGACAACACAATCGTCGGCGGGGAAGCAACCCTAACGATCAACTCGCTCGTGGTGGGAACCCACCCCATCACCGCGGTTTATAGCGGCGACGGAACATTCGCCACCAGCACAACAAACATCGTGAGCCAGGTGGTGAATAAAGCCACCTTGACCGTGACCGCAGATCCGCAGACCATCACCTACGGCGATGCCGACCCGGTCTTCACCTTCCAGTACAGCGGATTCGTGCTCGGCGATGACGCGGCGGATATCGACACGCCTCCCACATGCGATGCGCCGACTCCCCACGTCAATGCCGGCGTGTATAACGGGATCATCGATTGTTCCGGCGGCTTGGATGATAACTATGATTTCACATACGTGGATGGAACCCTGACGGTCCTGCAAAAAGCATTGACGATCACCGCCGACAATCAGGGCAAGATCTACGGAACCACATTCACTTTCGCCGGAACCGAGTTCACCACCACTGGCTTGATCTTCACCGATTCGGTTTCGAGCGTCACGTTGACCAGCGCCGGAGCGCCCGCCGCCGCGCCGGCTGGGACCTATCCGATCGTTCCGAGCGCGGCTGTCGGCACAGGGCTGTCAAACTATGCCATCACGTATGTCAACGGCACAATGACCGTTGGCACGAACGTGTTGACCATTACCGCAGACGACCAAACCAAGACCTATGGCGATGTATTCACGTTTAATGGCACAGAGTTTAGCGTGGTCGGTCTCCAGCCCGGCGACAGCGTCACCAGTGTGACTCTCACCAGCGCAGGCTCTCCTTCCGCGGCTGTCGTTGGCACGTATCCCATCACGCCCAGCGCCGCAGTGGGAACCGGCTTGAGCAACTATGTGATCGTGTATAGCGACGGGCAAATGGATGTCAATCAGCGCAGTCTGACATTCAACCCCAATGCGCAAACAAAAGTCTACGGAAGCGTGTTCAGCGCCTACACCGGCGCGTTCACAGGCTTGCGCGCAGGCGACAACATCACCCCGATCTACGACAGTCTCGGCGCGCCCGCCACAGCCATTGTCGGCGTGTACGGAATCACTGTCACACTGGACGATCCCGATGGGAAGTTGGGCAACTACATCGTCACGATCGACCCGGCGCCCGCCGCCACATTAACCGTCACCCAGCGCGCGCTCTCTGTCACACCGGACGATCAAACCAAAGTGTACGGCGAAGTGTTCACCGCGTTCACCGGCGTTATTTCGGGCATCCAAAATGGAGATAATATCACCGCCACTTACAACAGCGCTGGCGCGCCTGCCACTGCGGATGTAGGGATTTATACGATCACCGCCGCGTTGAATGATCCCGACGGCATGTTGAGCAACTACAACATCACCCTCAACACCGGCACACTCACTGTAACGCGACGAAACCTGACCGCAATCTCGGACAGCCAAAGCAAACTCTATGGCGAAGTGTTCACCGCGTTCACCGGCTCTTTCATCGGTATCCAGAACGGCGATAACATAACCGCCGTTTACAACAGCCTCGGCGCGCCCGCCACCGCCCCGTTCGGTTCGTATCCCATCACCATCACCTTGGTCGATCTTGATAACAAACTGGGCAACTACACAGTCACACAAAACATCGGCACCCTGACGGTCAATCGCCGCGACCTGAGTTTCGTGCCCGACGATCAATCGAAGATCTATGGCGATACATTCAGCGCCTTCACCGGCGCGGTTACCGGCTTGCAAAACGGCGATGCCATCACGCCGATCTACTCAAGCCCTGGCGCAATTGCCACTGCCCCGGTGGGAACGTACCCGATCACCATCACATTGAGCGACCCCACGAACAAACTAGGCAACTATAACTTCACCATCGGAACTGCCACATTGACCGTGACCCAACGCGACCTGATCGTCACCCCGAGCGATCAAACCAAACAATACGGCACATGGTTCATCGCATTCACCGGCACGATCACGGGCATTCAAAACGGCGACAACATCACCGCAAATTATGCCAGCGCCGGTTCGCCGCCCTCCGCCGCCGTTGGCACATACCCGATCACCGCCACCTTGAACGACCCCACCGGGAAACTTGGCAACTACAACGTAACCTTGAACACCGGCACGCTAACCGTAACATCTTCCGTATTGACCGTCACCGCCAATAACCAGACCATCACGTATGGAAATCCCGACCCGACTTTCACCTTCACCTACACAGGATTCGCCTCCGGTGACGGACCGGGCGTGATCAACACGCCTCCGACCTGTAGTGTGGCTGGTACTCACACCGACGTGGGTACCTACCCCATCGTTTGTTCCGGCGGCTCCGACGACGCGTACACGTTTGTCTATGTGGATGGAACTCTCACGGTCCAACCGCGCGCGCTCATCGTCACACCGACCGACAAAACGAAGGTCTATGGCGATGTATTTACCGCATTCACCGGATTGATCACCGGCATTCAATTTGGCGACAACATCACAGCCACCTACGCCAGCGTCGGCGCGCCGGCCACCGCAAATGTTGGCGATTACCCGATCACAGTCACCTTGAACGACCCCGACAACAAACTCGGCAACTACACCGTAACGCTCAACACAGGCACACTATCTGTGACGCCGCGCGCCCTCACCGTCACGCCAGCCGATAAGACGAAAATCTACGGCGCGGTTTTCACCGCATTCACTGGAACGATCACAGGCGTTCAAGCAGGCGATACGATCACCGTCACCTATGACAGCCCCGGTGCGCCGGCCACAGCCGCCATCGGTGATTACCCGATCAACGCCACGCTCAACGATCCGGGGAACCGTCTACCCAACTACACGGTGACTCTGAACATCGGCACGTTAAGCGTCACCCCGCGCGCGCTGGTCGTCACGCCGGACAATAAGTCCAAAGTATTCGGCACTGTGTTCACCGCATTCACCGGCACGATCACCGGCATTCAAAACGGCGATAACATCACCGCAACCTACGCCAGCCCCGGCGCGCCAGCCGCGGCGCCGGTGGGAACGTATCCCATCACCGCGACGTTGAACGACCCAGACAATAGACTGCCGAATTACACCATCACGCTCAACACAGGCACGCTGTCGGTGGGCTTATCCATTCTCACCATCTCAGCCAACGATCAGAGCATTGTGTATGGAAGCCCAGACCCGGTCTTCACCTTCACCTATTCAGGCTTCGTCAATGGAGACACCCCGGCAGTCGTCGATACGCCGCCAACTTGTCAAGTTGCCGTTCCGCATAATAACGTAGGCACTTTCCCGATCACCTGCTCCGGCGGAATCGACGATAACTACGTCTTTGCATACACACCCGGCACATTGACGGTCACACCGCGCGCCCTCACCGTCACCCCGGATGACAAGACCAAGGTCTATGGCGATACGTTTACCGCCTTCACCGGCCTGATCAGCGGCATTCAAGGCGGCGATATCATCACCGCCAATTACGCCAGCGCCGGCGCCATAGCCACCGCGGGAATTGGATCGTATCCGATCACGGCGACTCTCAATGACCCCGGTGGGAGGCTTGGGAACTACACTGTCACCTTGAATACCGGCACACTCACCGTAAATACCCGAGGGCTGGTTGTTACCCCGACGGACGCAAGCAAGGTCTACGGATCGGTGTTCAACGCCTTTACCGGCGCGATCGTGGGCATTCAGAATGGCGACCCGATCACGGCAACCTACACAAGCCCCGGCTCGCCGGCAACCGCCATTGTGGGAGCCTATCCGATCACAGCCACATTGAACGCGCCGGCCGGCGTACTCAACAACTACACCGTCACATCCAACACGGGCACGCTCACCGTGACTCAACGCGACCTGACCGTGACGCCCGCAGATAAATCCAAAGTGTACGGAACGGTCTTCACGGCGTTTACCGGCACGATCACCGGCATTCAAAACAGCGATCCGATCACCGTCACCTACGCCAGCGCGGGGGCGCCCGCCGCGGCGGCAGTGGGTGATTATCCGATCACCGCCACCTTGAACGACCCGAGCGGCCGGCTCCCGAACTACAACGTAATTCTTGGAACGGGCACGCTCAGCGTCACGCTGGCAACCACATTGACCGGCGTCACATCCGACAACAACCCGGCGGGCGTGGGCGATCTTGTCACTTTCACCGCCACCGTCACCTCCAGCGCGGGAACGCCCACCGGCACCGTCACGTTCTACGATGGCGCAAACTCAATGGGCACCGTGACCCTGGCAGGCGGGGTGGCGACCATCAGTACCAACACGTTGAACGCGGGTTCGCATACCATCACTGCGGTGTATAGCGGTGATGCCAACTTTGCCGGCAGCACTTCCGCGCCGTATGTTCAGGGTGTGGGACAAACAGTCTCGAACACCGTTGTCACCTCGAACGCGAATCCCTCCGTTCTGGGTCAAGCGGTTACATTCAACGCGATTGTTACCGCATCGACCGGCGTTCCAACCGGCACAGTAACATTCAACGATGGCGCGACGGTCTTGGGAACTGGCGCATTGAACGCCGGTGTAGCGACCTTCACAACAAACGCTCTCACCTCCGGGTCGCACAACATTACCGCTTCCTATGGCGGAGACGCCGACTTCTTCGGGAGTGTATCCGCTGTGCTCACGCAGATCGTCATCCCGAACACGACCATCGACACTACGCCGCCCGACCCAGATAACGACCTGACCCCGATATTCACGTTCAGCAGTACCAGCGCCACAGGCACTTTCGTCTGCCGCATCGACGGCGCGCCTTTCGCCCCGTGCAACTCCGGCAATTCGTTTGGTCCGCTTGTCGCGGGGAATCACACCTTTGAAGTCGCCGCGGTGGATACCTTCGGGAACACCGACCCGACGCCCGCATTGTACGTTTGGACGATCGACACCTCCACACCAGACACCGACATCGATTCATCCCCGCCCGCCGTCACAAACAGCGTGGACGCGGCGTTCGCCTTCTCCAGTCCATCACCAGATACCGCCAGTTTTGAATGCCAGCTAGATGGCGGCGGTTTCGCCGCATGTACAAGCCCGCAAAATTATCTAGCGCTGGCAGGCGGACCTCACATCTTTGAAGTGCGCGCGATCGACGATGCCGGCAACCCAGACCCCACCCCTGCATCGTACAACTGGATGGTCGACCTCGGCTACCCAACCGTGATCGGGAGCGAGCCCGCCAACAACGGCGTAACGGGACGCAACACCACGAGAATAACGGTGAATTTCAGCAAAGACGTGAATCAGGTTAGCAACACAGATCTCGGGTCTGCCACGAACCCTGCCAACTACCTCTTGGTGGATGATGGTCCCAACGAAACCTTCGATACCGTTTCATGCGCGGGCGGTTTGATTGCCGATGATGTACTCATCCCGATCGCCATCCCCACGTATAGCAATGGCACGGGAGCGGGTCCGTTCATCACCACCTTTGTCATCAATGGTGGGATCGGTCTCACGGACGGCAATTATCGACTGTTCGTATGCGGAACGACTTCCATCCTGGATGTGGCTGGCAACGAATTAAACGACGGACTCAACGATACGGCGATCACCTTCACCGTCGTGCCGCGCGTTCCCGGCGGTGACGGAGACGGCGACGGTAATGGACGCGGCAATAACTCAAACCTGGGATCCGGATTCCTTATCCCTGTGACGGGCTTCGCGCCGGGGAAGATTACCGTACTTCCGGAGCAACCCGCAGATCAGCAATACGCCGCCACCGACGTTTGGATGGAAATCCCGCGCCTCAAAATAAAGATCCCGATCGTGGGCATTCCGCAAACAAAGAACGGATGGGACGTGTCATGGCTTGGAAACAAAGGCGGTTGGCTCAACGGTTCGGCATTCCCCGGCTGGGATGGCAACTCGGTCATTACCGGTCACGTATGGGATGCGAACAACAACCCCGGTCCGTTCGCCAACCTCGTCAACCTGCAATACGGAGACAAGATCAAGATCCACGCATTCGGTCAGGTTTACACATTCGAAGTAACCGCCAGCGCCCTGATCCTGCCGAGCAACACAAAAGCCGCGTTGAAACATGAAGAAACACCCTGGTTGACCCTCCTCACCTGCGAAAACTACATCGCAGAGACCGACACCTACACCCACCGCCGCATGGTGCGAGCAGTGCTGGTAAGCGTCACGCCGGAAAAGTAAAGATCATTTCACGAATCAGAAAAGCCGCTCAACATTGGGCGGCTTTTCTGATTCATGGAACATTGAGGTCACAAACCATTTGCTTCCCAAAGTTCCTCATATTCCGCTTTAGGGATGGCGATCACAAACAGCCTGCCCCAGGTCGAAATACCGTCTTTTTCGATGCAGGTCTGAAAGGTGACGTATCCATCGCTCACGAAGACGCGCTTGAACATCTGGTTGACCGTGAGGGTTTCATCGCGGTCCAAATTCTGAAAGGAACTGTAGGGACTGTTGGGTTGTAATGCCTGATATTGCAGGATCTCATACACAACAAAAGTTTCCACCTTGCTGTCGCCGTATACGATCCGCACTTCATCGCCGGCTTCCAGGTTGAAGAAGGATTCACCGGCGAGGTAATTGTGAGCCACCAGCCCTACCGTGCCATACCCTGCCGCCATACGGAATTGAGTGACGCGGTCCTCCTTACTCGAAAGAAAGCCCGGGTTATCGAGCGGTTGCTGCGCCACGCGATACGCCATCACATTCGGAACATAGACGCCGCGCACTACATTTTCCTCCCCGGTGTGAACGGATTGAACAAACTCTGAAAAATTGGGTAGCGCGGCGGCGTCTTGTTTCTTCATTGCCAGCGCGGGCATCGCATTCAGCAAAAGCGATGCGGCGAGGCTGAGCAGAATACCGGCTCGCGTGAGCCAGCGTATATTTTTTTGAGTGAGCGCCATTCGAAACCTCCGTTTCGATAAAAGCGCTCAACAGCAACCTAATGGTTAGGTAATGTTTTCGGCAACCTGGCAATCGTAGCCACACTCGCATGTGACCGTAGACCCATGGCTTTGCGTCCCCGCCTTTCGGCGGGTTTGCCTTTATCGAACAAATTGAATTTGACCCGATACAAAGCGAGCCGGGCAAAGGACTGCCAGGCTCGCGGAAATATACAAAGCGTTATTTCTTCGGCAACCTGGCGATCATGGTCGCGCGATGCGCGACGGTAGATCCATGGCTTTGCGTCCCCATCTTTCGACGGGTTTGCCCTTATCGGATTTTGTTAATCGCAGTATAGCAGAAGGTTACAGCTTTTTACTTTGCATTTCGGTTATAACGGCTTACAGGAGTGCAATGGGGGTAAAGCGTAGACAAGTACACAAGTAAACAGGTAAACAATACGCACTCGTATCTCGTAACGCGTACCTCGTAACGCGTCCGTGTCTACCTGTATACATCCCTCCGTGCTACACTTGCATCCTCAAATTCAGATGAACAACAACTCAAATCAGCGGCTCCCAATGTGGATCAAATTGCTCTATGGCTCAGGTGATTGGGGCATCTCAAGCATCGGCATGATGCGTTCGATCTTTCTCGCCATCTATCTCACCGATGTGGTCGGACTGGAACCGCGTCTGGCTTCTTTCGGCGCGCTGGTCGGCATCGTCTGGGACGCGGTGAACGATCCCATCATCGGCATCCTCAGCGACCGCTTGCAATCGCGCTGGGGCAGGCGGCGTCCGTTTTTGCTGTGGTTCGCCATTCCCTTCGGCTTGAGTTTCGTCATTCTTTGGTCTGCGCCAAATTGGGATAACCAGATCGCGTTGCTGGTCTACGTGACCCTCTCTTTTATGATCTCCGACACGTTGACGACTCTCGTCTCGGTCCCGTTTCTTTCGCTGACTCCCGAACTGACTCCCGATTACGACGAACGCACCAGCCTGACGAGTTTCCGATCGTTCTTTCAACTGGTCGGCGCGCTCGCCATGGTCATCGCCGCGCCGACAATTATTGACATGGTGATCGAGGCGGGCGGCTCGCAACAACAGGGATTTATGACCGTGGGCGCATTATTCGGCGCGGTCGGCGCGATTCCCCTGCTGTTGATCGGGCTTCTGCTCCGGGAAACTTCAACGCCCGAACAGCAAGAATCCATGCCCTTTCGAGAAACATTACGCGCCGCGTGGAAGAACATCCCGTTTCGCTATGCGGTCGGCATCCACATGCTGAACTGGTCGGCAGTGGATATGGTGGCTGTGGTCTTTCCGTACTTTTTACTGTATTGGGTGGCGGACGGAAACTTGCTTGCATCTGTCAAATTTTTGGGCATTGACCTTGCATACGAATCGGCGTTCTTCGGCATCCTCATGTTGGTGTGCATCCTGTTCGTGCCGATTTGGTTATGGATCTCGAAGATCCGCAACAAGCAGGAAGCGTACGCGATCGGTATGATCCTCTGGGTGGTCGTCACGTTTCTCATCTATCTGATTCAGCCGGGCAACACGATGGAACTATTCACGCTCTCCGCCCTCGCGGGGATCGGCATCTCAGCCGCGTACACATTGCCCGACGCGATGTTCGCCGACGTGATCGAATGGGATGAACTGCGGACCGGCAGGCGGCAGGAGGGAATTTTCTACGGCATCCGCACGCTCATCCGCAAGTTGACCGGGGCGCTTGTCCTCTTTTTGACTCTGCAGGCATTGGGCTGGTCGGGCTATGTTTCTCCTCCTGAGGGCGCGCTTCAATTCACGCAAAGCGACTCGGCATTGCGCATGATCCGCTTATTGGTTTCACCCTTCGGCGCGATCATGCTTTCAGGGACGATCATCCTCGCGTGGCTATTCCCTCTCTCGCGCGAGAAGCATCATCGCATTCAGGAGTTGTTGGAAAAAAGGCGAGCAAAAGTATCCGAATAACAGACCCAATATGAAAACTGGTAGGAGGCAAATCAACCGAGTTGACCTATAATGAGTCAAACGGAAAACTTGATGGTAGACATTCCCTCCGGCACCGTCACGTTCCTCTTCACCGATATCGAAGGTTCGACCAAACTCGCACAGGCGCATCCTGACAGGTGGGAGTCGCTGCGTGAGAAACATCACGCCATGTTGAAGGAAGCCATTGAATCGAAGCGCGGTCATATCTTCCAAATCATCGGCGATTCATTTTGCGCGGCATTTCCTACAGCGGGCGACGCGCTTCGCGCGGCGATAGCTGGTCAGCGCGCGCTTTCACGGATGAACGATGACGGCGGAAGGACGAATTCATCATTCATCCTTCATAATTCATCCTTGCTCTTAAAAGTCCGCATGGGGATTCACACGGGCGAAGCCGAAGCGCGCAACGGAGAATATCGCGGCTATCTCACGTTGAGCATGATCCAGCGCGTGATGTCGGCGGGGCACGGCGGGCAGATTTTGATATCGGGCGCGAGCGAGAATCTTCTGCGCGGACAACTGCCAGCGGATGTGTCCCTGCGCGATATGGGCGAACGCAAACTCAAAGACATTCCCCAGCCTGCGCGAATCTTTCAAGTCGTCGCGCCTGATTTGCAAAGCGATTTCCCCGCCTTGCGCGCGCTGGATGTTTTCCCGAACAACCTCCCCACACAACTCACAAGTTTCATCGGGCGCGAAAAAGAGATTCGTGAAGCGACTCAAATGTTGCAGAAATCGCGTTTGCTCACGCTCACTGGTTCGGGCGGAACGGGCAAAACAAGACTTTCATTACAAGCGGCATCCAGCCTCCTTGAACAATTCAAAGACGGCGTGTGGCTCATCGAACTCGCGCCCATCTCTGAGCCTGCGCTGGTTCCGAGCGCGGCGGCGAACGTTCTTCGTCTGCGCGTGGAGGATTCGCGTCCGCTGATGGATGTGGTGGTGGATTGGCTGCGCGACAAAGAGACGCTTTTTATCCTCGATAACTGCGAGCATCTCATTGACGCCTGCGCGCAATTTGCGAACACGGTTTTGCAGAACTGCCGCGGCGCGCGCATCCTTGCCACCAGCCGCGAGGCGTTGGGCATCGCGGGCGAGGTCGCCTATCGCGTGCCGTCCCTGCCGACGCCGAATGAGGCGACGGATATCAAACATCTTGAAACGTTCGACTCGGTGAAGTTATTCGTCCAACGCGCGACTCTGACCCTGCCGACGTTTCAACTCACGGATGAGAACGCCTCATTCGTCGCCCAGATCTGCTCCCGCCTCGACGGCATTCCCCTCGCTTTAGAGTTGGCCGCGGCGCGCGTCAGGGCGCTTTCGGTGGAGCAGATCGCTGAACGGTTGGACGACCGCTTCCGTTTGCTCACGGGCGGGAGCCGCGCCGCGCTGCCGCGCCAGCAAACGTTGCGCGCGTTGATTGACTGGAGTTATCACCTCCTCAGCGAAGACGAACGACTCTTGTTCAGGCGGCTGGCGGTCTTCGTCGGCGGGTGGACGCTCGACGCCGCCGAATCAGTTTGCGGTGAGGAGCGCATCGTCCCCGCAGGGGGAAGCGGGTTGGACATCCTGGAGTTGATGACTCGTCTCGTGGATAAGTCGCTGATCAACGTCGAACACAGCGGGGGCGAATCCCGTTACCGCCGACTCGAAACCATCCGACAATATGCGCGCGAGAAATTGTTCGAGACCGATGAAGTCGCTTCACTGCGCGACGCGCATCTTGCCTATTTCGCTGGGCTTGCCGAACGCGCCGAACACGGCTTGCAGGGAGGCGCGCAAAAGCAATGGCTGGCGCGGCTCGAAGCGGAACACGATAACCTGCGCGGCGCGTTGGAGTGGTCGCTTAAGTCTCAACCTGAAACGGGTTTGCGGATTGCGGTGGCGCTCAGGGAATTTTGGGATACGCATGGACATTTGACGGAGGCGCGCAAGTGGCTGGGAATTTTTATGGATGCGACGAAGGAACTTCCGCAGACATCGTTAAGCGTAAAAGCGCTCTTTGCGAGAGCGTTGTTCTCTTCGCGTCAGGGCGATGTGGAGGGATGGAAAGCGCATCAAGACGAAAGTCTGGCGCTTGCCGAGTCGCTTGAGGATGCGCGGGGCATCGCTGAGGGGCTTGTGTCGCGCGGACTCTTCAAGGAATATTTCGAGAACGATCTCGAAGCGGCTGAATCATTTTACCGCCGCGCATTGGAATGCGGACGCAAACTGAACGAAAAACTTTTCATCGGTCAGTTATTGGGACCGCTGGCTGGATGCTCACTCAGGCGTTACGAGTATGCGCGCGCGGAGGAAATCTATCGCGAGAGTCTGTCGTTGTTCCGCGAGGCGGAAAACACAAAAGAGATCGCGGGCGCGTATGGAAACCTGGCTGAGGTGGCGTTAGCGCGGCGCGACGATGAATCGGCGCGCGCCTCCGCGGAGGAAAGCCTGGCGTTGTATCGTGACTTGGACGACAAGCACGGCGTCGCTACTGCTTTGCGGACGTTGAGCATCGCATCTCACAATCAGGGCGACGTTCAGCAGGCGCAGATGGCGGCGGAGCAGGGCGTGATGTTGTTTCGTCAACTGGGAGACCGTACTTGTTTGGGTTTGACTCTCTCGGTGTGGGCGCGGCATGTTCTCGGTGGAAGTGACGCGGCGCGCGCAGAGGAAATCGTTCAGGAGGCGATGAAGGTTTTACATGAGGTGGGAGAAATGTCGGCGGAAATCGGCGCGCTCGATGTGGCGGGGCGCGTCGCGTTGGCGCAGGGCGACTTGCCTAAAGCGCAAAAACATTTTCGAGAGGGAATATCGCGCTTGAAGGACTCGAAAGAAGTCAGCCAACTCCCGTCATTACTGGAGGGATTGGCGAACGCGCTGGCGCAATCCTCGCAAACACGAAACGCAATTCTGTTGTTGGGCGCGGCGCAGGCGTTGCGCGGGCGCATCCATCTGACGCGGATGCAATTCGAAACGGCGGAGTATGACGCGCTTCTGTCTGCACAGCGGGAAGAGGCGGGCGGGGATTTTCAGTCCATGTGGGAAGACGGTTGCGCGTTGTCAACGGAACAGGCGATTGAGTTGGCTTTGAGTTGAGAAAAGGAGTTGAGGCATGAACCTGAAATCTGTTTGGTCGACGCTCGAAGAAAGTTTTGCTTCCGCGGCGCGACAGAGCTATCTCGCAAGTCAATTGCGGGATGGATTGAAAAGTTGAAAGGAGATTCTTATGTTGCCAAACTACGCTCCCATGCCGTTGCGGTACAGAATCATTGATGCTCTGGGTTCGGGTATAGAGAAGTTGGGGATACCGCTCACCAGAATGGATGCCGAACGATTGCATCAACTTGCCGAACGTGAGACAGGCTTGAGCGATTTTGGCGATCCGTATTACCGCGTTGGGCTCGACACGTTGTTGCAGTCCATTGAAAAGGACGCCAACCTGCATTTCTTCGGCAGGTTTGGCGCTCGTATGGTGCTCCTCAGTAATCTGAGCCAGCGATTGTTGTTTGTCGAAGCGCAGAAACGGAAGCCCGATGTTTTCCGTTCGGGAATCAACGCGCCTTTTGTCATCGTTGGGGTTCCGCGGTCTGGCACCACAATTCTACATCGTATGCTCTCCGCCGATCCCGATAACACGGGGATTCCCATGTGGCGGCTTTACCGTCCCTTTGCCATTGACGGAAAAAAAGACGATCGCCTGGCATTGACGCGCTGGGAACTAGAGTTTCGCCGACCCATATTTCCCGAAATGGATTCGAAGCATGTCATCCGCGAAGACACGGAGGAGGAGTGCATCTGGATGCAGGCGCTGACTTTCCATTCGGTTTCGTTTTGGGTGGTGACTCCTGTCTTTTCGTACGCGGAATGGTTCTTTGCCCAGGACCAGAAAAAATGCTACGAGGAATACGGTTTGCTTCTAAAGGTCCAGCAACAGGCAACCCCTGACAAACGGCTGGTCTTGAAAGCGCCCGATCATACGCATCATCTTGACGCTTTACTGTCGGCTGTGCCCAATGCCAGAATCATCCAATTGCATCGCAACCCAACCACCTGCCTGACCAGCGCAAACAGCATGTTCTACTCCGCCCATCGGGCTGCGACTCACAACGTCAACGTGAAGCGCATGGCGGAGACCAACAAGAAAATGTACACCCGCTATCTGGAGGGCGGACGGCGATGCCGTGAAGATCCCGTAGTCAACAATGCTGTCCTGGATGTCCAATACGATCAAATGGTGGCGGATCCCATGCAAACCGTCAAAGACATTTATTCTCATTTTGGCGTTTCATGGACCGCCCAATACGAGGAGCAATTGAAGACGTTTGTGAATCTGCATCCCAAAGATAAACATGGGGCGCATCGTTATACCCCGGAGCAATTTGGTCAATCTGCCGAGGAACTCGATCGGCACTTTGCGTCATTCCTGCATTGATTGAAAACACGGAGGCGCGCAATGAATCTCGATCCCATCAGTACAGACACAATCGTGGAAGAATCCGAGTTGGAGGAGTTGGAGAGTCTCGTAAGTCAATTGCGGGATGGGTTGAAGTAAAGCGAAACAAATTGAATGAACATCGGGCTTGCGCAATCTCAGCGAAAGCCTTTGTAAAATAAAATTTTCAAAAAGGAGAAAAAATCATCATGCGAAAGAAAAATTGGAGATTGGTCATTGCAGGCTGTTTGTTTATCGCCCTGGCGCTTGGGTTCTATTTCTTGATGCTGTCCATTGCGCCGAATTCCACCGACCCTGTGATGGCGATGCAAATCGCAGGCAGGGTGACTGGCATTGTCACTGGAGTCAGCATCGTCATCATCCTCGTCGGGCTAATTGGTAAAAAGAGTTAAAAGCCGACCCTATGTGAAAATGAAGCAGCCATATCCCCATGATCAAAACCCATTTTATCCTCTACGTCAAAGAACAGGTCCGCAGCGCCGAATTTTACACTCACGCGCTGGATTGCCAGCCCTCGCTCAACGAGCCTGGTATGACGGAGTTTACCCTCTCTGAAACCTGCGTCCTGGGAGTCATGCCCGAAGCGGGGATCAAACGCCTGCTCGGAGACCGCCTCCCCGATCCAGCGCGCGCGGGCGGGATCCCACGCTGCGAGGTTTACCTGCGCGTCGAAGACGCCTCCGCGTATCATCGCCGCGCGCTCGAAGCGGGCGCGACCGAATTGAGCGGACTCGCCCGCCGCGATTGGGGCGATGATGTCGCCTATTGCCTCGATTTGGACGGTCACACGCTGGCATTTGCGGAGAAGAGCAAACTGTTAGGTGACTAGAAAGTGAGTTGTAATTGTTCCAGCCACCTGACACTTTTGAATCAAGTGGTGGTCGAGTAGCCCCGAGGTACTCCGAGGGGCGTATCGAGACCACGATTCTGGCAATTTTCACCTATTGTTGGTCTCACCTCTTGCATAAGTTGCCCGACGTTTGAAAACGTCTCCTATGCAAAGCGTATTGTGCGCTCTCCCCTGGCAACGCCCGCCAGGGCAGTTGTTGCGCACTTTTGCAGGAGGTCTGTTGAAAAAGCGCTCGATACGGCGGCAACAGTACGCGTTCTTGAAAACAATTGGCATTTTCTGCCGCCTACCCTTCGGCAGGCTCAGGACAACGCTCGACCAACGGCGTGTTTTTGAAACAAACTGTCAGGTTGCTAGTCGTAATCTACTGATTATGAATTGGGAGATATTCCATGTTGAACGATAAATCGCAATGGACCGACACCCTCATCCACCTCTTTGCCCTCGCTTCGCGGCTGGAAGGGGAGGGGCAATACAACCTCGCCAAACTGACCCGCGCCGCGGCAGATTCGCTCTGCCGCCGCGAAACGCATCCGCTCGACATTCCCTCTGACACAAACAAACTAACCGCCGAAGTCCAAAAAGCGATTGAGGCGTTATCCCGTCTGAACGTGAGCGCGGAGTTGCTTTCCGCGTTGAAGCGGGGCGCGGAGTTCATGGCTCAGGGAAAACTTTCGCCCATCACCGCCACGCCTCACCCGTACGTCTGCCGCGGGTGCGGACACGTCACGCTTTCTCCGCCCGTCGAGCCGTGCCCAACTTGCGGCGCATTTGCCGAGACCTTCCAAAAGTTCATGCCCAACTACTGGTTCGACGCGCTCCAGCCCGAGGCGGCGCGGGAACGCCTGCGTCAGACTCCGCTCGTGGTGGAGAAACTCATCGCGGGGTTATCCGATGAGGCGATGAATCAATCACCGTCCGACGGCGGCTGGGCGATCCGCAACACGTTGAGTCACTTGCGCGACGCGCAGGGCGTGCTCGATTTCCGCGTGGACTTGTTCCTCAAAGAGGCGCATCCCATCCTTGAATCGAAAGCCGTCTTCGCATGGGCAAAAAATGAATCGGAACGTCCGCCCTCGCCACGCGACATCTTCGAGACCTATCGTGCCTCCCGCGCGGAGACTCTCCGCAAACTGGAATCGTTCGCCCCGTCCGATTGGGAGCGCGTGGGCGAGCATGAAGAATTCGGCATAGTCACGCTCCGTCAGCAGGTCAGTTACTTCGCCGCCCACGAAGGCACGCATCTGGCGCAGATACGGGCATTGACGAGGTGACGATGCATAGTTGGCGAGTCCCGCAAGTCAATTGCGGGATGGGTTGAAGGGTTTACAATAGACCGCTTGCAAAAGCGCGCTGGAGAGCATTAATTCGGCGGACATTCAAATCAATCAGGAAAACTTCATGGCATCCATCAAAACAGTAGGAATCATCGGCGGGGGCGTATCGGGACTGGCGGCGGGCGGACTGCTTGCGCGTGCGGGGATCAAGGTCAAACTTTTTGAAGCGAACGGGAAAATCGGCGGCTGTTGTTCGACGACGAATATCGGCGGCTACACCTTCAACGACGGCGCGTTGTATCTCGCCCTGCCAGCCATGCTGGAATATGTTTTTGCAAAGGTCGGGCTGGATCGCAAAGCAGTCTTGCCGCTGAAGCGAATCACCGCGCCGCAGACGACGGTTCTGCCCAACGGCGACAAGGTCACATTTGGCGACGGCTTGCGCGTGACCGTCGAAAAGAAAAATGGCAGGGTGGACGAAGCCGCGCTGAAAAAAGAATTGGACAACATGATGAAACGCTGGGAGCCAGCCCTGCGCCTGCTCACCGAAGATATTCTGGTCAATCCGCTTTCGTTCTCGCGCGTTCTCGCCAGGGGCTGGCGGCACTTGCCCAAGTTTGGCGGCACGGTGGCAGACGAGTTGAAGCGCCTCTTTAGTGACGATTCAGTTCGCGCCGCGATGTCGGGCGTTTTGCTGTACACGGGTCTGCCGCCTGAAAAACAGCCCGCCATTTCGGTGATGGGTCTGGTGACGCTCTTCGGCGACGGCTTTCATCTGCCCGAGGGCGGCATGGGCAAAGTGCCCGAAGCGCTCAGTCAGGCTATGCTCGCGCACGGCGGAGAAATCCATTTGAATACGCGGGTGGATAAAATCATCGTCAAGGATGGTCGCGCGCGCGGCTTGGAAATTCGCGGGCAGGGCTTGGTGGAAGTGGATGCGGTTCTTTCGACGGTCAGCGGGATGCTAACCTTCGGCTCTTTACTCGCTGACGAGGATTCCCCGCCCCGCTTGAAGCGCATGGCAAAAGAAGCGAATCTATCGCACAGCGCGTTTTCGGTGCAACTCGGCTTGCGAAACAAAATAGACGCGCCCAGCCATTCGCATTGTTTCCTGCCGCCGATGGAAAATCAAAGCGATGTGTTCACTCCCTGCGACGACGGCGTAAAGTGGCTGGTGTACGACGCGCCGACGGTGACTCTGCCCGAGCTCGCGCCCGCGGGCGGAAGCGTGATCGAAATGTACCCGCCCGTGCGCCGCGACTTGCCGCTCGACGATTGGAGCGAAGAGAAAAAAGAGGCGGTTCTCGAAAAAGCGGTGGCGGCTCTGTCGCGCGTTCATCCATTGGACATCGCCGTCAAGCGCATCGTCAGCCCGAAGGATTTCAGCGTCAATCTGAATTTGTATCGCGGCGCGGTGTACGGTTTGTCGCCGCAGGTCGCGCCGTGGAATCACTTCCCGCATCGCACGCCGATTCAAGGCTTGTACCAAACGGGGCAGACCACCTACCCAGGCTACAGCGTGGGGCGAGCCGCCACGTCGGGCATCCTCGCCGCTGAAACGTTGATGACTGGCAGAACGTCCCGAAGGTTCTCGTGAAGCAGGTTGTTTTTTACCCAAACCTTCGGGACGGTGCGTAGATTCAACACCCAACGCGACACAAACACAACATCAAAGGATATTCACGATCAATATGAAGAAACTGTTCTTGGCATTGGTAATGATTACGTTAGCCGCCTGCGCGCCATCCACGCTATCCACGCCCGAAAATACCCTCGTTGCGCCTGTGACGGATGCGCCGACAGAAAGCCCAACCGCGCAGGGGAACGGTTGCCCTGCCGAGACAGCAGGCATGAAACTGCTGATAAACGAGGAGAATGGATACTGCCTGCTGTACTCCGCTGACCACTCCGTGATTCTGCCGCATTTGATTGTCATCAATCCCGTCAATGCGCCCGGAGATGTCCCTGGGGAGGCTTGGGCGGAAATCGTGATGGAGCCAGCGTCGGGTCGCACCGCGGCGCAAGTGGCGGACGCTCAAATTGCAGAATGGGGTGAGGGCTTCGGCATCACGCGGATCGAGATTCTGGTGGACGGTCAGCAGGCAATTGTGGTGGACGGACTCCCCGGGCAGGATTCGCAACGCAAGGTTTTCGTGGTCGGCAACGAGCGTCTCTACGTATTGGCGTTCCTGCCGTGGTTTCCTTCCAATGACCCGAGCCAACCTGCGCTGCTGGAAAATCTATATGCGACGATTGTGGGAACGATTCACTTTTTGCCGTAGGATGCGGGCATTCACTCAAAACGCAAATCCAAAAGCGATCGCCATCCCGCACAGCATCACATCGAAGACAACAAGCAACAGCCACATCAGCCACTGCGCGTGCGCCTTTTTCTCCAGCACCGCGTCGGAGGGATTGTTCGGATCGTAGAACACTATCACCTGCGCGCCTTCGGGATATTTCGCGATCACCCGCCCCGCGCCTGTGCCGCCCACTGCCATCCCTGGCGCGATCTTTGCGCCTTGATACGTCTGTCCGCCGACTTGATACGAATATTGCACAACGGGATAATTCACGCTTCCGCTATCGCCTGAACGCCTGCGCTCCAAGTAGGATGCCAGCACCGTTCCCATCGCAGACGACCAACCTTGCACCGCGTTCATTTTCCGCTGGGTGAAAAAAATAATCGCAAGAAAGACCACGTTCAATATTACGAAAACACAACCAAGAATTCCAACTGTCAGCATGGATTCGTTGCTCATATCTGCTCCTTGTTTTTGTACTTCGTATTACGTACTTCGTATTGCGTACTCCGCACCGCGTATTACGTAGTACGCAGTATTCATCCCTCATCCCTGAACAAAAGTCTCCAGTCTCTAATCTCCAATTCTCCAATTCTCCAATTACGAATTACCAATTACCAATTACCAATTACCAATTACCAATTACCAATAACTCCCTCACCTCACCGTCACCTGCACCACCGCGCTATCCACGCGCTGGTCGGTTCTCACTACCTGCAACTGTATGGCATACAACCCGCTCAAACCATCCGTGTTCCACTCGGCGAGTAGACCATTGGTCACGGGCGCGTTGCCCTCGCCGATCTGAATCCACTCTTGCGGATTGAGTCCCTGCCCAATCAACACGCGATACGATGCAAAGTCTGCGCCAGCCGCGGTGCCGTTGACTTGGGCAACGCCGCCCACCTCCGCAAACAATTCGGGGAAGGTGATATTCACCTCGGAGTTTGTCGGCGGGGCTTGGATCACATCATACGATGATGGAGGAATCGCCACGCCCGCGCTCTCAGCCCACGCGCGCGCATCGGACGGAACGACAAGATACACGCGCTCCTCAATTAATTGCGGCAACGTGAACACGGTGGCAAGCAAACCTGTCTCGCGGTTGATGGCGTACTTGCGATACATGTTATCGGCTTGCACAGGTTCGTTGCCCTGCAAGAAAACTTCATTCACCACGTTGGGGCAATCCGATGTCGGCAACATGCCCGACGGATCGCACACATTGATCACCGAAACACCCGCAGGCAATGACCAATCTTCGGCGGGTAAATTTTGCGAGGCAACTTGCATCAACGCGTTCCACAACACACTGGAAATGCGCGGCGATAAATTTGTTGATTCGCGCGAACCTGCCCACACAGCAACCACGCGCAACGGCGAATAACCGATCGTCCACGCATCGAGCGCGTCGGCGGTTTGACCCAGCATCACGGCGGCGGGTCTGCCCACGTTGAACGCGCTTGAATGATCCACACGCGCCGATTCATCGCTCAGCGAATGATTGATCAAATACGCCAGCGCGGGCGTGACCACAGGCTTCGCTTGCGGCGTCGTCCAATCGAGCCACACGCTGTCGTCGTCCCCCTCCACTTTCAAAATCGTCACCGACGTAAACTCATCATTGATGCTCTGCCCAAAATGCACGCCCTGTTCCGCGAACACGCCATACGCGCTCGCCGCGTCCACCAACGACAGATCAACGTTACGCGCGACTCCAAACGACGACATGATGCTGTCCACATTTTCGATTCCCATCTGCGATAGCACTTGCGCGGCGGGCGCGGGATAATCGTTCACCAACGCCGTCCGCAAACGGATGGGTCCGTGATACGCGCCGTCAAAATTTTGGATTTCTGTTTTACCGGGGATGTCCCACACTAATGAAGCGGGACTCAAGCCTCGAGTGAATCCCGTCAAATAGACAAACGCGTCTAACGCGGACCCCGACCTGTGCGCGCCTACGAGCGGCGTTTCTCGCCCCTCGAACGTTTCTCCGACCACCGCGAGGATTTGTCCCGTTGTTGGATCGGTGATGATCGCGCTGGCGGATGAATCGGGGATCGTGACCGAAGGCGGCAGTGCGGACAAGAATCGCAACGAGTCGCATTGAATGGATGGGTCGCGCAGACCCGCGAGTCGCGCCGCGTAAAACGCGCTGACACACGATGATTGTTCCTGCACGTTGAAGTCTAACGTGGAGATGATCGTCAAGCCGCCGCGTTCGATGCGCGCGCGCGGGAATTGCGAATCCAATTGGGCGAGGAGCAGGTTGACGAAAGCCGCGGCAGGCTGAACGTCGGAAGGAGGCGGAGGCTGAAAGAAGGGAGATTCTCCCAGCGCGTTGGCGGTCGCTTCGTCGGATAAAAATCCAAGAGCCGACATCTTCCGAATCGTTTCGCGTCCGCGTTCGATGGCGGTCTGCGGCGCGTCGTGCGGATTCAGACTCGGCGAGTCGCTCACCGCCGCGAGGATGGCGGACTCGGCGGTGGAAAGTTGCGTGGCAGATTTTCCGAAGTAGAGTTGCGCCGCGCTTTCTGCGCCGAACGCATAGCGACCGAAATGCGCCGAGTTGAGATACCACTCGAGAATTTGCGCGCGCCCGAATTGCGACGTGATCTGCGCCGCGAGGATGCGTTCACGCAACGCGCGTCGGAATGATGGCGGCTCGTTGAAGAGGAGGAGGTCGGAGACGAGTCGCTGCGCGAGGGTAGTGTGTAATTGGTAATTGGTAATTGTGGCGAGGTCGTAGCCCGCGTGATCGTAAAAATTTGGGTCGGAGGTGGCGATGACGGCGTCGGCGAGGGATTGAGGAAAATGCTGAGGGTTTGCGTCACTGAGGGGAATGTAACGGCGCGGAGAATCATCGGGCGCGAAGGTGAATAAAATATGTTCGCGCGCGCGGTCATAGATGCGCGTGGGTTGGAGGAGGAGTCCGTTGGGAGGATTGAGTAGAATTGGGAGAGTTTGTATCGAGGGGAGATCGCGCGTGAGATTCACATATGCAAACGCAGTGACGATGATGAGCGCGGCAATCACCAACGAAAGGATCATCCCCGCGCTGACGAAGAGACTGCGCTTGCGAGAGTCGCTGGCGTGCTGTTTGGTGAGTCGCCGCTCCCGCCGCGCGCGCAGGATGGGGAGAGTGGAGGGCATGGGGGAATTGTAAAGGCTTGTCGTGAGTTTGTCGAAGGGAGGAAGGATGAATTATGAAGGATGAATAGTAGAGGGTGGAAAGATGAAAGTGGAATTGAGGGTAAAATGGACTGCGACGTCGCTGTGCATTGATTGGAATGAAATAGAGGAACAGATGAGTCAAATCTATAAATTACCCCTTGTCTTAGAGCCGCAACCTGAAGGCGGATATGTTGTTACCTGCCCTTTGTTGCCCGAGTTGATCACCGAGGGCGAAGATGTGCGGGATGCTTTACATAACGCAAACGACGCGCTGGCGGCAATTGTTGACGGTTTCAAACATTTGGATAAGCCATTGCCTATTGCGATAGGATAGAGGAAATGACAAAAACTCCGAGAAATTTCTCGGAGTTTTGTTTCTTCAAACATCTTATTTAGCCATCCTCTTCCGACTCCTGAATTCCATTTCCATGAGTATCCGTAGAATGCTCGCCAGCGCTTTGAGCGGGAGGTAAACAATCGCAATGTTTACGACAGTATTTAGAATCATAAAGATCAAGGCAACCAGGTAGACGAAAGGCATAAATTCTTCGTGACCAATAAAATATGAACTAAAGAGAGAAACATATCCTTGAAAATTCAGCAAATTGACCAAACTATATAAAACGATAATGGCTTTTGCAGCCAAATTAATATTATCTTTGAGCGTAATTACTTCAAGGACGTCATAGAACTCAGGTTGATTTTCATCGTCCAACGCTTTTGCCTCCCATACATCAAGTCTATCATCCGTCAACTTTTCTTCGGCAATTTGATACACAGGTTCGTCTTGTTTGGGAATTTCCGCACCACGCTCTTTTAGAATTTCCAGAATCGCGTCAAATGCTTCATCGGACCACTCAACGCGGATATTTGACCTCCAAATGGCGAGAAGCTCATCCGTCTCTTTGACATTCATATTTCCGCGGATCTGTTCACGCAGTTTGTTGTTCATTTTGTTTCTTCCTCTTCCTCGCGATAATTAATATCAGTCTCAACGACCATATTGAGACCTAACGACACGCCCCTCAGAACCAAATAATACACAACGCCTCTTAATAGTGTGGCTGCCATGTCAACACCCAAACCAAACGCCTTCAATGGGCTATCGCTTAGTAAGGTTATCAAATCTTGTGTGGGGCGGTTCATAAGAACGGCGCCGTAATCTTCCATATTTTGAAACTCAATCACCTTCGCCCCCATCAATAGAACATAAACAACCAGGACAACCCATGCCAGATAATTCGACCAAGTTGCAATATTCAACAGCTTTTTATCTTGAGTTGTAAAGAGATCATCCTGTTGATTCATTATACATTTCCTCAATTTTAATAGTTCATTCTCCCAACAAATCCCCCTCGGCTGCCCGATTTAGAGCAACTTTTCCAATTCAGGGATCAAGGGCGGCAAATCGTTTTGAACTGTATCCCACATTACTTTTTCATCCACTTTGAAATACACATGCACGATCCGATTCCGCATCGCACGCATCAAACTCCAGGGAATGGAAGTATGCGCTTCTTCAATTTCTTCGGGAATTTGATTCGCCGCTTCACCGATGATAATGAAGTTCATCTCAACAGCGCGAATAGATCGGTCATCATTCCTGAACGATTCAAAATCCATGCCTGCTGTGAACTTCTGGATTTCTGCAATCGCATCCAGAATATCGCGAATACGGTCCTGCCAGCCTCTAGGTGACATGGATCAATTCCCCCATCACGCGCTCGCGAATGTAGGGTTTCAAACTGTCGGGAGTCCCAAGGTCAACGGGACAGCCGAGTAATTTTTCAAGGTAGTCCTGCAACGCAAACAAGCCGAAGTAACCGACGGGGCGGTTGAACTCGACGAGCAAGTCCACATCGCTGGAGGTTGTGGCGTCATTCCGCGCGACGGAGCCGAACAGCAACAGGGATTTGACGCCGAACTGTCTTTCCATTTCGGCGTTCTTTTGCCTCAAGAGTTGAATAACGGCTTCCTGTTTCATGTCGAATATTATACGCTATCCCTCGATCAAATCTGCCAGCCCGAATTGCATCAGCCGCTTGTTTCGTTATTATCGGTTGGAATTTCTCACAAGAGATTATCAATAACTTTCATGGTTGACCTTGCAAATTATTTGATTTAGAATAGAGTGAGTTTTGAGGAGCATGTTCAATGTCCACAAATATTTTCAAACGAACTATCGTAGACGAAATTTCGAAATACCTTTCTTCAAACGATATTGTTGTCATTCACGGCGCGCGGCAGGTGGGAAAAACATCCATCTTGATGTATTTGCAAGAACAAATCAAAGCGGCAGGTGAACAGCCTTATTACATCGATCTGGAGGACAGCCGCTTTGTCTCCACTCTGGATAAAGGCGTCGAAGAATTCATCGCACATCTAGGCGAGCAGGGGTTTGATCTTTCCGCATTTAGAAAATCAGGGGACAAACTCTATGTGCTGATCGATGAAATTCAGTATCTGGCTAATCCATCTTCCTTTTTGAAATTGCTGGCAGACCATCATCGGTACCTAAAAATCATCGTTTCAGGTTCATCTAGTTTTGAGATGAAGAGCAAGTTTAAGGATTCTCTGGTCGGCAGAACCGTCAACTTTGAGATCTATCCGCTTTCATTTCGGGAATTTCTGCTATTCAGAAACGTTCCGTTCGTCTCAGCGGAACGTTACACCGAAAAGAAAACCACCGAATTGAAAAACCTGTTCGTTGAGTTTGCATTGTATGGAGGCTATCCAAAAATCGTGCTTACGCTTGAAACCAGCGCCAAGGAAAAACACCTGCAACAGATTATCGACACATATATCCGCAAGGATATTCGTGATCTGGCAGAGATCAAGGATGTCAACAAATTCAACCGCCTGCTTGAAATTCTGGCTTCTCAGAGTGGAAATCTGCTGAACATCAGCGAACTGGCTTCGACTTGCTCTTTGTCAAGAGAGACAGTTGAACGCTACCTGTTTCTGTTGGAACAAACTTATATCCTGCGTCTTGTGCGTCCGTTCAGCCGTAATATTCGTTCGGAACTGACAAAAACGCCCAAAGTTTTCTTCTACGACACCGGTTTAATGCAAATGCTATGGCTCAAGCAATTACAAAGAGAACTTTTGGGATCCGTGTTTGAAACCAGCATATTTGCCGAATTGACAAAATTACATGGGTCAGACAATATTCTCTATTGGCGGACTCAGGATAAAAAAGAGATCGATTTTATTGTTCGTTCTGGAAAAAAGTCGATCCCCATCGAGGCGAAATTAAGTTTTCCCAGAAACGTCTCGACAGGGATTCATACATGGAAAGAAACCTACGGTACTACAGATCATTTGATTGTTGGGCTGAACGGGACGCCTCTGGAAACAGGCTTTATTTATCCATGGCAATTGGAAGAATAACTCACCCCTCGATCAAATCTCCCAGCCATTCCATCAGCCCGCCTGAGCCATTTTCTGGCAGGTCGCTTTTCACGGTTCCATTCATCCCATTGATCAACACGAGATGCTCACGCCCGTTGAAGGGAAGTTCGGTCATCCACACAGGGAGCAGGGTGAGGCGGAACGATTCGACCATCATCTTTGACGATGATGTGGAAATGAGTTGCGCGGGGGCGATGAGCGCAGGCAGATCGCGTTTGTAGCGGGCGAGCGCTTGCACGCGAGCGTCGAGCGAGGCTTCCGCCATCGGGATGTCGTACACTTCGGCGGGCCAGTTAGCGAGATAACCCGCTTCGTATGGCTTGACCGCTTTCAATTCAAAGGTGGGAATCAATTGTTGGAAGACGCCTGAAAGTTTTCGCGCGGCAGGGATGGGTAGATCGTTGATCAAGACGGGATACGAATCCGATACCCGCCTCACCCGCCTTTCGCGGAGACCTTGCCCAAACAGTTCATTATCGTTTTCGTACACTTCACCCGTATATTGAATCTCACCGCCGATGTCGAACGTCCATAACGGGAGATAGACGCCGCGCGGCAGATCAACTTTCTTTTCGGGTTGAATCTTGTTTTTCTCCACCCATTCGACCAAATATTTGATCGCGCGTTGTTGATCGAATTGATGCGGGATGATGCCGTCGGGCGCGAGCAGTTGCTCCTCCGATTCCCAGTTGACGACGTGAGGCGAACCGCAATAGACACACGTGGTCGAGATCTGGTTCGGCGGCAGGATGAATTCGCATCCGCAACCTTCACAGTGGAAGACTTGCTGGTTCAACGGCTTGCCGTGTCCGCGCGCGGTTGCCATGGCGATGATGAAATCCTTTTCATCGGCGGTACCCGGTTGCGCAACAAACTTTTGATTGCGCGAACAATATTCGCAAGTCAACGATCCGCCATCGGGCGAGAACGACATCCGCCCGCCGCATTTGGGGCACATGAATCGCTCGGCGTCTGCGGAGCGCAATCCCTCAGGCGGGAGAGGCAGATGGTCGGGGTCAACGATCTCGTCCGCTTTGAGTTTGCCGTCGAGGATCGCCAGCGCGCGCCGCGCCCGCGCGTGTTGCAGATTATGCGCGAGGCAATTTTCCAACGCTTTGCGCTTTTCGGCTTTATCGTCAATCAACTGGCTCATCCAGAACCATGTTTCGGCGAGGACATCGTGATCGTGGCTCATGTAGGCGGCGCGATCCAAGTAGCGGAGCGCGGCGTCTTTGTGTCCCGCCTTCGCTTCGATGATCCCACTGCGTAATAATTCTTTGCCGTAATCGCTGAACATCAATTACATCTCCTTTACGGACCCGCGCACACATAATGGATCAACAAGTCGCTTCGATCTCTCACAACTCCATCTACGGCTAATGTACCGGGATAATTATCTCCGCGCGTGAGAAGCGCAATGACCATATCTTGCGGATTGGGAGTATCAACCATCAGTTTTATCTCAAACTCCCCGCCGCGCGAATCAGGCGGAAGGTCGGCAGGAATCGTCAGGTAATCTTCGGGCACGATCTCTCGGAAGGGTATCCCTTTTTGAGCGACGATATTTTGCTTCTCGTCCAAAATGGTGAAGACCAGTTTTCCAAGCGAATCGTCTGGCACGGATTTGATGAACACAGACACCGATTGCAGTCTGCCGCAGAAATTCGTAAACGACTGGCGGACTTCAACATCGTCATAAATTTCGGCTTGCGGCGCGTCTTCCTTTTCTAAATTTTTGTAGGTGGGCAAGACGCATGTCCCGCCGACATAGGCATCGTAACCGCAATAAGTGTAGTAGGTTGTGTAGATGCCAATCGAGAAAAACACAGCGGTCAGCAGGATCGAGCCGAGACTAAAAAATTCCGCGAGCCGACGCCTTTGTTCATTCGCCGCGACCAACCCTGCGAGACCCAGAAAAAACATCGGCGCGTACGGGATGTAATAGCGTCCATGCTTTGCGAGGGCAAGGACTCCGCCGGTGGCGTAATTCCCAACGAAAGCGACCGTGTAGGTGACGACACACGTAAACACGAAGAACCCGATCAAAAAGAATCGAACCCCGCGAGGGATCGTCACACGTCCCGGCTCGGCAACGAATGCGGCGATGAGACCGATCAGCCAAATCAGATACAGCGGACTGGGGACTTTGCCTGCCCAATATCCATACGCGGCGATCCAGCCCTGGACTTGATACGGAAACGTCAGAACCATTCCCTGCGCGAGCGGCGTGATGAATCCCATCGGGTCCGAAAGCATCGAACTCATCTGGCGCGGGACGCTTTGCTCTCCGCCTTGCCCGTATGTTGAAACGTTCGTCGCATAGACCGACCAGCCAACATTGAAGACGGCGGATGCCACCAACACGACGCCTAAAAATAGGATCCATTTTTTTGAGGGGAAAGGATGCCGAACGATGAGCAATAACAGCGGAAACAAAATAATCGCGCCGGGCTTTGCGCATCCCAGCAACAATGAAAGAAGGACCAACGCCCAAAGAGACGAAGACTTAATCCCCTGCTTTTCGTTCAGATAGATTCCGAGAACCAAACCGATGAAGGCGAAACTAAGTCCGTTCGTGAAGCCGTCTCCGTTCAATGTGGTTGCTTGAAACATGGCGCTGGGCGAGAGCGCGAGCAAGGCAAAGACCCACTTGCCGAACGGAATTTTGCGGATGGCGAAATATCCGCACAGGACATAGATCATCAACCCAGTGATCCGCAGAAGAATGATCGTCGGCAGAATTGGGAAATCGAATTTCCACCATAAGTATCTGCCGAGCAATGCCTGCGGTAAAAAAATGACAGGCGAATAAATGGACTGCGTCCCCTGCCCGTAACGAAGATTATCAGAAGCGCCAAACCGCCGCAGAAAATTTTCGCGGCTGAACAAGTCGAAGGCGGGCGACTGCGCGAGCCTGCGTTGATACGAAAGTTCAAACACCTCCTGGTGAATGCTCACGTTTGAAAAAACGGGCAGGTACTCATTCTCCGACATGTAATAAATGCGCACGAGATGCCGCTCTTCGTCGAAGCCCGCGCCGTACGGAACTGTTACGCAATAAAAAATTCCGATCAGCAGACCAGCGATCAGAAAAAAATTTGCCGCGTCAAACAATTTATTTTTTCGTTCGATCACTCCGCGTTATCCTTTCGTTTGCGCGCAATCGCATCCGTCATCTTTGCCACGCGCGCCATCTCTTTCACATCATGCACGCGGATGATGTCTGCGCCGCGCGCGATGCCCACTGCCACAGTCGCGGCTGTCCCTTCGACTCGCTGGTCGGCGGGCAGGTCGAGCGTGAAGCCGATGAACGATTTTCTAGATGACCCCAACAGCACGGGATACCCCAACGCGCGGATTTCATCCAGCCTGTTGATCAACCCCAGATTATGCTCGCGCTTCTTTCCGAACCCGATGCCTGGGTCCAAGATTATGAGCGACTCTTCCACCCCAGCCTTTTTCGCGATCTCCACGCTGACGAGCAGTTCGCGCTTCACATCTTCGATCAAGTTTTCATACTCAGAACCAATGTACGCATTCCCAAGCCGCTCACGGACTTCGACACTCGCGGGATTACTGCGGTTGTGCATCAGGATCACTGGCACACGAAAAGCCGCCGCAACCGAAGCAAGTCGAGGGTCGGCACGAAGCGCCCAGACGTCGTTGAGAATGTTCGCGCCTGCTTTGAATCCCGCCTCGGCGACATCCGCTTTGGAGGTGTCAATCGAAATGAGCGCGTCGGGAAAATTTTTGCGGATGTCTTGAATGACGGGGATCACGCGCGCGAGTTCTTCCTCGGCGGTGACGGGTTGCGAGCCGGGGCGAGTCGATTCGCCGCCGATGTCGAGGATGTCGGCGCCGTTATCAAGAAAATATTTTGCTTGTTCGAGGGGACGATGTTCGCCCTCACCCTGTTCCATGAGCCCGTCGCCTGAAAATGAATCGGGCGTGATGTTGAGGATGCCCATCACGTACGTTTTGCTTCCCCACTTGAATGTGAAGTTTCCAACTTGCAGAGAGTCGGATTTCATCGCGCGTGTTTATTTGTATGCAACTTGCGCTTCGACTGCGCGGCGCGAACATCACGCGCCACTCCGCTCAGCGCGGAAATCATGGGATCTGATCCAACGGGCGCGCGAGCCAGGCTTCGGCTTCGTTGATGTCGGAAAAAATTTTCATCGCGGCGGCGGTGCCTGCCAACGCGAGCGCGGCAACTTCGCGGATCGAGCCTGCCACTTTTTCATCGGCGACGACAACCGCGACGCGAATATTTCTCGCAGATGGATCGCTGTTCGCTTCGACCGCCGCGCGGATGGCTTTTTCGGGAATCTCTTTCACCGCGCGCAAGTCGTATAAATTTCGCGTGCGTCCGGTTGCGCCAAGCAAATGCTCCATCGCAAATTCGCGCCAGTCGTTGAGCGTCGCGTCGGATAGATCGGTGAAAGTCAGCGTCATGCCGCCATCGCCGCGACGCACGACGGTCATGCCGACGCCGGGTTTGGGTTTCCAGTTGAGGGGTTTGATTTCAGTCATGGGAATGCCTCCGAGACGATTATATCGTACCAAACCTCTTTACCGCGAAGCGCGCGAAGAACGCGAAGAAAACCTTTAACTCTTTGCGACCTTAGCGGTCTTTGCGGTTCGTTTTTTCCAACACACTCAGGATATATTCCCCGGTGCGTTTGCCCGACGTTCCATCGGTGAAGGTGATCTCATCCGCGACGAATTTCCGCCTCTCCTCCGCGTCGACGGTTGGATTCGCCAAGTAGAGATTTAACGCCTCCCGAAGTTGACTCTCGTTCTCCGCGACACGTCCAGCCTTCGCATCACGGAATCGTTTATGCGTGGGCCAGTCGCCGATCTCTTTCAGTGACAATGAGAATTTATTTTTCTTGTTCCACCCACCAGGGACATCGATCGTCGCAGCGATCATCGGCGTATCGTGGACAGCGGTCTCGACCAGCATTGTCGAGTAGACCGTCACCACCACATCCGAATACGCCATCATGGAAGATTTCTCGTCCATGTCTTCGCCGCCGTAGTAGCCGAGCGATCCACCCAACGCAACGGGTTGGACAACATGCACATGCGGATATTTTTTTTCCAACTCAAAAACTCTTGCGCGTTCTTCGGCGAAGATCTTCGGCTTATCTTGAAAGTGACTCGGATGAAGTCGAATCAACAATTGCGAAAGTTCTGCCAGCGAATCATCGGATGAGACCAACTTCGCCAACGCTTCGATGTTCGGATAGTTCGGCGCGAAATGGACAAAGCTACTCGCGTATGAAATCAATTTACGATTTGGGTCGAGTTTGTGCAACTTGAAATACTCGTCACGCGGCATGAGCCATTGCCTTCGAAAATATCCGTCATACGAGGGGATGCCGCCGATGTTGACGTTTTCAGGATTCCAATCCGAGCCGTAGACCAGTTCATCTTTTTGCAGTTGCGACCAACATATTGCATATTGCACGTCCGCGCCTGAGACGTTGTACGACGACGAATTGTCCCAGCCGACGATGACGGTCATGTTTGGGATTCCGCGCTTGGCAGACTCGCGCAGGAGGTAACGATCCATGCGCCAGCCTGGAGTCGAAGCGATAACCATGTCGGGTTGGTATTTGTCGAAGAGGTCCGCATACAGGCCGGGGTCGGGGGTGAAGCGGTTTTGAATCCGCACGAGAAGTTTGCGCGCCCACGAAAAATTCCGCAGGAGGAGAATCATCAGCGCGGAGGGAATCCAGATCGCCAAACGAAATTTCCACGAGTTCTCTGCCCAGACTTCCCAAATGTGACTATCCATGGCTTCGGTGTTGATGCGGCGCGAGCCTCCGACGCGGCGCAGGAAGGCGAGGAGCCATTGGAGGCGGGGTTGGATTTTTTTGGCGTAGTCGTCCGCTTGGTTGAGGCGGAGGCTTTCGAATGTAAGACCGTGTTGCGTGAAGCGTGAGGCGAGCTGTGCGACAATCGCGTCATCGGTGAGGAGGATGACTTCGATGCCCGCGTTGAGCAATGTTGGGATAACGTCGCTTTGCAGGAAGTAGATGATCGCCATGCCGTGGTCGGCGGAGATGAAGATTCGTTTGGACACTACGATTCTTTCCTGATCCAAAGTTAGTTCTACTTAATAATTTTAACACTGATGATTTATCAGCGCTTGTGCGATAACCAATCCAACGCTTCATCTGCTTTAGGGTGTCCAAGTTGCTTAGCGCGAGAGAAGCATTTTTCTGCGTCTTTGTAATTCCCTATATTAATAAGAACTCCGCCAAGATTGAACCATGCAGTCCTATTATTAGGTTCAGATTTAACTACTTGACGTAATATTTCAAATGCTTCTTGATAATGCTTTGATCTCGCAAGTCCAACAGCCTTTTTGATTTGCTCATTACTATTAGAAGTAGATTGAGGCTTTTGCGAATTACGAATAGAGGTTTTGTTTGAACGTTTAGATGTGCGGGAACCAGTAAAAATGAAGACACCACCAAGCACAAACGCACTGAAACAGAGAAGTCCCAATCCGCCTAAAAGAAGATAAGAAGTATAAGGTAAAACAAATGAATTCTCAGGGTTAGTAATTTCAAGCCAAACTACTTTAGATGCAATTACATTTTCATCCTGAATAATCTCTACAACAGCAAATTCATGTCCAGATTTTAAAGCTGTAAGGTTTAGTGGAATTTCGACTTGAGAACTAGGGGTAATTTCAAGTAATGCCTGATTAGTAGAAGTTAAAATCTTATCTCCCCCAGTTACCGATAACGTAATAGGAGACTGTTGTGATGTCTGTCCAACATTCGAGATTTTTACTGTCATCAAGAACGATTCACCTTGAATAATTATTTCTGGTGTTTTTACTCCTAATATCACTGGCAAAAATTTTGCAGGAATTGCTAACCCAGATTGACTCAAAGTTTCATAATTAGTCTTGAAATTATCCACACTATCAAACACATCAGAAACTATTGTTTGTGTTTCCTTTTGGATTTCAGGGGAAGTCTTTTCGACCATGTAAGCTATTAAAGCAACATGTAAAGCTACGCTTTGCGCACGCAAGTCTTGGATGGAAAAATCTAGGTTCTGAACCTCTGAACGATTAAAAGGCATATCATTTAAGGGAGTTTCGGCGATCTTCAAAGATTCGCGCAATTCTTCGCTAATTTGTAATAATTCTTCAGATGCAATTTGAATTTGTTCGTCCTGCCCACTTTCAATTGCTAGTGTTAATCTTTCAATGCCAGCTTTATAACTATCAACAGAATTAAAAATTTGTATCTGGTAGCGGGAGTAATATACACTTGCTGGAATATGGTTTGCTGGTACAAAATCCAATGAAGCAACATCCAAGTTAATGATTTGATTTTCTTGGGCAAGAAGCGTACTGAGTTTAGAAGGGTCAAAGGCTATATCAGCAGAGTTTGTCGCATATAAATTGACCTGATCAAGATGTTCTAATCCTGTCTCAACAGCCACTCCATGTACTGCAAGAGCAAGTACTTTCATTATTGTAGACAATTGTTGTAGATAAGCTGCAACAGGCGCTGTTACAGATGCGCCAGGCCCAGTAACTGGTGAAATGATTAATAACCCTGTAGAAGATAATTGAGACACATTCGAAACTATATCTACGTTTTCCGCATTAGTATTCCACGCTTGTATAACTGTAATAGCCTGTTCTGTATCTTGTGTTGATTTTTGTACCAAAGAGTAAATTGCTTGCTCTGCTTCCAAATCTACGCCTGTCATGGAAAGATATGGAAAACTAGTGTCTCTGCCGAGAGGAACGTTAGCAACAGCAATATCAATTTCAGACTGTGTAATCTCAACATATTTTGCAAGAAACAAGCCAGAAATTACTTTTTGGACAATCGATTCTTTAAAAATATCTGTGCCACCATTTACTGGGTCTGCATAAGATTGAATCATTTGAAGAAGAGGATGAAAGGTAAATTGCGCCATTCTTCCAAAATCCTCCATTTTGGCAATAAAATGGTTTAAAAAAGTATCAATTAAGTCAAGAAGAAAGCTTATTGTGTTATCCAAAAGTTCGCCTATCAGTTTTTTGAGAGACGGGGATTTTTCACTGAACCAGTTGCCCAATTTGCCTATTTCAACGAGCGCAAAAACAGAACCAACTAAAATCTCTGATATAGATTGAGAAGTTTCATATGCAACATTCAAAAACTGTGGATACATACTCTCTAATGCGATCTCTGTGTAAGTTAATCTTTTGAATGTCATCATGGTGTTTTCAAATTGCAACTTTTGTTCAGACGTCATCGAACCATTTATATAATTTTCACATTCTCTTCTCAATGTATTCAACAGATTTTGAGCATCAGTCTCATCATATCGCCACTTAGGAGGATCAAGTATAGGCAAAGGTATTGCAACCCCTGTTTCTAAATCTGATATTTGCGGAGGGCTCTGCAGAAAATATATTATTTCTTGTTTTTTTTGAAAGCTATTCTCAAAGGGACATTGTGTTGTTACGAAAGGGGTAGTAATACTAGAATCAGGCGTTATAGTAATTAAGGGTATTGGTGTAGAAATAGAAGGTATTCCCCAAATAAAAGTGTTCATAATTTCTTCAAAAATAGCACTCTCGTACTCATAGTCAAATTCTATTTGTGAGCCTCCAGGTATGCCAGGATTCCCAGAACGCATAACAAATGTGAAAAGAGCGTATTTACTGTTTTGTTCTGTTGAATATTTCTCGCTTTGATAAACGCTACCTGCAGCCCCCTCAGAACCATTTTGTACCCAGAAAGTTGTCTGATTAAAAACCTTCTCTACAACCTCCGATGGATAAGGGCCATATAATTCTCTTGATGCTGGGTCAAAACTACATTCTATTTCTAGGTATTTCTCACTTAAATTGGTTTCGTTATCAAGAATAGGTAAGGTCACGCTAAGATATTCAGCAGTCTCAAATTCACTTTGCAATATACTTTCTTCGGGTAAGTAAATGGTAAACCCACAAAGGTCGTTAGTGTAGCTTATCCAACCTTCTGGAATTATCGAATTCGCTATTATAGTTTGCACAGGCACTATAATATTAATAAACAGCATTAATAGCAAAAAAAGAGAAGTCTTTCGTTGTAGATTCATTTCACCTCACTATATATTTACAAATATTATGAATAATACCAACTAAAAATCTTGTTATACACTGGTGGTTTCGATACGGGCGACGGAGGCAAGAGACACTGCAAAGGCTCAGAGACTCCCGTCGCCCTACTCAACCACCGAATTGCTTTTGCTACGAATAATACCAACTGAAAATCCTGTTATAAACCGCCAGCAAAATCTTCTTGATAAATCCAACTTCCAACATGCGCTTGCCAAAATTTTCTTTCTTCTTTCCTCTTTCTTTCCTCAATTCCCCTCTCAAATATCCCAGCGTATTGGACATATTCATCGCCAACGGATCAGGGACCATCAACCGCAACAAGCCCGCGTCGTTCATGCGCTTGTCCAATTGGCGGACTTGTCCCATCGGCTTGTCCATGTCAAAGGGCAGGAATTGTCCCAGCGTGGATTTATACGCGGTGAACTGCCAGTGACTTGCGCCAACTATCGCGGTCACGCTTTTTCCGCCCTGAGCGGAGCGGAGCGAAGTCGAAGGGTAAGTTAGTCTCCAATCTCTAGTCTCCGAATAAACTTTCTTATTTTCTTCCTCAGTCTGCCCCAGCGACAAGTTGAATTCCAAAAATGTTTCCCACGGAATGAATTGACCTTCTTCCAACTTCGCGTTTTCCCGCGCCCACTTGAGAGTCGACTCGTAAAACTCAGGCGGTGTGCGGAAGGGACGCGCCGTCACCATGCCAACATTTGGAAAAGTCTCTAAAATTTCAACGGAACGCGAGAGCCACTTCGGGGAGAACAACACGTCGCTGTCGGTGTAGGCGATGATCTCGCCAGGTGCGCCCGCCAGCATCACATTCCACGCGCCGCCTTTGCCCATGTTCTTCTCGGAGAGAATCAAATATTGGATTCGCCCCTCTTCTTTTTCTTTCACGAGAAAGTCGCGCACTTCGGCGCACGAACCGTTGTCGAAGACCATCAAGTCGAACGGCAAGCCCGCATCCTTGCGCATGGACTCAAGCGAGACTTTCAGCACATCGAGGGTCTCGGCATAGAATCCGCTTAGGAATGGGATGTAGTTCAACAAAGCCACTGTGATCCGTTCGGGCTTGGCAACTTCTTTGACGAACTTGGCGGGGTTCTGACCTTTGCGCATTTCGATTTACGATTTCCGATTTTTGATTTACGATTTGAAGAGCTTGTTGATTCGTTTTTGCCATCGTTTTGGTCTTGCGATATTCTCGATCGTATTTTCTGGCAGAAAAAAAAATACTGCGCGAAGAAATAATTCCAACTTGCGCGTCAACCTCAGCGACGTCATCTTCGGGCGGATAAGTTTACCATCCGCGAGTTGATGCGTCGCGTCCAAGATCGTGTAACGCACATTCGCCTGTCCGCCCGCGAGGCGGATATTTTCGTTCGTTTCAGGATGTTCGTAATGCGGCTTACCATCGGGCAGGTGCGAGTAATCGTGATTTTGATGCGCGATCATTACTGACGGCGTGCAATCAATCACAGCCCAATGTTCTTTGCGCGCTTTGTAGATCATCCAATTATCCCAGCCCGCGCGACCGATCGTAAAGTTCGGGACATCTTGATAACAGGATTTTGGGAAGAGGAAAAAATCGCTTCCTGCTGGACGGTGGAGCTGGTTCTGTTTTCTGACGCTTTCTCTCAGCCTCGACTCCCATCCTTCGGCGAAGTCAATCGGCGACGCGATGTCATAATCCCAGCGTTGACTCAGCAACACGAATTTGTCACGTTGCAAACGTGACCTACGTGCGACTTCGATAAAATCATCCATCAATATCATATCCGCGTTGACGATACACAGCAATTCGCTGTCCGAGTGTTCGCGGGCAAGTTGAAACATGGACGAGATCAGCGGCACGCCTGATTCATTCCGCGCCACATTGGGGATGTTCTTCACGCCGAACTCTTTCGCGGCTTCGGCGAGACCCGTCTCTTCGCCAAGCAAGATGACCTCGACATCGGGGAGAAGAGTCCATGATTTGATGGCGTTGCGCTGAATCATCGCGATGTGCGGATCGGTGAAGGGTTTGGGGGCGGAGAAGAGGGTGAGTAAAGTCATCAGTGATCAGTAAACAGTGTAACGCGACATTTATGTCGCTTCTGGCAACGGCGACATAAATGTCGCGTTACGATTTTTTCAACGCGCGTTTGTCAACATCTTTCAACGTTTTATGCTGCACACCCGCGTTGATCTTCATCAACTCGGGATGGTCGTGAACCAGATCTAAAACTTCTTTCCATGAAAAATCATCCCGTCCGTTGAAGTGAGCATAGACTTGCCGCATGAACTCCAAATCTTCGGGCGTGTCCACCGTCCAGCGGTAGTCGCCGAAGTCGGTGGTGTAATGGAGCAGGGCGATATTATATCCGCGCGGGGAGGTGCCAGTTTCCAGTGATCGGTTATCAGTGATCAGTTGTACGCCTTCGTAGAGATACGGCATTACATGTTCGCGATGCTGAGGTTCTTTGGCTTTCTTCCACGCTTGCTCTAAAGCCGTGAATGTGCAGGCTTCAATGTCCAATCCAATTGGATATGTGCGATGATACGGCGGCGGGAGACGGTTGCAGGCAAAATCAAACGGTTTGCCATTCACTGATGACTGCTCACTGATCACTGCATTTACTACCTTATCAATCAACTCAGGATCAATCACTGGACAATCCGCCGTGATGCGCACAATCACATCTGCCTTTGCTTGTTTCGCGGCTTGATAGTAACGATCCAACACATCGTAGAGACTGCCGCGCGTAAAGGGGATTCCGCCGAAGTCGCAGTACTCCGCTACGGGGTCGTCGGACGCGTCCGTCGTCGTGGCGAACAAGGTTTGGGAAACTGAAGCAGACCGCGAGGTCCGAATGAAGACGCGTTGTAACATCGGTTGACCCGCGATGTCGGCGAGAATCTTCCCTGGCAAACGCGAGGAGGACATACGTCCCTGAATGATGGCGACAACGTTTGGTTTCATTACTGTATCCACAAAACAATAATATCTGCCCCTTCATCTTGTTCGCTGGTTACAATTCTTTTTTCAAGATGGAGTTTTGTTACCCGACTATCATCTGTTTCAATCAACGCTCCTGTTAATGATCTATCATTCACTTGCGGGTTGTTGGGAAGAAAAAGAGTGTCCAATACAGGTTTTGCCAAATTGTCTAAGTCAGATTTGTTGAAGGTGGATTCTAAACAGTAGAAGATAACGCGCACTTCGAAAAACAACTTCGAACCAGAAAGCCCTTGAAAGTGCTTCCTAGCTTCTGTGGCAACTGCTTTACGCCAACCCTCTTCTTTCCCGCCCCAAGGAGCAGGTTTTATGTTGCGAATATACAAATTGATCTCTTTGACACTCATTCGGTCACTCCTTCGGACGGAATCGGGCGAGGAAATACAAATCCCTTAGCCCTAAATTTTTCTACATAATTACGGACAACATAATAATCGAGCCCGACCTGCTCGGCGATGTCGAAGATGCTGTGCTGACCTTCGAAGCGCATCATAATTTTTTCGATGGCGCGGTTGAGCGCCCAATTGTCGCGCCAATCCACCCAGAGACCGTGACCGCTGAGAAAAACGGGACCGCGAAACGTGCGCTTCGGAATGTAGTTGCTGGCGTAGATGCGAATGATGTCTTCGGCGGTTCGCGCCGCGCCGATGAGCATGTCTTCGTGGATGATGTCGAGATTGTCGTCGGTGGTGTGATATTCATCGTAAGGGAAACGGTTGAGCGAGATGCACGGCACATTGACGCCAGGTCCGTTGATGACGCGCTCGTCGTTGGCGGGAGCCGATGCAAAATCACGTTCATCGTGAGGCGTATCTCGTAACACGTAACTCGTAACTCGATCTAAAAGATGTGTGTGTTGTCTGGTGTGGTGCCAGGCAATTTTATTTTTGTTGCCCGTCATCTCCATGAAGATTCCGCCGCGCAGATTCGGGATGAGCGACTCGTTGTGCGCGAGCCAGGCGATCGTGCCGATGGTCTCGGGTCCAAACCAAAAGCGGACGCTCATCGAGCCAGCGGGAAGCGGATTCTCCGCCAGCCGCCGCGCCAACTCGATCGCGCTGACCACGCCCGCGCCGTCGTCGTTGGCTTGCATGGGATGACACGTATGCGCCTGCACAAGGAACTCGCCCGCCGAGGGGTTCGCTCCGCCCTGCGGATGAACGACTGCGGTGGCAACTTTGAATCCCTGCTTGGGGTCGGTGATGAATTCAGACTTGATAACCGCGTGGTATTTTTTATCGCGTGGGAGCTTATCGAACGTGTTCTTCGGCAAACAGAATCCCCAATCACGTTCGTAGTATTTGAAAATCCACGGCACGGTGTGCGGACGTTTCTCGTTGAAATACAAATGTGGCTGGAGTTCTTCAAACGTCAAAATTTTATCAATTGGCAAAGAATACGAAACAATATGGAGAGGATTGTTCTTAAAATCCACAATACGCTCTCCATCTTCGGTTTCGAGATACGCCTCATGGACAACATACCGCTCGGGCACCTTCCACGTCCAAATAGGAGTCAGTGGTGCGTAGGTCTCAATGGTGTAGTTCGATGAGTCGGGCATGTACGAGCCAACAATCTCCAACGTCTTGTCGTGGTCATCAGAGGCGAGGGTGCGGTGCAGAGGGAAGAATTCCGCGAGGATGGATTTGAGGGAGGGAGAGGGTTTCATGCGATTTACGATTTCAGATTTACGATTTTCGATTGTTTATGACAACAATAGTAATCACTTTGTCTTAGCTGCTGAAAAAACGGCTTGAATCCATAGGTTCAAAAGAATATAATGTAATCATAAAAGCCGAAAGGCTTCTCCCACCCCACGAAAGGTCGCCTACTGTGGCGGCCCCGCCCCGTCTGGAAGTGATGACGACAAGGCTAGCAGGGTGGGTTGCGTTTAAAACACTTGAAATTACGTTTGTAGACGAGTATAATGTAATCATAAAAGTCGAAAGACTTTCCTGCCTCGCGAAAAGTCGCCTACTGTGGCGACCTGCCCCCATCTATAAGTGATGGATCGGGATAGCGAGGCAGGTTGGCTTTAATCACCATACTCCACAAGCTTTCTGATTTTCCGTTCGATCACTTCATACGCGCCCGTATCATTGTGCGTATCACGCCGCCATATTGAGCCTGCAATCAAATCGGCAACCTGTATCAAAGATTCGCTTTGCGAGCGCCTGAGCGATATCCGTCGAAATCCATGCGCGATACTTCGATCTCGTAAAATCCGTTTCAGATCATTTTTGGTTTTTTCAGGATCGCCAAACTCATCCACTATCAAAGTCCCGCCAGCGCGTTTCGCTTCAGGAATTATCTGAATCAACTCCGCAACAAAAAAGAGATACCGCTCAAGTCCTGTCATGGCTTTGAACGATTCACCCAACATTGCCTTGTCAACCAGAATCGCCCAAGCCTCAAAATCTGCCCCTGAAAGGGCAGTGAAAACTTTATCACGCAATTTTACCGATGCCAGTTTATGAAAACCAAATTCATAATGGGTTATCAGTCCCAAATCCCTGCGAAGGTTCTCAAGAAAACCGCGTAAGGCGTCAGGGTCCTGGGTGGCTACAGCGGCAAGAGCAAAATAACGCGACGCGCCTTTTTCAAACTTAAGGCTTGCATCACCAGATTCGTCTGCCGCAAACGTAAAAGTCAAACCCATGCCTGCCTTCTGCTCTCCACTTTCCACTTTCTATTCATCCTTCTTCACATAATACAACAAAAACGGATCGCGTCTCATCTCTCGCGCCGTGAACGCATAGACTTCATTCGCCTTCATCAACTTCACATCCGCATCGCCAATCTTTGCCGACTGAATCACACCCGCCTCCTCCATCAACGCACCCATCGGGTCAACCTCCGTCACGACTCCTTTATCAATATCACGCACCAGCATCTCGAACGTATCCGTGTAGGTGATCCCGTTCTCGTCCGTCACCTCGCCTGTAAACTGTTTCAGAAAACGATAATCCACGCCCTCCATTTGCTCGATGTGATGAAAGAACGTCATGCTGTTCGTATACGACAGTCCGATCACCATGATCTTCGCATCGAGATCGCGCAACTTCCCAAACACCGAGTTCCGTTCATACGCGCTCTTGTATCGCAGACTTCCCAGCGCCTCGGCGTGCTTCCCCAAAATCGCAAACGAATAAAACGGATGAAACACCCGCTTCGCGCGCGGGTCGAGCCGCACCAGTTCCGTCAACACACCCATCTTCGACGGCGTCGTCCGCACATCCCACGCCGCGCCCTTGTTGAAATCAAAATTAAACGTCGGCATGATCAGCGTTCCGTCCACGCCAAGCACAACCTCCAACGCGCGGATCACCGTCTGCGGTCCGCCGTCCACCTCGCCCAATGATTTATACGAACTATGCACCAACAGCGTATCCCCCTCCTCCACACCCAACGAGCGAAATCCTTCAACCAGTTTTTCAAACGTAAGCATCTTTATTCTCCAGAATTCCAACTCTTCAACTTTTATCCACACTGACGCACGCTTCGCTCCCAGCCGACAACTGATTCGCTTCGATCAACCTTTTCTCCCCTTCGCTCTGAGCGGAGTGCCGATCCTGAGCGACAGTCGAAGGACGGCACGCAGTCGAAGAGTCTCTGTGCGCTCTGCCGTCTCGCACCGACGTGCTCGCGGCACGAACGGTGTGGCTAATCGCTCTTGACCATCTCATACGCCTCAAGTAGTTTACCAAAATTCCTCCTCCAATCCGCCCTCTCCTCCGCCGTCTTCCGTGCCAATTCTCCAATCTTCCTAAATCCTCTCTTACTTTTTATCGCAAACAATATCTTCCCCGCCAGATCATCCACATCTCCATCACGGAATAGCCAGCCATTGACCCCATCCTCAATCCATTCTTTATTCCCCGCAATATCCGAAACCAAACACGGAAGCCCGCTCGCCATCGCCTCCATCAACGTCACGGACGAACCATCCACATGCGACGGGGAAATATAAATATCCGCCATGTGGTACCAGCGCGGCAAATCGCGTTGACCGACCTGTCCGCCGAAGTGAACTCGATCCATCACCCCGCCATTCATCAATATCTTGCGGATGCTCGCTCCCTGCGACCCGCCTCCCAGCAGAATCAAATTCACATTCGGGTTTTCATTCGCCACTTTGACAAACGCTTTCACTAAAACATCCACACCGTAAATTGATTCCCATGTCCTACTACAAAAAAGAGTAATCACTTTCGACTGTTTACTGCTCACTGATAACTTCTTTTTACTGCTTGTTGCCTTCCTCTTTCCTCTTTCTTCTTTCCTTTGAACAAAATGATCCAAATCAATCCCCCACGGAAACACCACCGTCCGCTCAGGATTCATCCCAAACCCAATCGCCTTCTCCCGCGTAACATTGGCGTCACAAGTAAAATATTGCGCCCTGCGTAACGTGTAACTTGTAACTCGTCTCATCCATGCGCTCTTATCCGCATCCATCACCAAATCATACCCCCACGACATCGCCAGCAAGTGACGGAATCCGCTCAACGCGACAAGGAACGCGCAATTCTGAATCGGACCTGCGTGAATCAGATCGGGCTGAATTTCCTTAATCACACGACGAAGGTCGAAGGTCAAGCGCAGCACATCCCGCCAGCGGAATTCCCTCCGCCCACCCGCCCACAAAATCTGCTCAACATTCGCAGGGACAGGACGATCCTCCGTTTGGCGAGTCGTCGCTTCGAGTTGCAGAAAATAGATTTCGTGTTTCGTTTGCGATAACGAAAACAGAAATCGATAATCGTGAGGGGTGTAGTTTTTTGAAAAATAAATGATCTTCAAGGTTTCATGTTCCAAGTATCAAGTTTCAAGTTTTCGAAGTTGTTGAGGGTTTCGCAGGACGATGTGGATTTTTTAGAACAGCCTTTTTCAATCCGCCGATGATCGCTTGAGTCTTTTTCGCCTGATCGTAACAAGACTGAAAAACTTCTTGATTAATGTGTTTGACATCCAGAGCCGCATAACACAGGGATTGGACTTCCACGGCAGAACGCCGGGGAGAGCCTAACATAGAGGACAAATGAAATCGGACAAGTGAAAGGAATATTTTGGAAAGAGGTGTTTTGCGAGTTGGCGATGGTTGTAACAGTACACGAAGAGTTGAATGTTTCTCGCCAAGGCTTGCAAGCGTCTCGAAAAGCATCTGGACTTACGCGCTAAGCGTTTCAGGTAATGACGGAGATCGGCATTGACGGCTTCCACCGAGTAGGTTTCCTGTTTATCCGTTCGCATTTCATACGGAGCACCATAATACAACGTGTCATAGACAGGAAAGGCATCGCTGTAATATTGTTTGGCTTGCGGAGCACGTTCTAGGCAGGCTTGGATGGCTTGCGAAGTTCGTTCTAGCACCACATCCCAACTCAAAACGCAATGCGTGTCTCGGTCCACAACGGTCAAGACATAGATTTCGTTTTTTTCGCCCCGACAAAGGTATACAGTTCATCCAATTCAGCCTTTCTGACTTTGGCGGGCATGGGAGCTTTCGGTAGTTTAGCGGTGTACTGACGGACCCAATTGGCAACACTTTGCGGATTGACCCTCAGCACTCGCCCAATCGAGCCATAACTGCTCCCTTCCACATACATGCGGATGGCCAACAGTCGAGTTTCTTCGGAATAGCCATGCTGGCTTTGCTTCGGTGTATACACGCGGTTGCATTCACCACACCGATAGCGCTGGCTCCCCGATAGGTTGAAGCCTGCTTTGTATTGTTTCCAGTTCGCCTGGCAGTTTGGACATTTCATGCCTCCAATTCTATTCTGTTTTCGATCTTAGGGTTCGTAAAAATATAAATTCCCTGTTGGGGATGCAGTTGCACTGCATCCCGCTCGCAGTGCAACTGCGCGCGAACAAAAACACGGGAAGTTATTAATTTACAGACCCTTAGGTACTCCCGAACGCCGCGCCATGCCCAAAAAGCGCGCAAATTCGACAGAGGATTCATTATCGATCCCTTCAGCAATATTTGTCATTGAGGATAACGCCGCCTCCTGAAATTGCCCTCTCATCCCAAAGTCTCTTGCAAAAACTCCATCGGCTGTGACTTTGTAAGCCATCTGCATTAACTTCCGTGCCTCTTGCCACGCAATCAAATCTTCAAACCTTGTCACCGTTGCCATTTCAGCCTCCTTTGAATGAAGCCTTGAACATCAACTCACTACTTGGAACGTAGAACATGAAACGTGGAACTCTATTCCCCGAGATCCGTCCATCTCAATTCCTGCCCATACTTGAAATCATGCAACGCTTTCGTCCCAATGACATTTTGAATCTGGTCAGGCTTGATCGCGCCGACAGTGGCAGGACGCAACACGTCAATCATCTCGCGTGTAAACACCTCGCCAGCCTTGATGTCCCGCGCCGCCCGTAGACAGCGACGTTGCACAACGGCGGTATCAATCTCATTGTCGGCGATGAACTTGTCGGCTGAGCCAAGCGAACGCTCGAGCAGACGCGTCTCTTCGACCATGCGCGCCCATTTGGCAGGGTCCATCGCAAACTTGTGGTCGGGACCCTCGCGGTCGTTGCTGTCGGTGAAGTGACGCTCGATGACGCGCGCGCCAAGCGTCACTGCGCCGAGAACGGGAGCGACCGCGTGCGTGTGATCGGAGAGTCCCAGAATCACATCGGGGAACATCGTCGCGTAGGTCTTCAACACGTTCAAATGTAAATGGTCGTAGTTGTTCGGGGAGGCGGTGTAATTGGTATTGCACTGCATCAACACGAGTTGCTTGTTGATCTTGAGAACCGCATGGACAGCCTTCTGCACCTCCCCAATCGTGGACGCGCCCGTAGCGATAAAGAACGGCTTGCCCTTGCTCGCCATGCGCTCCAGCGCTTCGATCCAATCAATCTCGCCCGAGCCAGCCTTGTAGACGGGCACATATTGGTCGAGAAAATCAATCGCGGCGAAATCGTACGGCGACGAGAAGTAGTCAATGCCCGCTTCCTGACATTCTTCGCCCAAAGTCATCGTCCACTCGAAGGGAATGGACGCGGCGCGGTAGACCTCGGTCACCGATTTCTTCCACGCCGCCTGATGGCTGACCTGTGAGTTCATGTGCGAAAAGCCATAATCCGAGACGATCTTCGGCGCGTCAAAGTTTTGAAATTTGGCGGCATCCGCTCCCGCCTCTTTCGCGAGTCGGATGAGCAGTTTCGCCCGTTCCAAATCGCCGTCGTGGTTTGCCGCAATATCGGCAATGAAGTAGGTGGGGTGGTTCAACCCAATCGTGCGATTTCCAAACTTAATTTCCATGTGTTCCTCCGATAATTGGTCATGTCACCCTGAGGGAGCGATAGCGACCGAAGGGTCTCTACTTTCGTGGGAGAGATGCTTCGCTCCGCTCAGCATGACATGCGTGTCACTCTGAGCGCCAGCGAAGAGTCTCTACTCCCGTGGCAGGGATTCTTCGTGGTGTCCTGCGCCACTCAGAATGATATGGTTATTTCTGTTCCTCTCGTGAAGATTCATACCATTCTTCACTCAAATCTCTCCACTCAGGATTTATCGAATCGATCAAAGCAATTTTCTTCTTTCTCAGCCAGCCTTTGATCTGTTTTTCTCGCTCCAACGCTGAATAGACATTGGACGTTGACTCATAATAAACCAGATATTGAATGTTATATCTACTCGCAAAGCCTTCGACAAGTTTGCTCTTGTGTTCGTAAACACGGCGCATCAAATCGTTGGTGACGCCAGTGTAGAGCGTTCGCGACTTGTTGGTCATGATGTAAACATAATATTCTTTACTCATGAATTCACCACTGTCATGTCGCCCTGAGGGACGCCTCGCGTCCCGAAGGGTCTCTACTCCCACGGGAGGGATTCTTCGCTTCGCTCAGAATGACATGGATAAAGAGCCTGCATCCAGTTTTGGATTTGAGAAGTTCAAGAGGCATAGGTCACTTTCGAGATATCACCGTTGAATATGGGCAAAGCGGGACTTCTCCCATTGTTCGATTTCTTGAAGGCACTTTGTCTTCAATTCAATGGTTGCAAAGGATACATTGATTGAATTTCTGGCAAAACGCACAAGGTCATTTATTGTGTATCCGAATTCTCTGGCTACAGCGATATATTCATCACATAATGTACTACCAATAATTGATGGGTCATCACTATTAATTGTGACACATACACCCAACTGATCTAAATCACGAAAAGGGTGTTGACTCGTTTTTGGATAAACCTTGAGGCGAATATTACTTGTTGGACAAATATCAAGTGGGATTTGGCGTTCCACCAATTTATTAACTACATTTTTATCTTCCGTTGAGCGAACGCCATGACATATGCGATCTGCTTGTAACTCTTTGATGGCGCCCAAAACACTACTAGCTCCACTGGTTTCTCCAGCATGGGGAATACTTCGCAAACCTATTTGTTTTGCCTTCTGAAATATGTCGCGGAATGGTTCTGGAGGCGCATCTACCTCATTTCCTCCAAGCCCTATACCAATTACGCCATGCTTTTGTCCCTGAATAGCGTAATCTAAAATAACGTTAGCTATTGTAGGATCAAAAACTCTAGGGTTGCTGCCACTGAAATGGCGATTGCGGGGAATGCCAAATATCCATTGCATTTCTACGCCAAAGTCATCACGAGCTTTCTGACGACCGACAGTAATCCCGTCAATAACATCTTGAAAATGCAAATTCTTTTCCCAAACGTGAAGATGTTGATAGATAGAAATATACACTTCTCGATAACGAATATTCTGATGCATCATATCGCGTCCAGACTCGTACACGACAAGAGCAAAGTCTTCAGCGGAGCGAATCAACTGCATACATAGCTGATAATAGGAATGGAAATCTTCAAAATTTTGAAATGTAACCGACCTTTGTAATGATTCAACTCTTTCGACAACTCCTAGATGTGAATATTTATGAGCCAGTTTAAGAGCCGTCGTTGAAGGGATGGCACCTTCTAAATGAACGTGAAGTTCAGCTTTAGGCAAAGTTCTCACTAGTTCATCAAGATTCATAGCTTACCTCCCAATCCTCCCCAAATGCGTATTCTGGAACGCGTCTTCGTGCTTCAAGCCGTAGCCGAGGACGCGGTCAAAACTGGAGTGACCGAGGAGGATCGTCCCTGCGAACATCATCCACGGCGTGGAGGTTAGGGCGCCCAAGGCATAAAGGGCAACCGAAAGCCCCTTGTGGTGGACCCAGTTATAAGTCCAGGCGCCGAAGCGGGGGTTTGCCAAATAGCCGATCATGCTGAGGTCGGGCGCAAAAAACCACAGCGCGTACCATCCCCACCCGTAGTCCAATCCAGAAAAAAGAAAAAGGGCGAGTCCGAACAAAAAGAGTTCTTCGAGTTTGAGCAGATTTTTCATGTGGTTGCCTGTTGATAACCCCTGATTTTCTGTGGATAACCCTGTTGGAACTGTGTATAGAAACCGTCCAAGCCAGTGGAGAACGAGGGGATTTCGCGCCCCAAATCTGTGGACAACTTGTGGACAGACAGCCATAAATGGTGGGAACGTTTGGCGGTCAAACCCGACCTTTCGACTGATTGCGGCTCGATGAGGCTTTCTCTCAGCCCGAACTTTCGCGCCACCTCCACCCCGAACTGATACTTGTTCATCGCCTGCGCGCCGACGACGTGATATAAACCGTGCAGATCTTTTTCGAGCATGGCGATGAGCGTCTGCGCCAGATGATTGACCCACATCGGGCAGAAGATAACATCCGTAAATCCGTTGACGTTCTTGCCCTCGCTCAAATTGTTGACAAAGAACTCGCCAAGACTGCGTCGTCCGCCCAGCGACCAGCCGTAGAAGTTGACTCTTGCAATGATCGCTTGCGGATTCGCCTGTTGCACCGCTCGCTCACCGTCGAGTTTGGATTGTGAATAAACGCCCTGCGAATTCGGCTCATCGTCTTCGGTGTATGCGCCCTCTTTTTCGCCGTCGAAGACTGCATCGGTGGAGAGATGGGCGAATTTTATATTTCGCTTCGCGCAGGCTTCCGCCATTTCTGCTGGGACTTCCGTGTTCAACACCCTCGCCTCGTCGGGATGCTTCTCGCACTCTTCCAAATTCGCCAACGCGGCGCAGTTGACAAGCCATTCGGGTCTCGTCGAATCGAGAATGGAATTGACGCTACCCGACCTGAGCAAATTCGCATGAAGCACCCGAAACGGAGCGGATTTCAATTTGCCCCTGTCCACGCCAATGACATCATGCACGCGCTTGGCTTCAAGTGCGAGGTTGATTCCGAGGAGTCCGCTGGCGCCAGTGATTAGGAGTCTCATGGTTCAAGTTCCATGTTTCAAGTGTCAAGTTTCAAGTGTCAAGTTCTACGTTTCAAGTGTGAGGTTCTAAGTTTTATGCTTTGTGGCTATGAAATCGTTGATGGTTTGGCAGGACGATGGGGATTTTTGAGAACGCTTTTCTTCAGCCCGCCGATGATGGCTTGAGTCTTTTTGGCTTGGTCATAGTGGGCTTTGAAAGATTCTTCCTTGATATAACTTGCATCCAAAGCGACATAGAGCAAGGACTGAACTTCAACCGCTGAACGACGCGCCATCCCAAGAAAACGGGCAAATTCCACAGAGGATTCGTTATCAAATCCCTCTGCTGTGTTAGACATGGATGAAACCGCCGCAGTTTGAATTTGACCTTTCAAGCCAAAGTCTTTGGAAAACAATCCATCCGATGTTACTTTGTAAATCATGCTCACCAATTTCCGCGCCTCCTGCCAAGCAATCAAATCCTCAAATCTTGTTACAGCGGTCATTTTGCACTCCTTTGGAATAAATGTGAATCACGAATCCACTAAACATGGAACCTGAAACGTGAAACTTGGAACGCTCTATCCCTCCAACTTCCCCTGCTTAAACAACTCATCAAACGGCGCGACGAATTTTTTTATACCGTCAATATCGAGCCATTCAGAGTTATTGTCGCTCGTGTACGTGAATCCATCGGGGAGCGGCTTGCCTTTGTCCTTCCACGAGTAGCCGAACCACGTCGCTTCGGCGGGTTGGATGACGTACATCTTGTCGAGTTCAATCGTGTGACGCGCTTCATCGTCCGAGATCAAGTCTTCGTGCAGTTTTTCGCCAGGGCGGATGCCGATGATGTTGATCTTTGCATTTGGCACGATGGCTTTGGCAAGGTCAACGACTTTTGTGCTGGGAATCTTCGGCACGAACACTTCGCCGCCTTCCATTTGCTCGATGCAGTCAATGACGAACTTGACTCCCTGCTCCAGCGACAGCCAGAAGCGTGTCATGCGTTCATCCGTGATGGTGACTGCTCCACTTTCGCGTTGTTTGAGGAACAACGGCACAACCGAGCCGCGCGAGCCGACCACATTCCCGTATCGGACACAGGAATATCTGGTCGCTGTGCCTGCGGCATACGCGTTGCTTTGAACGGTCAACTTCTCGGCGGCAAGTTTGGTCGCGCCGTATAAATTCGCGGGGCTGACGGCTTTGTCTGTGCTGATGGTCATCACCTTTTTCACGCCCGCATCCAACGCGGCTTCGACCACGTTCGCCGTGCCCATGATGTTGGTCTTAATCGCCTCCATCGGGTTGTATTCACACGCTGGGACCTGCTTCAACGCCGCGGCATGGACAACGATATCCACGCCATGCATCGCGCGGACGAGTCGTTCGCGGTCGCGGATGTCGCCGATGAAATAGCGCAGTGACGGATGGTTGAATCCGCCCACCTGCATTTCGTGTTGTTTCAACTCGTCGCGGCTGAAGATGATGATCTTCTTCGGCTGTTTCTCGGCAAGCAGTGTCTGCGTGAACTTCTTGCCAAACGACCCCGTCCCGCCTGTGATGAGGATGACTTGATTTTTCCAGTCCATGATTTCTCCTATTATGTCGTTGCGAGGGCGGTGTTCGTCCGCCCGAAGCAATCTCCTGTTACCTCTGGTGGTCGAGTAGTTCCGAGCGATAGCGAGGAACGTATCGAGACCACACTTCTTGTTTTCATACGGTGGTCGAGTAGTGGCGCATGGTTTTCGCGCCACGTATCGAGACCACACTTCTTGACTTCATTCACACTTTTGATTTCATATTCACATATCACTGGTGGTCTCGATACGTCCCGCGCACGCTTCGACTTCGCTATCGCTCCGCTCAGCGCGGCGGGACTACTCGACCACCGAGTTGGGATGTTATTTCATCGCTTCAAACATGCCAGAATCTTTTGTGATGAAGATTGAGCCTTGTTGCTCCAGTTTATCTTGCAATGCTTGCTTAATTTGCTCCAACTTGCCTTCCTGAAGGTCAGAAAGAGCAGTCATCGAACGGAGATAAGCAACCAGCGGTTCCAATTCAGTGACGCGCAAACTATCATCGTAACGAGAGAGGGTCACTTGCGGAAAAACGGATTTCAATTGTGCCAGTCCATTCTCCAGAGTAAAAGATACCGTCGCCTTGCTGACATAATTCCCGTTACTGATCTCCTCCAACCAGCCCGTGATTTCCTGCATATGCCGTTCGCCGACAGTCGTCGCAAACAGATGACCGCCCGTTTTCAAGACTCGTTTCATCTCTCGAATCGCCTTCGCCCTGTCAGGGACATGATACAGTATGTGATTGGCGATGACCGCGTCGAACGATTCGTCCGCGAATGGAATCTCCTGCGCGTCGATTTCTTTGAAGTTGTACGCTCTCCCAGTGACGACCAAATTCCGCCAAGCCGAATCAAGCATCCCTGCGGAAAGATCCGAGAGGGTCACATCCCACGTGGATGGAATGCGATGACTGTTATCCTTCCACAAATATCCAGGTCCGCTTCCCAACTCCAATATCTTTGCGTTTGCTGGAAGTTTCAACAGATGGTCGAAGACCCAATTCATCCAGCCGTATGGATTCGCGCTGAAACGCTGGTGAAGCGAAACTCGCGCGTCAAGATTGGTTGAGTCCTTGTATTGGTCAGACTTCAAATACTGCTGGTCGGTAAACTTCGACACAATCTCCAATCTCCAATCTCTAATTCTCTAATTCTCTGATTTTCTATTTCTTTATCACAATCAACGGATACTGCCCGTTCTCGGCAAAAAATTTTGGAAACATGCCTTCGAGCCAAAACACGAATCGCAAAAACGCGCGCCCGCCAAACGGACGGACGAACCAGCGCAAGATGCGCGTGCTCATGCTCCGCCAGGGTTTGATCTCGATGATCATCTTCAAACCGATCTCGCGCTTGAGCCACGCGGGAGTCATCTTTTGCACGAACGTCCCTGCGGGGTCTTCTTCGTTGAGCCATTCTTTTTTCTTTTTCGCCGAGCGACCTGAAAGTTTGCGCATGAGACCGATCAACGGCTCGGCGACGCGACTCAAAAGCGGATCATGCCAGCCGTTGACGATCGCCGCAGTTCGTCCGCTGGCGAGCACGCGATGGATTTCAGAATACGCGCGCGGATGTTCGGTGAGCGCGAGGTGATGGATCGCGTGCATCGAAACCGCGCCGTCGAACGCGTCGGCTTTGAACGGGAGATTGGCGAGGTCGCCGACGACGAATAAACCGTGATCGCCGATGCGTGTCCGCGCTTCGCGTAAGGCTTGAATGGAAATATCGAGGCACACGCGTTTTTGGTATCCCTGCGAATAGACTTTGTATTCGTCATACTGCACGGGACCCGAACCCGCGTCGAGCAGGAACTTGCCTGTGGGAATCAATCCGTTCATCACGCGCAAGCGCGTCTTATGGATGTATTCGCGCGAGACGGGGCGCAGGTCTTCGTAACGGGCGTTCTGATAATTCCCGTCGTCTTCCTGCTGCCAGCCGATCTCGTCGTAAAATTCGCGGACTTTTTTCTTCGTGTCTTCAGTCATGTTAATTTTTCAATCGCGCCTCTTTCCTCTTTCGTCTTTCCTGTGTTGCAAAGAAAGAAGAAAGAGGAAAGAAGGTCAATCCTTCCACGTAAAAGGCTCTCCAACGAGGAACTTAAACGTATCGCCAAAATGACTCATGCCTTCGTCGCTCAACACTTTTTCGAGAGACCACACGTCAAGGTCATCCCAAAAATTCATCAGCCGCCATGGGAACGGACGCGGGTACTCGAAGAAGAAACGATACGCGTAATTCCATGCCTTCGCGGTTTGCTCGTCGTTCAAACGATACGCGGGCAAATCGGATAAAACATTTTCGAGTGTAGTGAAATATTCATCCCACGAGTTCGGGTCAATTGTGAAGCCGCGACCGCGATAGTGCGTCTCGCCGCACGAGATGACAGGGATGCCGTTCATCGCAGTCTCGACGCCGACGGTCGTCGTGTATGCCAGCCCGAGATTTGCGATCTCGATCAGATCATACGTGTTGACATTGTCCAACGCGCCGATCACGTGGATGTGACTCGGCAGTTCGGGCAACGCTTCGCGCACGACGGTCCCCATTGATTTCGCCTGCGGGACAATTTTCTCGCCTGGATGGATTCGCACGACGAGTTGTACATCCGTTCGCTTCGCAAAGTATTGGACAGTCTTTGTGATCCACTCGCTCATTGATTCGGCGAAGATGTTTCGTCCCAGCGTGAGGCTGTCGCCCAACACGTTCGCGGCAAGCAGGACGACGGGTCTGTTATCCAAGCCCAAAACTTTTCTCGTCTCTTCGGCGCCTTGCGATGAGACGTATTGCCACAGTCGTTTTGATTTCCCCCACACACGCGCGCCGCGACGGGCATTCTCCAAGTCGGCGAGACGTTCGTACATTTCATCGGTCATCGGCAGTTTGCAACGCGCTTCGACGAGATAGTCCGTGTCCTGCCGCATGATGGACGTGTTCTGCGCCAGCCAAATTTGTTCGCGCTGGTCGTTGAATTCAAACGTGACAGCGGGGATGTCCAAATAACGCGCCACGCGGAAGACGATTCCCATTTCGAGGATCAATCCATTGGGAACAAGCACAACATCAGGCTTGTTGGCTTGCATCCATTCGAGGGCGGCGAGGGCGGCGAAGGTGTTGCGCTTGATCCGCAGATCGTACAACGCTTTGTCTTTCGCGTTCGACATGTCCACTTCTTCGCGCATGAGGGTGTATTGTGCGTCCCACATGGAAATTTCTTCGATGTCGGCATAGAGAGCGGGAGGGAGGTCGAAGGTTGAAGGTCGAAGGTCTAACATGGAGACGTGAGAAATGAAAGCTTGCCCTGAGCCTTGTCGAAGGGATGAAAGTGGAGAGAGGGCGTCTCTCGTGTGGAGTCCGCGCTGTTTCTGAGTCAGTTTATCCATCTCTTTGTGCCATTCGGAGTACGGCAGAGTCATCAACGTGACTTTGTGACCAAGTCCCGCGAGGGCAAGGGAGATGTAGGCGGCTTGCTCGATCCAGTAGTGGAGGGTGGCGAAGAGGAGGACGTTTTTTACTGCGTACTGCGGATTGCGTATTGGGTTTTGCAGGATCGGCTTGATCGCTTCAACGGCTTGAGGGAGAGATTTTTTTAGGCGCGAAAGATTGAAGTGGTCCTTGCGGGCGCGATTCTTTTGCCGAAGCGAATAATCGAGTTCGGCGGCGAGAGGCAGTTCGCCCAAAAAGTTGCGGAGGGAATTTTTGTTCATAAAGAGAGAGTAGATAATTAGAGAGTAGAGAGTAGTCCGATGACTAATCATCTGCTCTCTATTCTCTAACCGCTGATTTTCTCAATCGTCCAATTCAAACGCGGACGAATTGGTCCTTGCCGAAGTTCGGGCCATTGCGTGCCAGGCGCGCCAGAAATATCCACGTTGAACGAGATGGCGTTCTCGTCCATGAAATATCGTTTGACGCCGAACGAACTCGCGTTGACGCCGAGATAATAACGACCCTCGTTGAAAAAATCGGCGGGGATTTCGCAACGACTCACGTAGCGTCCCGCCGCGCGCGCGCCGAACTGCTCGAACTGTTTCGCGTCGTCAGTGTCGAAGGCGGTAAAAACATATTCGCCGCGCATCGTGTTGAGATACATGCCCACGCGCAAACCCGTGACAGGCGCGTCGAGTTGATATTCGAATTCGATGACGACTGGTTCGGTGGATCGGACGGTATCCACGACCGCGCCGCTTCTTTCTTTGATTTTGATTGATACAGGTCTAAATGGCGCGCTCGCCGCTGGGACCTCGTCCGCCTCCCAAACGCGCTCGCCTGATTCGGCTTGACCCGACGCGAGATAAAAATCAACGGCTTCGGGAGTCGGCGCGCGCTTGATGAGTTGTCCCTTTTTCAGGACGATGGCTTCTTGCGTCAATCGCAGAATCGCGGACATGTTGTGACTCACAAACAACACCGTGCGTCCCTGTTGCGCCACGTCGTTCATCTTGCCGATGCACTTGCGTTGAAACTCCGCGTCGCCCACTGCCAACACTTCATCCACAACGAGAATGTCTGGTTCCAAATGCGCGGCGACCGCGAACGCGAGGCGAAGATACATACCCGATGAATAGCGTTTGACGGGCGTGTCTATGAACTGCCCCACTTCCGAGAAGTCCACGATGGCGTCGAAGTTGCGGTCAATCTGCGCGCGCTTCATGCCGAGGATCGCGCCGTTCATGTAGATGTTCTCGCGCCCCGTCAGTTCGGGATGAAACCCCGTCCCCACTTCGAGGAGCGAGCCGACGCGTCCGCGCACAGAAACAGTTCCCGTCGTCGGTTCGGTGACGCGGGAGAGAATCTTCAGCAGTGTGCTTTTCCCCGCGCCGTTGCGCCCGACGATGCCGAGCACTTTGCCTTCGTCGAGGTCGAAGGAAACGTCGTGCAACGCCCAGATGAAGTTTTGATTCAAGCGTCGGTCCGATTTTCCGACGAGCGCTTTCGCCAAACGGATCGGCGCCGAGACCGTATCCACGATCACATCACGCAGCATGTTATAGCGGAATTTGGTTTCCGCCGCGCCGATCTTGTATTGCTTGCCGAGGTTTTGCACTGAGATAGCGGTGGTCATTGGGTGAGAGGTAAGTGGTAATTGGAGATTGAGAATTAGAGGATTAGAGGATTAGAGAATAGAGGATTAGAGATTGGAGACTGGAGACTGGATGGTTGACTACTTTCTGCTTTCTATCCTCTGCTCTCTATTCTCTACTATCTATTTATCTAAATCGTATCCGCAAAAGTTTTTTCCATGCTTCTGAAATAAAAAAGTCCAGAGATAAAAATCAGAATAGAGATGGTGACAGAAACCCACAATGTAATGTCGGGTCCGTTGCCTGCGCCGAGGAGCGCCCAGCGGAATCCGTTGACGACGCCTGCCATGGGATTCAGGGAGTAGAGGATCTGCCACTTTGCAGAGACAACAGACGCCGAGTAGGCAACAGGTGTGGCGAACAGCCAAAACTGAGTCAGAAACGGGAGGGCTTGGTTCACGTCACGATATTTCACGTTGACCGCCGAAAGCCACAGCGCAACTCCCAGCGCGGTGATGATCGCAAGCAAGAGGAAGAGCGGAAGAGTCCAAATCAAATTCCACGCGGGAGTCACTTGATAGTAAAACATCAGCGCAATGAGGATGACGAAAGCGATGGCGAAGTCAACGAGACCTGCGAAGACCGACGACATGGGAAGAATCAAGCGCGGGAAATAAATTTTTGTGACCATGTTGTTGTGCGCCACGAGCGAGCGACTGCCCTGATTGAGCGCGACGACGAACAAACCCCACGGCAATAACGCGGTGAACGAAAACACGGGATACGGAATCCCTTCGGTGGGAAGTTTCGCCACTTTGTCGAAGAGGAAGGTGAAGACGAGCATCGTCATCACGGGTTGGATGACAGCCCACGCCATGCCGAGCAGAGTCTGTTTGTATTTCACTTTCACATCGCGCCAGACCATGAAGAAAACCAACTCGCGGTACGTCCACAGATCGCGCAGGTTCAGCGCGGCGAGTCCTTTGGTGGGCTTGATGTAAATTGTTGTTGGTTCGTGAGAGGGAACGTTTGTAATTTGGGTCATGTTGCCTCTGTCAAAAGTCGAAGGTCAAAGGTCTCATGACTTGCGACCTTCGACCTTTGACCTATTCGCCTTGAACCACTCGATTGTTTTTCGCATCCCCTCTTCAAAGGGAACCTGGGCGCTCCAGCCGAAATAGTCTTTTGCGCGGCTGACGTCGAGCGCGCGGCGGGGTTGACCGTTCGGTTTGTCCGTCTGCCAGACGATTCTGCCTGTGAAGCCCGTCATCTTCGCGGTCATCTCCACGAGGTCTTTGATGGAAATTTCGTACCCCGAACCAAGATTGACAGGTTCGGAGCCGTTGTATTTTTCGGCGGCGGTGACGATCCCATCGGCGGCATCTTCCACGTAGAGGAATTCGCGCGTCGGCGAGCCGTCGCCCCAGGCAGGGATTTCCTCCTCGCCACGTTCGGTCGCTTCGACGGTTTTGCGGATCAAGGCGGGGATGACGTGCGAGGTCGCCAAGTCAAAGTTATCGCGCGGACCGAACAGATTCACGGGCATCAAATAAATTGAGTTGTATCCGTACTGCTGACGATACGCCTGCGATTGCACGAGCAACATTTTCTTCGCCAAGCCGTACGGCGCGTTCGTCTCTTCGGGGTAGCCATCCCAAAGTGTCTCCTCTTTGAAAGGAAGCGGCGTGAACTTTGGATATGAACAAATCGAACCGACAGCGACAAATTTTTCGATTCCCTGTTGCCATGCTTGGTGAAGCAACGGCACGCCCATCATCAAGTTGTCGTAGAAAAATTCGGCGGGTCGCCCCATGTTCGCGCCGATTCCCCCAGCAAGTGCGGCGAGATGAATCACGATGTCGGCTTTGTAATCGTTGAGCATCTTGGCGATGCCATCGGAGGAACGTAGATCGTATTGCGTACTGCGCGGGACAAATATATCTTTCGCGCCGCGCGCTTGAAGTTTCTCGACGACGAACGAGCCGAGAAAACCGCTCCCGCCTGTGACGATGGCTTTTTTGTTTTGCCAGAAATTATTTGACATGCTATTCCTTTGATAACCTGCGCTTCGTCTACGCTCTTTGCTCGCTTTGTACTCGTTCTGAGCGGAATGAGGAGCGTTCGTTGCGACGAATGCAGACGAAGAACGCTCCGCTCAGCACGGAAAATTATTGAACAATAAATTGCGCATTTCGATACCGCGTATCTGTCGGGTTCTGGATCAAGCCCGTTTTCAGCGCGAACAACAATTCGCGGATGCCGTCGTCCACGTCGAGGGTGGTGTCGAAGCCGAGGACGCGTTTGATCTTTGCGAACGACACGGTGATGTCGCGCATGTCGCCGCCGAAGGTGAGGTCTTTGTATTCCACTTCCACTTCGGGCATGCGCTTGCGGACCAACGCGACGATGTCGTCTTTCGAGTAATTGCCGTTGTCGGTGCCGAGATTGAAGATCTGCCCGCGAATTTTCGACTGCTCGGCTTCGAGTCCCATGATGACGCCGCGCGCCACGTCGCGGATGTGGACGAACGAACGCGAGTATCCGCGCTGGTAGATGACCAGCACGCGCTTGGTGAACGCCTCCAGCACAAATTGATTCACGATCAAGTCAAAGCGTGTGCGCGGGGACAAACCATATAATGTAGCGAACCGAAATAACAACGGCGCGGTCGGCGAATCTTTTTGTGAAAGCAAAAATTCTTCCGACGCGATCTTCGTCTCGGCATACAACGATTGCGGATTCAACGGCGACTCTTCGGTGACGGGTTTGCCGTCTTGCGATAATCCATAATTGCTGTACGTGGACGCGAACACGAATCGTTCGACACCTAAATCTGTTGCCTGTTCATAAACCATCTTCGTAGACTCGACGTTGTACTTCCACGCGACCTGCTTCCCCACCGCCTGACACGCGGGAAACCCAACGATCGCGGCGAGATGAATCACCGCGTCGGGTTTCTGCCAACCATCTTTGAGCGCGTCTTTCACGGCGCGCGGTTCGGTCACGTCCGTTTTCACGAAATGAAAATTGGGATGATGCAAAAACGGGACGATGGCTTCACCGCCGAAGAGGAGAGAGTCGAGTGCCGTGACGCGGTATCCAAGCCGAAGCAGTTCGGAGGTCAGAAGCGAACCGATGTAGCCCGCGCCGCCCGTGATCAAAATATGTTTCATGAGGTCCCATCCATGTTGAGAGTCACTTTGAATCCATCCACTTGAATCGTCGGCGCGTTTTTATCGGTCACGATCGTCACGCCCTGTTCGATGCAGGTGAGTTTGCACACGTCCACCACATCGCCTTTGCCGACAATGCGCGCGCGATCGAATCCCGCGGCGCGAATTTTTGCGATGTGTTCTTTCACGCGCTGTCTCGTTTTGCGATAGATCGAAAACGAACGCTCGACATAATCCACCGCGAGACGGGCGCGCAGGGCGATGCCTTCGGGCGTGATGATGTAGCGCAACTTTTTGCGTTCGGCGCGCTTGACCTTGACCGCGCCTTTCGCGACGAGCCGCTTGAGATGCCAATTCACGGTTCCCACCGCGACGCCAAGCTGGGTCGCCAGCGTGGACTGATTCACATCTGGATCGTTCTCGATGTTTTCGAGCAGGGTAAGTTCGCGCAGTTCTTCGTTTGTGGTTTCCATAGGATTCATCGGTTCAAAATTCAGTGACTGAATTATAACCGAGAATGAGGGGGTGTCAAACGAGGGATTTGCATATAACGAACGTCCCGCAGGTTGACTTATGCGAGAGTGATTACCATCCACGAATGTACACGAATAAACGAATAAGTTCACCGACATTCGTGAATTCGTGGTTTTTATTCGTGGATGGTTTATTACCAATCATCTTATGCAATAATGCTTGTAACGCGAGATTGCAAAGCGTCTCGGTTTTCAGGTTGTTTTCGCACAAGAGCGACATAAATGTCGCATTACGAGAGCCGACCTCAACTGCGTAACATCAATTTATAAAATCTTCGGGACGGTTTATTCGGGAAGCGGACAAGTCGGTACAGGCATCGGCTCACGCATGAACAACGAAGGCGATTCGCCCGTGAGCAAAACGGACAACGCCTCCACGTCCCCATTGTCATTGGCGCAACCGATCACGATCACATCCGCGCCGTCGGGAAAATCGAATTTTGGAGAGCGTATCGGCAAAATAACATTCGACGATTCTGAACCCACAAGATAGAACACAACGCGATTGTATGGTCGCGGTTTGTATGCGGGCCAGGCGTGGTTGATGGGACCCGAATCGGATTTCAAATAATACGGGTAGATCGCCTGTCCATGCACAATGACCGCGTTTTCATTTTGAAGGAAGCGTTCGAGTTCAATTTCAGTGAACGGCTGTCCAAGCGACTCTGTTCCAATCAAATATTCATCTGTCAATTGTTGAGCAGATTTTTCGGGATAACGGTTTGTAAACAACCGATTCCCGTAGGTGACAGATGATCCGATTAAAAGAAAGACAACTGCAATCGTCGTTGCATTGACCCAACTTGCGGAAGTCTTTTCAACCGTTTGTGATTCGTTGCTCACCGAAACATCCTGTGCGGAACGAGTAACAACATACCAAATGATGTAGGAGAACTGAACCAGCCCGATGGAAAAGTAGACGAGGGTGATCCAGTCCGCGGGGAGGATGAAGCGCCAGCCTGAGATGCGTCCCACGGAAACGCTGGCGTTGTATCCCATGCCGATTAGCAAGGGAGCGAGGGCAAGATATTTGTTTTTCTTCCACGCGGTTCCGAATCCCAGCGCGATCAAGCCTATATTGATGAATAACAAGATCCAACTTTGAAATGAAAGTTCACCCTGCCACGCGCCCCAGAACGGCTCGGAGGCGACATATGCTTTCAAACTCTCGATGCGGAACGATTGCGGCAAATAAATGTAACTGTAAATCGCGTTATGGAAATAATGCGCCGAGACGAATCGCAGAACTTGGTCGGGGTGCTGGAGGATAAAGTCGGTGACCTGTTTGTTCAGCGCATCGGACTCTTCCAACGTTTGGCTCGAAACATCCGTAGTAAACGCTTCGGGATCCGCAAGATGAGGCGTGAGGCTGTACAGCCCAGCCATGTTCGCGCTGTACGGCGAGACGGGACTTTGAAGCGCGATGCGTCCTGTAGTTTGGTAAATCTGCGCGAGCCAGGGGAGTAAAACCAGCGCAACGCCAGCCGCGATGAAACCTACGCGTGCAATTCGTTGTCGGAAATTTTCCGCGTTGGATAGGAAGACGATCACAAGAAAAACAGGAAGCAAAAGGATGGGATGTCCGCGCGTCAGAGTCAACAATCCCAACACGCCTCCCAATGCCAAAAGAGAATTGCGTCGTTCGCGCGGATTCTCGAACCAGCGGAACATCAGCCAGAGCAGGAGGAGGACGAGTCCCATTGAAAACACGTCGCTCAACAACAGTTTCAGATGAGATACTTGAATGACGTTCGACAGCGCGATCGAGTTTTGTTCGCGCAGGATCACGAGCAGACTGGCAACGACGCCCGCAGTCCGATTTCCGATGCGGCTGACGAGCAGATAAACCAAGACAGGGATGATGGCGAGAATTACAATTTGAAGAAAGACCAGCAGTTTGTAATCTTCTCCCGCGAACAAATGCAGGAACGCCAAAAAGAACGAATACAACGGTTTGACCCAAAAGTCGTTCGGCAATGCCGTGCCTGTCAAAAATTTATGCGCGACGGTATCGTATAGGATCGAATCGCCGAATGGATAACTTTGAAAATTGGGAGGCGCGGGTTCAAGCACATTGTAGGATGACCGCGCGGGCTGACCCCACCAGAGAAAAACCGCCAATGCCCACAATGCGACACAAGTCAACACATTGACTCGGTTTCGACCCACTTCGCCGAATCGCAGAACAAGTACGTTGAACAATAATCCGATACCCCACGCAACAGTCACCTGTGAGATCAACAACGGGACTCCAGGTCCCTGCCAGTAGATCGCGTCGGGGGTGAGTCCGATTTTGGTGAGGGCGATGAAGAGGATGAGGAGCGCCAGCAGGAGAAGGGCAATTCCGCTTGGAACAAGGGATGAGCGATAGGTTTGAAAAAGATTCGAGCCGCTTCCTTTGACGAAGATAAAACTGACCATAAATTGAAGCGCGATCAAGGCAAACCACGCAAGGATCGGATACAAACGCTCACGATAGGATGCGAACGATCCCAAATTCTGATTTGAAGTGAACAGCAGGAAATAGGTTAGACTGCCCAATGCGAGCCATGCCCAGAAGGTTTCGGTCTTATCCCAAAGGCTGGTGATGAGATTTCCCGTTTTCAGTTCGAGCCAGTTCTTTTTGAAAGATGCAACCAGTAAAAGCAAAATCGCCAGCGACAGGAAAAGCGCAGCCAGCAGTAGGATCAATCGAAGCGCGGAATACTGCAAGAAGACGACCGACTCCGCTTCGCTAGGCGCGGTGAGAAACTTCCAGAACACGAACAGTCCCTCGATCAAAGCAAGGGACAAGCTCAGCCGCAGTGCGGTTATTTTCCGTTGAGAGGATGTTGTCGATTCCATTGTGATTCTTTGAATGATAAAATGTTACCATACAGATATTACACACCACGAAAGTTCAGGCGACAGTTCGATTTGCTTGGCAAATCGTGTCGCCTGCTTAAAGCAGTGCAACTGCGTCAAGAACATATTTGTTACCATATTCAAAACCGACATGAAAACATCATCCTCTTTCGACGCGTCAGGCGTCGCCTACCAACGATCCCGCATCTCCCACTGGGACGCAGTCGCGCGTAATACCGATTCGTGGCGCGGCATGGGACGGTGGTATCACCAGCGGCTGGCGGAAATTTATCGCTTTCACATCGCGCCGAACCTGAGCGTGATCGAGATCGGTTGCGCGGACGGGAAACTGCTCGGCGCGTTGAACCCCGCGCGCGGCGTGGGCGTGGACTTTTCGCCTGAGATGATCCGCCGCGCCAAAGTAAAACATCCGAACATCGAATTCATCGAAGCCGACGCGCACGATCTCTCGGCGATCAACGAAACATTCGACATCATCATCCTCTCCGACCTCGTCAACGATTTGTGGGATGTGCAACGCGTCTTTCAAGAAATTAAAAAACTTTGCACGCCGCGCACGCGCATCCTCCTCAACTTTTACAGCAGGCTTTGGCAATTGCCGCTGGGCATCGCGCAAAGCCTCAACCTTGCCACGCGCAACCTTTATCAAAACTGGTTGACGCGCGAAGACATCCGTGGGTTGATGCGCCTCGCGGGGTTCGAGCCAGTGCAGATCACGCAAGAGATTCTTTTTCCGCTTCCGTTGGGCGGGCTGGCGAATAAATTTCTCGTGCGGCTGTGGCCCCTGCATCATCTCGCGCTGTCGAACTTCGTGGTGGCGCGACCAACCATCCAACGCGCACAAGAGCCGACGGTGTCGGTCATCGTCCCCGCGCGGAATGAATCGGGCAACATCAAATCCATTTTCGAACGGACTCCCAAAATGGGACGCGCGACAGAACTCGTCTTCGTCGAGGGACATTCGAAGGATGACACGTACGCGGCAATCCAGCGGGAAGTGAAAGCGCATCCATCCACCCCCAGCCTGATTCTCCAACAGTCGGGCATCGGCAAAGCGGACGCGGTGCGACTCGGCTACGCCAAAGCCACTGGCGATGTGCTGATGATCCTCGATGCCGACCTGACGGTGCCGCCCGAAGACCTGCCGCGTTTCTATGAGGCGCTCGTTTCGGGCAAGGGCGAATTCATCAACGGCGTGCGGCTGGTGTACCCGATGGAAAAAGAAGCGATGCAGACGTTGAATTTTTTCGGCAATAAATTTTTTAGTCTCGCGTTCTCGTGGTTGTTGGGTCAGCCCATCAAAGATACGTTGTGCGGAACAAAAGTGTTGTGGAAAGACGATTACGAACGCATCGCTGCGAACCGTTCGTACTTCGGCGATTTCGATCCGTTCGGCGACTATGACTTGATCTTCGGCGCGGCAAAATTGAATTTGAAAATTGTAGACCTCCCCATCCGTTACCGCGAACGGACATACGGCTCGACCAATATCTCGCGCTGGAAACACGGTTTGTTGTTACTGCGCATGGTCGCTTTTGCGGCAAGACGGATAAAATTTGTTTGAAACATAAAACGTCCTGCAGGTTTGATCAATGGATCAAATTGATTCACGGAAACCTGCGGGACGGTTAAGGATATTCATTTTGGGAATTAATTTACATCAAGACCTCATCAACAAAAATCACGAGTTATGGAATCGCAAGCCGATTCTGCGAACGGCGTATCAAGACATGTATCGAATCGCGGCGACGCAGTTGAGCGGATTGTCCGATTCAAGGATCGTCGAACTCGGCTCAGGCATGGGACACATCCGCGATGTGATTCCCAACTGCATCACTACCGAGTTATTCCCCTTTCCGTGGATCGACCAGATCGAAAACGCGTACAAACTGTCGTTTGAGGACGAATCAATTTCCGACCTGATCTCGACCGATGTGTTTCATCACCTGAAATATCCAGGCACCGCGTTGATCGAACTTCATCGCGTCCTCCGCAAGAGCGGACGGATCATCCTGCTCGAACCGTGCATGAGCCTGCTGGGACTGCTCGTGTATGGCGCGTTCCATGCGGAGCCGATTGCCATCACCCAAAAAATAGAATGGCTCGCGCCTAAAGGTTGGTCGCCCGAACATTTGGATTACTACGCCGCGCAGGGAAATGCGACGCGCATCTTCGTTGGAAAGAAATATCGCCCCCAACTCACGGCATGGAAAAGCGTCAAAACCATCCGCCTCTCGGCGCTGGCGTATGCCGCCTCGGGTGGGTACTCGGGTCCGCAACTGTACCCGACAGGGATGTATTCGGCTGTAAAATCACTGGAGAAATTTCTCGACCTGTTCCCATCCCTGTTTGCGACGCGGTTGCTGGTGGCGCTGGAGAAATAAGCGAACCGTTCAACAGGTTTCCTTCGAGGCAGGTGAGCAACCCTGCTTGTTGATTTTTTTCAGCCTTTTGAAGAAGTATCTCTTTTGTGCCCCCGCCGCGCAATTTTTTAAAGTCTGCACGATCTAGCCTCCAGAACATACACCAACAACCTGCATAGCCGCCTTGCTCTCCAAAACGAGCAACTATACCTTTCCATCTATCTTCTGTCAGTGGATACTTTTCAACTTATTCTTTTGGCTAGGACTTACGCAGTTGAACGTGTTGCGCCGTAGTTGCACTGCGGCGGCGGCAGTACAACTGCCCGCCAACTGCCTAAGTCCTGTTGGCATAGAAAAAATCTCTTTGAGGCATTACACAGCACGAATGCTCTGTTTTGCAAGGAAATAAAAGGGCGATTCGAAATCGCCTTTTGAGGATTTACAACCACCGCCTCACCCGGGACTTGTTGTGTGTGCGTTGTTACAAATCATTCAATCTAAATCCGCTTTTCTTTGCAATGGCAAGGAATATGAATCCAAACACGACGCCGCATATTCCATAAACAGCGTCAACTTTATCGGGTGTATTTAATAATGAAATGAAAAATTCATATATCAGGTTAATCATAATGATCGCACTTCCAATTATGGCCAATTGTTTTATTTTTATGTCGTTCATTAATCCAAAATAACCAAGTGTTATAAAAACAACAAGGGAAATTGACAGGTTTGATACGTGACTGTAAAAATCGGGCAGTAAATTTAAAATCGGTTCTGGTCTTAAGTTTTGAAACTTTCTACCAAAGATCAAAAGTGATGAGATTACGATCAATACGAGGAAAGTCAAAGCTGTCCATATTTTAGGGATATATTTCAAGGTTTTGATCATTTTTTCAACTCGGTTTTAGACTCGGATGCGCAGTTACCACATGACACAAACAGACAATTAGGACCGGCGCGGGTTCAAATTACAACCAGCGCCTCACCCGCGACTTGTAGCCTGTGTATGCCTCCCCAAACTTTTTCTCCAAGTATGCCTCTTCGTGTTCGATTACCAGTTTATTCATCAATGGGATGAATGCCGGCGCAAGCGGAATCCCCCACACATTCCCGAACGCGAGCGGAAAGCCGACCAGCATGAACACCATACCGAGATAGATCGGGTTGCGCGTGAAGCGATAGACGCCCGTCGAAACGATCGCTCTCACCGACCCATGCGGATTGACTGTCGTCCGCGCTTTCGCAAAAGCGTACAAAGACAATATGCCAAAAAGGAAACCAATTCCCGCCAACACTAAACCGATGTTTCTCAATAATGGCGAGAAAACCATTGGCAATGCTACAAATCCACCCAGCAACCAGGCAACCCCGACATGAATCAACAACAATATCGGCGGGTGAATTTTTACGCCAGCGTAATCGTTGCTTTTACTCATAGAACATCTTCCTTTCCTGAAGTTTATCAAAAAACAAGGTTCTACTATCTTCGGATGCCGTTTCTCTGATTTCTCTCGAAAAAGAAACAGCATTAATTCTCTGCGTAATGTTCCTTCATAACTCTTTCCGCAAAGGATTCTAAAGAATTCGGTTCTCTTCGCAAAATCCATGTCAGCACATTTGGGTTCCCCATCAAGCCCCGCCTATCGTAATACTCGAACATCTTAACCAGATTCTCCAAAGCATAATCGCTCAATCCCGCTATTCCAAGTTTCCAGTCTTCAATCGTCATGGTCTCAGCCTTCACATCTCGCCTCAGGACTTGACTGAAGGTTTCCGCCGCCTCAACATGCGACGTGGGCATTGTCCCTGCCAATTCGTAAATGGCGTTTGTATGATCAGGCTGGGTCAAAACGATTCTCGCTACCTCAGCCACATTTTCCAGATCCACAAAACTGAATTTAGATTCTACGGAATATGGCACGCGCAAAACTCCTTCACCCATAGCGCGCTTCCATCCCGCCAGAAGATTTTGCATGTACGGAGCAGGTTGCAAAATAGTGAAGGGAAGCCCCGACTCGAAAAGCGACTCCTCCACGCGCATCTTTTGCCAGTGATGATTCATCGCTTCGATTTGCGGGCGCAAAACCGAGTGATAGACGAAATGCTCCACACCTGCTTTCTTTGCCTCATCGATTACCGACTTACCAATTACCGTTTCACTGGGACTCATGTTCGGGCAAATGTGATAGACCGCCCGCGCGCCTCGCATCGCGGACCGAATGTCTACCTGATGGCGCAGATCGCCGACGATGACCTTCTCCGCGCCGAGGGATTTCAAAACAGCGACCTGTTCTTCGCGATGGACAAACGCGCATATGCTGTCAACTTTTGAAAGCGCCTTGGTTATTGCCTTGCCTGTCTTGCCACTTGCGCCAGTAACGAGGATCATGTTCTGAATATAATCCATTTTGGAAGTCTATTTCCATCTTGCCAAATCAGAATATATGTTCTACAATGAAACACGATGGGTTTCTTGCGAAAGGCCCTTCACCACAGAGAACATGGAGAAAAAGAGCATTTCTCAAAGGTCTCTGTGGCTCAACAAAACTCACTTATGCAAGAAGTCTACCATTCCCCTCCAAACAGAAAAGCTGTGACACATGTTAAATCTCAACTCGGTAATGATCGGAACGACTCAACCGCAAGTATTAGCCGCATTTTACGAAAAAGTTTTAGGCAAGCCAGCGGACATGCTGGACGCAGAACATGGTTTTTGGGGATGGCAAGTGGGCGGCGCATTCATGTCCGTGCTGGAGCATTCGGAGATGGGCGGCAGAGCCAAAGACCCAGGGCGGGTGATGATCAATTTCGAGACAGAACAGGTCCGAGAGGAATTTGAGCGGATCAAGTCCATTGGCGGAACCGTTGTCAAAGAGCCATACGATATGGGCGGCGGATGGATCGCCACGTTGGCTGATCCCGATGGAAATTTCTTTCAATTGATCAGTCCAATGGTTGGTCAATAACGTGACCGCTCCGCAATTCAATTCTGGCTTTGTGAAAAACGGCAACGCGCAGACTTATTACGAAACGGCTGGCAGTGGGTTGCCGTTTGTGATGATCCATGCTGGCGTGGCGGACAGTCGCCAGTGGAATAACGAGTTCGCATTTTTTGCACACAAGTATCAGGTTCTGCGCCACGATATGCGCGGCTATGGGAAAAGCGAACCCGTTGACGGCGAGTTTAATCACATGGGTGATTTGGTCGCGGCGCTTGATGCTCTTGGAATTCACGAGCCTCTAATTATGATGGGCTGTTCGATGGGCGGAGGCTTGGCAATGGATTTTGCGCTAACGCATCCATCCAGAGTCAAAGCGTTGATCATGGTTGGCTCAGGTCCCAGCGGCTTGGAGTTAGATGCGCCAACGCCCGCGAAATTTGCCGAAGCAGAGAAAGCGTTCGAGGCAGGCGATCTTGATCTTGTCTGTGAGATCGAAACGCAGATCTGGTTCGATGGCATGGATCGAACGTCCGAACAAGTGAATCAAGCAATGCGCACATTGCTATATGAAATGAATCGGAAGGCGCTGGCGTATGAAGCGCTGAAACGTGGCAAACGCTTACCGAACACGGAAACTCTGGCGTTTGATCGCTTGGCAAACCTCACGATTCCCGTTCTGGTGATCGTCGGCGCGCATGACGTCCCGTATATTCAGGGAGCGGCAGACTATATGGCAGAGCATATTCCTTCCGTGAAAAAAGTGAAAATGGAAGACGCGGCGCACCTGCCCAACATGGATCACCCTGAAGAATTTCAGCGGATCGTGACAAATTTTTTGAAAAGTTTTTCAAGTTGAAGCCATTTCGGCTGAACAAACATGCCATCCATTGAAAAATGCCCGCCGCCTGAAAACTCATTGCTTGAAAAGTATTCGATAAATGGAAATTACGTAGATTGTTACACTACAACGATTGACAAGCAAGTTTCCTTCCCTGAATTTATTTTGGTGTTTTACACAACCTGGCTTTTCAAAACAGAGCGTTTGATTTTGAAAGCGCTTGTCAATAAACCATCCACTGATTTACAGGCGAGGCGACTAGCGAACGCTGAAATCGATTCTTTCGCGGCGTGGACTGTCGAAGCGCGAGGCGCTCACGAATTACTGATGTGCGATTTTATGACTCGCACGCGCTCATGGCTGATGGTGGACCAGGTTGGGGCGGCGACAAAACTCTACTTCGGGTCGGCAGTTGTCCCTGCGAAGGGAAGCGCGAGTCTGGATTTCGGATTCCGCGCGCTGCTGGGCTTCCATCAAATTTATTCTGTTTTGCTTTTATATTTTGCAAAGCAGAAATTACGTTGAGAAAATCAATAAGCCCAAGTTCTTTTATGGGACGCAGATGAACGAGGATGTACGCTGATAAAAAAACAAATCCGCATCCGAAGAATTATTTCCGATAGCGGCTACTCGCGATATCAAAAAGGTCATTGAGAAAATTCTCAATGACCTTTTGATTTCAAGCGCTAAAGCCGTTCAAATTTTGCCTGGAAGAAGCGCAGATACTTCGGCTCGTAGACCATCTTCAAGCCGCGAGTCGATTCGCGTTGGTCGTATACGGCTTTGACCGATTCAGCGACGACGTCCATGTGCGCCTGGGTGTAGACGCGGCGCGGAATGGTGAGGCGGGTCAACTCAAGCTTGGGGTAGTAATGATCGCCCGTCTTCGGGTCGCGCCCCGCCGAGGCGATGCCGCGCTCCATCGAACGGATGCCCGAGTCGAGGTAGAGTTCCGCCGCGAGGGTTTGGGATGGAAATTCAATTTGTTTGAGGTGCGGGTAGAACGCTTTCGCGTCGAGGAAGATCGCGTGTCCGCCAATGGGCTGAACGATGGGGATGTTCCACTCCGTGAGCAATTCGCCGAGGTACAAAACCTGACCGATGCGCGTGCGGATGTGGTCGTCGTTGACCGATTCTTCGATGCCGATGGCGAGCGCTTCCATGTCGCGCCCCGCTTGTCCGCCGTAGGTGTGCAAGCCTTCATACACGACGACGAGGTTGCGAAGTTCTTCAAAAATTTCGTAATCGTTGATCGCCAGCCAGCCGCCGATGTTGACGAGGTTATCTTTTTTGGCGCTCATCCACGCCGCGTCGGTGTAACTGCAAAACTCTTTGAGAATTTGCGCGATGGTTTTGTCGGCATAGCCTTCTTCGCGTTGTTGAATGAAATAGGCGTTTTCCAACATGCGCGTCGCGTCGAGATAGACTTTGATGCCGTGTTTGTTGCACAGCGCGCGCAGGGCTTTGATGTTCTCCATGCTCACAGGTTGACCGCCCGCCATATTGACCGTGCCAGCGACGCTGATATAGGCGATATTATCCGCGCCGTGTTTATCAATCAGCGCCTGCACTTTGTTGAGGTCAATGTTGCCCTTGAACGGATTCAAACTTGTGGGGTCGTGCGCTTCGTCAATGATGACATCGTAGAACACGCCGCCCGCCAATTCTTGATGCAAGCGCGTGGTGGTGAAGTACATGTTGCCTGGCACGATCTGCCCTTTTTTGATGACCGTCTGGCTGATGAGATGTTCCGCGCCGCGCCCTTGATGCGTGGGGACGATATATTTATAGCCGTAGTATTTTTGAATCGCTTCTTCGAGATGATAAAAATTTCTGCTCCCCGCATAGGCTTCATCGCCGAGCATCATGCCCGCCCACTGACGGTCGCTCATCGCGCCTGTGCCGCTGTCGGTTAGCAAGTCAATGTACACGTCTTTCGATTTAAGCAGGAAGGTGTTGAAGCCCGCTTCGAGCAAGGCTTGCTCGCGCTCTTCGCGGGTGGTGACGGTGAGCGGTTCCACCATCTTGATCTTCCAGGGTTCCGCCCACGAGCGGCGTCCGAACTGTTGTCCCATTGTTTTCGGGGTTGGGTTGGTCATGAAATGTTCTCCTTGAATTTTTGATTGACCACAAAGGGTCCGAAGTAGGTCAGGCTTTTAGCCTGACGCGTTCTTGAAATCTTGTGCGCGGCGGGTTATAAACCCGCCCTACAAGTTTCGTGGTTGAAAATTTATTCCAACGGGAGCGCCATCGTGGCTTTGACTTCGGTCAGGACGAGGCTGGTTTGAATCCGCGCCACGCCTGGGATCGGGGTGATCTTGTCCACCACGAAACGCTCCAGGTCTTTTCGATTTTTCAGGACGACCTTCAACAAATAATCATGCTCGCCCGTGATGTGGTGACACTCCAGCACTTCGGGCATCCGCCGCGTGGCTTCGCGGAACTTTTCCACTTGCTCCACTTTGTGCATTTGCAAACTGATGTGGATGAAGCACAACAGGTCGTAGCCAGCCTTTTCTCGATCCACGATGGCGGCGTACTGGCGGACGTAGCCGTCTTTCTCCAACCGCTTCAAACGGGAATGGGTGGCGGGCGGCGATAAACTGATCTTTTTCGCCAATTGGACGTTGCTCAAACGCCCGTCCGCTTGAAGCGCGCGCAAGAGCGATTTATCCACGCGGTCTAACATCATGTTCTTGGAATTTTTTATCATATTCAGACCTCAATTTCAATGGAAATTCGATGTTTTTGCGAAAAGTCAAAACAAAATGAAATCATAACCGATAAAGTTTATAAACATTCCAAATTCAGCGGTGGAAATACACTCAAAGCGAAGAAATGCAAACTTTCCCCGCTTAAGTCGAGGCGCAACAAAAAGCCGATGGTTGGGATCAACCATCGGCTGGGAGTGAAGCGAAGTAAGTCAACAACGCGGGCTACGGTCAACGAGTGATGCTGTTTGCCTGCTTCAAAATATCGTCGGAGACTTCGACACCGTACGCCTGGGCGGCTTTGAGGTTGACGAAGAGATAGTATTCAGCCGTTTCCACCGGTGTGTTGGCTGGCTTTGCGCCTTTGAAAATTCGGTCTACGATTTGGGCGCCCTGTTCGGCTTGACCGGAAAATGTGGTGGTGTAGTCGGTGATTGGGAATGTTGTATCTCCGCCGCGCCCAGTGGCGAAGATGGGAACATCGTATTGGTCGGCTTGCGCGACAAGCATATCCAAGCCGGCTTCGAGGTTTGCCGAAAGCAGTCCGATGAAAATAATCGTATCATCCGGCAGGGTTTCCACCGCCGCGGCCATCTTTTCTGGGGTGGTCACCGCGCTGGCGGGTAGCAACTCCACTCCCTGTTGTGGGATTCCGTCAAAGAGGCTTTGCATGACCATTACGATAAACGGATCATCAGGGTTGTAGGGAATATAAACATATTGGGTCTCCGGCATAACCTTGAGCGCCCACTCCAAGGCTTTATCTGCCCGGTTCACCACTTGGATGCCGGTCACATTGCCGCCAGGATTGGCGACGCTTTGCACTACGCCTTCTTCCACTGGATTGATGACCGGGTCGAACACAACCGGGATGTCTGTTCCTTCCACGGCTGATTTGGCGGCTTTGGTGGGCAGGGTTCCAATCGTAAAGATCAGGTCCACGTTCTGTTCCACCAGTCTTTTTGCTTCAGCATCGAATGCCGCCTGGTCGCCTCCTGTCACTTCTTCATTATAGACGTAGGTAATGTTCTCTCCTTCCACATAGCCCAGTTCGGTCATTGAGGTTTTGAACCCATCGTAGGCAGGCGCCAGCCACGCCAACTCCATGATCACCCCAACCGTATAGGTCTTGGGTTTTGCCACTCCGCAACCAGCAAGGAGGAGGCTGATGACCAACAGAGAGAATACAATTCGTTTTGCGAACATAATGGTTTTCTCCTTTTGAATAAACTACCACGAGTAGTAATATTGTAAAACCAATCTACTTGATGCAACTTTTAAAATAGTAAGCTAACAAACCCGTAAATTACGCCAAACAGAAAGCCGATGGATTGAATCACCCAGAGGCTTGGAATCTTGCTTCGCCATCCCACAGTAAAGAATCCGTCACTACATCATCTCCACCCTTCGACAGGCTCAGGACAAGTTTGGAGCCCTTAGAGCGCTGCTCGAAGGGGGAAAAGGGCGCGCCGATTATTCAAGCGAATCGGGGTGATGTCTCAAAACCCTCCTCCGTCTCCTCCAGGGGGAGAAGCTAAAAACCATCCTCAAACAAACCGTTGACTTGGAAATTCATCACCGTCATCACGCAGAAAAGGACTCGCCACCCTGAACTCCCTTGGGAGTGAGGCTAACGGATGAGCCGATTGCTCAAGTGAATCGGGGGTGAGGTACTCAAATCCCTCTCCCCTCTCTCCTGATGAACTTTGAGAAAATAACCTCGTATTCTGTGTAGGGCGCGTTCTCTTACGACAACCACACGATTACTCTTCACCGCGCCGAAGCAGAAGAAGACGGAGGATTACGTGACGGGGAGGTTTGGATGATGAAAAGTAAGTTCTTTAACCGCTAAGCGCGCGAAGTTCGCCAAGAAAAACTTTTTAAATCTTTGCGTTCTTGGCGAACTTGGCGGTGAAAGATGCTCTTGTTATCCCTGCACGATCCCAAGATTCTTCCAATCGGCGTACGTGGGGAACACATCAACCAGCGCGGGATTCTTCAATCGTTTTTCAACCACTTCTCCCAACACATCGCGGTAATCGGTGGTGATGTTGAGGTCTATGCCCTCATACAGATTCTCTGGCGCGAGGCCGGGCCATTGACCATAAACTTTTCCGCCGTTGACGCCGCCGCCGAGGACGAACATGCAGTTGCCGTGTCCGTGATCGGTGCCGTCGGAGGCGTTCTCTTTCACGCGCCGCCCAAATTCAGACATGGTCACGATGGTCACATTCTTTGCCCTGTCGCCGAGATCGTGATACAGCGAAGCCAAGCCCGATGAAAACTCGTTGAGCAACGTGGGCAATTCGCCTTCGAGTTGACCCTGTTGGTTGTGCGTGTCCCAGCCGCCGATGTCCACACACGCGACTTCGAGTCCGATCTCGGCTTTGGCAATTTGCGCGACTTGTTTCATCGCCATGCCAAATTCCGTTTCGGGGTATGCCGCCCCGCCCGAAGGCGTGTAATTGTTCACGTCAATCTTGTCGAGAATGTTCACCGCGTTGAACGTTTCCACCGCGTCCCCATCCAGCGACGAACCGAGGTTATACAACGATTCGAGTCTTGCGCGAATCTCTGTCAGTTGAGAGACATCGCCTTGCAAGTGAAAATCCGAAATGGATTTGAGAGTCGTCACGGGGATCGGTCCGCGCAGGGCGGCTTGCATCACGCCTCCCATGCCGATGGCGCGGAAGGGCGATTCATTCTGCCAAGGGGCTGTCTGCAAGTGGCGACCGATCCAGCCTGTGGGAATTGATTTCTCTCCTGGCGTGCCGCGCTCCATGTAGTCCATGGCGTCGAAGTGAGAGTGAGTCGGGTCGGGCGAACCAACCGCATGGACGAGAGCGAGCGTCTTTTCATCCCACAGATCTTTGAGCGGACGAAGCGAGGGGTGCAGTCCGAAAAATCCATCGAGGTCAATTCCCGTTTTGTCGCTTCCATCTTCGGGTTCGGGGATGGCGAGCGCGGAACGATTCTCGTAATAATGCGGATCGCCGTGCGGGATGACCGCGCTGATGCCGTCCATGCCGCCGCGTTGAAAGACGACAACGAGGATGTCGCCAGCAGGCTCGATGCCCTGCGGCGCGAACGCCATGCGCGGCATCCATGCGGGGAGCGCGGGCGCGACCGCGAAACTGCCAGCGAGTTTGAGAAAATCTCTGCGTGAAATTTGTGTGTTCATTCGTTGTCCTTTCGCGTACCGCAAAGTTCACTTTGCGCTTGTGTATCTTATCTCTTACAACAGTCTCAAACCCTTAACCACGGGGACACTGAGTCACGGAGTTTTTAACTTTTTTCTCTCTCAGTGTCTCCGTGACTCCGTGGTTCAAAAGAGAGATGAAAAGTAACTGAGCAATAGATTGGCGTTAGAGAACGCTAACTACGCGCGTATAAAATGGCAAGATAAATCTTGCCTTACCTCATCTGAAAATGCGGCGAGCCGAGGATCAAGCCCGCGATGGATGGAATATCTTTATCGAGATTACCCGACGATGCGAAGTCAACAAGGATCGCGCGGGCATTGTCGGGCAAACGTTGACCGAGGAATTGCAGGCTCAACACATCCACCACATCTTGCGCGGAAGCGGCGTCGTTGGTTAACTTTTTCAAGTCCACTTCCATGCCGCGGATCTGATTCGAGGTGAGGAGCAAGCCGAAGTTCCAGCGGTCGAGCAAGCCGCTCGTCGTTGACCAGTATTCTTCGTTGTCGGGGAAACCGTTGGGCGGCGACCACGTGAACGGAACCTGACCGAGTAACCGCAGATGTTCTTGAATCTTGCGTCCATTGCGCCCGTTGACTGTAAGAGTTGCATCGGTGAGTCGTAATGTAGAAATGAAGAAGTCCAACGGCTTCTTGAATTTTTGCCCCGCCGATGACTTGAACGAATCAGATTGAACGATCGCGCGCAGAAGCGAGCGGACATCGCCGTCAGTTTGTGTAAAGACCTGCGCCAGCGAGTCCACAGTTTCAGGCGAGGGTGAATCGGAAATGAATCGCACCGCAAGTTTATGGCTGATGAACTTCGCCGCGCTGGGATGACGCGCCAGCATATCGAGGATCATCATGCTCTCGTCTTCGCCGCCAGAGGAGATCATCATGCCGAGAACGTGTTTTTCGCCCTGATTGTGGATATCGGGGTTGAAATAGAAAGTGCCAGGTTCTTTTTTCCGATCGCGCGGACTAACCACCGTCCAGCCTGTGAGGGCGCGCGCCACCTCTTCGACATCGTGATGTGAGTATCCCGAGTCCACACCGATGCTGTGTAATTCCATTAACTCGCGCGCGTAATTTTCATTCGGCGCTGTGCCGACGCTGGTCGCCTGATCGAGAAAGACCAACATCGCGGGGCTGTGCGCGGAAGCATGCAACAGGTCGCGGAATTTTGCAAACGCGTTCGGGCGGATGGTCTTGAGATCGTCATCCGTCTTTAAAGTTTTGCATGCTTTCTTTGCGATGTAGATGCTGAAGTGATTGCCCCAAAAATCCACCATCGTTTCAAAGAGTTGACGTTCGCTGTATCGCTGGCGGAGCAGAGTTGCCGTGATCAACTCCTGCACAGGCAAACCTTTTTTCTCCAATCGGAATCGTTCAGCAGGAGTCATGCTGAATGTGGTGAACTGATCCATCATCTTATCGGTCGCGTCATCGGGAATCGTTTCAGGGAAAAGTTGTTCTTCGATGAACGCGGAGAGTCCGAGGCGTTTCGCTTTCTCGATCATCGCGGGTGTTGGACCGAACGTGAATCGCTTCAACGTGTGAACGAGCAAGGCTTCATCGTCAAGCGGTTGAGGCGGCAGGGTTGGGAACGCAGTCCCGACAGGCGCGGCTGTCGGTGTGTGCGTCATCATCTCGTTCGGCGCGCAGGAGGCGAGCGCGGTCCATGCGGCGAACAAACCAGACATTTTGAGAAAATCGCGGCGGGTGAGGGTCATATCAACTCCTTGCGCCAAGTGTAAAGGATGGAATTGAACTGTGAATTACCCCGCTGTAAAATTTTTGTAAAAAATTACCACCAAAAAAAATTAACCGCTAAGCGCGCGAAGAGCGCTACATCTGCCCTGGCGGGCGGTGCCAGGGAGAAAATCTTTTAAATCTTTGCGTCCTTAGCGATCTTAGCGGTAAGGCGCCTTACCATACGCGTTCCAAGTTTTCATTCGCCAAAGGTCTTCGCCCGATCTTTGCCATGTCCACCCATTCGCCGTGCAACTTCACGCGCACCACGTCGGCGGTGAAATCGGTCACGGTGCCGCCGTTGTTGTTGAATAGCCACGAACCCACCGCGTAAATATCGGCGGGGACTCCCAACTTCTCGAACTTGCGGATCTTCTCGGGAGCGAACCCGCCTGAGACGACGATCTTGACATTGCGACAATACTCACGCGCCGCGTCTTTCCAGACGGGGGGTATGCTCCAGTTTTCCCAAGCCGAATCCAACCCCTGACGGACGTTGAACACCAGCCGCGGGTTCACTCCCAGATCGAGCGCGGGGTCGCCCAGCGGTTCGACAGACACATCGCGCAAAGTTCCACTCGTGTCCAAACGGACTCCGTACAAAATATATTTCGAGGCTTCCGCTTCATCGCCGAGGTCGCACAACTCTTTATACTTCGCAAACATTTTTTCCATCACACGCTGAGTATCGCCCACAGAATCGTTGTTGAAGTCTACCAGCGCAATACGTGGAATTCGAGCAGGCAGGATGCGCGAGAATTGCATCATCGCTTCCGCTGTGTCGCCGAGGAAGGATGCGATCGCCGCGTGCGCGACCGTTCCGCCGCCCGCGCCGCCCCACCAATCGCCTTGCGCGTCGGTCGAAACATATGAACTGATCTCGTGTGAGTGATCTGCATTGAAGCGTTTGATGGCGATATTGTAGGCGTATCCATCCGCGGCTTGGACTTCGTGCAGATCGAACCGCGCCGGGAAAAATAAGACTGGCTTGCCACGCGCGGCGGTCAGCGTTTCGTAGACATTGGTTGCCACGCGACTCGAACGAGTCAACACGCCCAGCGACGGCGTTTCAAGCAACGCGAAATCGCGATACCGCCCGCGCACCTTGATAACAGGCTCCGCGTTCAACGGGTTGCCATCGGATTTGACCACCGCCCCATCGTGGACCGCCCACACTTCGAGTTTGTCTGACGTGCCTACAAAAGTATCGCCATCCCAATACCCCGTACAATGACGGAGCATCGCCAGCGATTTATCAATGCCGACAACGATCGTGTTGCCAAGTCGGCGCGTGAACCATTGCATCTCCACTTCGATGTCGCCAACTTCGATGTTCTTCGCGGAAACATCGGCAGGCAAATTATGCTTTTGACCGGAATAGATATATTTTTCTGAGGCGAGCGCGGTGAGCATCCGCCCAATATTCTCGAAATATTTGTCCGAGTACCAGCCGCGGCGCATGCGTTCGATATCGAGTTTGAAGGTGTCGTTGGTGAGGCGGGAGAGGTTGAAGATGGTCATGGGGGGAGGGGAGTAATTGGTAAGTGGTAATTGAGGAGGGGTGGAGAATTGGGAGAATTAGAGAATTGGAGGATTGAGATTAGAGACTGGAGATTGGAGACTGATGTGGGTTACAAGTTATGGGTTACTACATGTTTACTTGTGTACGTGTTTCCTTTTCTACGCCAAGAACTCATCCACCGACTTCACAACGTTCATGCCTGCCTCTGCAAAGCGCGCGTATGCCGCGTCTGCCGCGTTGGTGTGGTCTACCACGTTGGGGACGACGACGGGCGAGGAGCAATCTTCGAGCAGATAGACTTTCTTCGCAAGGGATGAGTCCGTGGCTTGGATGTCGTTGAGCAGGTCTTGCACCGTCCATGCGACGCAGTGACTCTTGGCTTGCCCCGCGATGATGAGTTTATCCACTTGTTGGAGTTGCTCGATAAATTTTGAGTTGTGCGTTCCAAGCGTTTCGCCCATGGGACCCGTCAGCACTTCGGGACCGATGGCGGAGTAGTTTTCGGTGAAGGGTTTATCGCCCTTCATCGCAATTTCATATTGCGTGTTGCGCGCAATCGAATGGAAGAACAATGCCTCTTCAACAGACGAGACCAGCGCGTGACCGATTCCACCGAGCATGGCGTGATAGGGCCAGACGGTAAGCGCGTACTTGCCTTTCTTCTCCAACTCTTCGGCATAGTGGATCAACATTTGCTGTCCGTAGTCAGGGGCGATATTGAATTCGTCGGCGAGGGCGGGGTTGAATTTCCATGTACCATCGCGTAGTTTGGCGACATGAATGTCGCTGTACGGGGTGGGGTGATTGCCATCTGAATCCACGAAAAAGATCGCGTGAAAAATTTGCATCGTCTGGTGCGTGTCCATGGTGGCGGTGATGTGGGTGATGTCCGCGAGGTTGCGATAGATGAATTCGCACAAGCGCGTGCTATCGTCCACGGCGCCGCGCCCACTGCGACCGCCGACGTAGAGTTCGAACTCGGGGATGCAGAAGGTGTTTTGCGCGTCGATCAGCAGAAGGTGAGTACGCGTCGAGGAAACTGAAGCAGATGTAAGGGCGTGCAGACGCGCCCAGTCCCGCGCTTGCTTGGCGCGTTCTTCGTAGGGAATTCTCCAAACTGTGTCCACTTTATCGGCATCGAAAAATTCAGGGATGGGCAATTTGCGTTCGTTCATTTCACGTCCGTTATTTTCTGCCTCGAGGGTAACTTGTTGGCATACAATTCGTCCTGTTCCAAGTATAACGCTTTAATAAACAGGGTTTGACTTTTTTTCTTGAACCTTGTACACTTCGGAAGCGAGGAGAAAAACTCATGGCTCAGTACCAACTCATCATGCGGACAGGTCCCACCCCCGGCGCGGTGTTTGCCCTCGAGGGCGATCAACTCACCATCGGGCGCGATTCGACCAACGAGGTCACGATCAACGACGCGGAAGTGTCGCGCCGTCATGCGCGCCTGACGTTTCAAGGCGGCAAATTCGTGTTGGAAGATCTCGGCTCGACCAACGGGACGTTTGTGAACGGTCAGCGGTTGGCGGGTCCGCGCGTGTTGAAGGCGGGCGAGGTGGTTTCGTTCGGCGAGCAGATCGTGTTGGTGTTTGAATCATCCACGTTCGATCCTGCCGCCACGATTGCTTCTCCGCGCGCCGCGGCGGTTCCTTCGGCGTCACGACCGGTGACGCCGCCTCCTCCGCCCGCGCAATACGCGGGGAACGTGCCAGCCAGCCCGGTCATGGAGCCCGCGCCGGCGAAGAAAACCAATTTGACCCCGATCATCATCGCCGTCGGCGCATTAATGGTGATTTGCGTGTGCGGCGGCATCCTTTGGTATATCGATGCCAACTTCTTGTGGTGCACCTTCCTGCCGTTCCTGGGCGGGTGCTAAGCCAAAACCATTGTAGAACCGATAGAGACTTCGGATGTCTAACAGGCATCCGAAGTCTTTTTTTACCGTTGCCAAAGCATCTTCTCTTGGCTAGAATAGGGACATCCACTTGGAGAACAACTCATGGCACAAGACTCTGCATCCTCCCCGCGCTGGGGGTCAACCACAAAATTACTGGCTGGGCTGGTGATCCTCGGCATTGTGACCTTTTTGATCACCCGTTTCTCCAACTTGATCACGCCGTTGCTGATCATCTTTATTTTTGCGTATCTCCTGCACCCGATCACCTCCTTCATTTCAAAAAACCTGCGCATTTCGTGGAAGGCGTCTGTGAACCTTCTGTTTCTTGCGCTCCTGATCCTCCTCGTAAGCCTGCTCACGCTGGGCGGCGTGGGGCTGGTGGGGCAAATCCAAAGCCTGGTCGCATCGGTGCAGGATATCCTCGCGAATCTGCCCGGCTTCATCAGCGATCTTTCCGGGCGAGTCTTTGAGATCGGCCCATTCAAATTGGACATGCACACTGTCGATTTGCAAGACATCAGCCAGCGGTTGCTTGCCTACGTGCAACCGCTTCTCGGGCAAACGGGTAACCTGCTAGGCACAATCGCGGGCGGCGCGGCGGGGATCTTGGGCTGGACGTTCTTCATCTTGCTGGTTTCCTATTTTGTGATGGCGGAATCCAGCGGCTTGCAAAGCGACTTGATCAAAGTGGATGTGCCCGGCTACAACGAGGATTTCCGCCGGCTGGGCAGTGAGCTTAGCCGCATCTGGAACGCCTTCCTGCGCGGGCAGTTCTTCATCTTCGCGCTTGCCGCGGTGGTATTTACCATCCTCTTCTCGATCCTGGGCGTGAAGTACGCCATCGGGTTGGCATTCATGGCGGGGCTGGCAAAGTTCCTGCCCTACATCGGACCGCTCATCACCTCCACAACCATCGCCCTGGTCACGTACTTCCAACTTGCCAAACCCTTTGGGTTGGAGCCGCTCTGGTATACCGTCATCGTGCTTGTTGTCACCTCAGCCATAGACAATATCATCGACAACCTCATCACGCCGCGCATCATGGCGCGGGCGCTCAAGGTGCACCCCGCCGCGGTGTTGGTCACCGCGCTGATCTTCGCCAACCTGCTGGGGATCATCGGCGTGGTGATCGCCGCGCCGTTGCTTGCCACAGTCATGCTACTGGGCAGATACATCACGCGCAAGATGTTCGACCTCGACCCATTCCCGGCGGAAGACGACAAACAAAAAGATACGGAGCCAGACCTGATCGGCCGCGTTACCAAATTTTTCAAATCGAAATTCGGACCGCAAGAAGTCCCGATGATCGAAATCCCCAAGGAGCAAAACAATGAACAACAACCACCACGGCGAACCTCAAACCGAAACGCTCGCCGAAACCGATAACTTCATGGCATGGCGCGCCGAAGAACCCGACGGCGAGACCACCTATCACATCGAGTTGAACAACGTCACCGTGCATTTTTTTGAGGAAGAGTGGCGCGAGTTCATGCAATTGATTCGCGAACTGAAGTAACCCATAGCCACAGAGACCGCAGAGAGTTTGAGAAAAACTCAGAGAACTCTGCGCGCTCTGTGGCTAAACTTTTTCCATATCCGAGAATGAAACTCAACAACGCCATCACCGACGCGCGCGGCATCGAGGTAGGGCACGCGCAGGATGATGACGCGCTCACCGGGTGCACAGCCATCCTCTGCCGCAAAGGCGCGGTGGCGGGCGTGGACGTGCGCGGCGGCGGACCCGGCACGCGCGAAACCGATCTATTGAATCCAATGAATCTCGTGCAAAAAGTTCACGCCATTGTATTGGCTGGCGGCTCGGCATTCGGTCTCGACGCGGCAAGCGGCGTGATGAAATATCTCGAGGAAAAGAAAATCGGATTCAACACCGGCGCGGCGAAAGTGCCCATCGTCCCTGCGGCGATTCTCTACGACTTGAACCTCGGTCGCGCCGACGTTCGGCCCGATTCGGCCATGGGATACCTCGCCGCATCCCGAGCCTCGTCCGCCGCTCCCGCGGAGGGAAACGTTGGGGTCGGCGCGGGCGCGTCGGTTGGCAAGATGTTCGGCGCGTCACTGGCGATGAAAGCCGGGGTGGGCACAGCCAGCCTCCACGTGGGAGGAGGCGTGATCGTCGGCGCGCTGGTCGCTGTCAACGCGATTGGCGATGTGATCGATCCGCGCACCGGGCAAATCATCGCGGGGCTTCGTTCGGGCAGGGTTGGTCCCTTGCGCGTGGGGAAAACGCATCCATTTGCCGACACGCTCGCAATGATGAAAACGACCATCGGTCGCGGCATCCTCGGTTTCGCATCGCGCGGCAACACGGTCATCGGCGTTGTGGCGACGAATGCAATCTTGACCAAAGCGCAGGCTACCAAAGTGGCGCAAATGGCGCACGATGGTCTCGCGCGAGCCATCCGACCCGCGCACACCATGCTCGACGGCGACACGATCTTTGCATTATCTACGGGAACAAAGCAAGCGGATGTCTCCATGATTGGCGCGTTCGCCGCCGAGGCGATGGCAGAGGCGATCCTCCGCGCGGCGCGAACGGCAAAATCAGCCGGCGGGTTGCCGGGGCTGATGGATTCGGCGCGCGAAAATTTTTCCTGATGAAGATCGGCATAAGAGGCTGGGAGGTCGCAACTTTATTGTTAGGCGGGATCGTTTCGTTTTTTGCCGCAGGCTTTTTCCATCACTTTTATCCATCGCTCTGGGGGTTCATTCTGCTAACAATTCTTCTCAACATCCTCTGCGCCTATTTTTTTGAACTCGTCAAAGCGCGCATGGTCGCTCTGTGGAAGGTGCAGGAGATGATTGGACTGCTGGCGTTGGCGGCGGGCGTGGTCTTCCTGGGTCTCACCATGCAACTCCTGTCTCACTATCCACAATTATTTTTGCGCGAACTCTTTTTTCTTGAGCCGAGCCGCATCCCCGCGTTTTTGGGTTTGACCATAGCCGCCAAGGCGGGGATGGTTTTTCTCTTTCAAAAGCAAGGCGAGAGTCGTTGGCGCGAGTCGCGTTTTGCGGCATGGTTGTCTCAAAATCTGCCGGGTTTATTTCTTGCGTCAGCCATCGCCGCCGCCACATTCGCCCTGGCAACCACATTCAGTCATCCTGAATTTATATACTCGGATAATTACTTTGACACCGACCCCGGAGACTGGATGAACCGCCTGACAGCCAATTTGGATGATGTGACGGTCATGCGGCCCGTTCACCCTCTCGCCTTTCTCATCTTTCGTCCGCCAGTCTGGCTGTTTTCGTTGGTCCTAAACGGCAACACATTCTACGCGGCGCTCCTGTTCAATTCCATGCTGGGCGGGGCGTGCATCTTTCTCGCATGGAAATTCTTCAACCAACGGACAAGCAACTCAACCTACGCCCTTTTGATCGCGGGCTTGCTCGGCCTGTCGAATTCGCATCTGATCCTGAGCGTCTTTCTCGAGTCGTACATGTTTTCGGCGGCGGCATTGATCGTCTTTTTGCTTTTGCTCCAACGGGAAGAAAAAACGCCGGCGCGTCTTGCGCCTGCCGGGCTTCTATCCTTTGGCATCACCATGACGAACTTTATCCAAACGTGCATTCTGTTTTTCGTCTCAACCCCGCGGATCAAAGCCATCGTCCATTATGTTCTGATCGTTCTGCTTCTTGCCGTATCTCTCGCGTTCGTTCAAGACGCGCTCTATCCATCCAGCGACCCGTTCTATCTCCCCTCCTCATATTCTCAAGAAGAAAATTACCGCTTCGACCTCTTCAAGGCGCAACCCCACAGCGTGAGCGGACGCGCCAACGCGCTGGCGCGATCGATGTTGATGTTCAGCCTCGTGGCGCCTCAGCCGTTGATCTTGCTGGAGGAGACCGGCTGTAACTTTCCGTGCTCGATGGTCTATTATTTCGACAAGGGCGGGACCTATCACATCAGTTCCTATGCGGGTTTTGGCAGGGCGCTCGTGTTTGTCTGGCTGATCATGCTTGCGCCAGCGGGATGGTTTTTTCTGCAAAAATTTTATAACTCACCCAAGGCGTTTGCCCTGTCAATGGCATTGTTGCTCAACCTGCTATTCAACTTTACCTTGCACATGAACTACGGCGACGACTTCATGCTCTACTCCCCGGATTGGACGTACGCGCTTGTGTTTTTCTTCGGCATATCATACGAGGGATTGTCAGAAAAGAAATGGGCGCAATTCATTCTCTTGATCTTCTTAACGGGATTGATGTTGAACAACCTGAATCTATTCCGCGAGATATTGAAGGCTGTCGCGCCTTTTTACGGATGAGCGCGTAAGTGACGGTATGCCGCCGATATCCGCGCCACACGCAGCAATTTAAACGAAAAACTCCGGGCGACCAGCCCGGAGTTTTTTTGAGTCTCGCGCGAACTATGCTTTTTTACCCTTCAACTCATCCTTCAGGATCAACGTCAATACCACGCTCACCACGCTGACCACCAACCCGCCGAGAAAGGCGTTCCACCAAACGGGGTCGCTGATCGACAGCATGATGCCGAACGATTGCCCGATCACGCTTGTGAGCCAGAACAGGAAGGTATTGATCACCAAGGTGAACAGTCCCAGCGTGAGGATGATGAGCGGACAGGTGAGGAACTTGAGCAACGGTCTAAACAACGCATTGACCAAGCCAAAGATCAGCGCGAGCCACAGAATGGAAATGGGTTCGCCGTTCAGCGCGATGCCCGGCAGAAGCAATGCCGCCAGGTACAGGGCGATCGCGTTGACGCAAAGTCGCACAATAAATTTTGTCATAGTCGCTCCTCTTTTCAAATTCTTATACGAGAGAGTCACAGACGGGTTGCATCCGCGCGCATCCAAATTAACGTGCGGCGGGGTTTGAAGCCTGCGGAGGCGATGGCGTCGGTCAACTCGCCGCCGGGAAAATCGAGTAAAAGGGACGAGTGATATCGCAGAGCCCGCCGGGCGTGGATGAGCAGGGACTTCACCGCCTCCGCCTCCCTTGCGGTTGATTCGCCAGCGGAGGCAAGAATCAGGGAAGCCGACCGCCTCCCATGCGGAGCGGACGAGAGCGTTGCGGCCAATTCCCCGTTTTGTATCGCCGCCCATTGCGCGATCTCGCTATCCGTGAACAGGTTGGAGAGCCACGCCCAGAAACCCGGTCGAAGGGAGTTGAAACTCCAATGGTGGTACCAGGCAATCACGTCGGGGTAGACGCGGCGAAGCCAGCTTTGTTGTTGAATCCAGAAATCGGCGCGCCGAGGAACAATGCGAACATCCGAATCGATTGCGAGGAGGGCTGAGTCGGGGTTCGCCGTCCATGCGGTTCGGCGGGTGATTTCGTGGAATCCCAAATCTTCGTACAGTTTGACCGCGCCGGGATTGTCGTCGCGCACGTGAAGCCAGAGGGCGGTGGTATTTTTTTCGCGGGCTTGACGCATCACGCGTTCGGTGAGCGCGCGCGCAATGCCGTGGCGGCGATGATCGGGATGCGTCGCCACGTTGGCAATGAGATGAATGCGTTTGCCCTTGTCGCGGAAGGGGATGAGGCTGGCGTTGCCTACGATGCGGTCATTCTCTTCCCACACGTAACCCATCAACGGCATGGAGGTGGTCTCTGCCACATGGTTTGCCCAGCGTAAAAAGCCTTCGTCCCTGCCCGCTTTCCTCATATCGTCCACGTAGCGCTGACCGTCGTTGTCCATCGCGCTCGAGAAGCACAACTCGATCAAGTCTGCCACCTTCGAGAGGTCGCGCAACATATTGAGCGGCCGCATGTGCGGATGGTCTTTGGCTTTGACCGGGAGGGTGATCGTGGTCATGCATGGAATTATAGTACCGTTGTTGCAATGCAAGGAGGAGATAACTTCATGAATTCCAACGTTCCTCTTACGCCGCGTTGACAGACCGCCGATGCGGTGTTTGTTATAATGCGCCGCATATCGTAGTAACGACTTAAGTCGTTACTACGGGAGGAACAAACCCCATGATGCGATTTGACCGATTTACCGAGAGAGCCCAAGAAGCCGCCCAACGCGCCGCCGAGATCATCCAGCGGTATGGGCATAACCAGATCGATACTGAACACATCCTGCTGGCGTTGATCGAACAGCCCGGCGGGGTGATTCCCCAAATTTTAGAAAAATTAAGCGTCAGCCCCGAAGCATTGACCGAGAGACTCGACGCCACTTTGCGTGCCAGCCCGAAAGCCAACATCTTCGGCGGCGGCGCGGGACAAATTTTTATCACGCCGCGCGTCAAGCGGATCATTGATCTTGCGAACGAGGAAGCGAACCGACTCAAAGACGAATACATTTCCACCGAACACATCTTCCTTGCGATTCTGACGGAACGCAACACGCCAGCCGCGCGGATTTTGGAATCCGCTGGGCTGACGAGAGACCGCGTTTATTCTGCCGTGCAAGACTTACGCGGCGGACAACGCGTTACCGACCCGCAGGCTGAGACGCGCTATCGCACATTGGACAAATACTCGCGCGACCTCACACAACTGGCGCGCGAAGGCAAACTCGATCCCGTGATTGGACGCGATAATGAAATTTTGCGACTCATTCAAATCCTTTCACGCCGTACGAAGAACAACCCTGTGTTGATCGGCGAAGCGGGCGTGGGCAAGACCGCTATCGTGGAAGGTCTCGCGCAGAAGATCGCGAACAACGATGTGCCGGAGATTTTGAGCGGCAAAAGGGTGGTGGCGCTCGACTTGGGCGCGATGATCGCAGGGTCCCGATTTAGAGGCGAGTTTGAAGAGCGACTCAAAGCCGTGATGGAGGAAGTCCAGCGCGCGCAGGGCGATATCATCATGATGATCGACGAACTGCACACGGTCGTCGGCGCGGGCGCGGCTCAAGGCGCGATGGACGCGTCTAACATGCTCAAGCCCGCGCTTTCGCGTGGCGAATTGCAAGCGATCGGCGCGACAACTCTGGATGAATTCCATAAATATATTGAAAAAGATGCCGCGCTCGAACGGCGTTTCGCTCCGATCTATGTGGAAGAGCCGAGCGTGGACGATACGATCAAAATGCTTCAAGGTTTGCGCGATCGTTACGAAGCGCATCACAAAGTCCGCTTTGCGGATGATGCGTTGGTTGCCGCGGCTCGTTTGGCAGACCGCTACGTGACCGATCGAAAACTGCCCGATAAAGCCATTGACCTGATGGACGAAGCCGCCGCGAAATTGCGCGTGGCTTTGTATTCCATGCCGCCCGATCTTAAGGCGCAAAAGACTGAAATCGAAAAATTGCAAGCCGAAGAGGAACAATCTGGCTTGAACCGCGATTACGAACGCGCCGCGCAGAAAAAATCGGAGCGACTGCGAATCGAAGAAGAGTATCAAGAGAAGCGCGATAAGTGGGAATCGGAACACCAGCTCGATGAAGTGGTGGATGTGGACGACATCGCCAGCGTGGTGCATCAATGGACGGGCATCCCCGTCACGCAAATGCTCGAAACCGAATCGCAAAAACTTCTGCACATGGAAGCGCGTTTGCATGAGCGCATCATCGGGCAGGAGGAAGCCATCCACGCCATCTCCGACGCGATCCGCCGCGCGCGAAGCGGACTCAAAGACCCGTCGCGCCCGATCGGTTCGTTCATCTTTATTGGTCCGTCGGGTGTTGGCAAAACAGAACTCGCCAAAGCCCTCGCATGGTTCATGTTCGACGATGAAGAAGCGCTCGTGCGCATTGACATGTCGGAGTATCGCGAACAGCACACGGTGAGTCGACTCTTCGGCGCGCCGCCTGGATACGTCGGCTATGAGGAAGGCGGTCAACTCACCGAAGCCGTCCGACGCCGCCCGTATCGAGTCGTGTTGTTCGATGAGATCGAGAAGGCGCATCCCGAAGTGTGGAACGCGCTGTTACAAATTTTGGATGACGGGCGTCTGACGGATGGTCAGGGCAACGTGGTGGACTTCCGCAACACGGTTCTTATCATGACCTCGAACCTGGGTACCGAATACGTGAGAAAAGGCGGCACCCTCGGCTTTTTACAATCCAAAGCCACCGACGAGGAACGCGACCAGCACGACAAGATCGAGAAAGCGTTGAAAGGCGCGTTCCGTCCTGAGTTCTTGAACCGCATAGACGAGATCATCATGTTCTCGCCGCTGACCCTCGAACAGATGGAAGAGATCGTCGTCCTGCAAATGAAAGAAGTGCAAGACCGCTTGAACGAACACAACATCACTGTGCAACTCACCGACGCGGCGCGCAAGTGGCTCGCAAAGGAAGGCTACGATCCCGCGTTCGGCGCGCGCCCATTGCGACGCGCGATCCAGAAGAATGTGGAGAGTCCGCTTTCGATGGAGTTGCTCGCCAACAAGTTCAAAGACGGCGCGGCTGTGACGGTGGATGTGGACGAGAAGAGTGAGAAGATCGTCTTCCAAACGGCTGAGCCAGTGAAAAAGAAAAGCAAACAACACGCGGATGCGTAGAATCAGATGGTGGAGCAGTTCAACTGCTCCACCATCGTTTAAGTTCAACTGCCCCCGCAACATGTTGAAGTGACTGTCACCTTGAAGGTGACAGTCACTTTTTACCCATCCTATATCTTATTTCCTAATGCCAAATTCATTGAATCAAGGTAACATGCAGGGACTTAAAAGGAGAATCCTTCATGGAATCGAACAATAACTCATCCTCAAATAACACCACCAAGATCGTCGGGGGCATTGTTGCCATTCTGCTTTGTTGCGCGTGCGTCGTCATTGCCGCGGCGGGCTATTTGGTCTATCAAGCGGCGCAAAATATCCCTACCGATTTTCCGCCGCCCATTGATGTCTTTGAAACCCCATTGCCCACACCGGAGATCGAACGCCCAACCACCGACGATATCTCTACCGAGACCGTTGAAACGCTGGCGGATACGCTTGTGCCGGAGAATGATCCCTACGAACTGGCGTGTCGTTTGCAAAATATCTGCAATGTGCCTACCACTGTCCCCGGTAAGCAATACAAACTAGGCGATCAAGAAACGTTCTGGGTGACAAATGTGGATACGGTGGAAAACTTCCAAGCCAAAGCCACCTTGCGTTACGTTGGCGACCATATCTATTTCTGGATCGAGAATGGCGTGAAATACGATGAAAGCGACTTGAAGCGACTCGGCGATACCTTCGAGAATCAGATGTACCCGACCAACCGCGAATTCTTCGGCAGTGAGCCAAACCCAGGCATTGATAATGACCCCCGCATCTACATTCTGTACGTGCGCGGCACCGGCGCCTCGAACGCGGGATATTTCTCCACGCCCGATGAATACAACCCCCTCGTCAAGGAATTTTCGAACGGGCACGAGATGTTCTTCTTCAATGCCGACAACATGGATTTAGGCGCGGAAGACACCTACGGCACGCTGGCGCACGAATTCCAGCACATGATCCACTTCAACACCGACCGCAATGAAGCCTCATGGATCAACGAAGGTTTCGCGATGGTCGCCGAGCTGTTGAACGCTTATCCCATTTACTTTGACTATTACTACATTACCGATCCCGACCTTAACTTGACCGACTGGTCGCCCGACCCCGGCTCGAACGGACCTCATTATGGACAATCCTTCCTCTACCTTGCCTACTTCCTTGATCGGTTTGGGGAGGATGCGACAAAAGAAATGGTGAAGCACCCCGAAAACGGACTCGCCAGCATCGACCAGACTCTCGCCGACCTCAACATCACCGACCCGCAAACCGGGAAGGTCGTCACTGCCGACGATGTGTTCATGGATTGGGCGGCGACCATGTGGCTCCAGAATGAATCGGTTGGCGATGGGCGCTATCACTACGGAAACTATCCCGATGCGCCGAACATCTCCGTATCGCAATCCATTGATTCGTGCCCGCAATCCACCAGCGGGTCGGTCAACCAGTACGGCATCGACTATTTCACGATCAACTGCGAGGGAGATCACATCTTGAAGTTCAGCGGCTCGACCGTGGCAAAACTCCTGCCCGCCGACGCGCACTCCGGCAAATACGCGTTCTGGTCGAACAAGGGCGACGAATCGGATATGACCCTCACGCGCGAGTTTGATTTCACTAATGTCAGCGCGCCGATCACGTTCTCGTATTCGATGTGGTACGACCTCGAGACCGATTACGATTATCTCTTCGTTGAAGCCTCCACCGATGGGCAGACGTGGCAGATCCTCACCACGCCGTCCTGCACGAACGAAGACCCCTCCGGCAATTCGTACGGTTGCGGCTACAACGGTCAGACCGGCGATTGGAAGCAAGAGGATGTTGACCTTTCGCAGTTCGCCGGCAAGAAAGTGCAGATCCGATTCGAGTACATCACCGACGCGGCGGTCAACGGCGAAGGCTTCCTGTTGGACGACGTTCGAGTGGACGCGGCAGGCTACACGTCCGATTTTGAAGCGGACGACGGCGGCTGGGTCGCCGAAGGATTCGCGCGTGTCGAAAACGTTCTCCCGCAGACGTTCCGCCTGTCTCTCATCGTCAAAGGCGACACCACCACTGTGACTCAAATCCCGGTCAACGCGGACCAGACGGCTGAATTCCCGCTTTCGTTGAAACCCGGCGAAGAGGCGATCCTCATCGTGACCGGCACGACGCGCTATACAAGACTCTCCGCGGCGTATCAGGTTGAGGTCAAGTAGATACACTTTGTGCCATGTCATTCTGAAGCGAAGAATCTCTACCCTGTGTAAGAGACCCTTCGGGACGCGACGGCGTCCCTCAGGGCGACACGCTGATTGTGATAATGTTTCAAAGTAAAAGGTTGAGTAAAGAGGTAAACAATGGCTACTGCTCCAAAATCTGAAATCCTTCACATGGCTGATCTGGTCGCTTATAACGACGGTTCTGTGGTCAGCCGCCAGATCACCAAAGCGGATGCGGGTAACGTCACGTTGTTCGCTTTCGACAAAGAGCAAGAGTTGAGCGAACACACCGCGCCATACGACGCGCTCGCGCATGTGTTAGACGGCGAGGTCGAGATCAAAATCTCGGGCAAGCCGTTCCACTTGAAAACGGGCGACGCGATCATCATGCCCGCCGGTGAACCTCATGCGGTGAAAGCGTTGACGCGCTTCAAGATGTTGTTGACGATGATTCGGAAGTAAAAGTACACAAGAGATACGTAAACAGGCACACAGGAAAGAAGAATTTCCTTGTGTGCCTGTTTCCTTTTTAATATCCACGTATCTTCTTGTTTACGTGTTTACCTGTCTACTTGTTTACCTGTCTACTTGTTTACCTGTCTACGTATTTACCTGTTTACTCATCACCCCGCTGCCCCTCATATACGATAACGCCATGAACAACGGCACGAGAGACAAGAACCCCGCGATGACCGCCATCATTGTGTAACTCGAAGCGTCGAAGATGAATCCGCTGGAGAGGCTGATGATCGCCGAAGCAAGCCCGACGAGGAAATCGTTCGTGCCTTGCGCGCGCGAACGCTCCACCGGCGAGAGTTGATCGGAAAGCAACGTCGAGCCGCCAACGAAACAGAAATTCCATCCCAAGCCAAGTAAAAATAACGAAATGCCCAACGGCAACACATCCGGTGAGAGTGGGGCGGTGATGCAGGATAGCAAAAGAGTCAACGCGCCGATCAAGATCATCCTGCCGCGCCCGATCCTATCCAACAGCCAGCCTGAAATGATCGAAGGCGCGAACATGCCAAAGGTATGCGCCGAAATAACGGAGTAAATGTCGGCGCGGTTATGGTTATGGTCTTCCATGTGCAACGATGTGATGACCATGATCGCCACCATCACCACCTGCCCCAGCATCATCGCAGTGACGGCGGTGATCGCCGCGGGTTGGCGCAGAATCTGCAAAATGGGTCGCGCTTCGCCGTGCGGAATCTCGGATGGATATTGTTTTGCCACTTCTTTGCCCACGTCGCGCGGGTCGGGGCGCAAGCCGATGAACACAAGAACGGCGGCGATAGCGAATAAGATCAACGTGGTGGCATAGGCGCCGGCGAGTTCATCCATGCCGAGCGAAACGACGAACCCGCTCATCGGCACGGCGGAGACGCGCGCCAGAATCGTCCCGATCACGCCGCCAAGCACAACCATCGAGATCGCCCGTCCGCGCCGGTCCGGCGGGTTCACTTCCGCCGCGGCAAAGCGGCCCAACTGCACCGCCGAGTTGGTCGCGCCCATCATCATCAAACCGAGGATGACCAGCAGGAAGGAAGCATGTTGGATGGCGAACAACACCAGAACATTTCCCAGAATGCCGATGAGCAAACCGGACACGATCCCGTTGCGCCGACCGATGCGATCCATGATGACGCCCCATGCCGAAGCCGACAACGCGCCGCTCAACAAATAGGCGGCAGTTGGCAGGGTTGCCCACGAACGGTCTGCGGCAAGTTTCGCGCCGAGGATGGGGTTGATCGCCGCCGCGGCGATAAAACCTGCCGAGGCGAAACTTTGCGCGATGAACAGCGTGAAGGTGATCTTTGATGCAATGCGTTTAAAGTCTGTCATGAAAATGTCCTCTTTGAACTTTGCGCTCGATGGCTCTCATGCCGTCGAAAACGGCTAAGCCCCGTAGTCTGTCATGAAATTGACCACATTGGACTGGCGGATTATACATGGGATGCGGGTAAAATTTATCGCATGGATTTCGACCTCCAGCCCGCTTCAGACCTGCCTCTGCCTGATCTCCTCCAGACGCTGAATCGCGGCTTTGAAGAATACCCTGTTCCCATCCATCTCAGCCTGTCGCAGTTCATCGACATGGTCCGCAAAGACAGCATCGACCTGACCGCCAGCCGCGTTCTGTTCGCGGACAACAAACCGCAAGGCGTGGCGTTAATCGCGCGGCGCGGCTGGACGAGCCGGCTCGCGGCGATGGGCATTGTCATCGAATCGCGCAACAGAGGCGCCGGCTCATGGCTCATGGAAAAATTGATCCGCGAAGCGCGCGAACGCGGCGACCACGAAATGACGCTTGAGGTGATCGAGCAAAACGATCCGGCCGTCCATCTCTACGAAAAATTTGGGTTTCAGATCATAAGACGCCTGATCGGTTTGATCCGGCGCGAGGCGGTGGAACTCGAAAACGCCGCGCTGCGGGAGATTGACGTTCGTGATGCGGGAGCCTTGATCTCGCAATTTGGTCTGCCCAACCTGCCGTGGCAACTCTCCGGCGAGACCATCGCCCAGATCACTCCGCCCGCGCGCGCATTCCATCATGGCTCCGCTTTCATTGTGCTTTCAAACCCGGATGCTAATCACGTGGTGATCTGGTCCGTGCTGGTGAAACCCGAGGCGCGCGGAAACCGTCATGGCTCTCTTCTGTTGAAACAGGTGATTGCCAATCACCCAGGCAAGACCTGGCATGTGCCGGCGATCTGCCCGGAGGAACTAGCGGTAGTGTTCGAGCGCGCCTGCTTCGAGCGCGAGACCCTCTCGCAATGGCAGATGCGCCTCCCGTTGGGCGCCTCCACCTGAGAAAATTGTAAAGCGCCGAATCAAGTTGGGCGGCGGGTGAAGCGATATACTTTCCCCCAGCCTACGGCGATCCTATTTCATATGCCAACATCCGCGAAACGTAAAACGATCGGTGTCTTCGTCTCCCAAGTCGGCCGCGCCTGGGGGGCGGAATTCCTCGCGGGTATCGCGGACGCCGGCGAAGAAAATGATGTCAATATTTTGTATTTCGTTGGCGGCACGCTCAAGTTATTCGTCCAGCCCAAACCTTCATTCGGATTTTACGATCTTGCCCATACCGAACAATTGGATGGCTTGATCGTGACCGCGGATACCGCGTTCGGCGTAAGCGCGGAAGACTTGAAAATTTTCCGAGAGATGTTCGGGGAATTACCGCTTGTCACGCAATCGGTCAGTCTGGACAACGCCTCCATGTTCATCCCCGATAACACGGAAGGGATGCGTTCGCTGGTGCGCCACCTGATCGAGGAACACGGGTACAAACGTATCGCTTTCCTGCGCGGCATCCGCGGGCAGATCGACGCGGAACAACGTTTCGAGGCGTACAAGGAAGAACTCAAAGCGCGCGGCATCCGCTTCGACGAACGCCTGGTGGTGGACGGCGATTACTCCACCGACGGCGGGCGCGAGGGGATTCAGGTCTTGCTCGATGAGCGTAAAGTCCAATTCGAAGCTCTGGTAGCGGCAAACGACCGCATGGCATTCGGCGCGCTCGAAATTTTGCAACAACGCGGAATCCGCGTGCCCGATGAGATCGCTGTGGCTGGCTTCGACGACCTGCGCGAGGCGCAAAGCACCGGGGTTTCACTGACTACCGTGCGGCAATCGTTTTATACGGCGGGCAGGCAGGCATTCGAAGCGTTGATCAATCGTATCGACGGCAACACCATCCAGAAAGTAACGGTCACCCCAACCCAATTGCTGATCCGCTGGTCGTGCGGATGTCTTCCGGAAAACGTTAAACAGGCGGCGGTCGCTCCGCGCGAAGTGGCAAAGACGGGACGGCTGGAAAACAAACGCGAAGCCGCCCTGCGAGCCTTGTTGACTTCCGCCGGCGTCGCGGAAAACGATGCGTCGCACGCATCGTTCCGCGATTCGCTCAGCCTCGCCTGGGATGCCCTCCTCTCCGCCTTGCGCGAGAATACCAACGGGGATGATTTCCTCAAAGCGATCAACGCCATGGTGGAGTTGATGGAAAAGCGCGATCTTCCCGCAAATATCTGGCACGGCGTGATCTCCGTGATGAGGCGGTACGCGCTGGGCGGCATCAAAGAACATAACACCATGTTACTCGCCGAGAATATGTTCCAGCAGGCGCGCCTGCTCGTGGGCGAACTTTCACAGCGCGCGCAAGCCTACCGCCGCTTGATGCTCGAACAACAGGAGCACATTCTACAGGGCTTCAGTTTTTCGATGGCGCCGGTCATGTCCATGGATCGGCTGGGGGCGGCAATCGAGGAACGCTTTCCCGAAATGGGCATCGAACGCTGGTACGTGATGTTCTTCAGCGATTCGACCACTGCGCCGCACCTGGCTTCCTCCGCCCCGCCTGAAAATTACAATTTGCTTTTCCAATATGAAGGCGCAAAGTTCGAGGTGCCCTCCCAACGCACCTTCGTGGGCACCGGTCAACTGGTGCCGCGCGGAAAAACCCCGCAAGGACGGCGCTACACAGCGGTCATCATGCCGCTTTCGCTGGCACGGAACCGCTTCGGGTTCATGTGGGCAGAGATGGGTCCGCGCGATTGGGAAGTGTACGTTCGCGTGCGCAATCTCGTCAGCAGCGCGCTCTTGCGCGTGATGCTCGCGCAACAAAAGGAACAGGCGCAACACGAGGTGGAACGCCTGCTCAAAGAATCAAAGGACCGCGCCGTCGAACTGTCCATCGCCAAAGAATGGTCCGAACAGACCGCCGCCGAGAACGCGAAACTGTACTCCAGCGAACAAGCCCGGCGTCGCGGAGCCGAAGCGCTGACGAAAGCCATGCGACAGATCTCCTCGCTGGGCAAAGTAGACGAGGTGCCGGCGCAGATCGTGGAGCAGTTATCCAACATAGTGCCGCATGACCGTTGCGCGTTGTTCCTCGAGGCGGTGAACGGCATGGAACTTGTCGCGCATCGCGGCTTTCCTCAAAACGCGCCCATCGATGAATTGAATTACAACATCAACGGCACGAACATCCTGCACTTCGTTGCCAAACAAACCGACCCGATGCTGGTCAACGATATTCAACAAACGCGCGGCTGGGGGCAATCGGAATGGCTCCCGCCCGACCGCTCGGTGCTCAGCGTGCCCCTGCAATCGAAAAAGAAATTCGTCGGCATGTTGACGCTGACGCGCGCTGAACCGTCCGCGTTCAACCCCGACGACGTTCTGCTTGCCAGCACCTTTGCCCTGCAAGCCTCCATCGCCCTGGAAAACGCCAAACTCTTCGATGAGGTGACGCGCTTCAACGAAATGATGGAGCGCATGGTGGAATTGCGCGTGAACGAGCTGGGCGTGGCGCACGATACGCTCAAAAAACTCGACAAGAACAAAAGCGATTTCATCAACGTTGCCGCGCATGAACTGCGCACGCCGCTTACGGTTATCAAAGGCTACATGGGCATGGTCAAAGCCTCGTCCGCCGTAAAAACCAGCGCCGAACTCTCTCAAGCCGTAGACGGAGTGCTGCAAGGGAGCGAACGACTCCACCAGGTGGTTAACAGCATGTTGGACGTGGCGCGGTTGGAGAACCAAGTGTTGAATCCTCACCTCGATGAAACGTCGCTCGGCCCCATCATGCGACTCGTCCAAAAGGATTACTCCGCCGACCTGCAAACGCGTCAACTCACATTGGAGCTTGATCCGTCCATCTCAGCCGTTCCCCCGCTTATGGCAGACAGCGAACTCCTGCAAAAAGCGCTGGACAACGTGATCGTCAACGCCATCAAGTTCACTCCCGACGGTGGCACGATCACCGTCAGCGCGAAGGTGACCCACGCCGAGGGCGCCGGGGAGGTGTGCGAGATCCGCGTCCACGATACCGGCATCGGCATCGACCCCGCCGATCACAAGATGGTGTTCGAGAAACTTTATCAACTCGGCGACGTGGAGTTGCACTCCTCGGGCCGCACTAAATTCAAAGGCGGCGGACCCGGCTTGGGTCTCGCCATCGCGGCGGGCATTGTCAAAGCGCATCATGGGAAAATTTGGGTGGAAAGCCCCGGTCACGATGAAGAAAAATTGCCGGGTAGCGCGTTCTTTGTGCAAATTCCCCTGGCAAAGACAAGATAGCCGCAACACATACCACACCGCGCAAAAGCCTCCGAGTTTCATACCCTCGGAGGCTTCTCTTCAACAATTTTCTTAGGACATACGCAGTTGAACCTGTTGCGCCGTAGTTGCACTGCGGCGGCGGCAGTACAACTGCCCGCCAACTGCGTAAGTCCCGATTCTCGATCTCTCTACTCTCTTAAATATGTATCGGACTTCCCTCCGCGCCGTGCGCGGCTTCCATCAGCGCTTCGCTTAACGATGGGTGGGCGTGGACGTTACGCGCGATCTCGCGCGGCGTCAACTCCATCAGGTGGGCGAGCGTGAGTTCGGGGAGTAACTCGGTCACTTCGGGACCGATCATGTGCGCGCCTAAAATTTCGCCGTATTTTTCATCTACAACGATCTTCACCCAGCCAGCGTAGTCGCCGAGTCCCAACGCTTTGCCGTTCGCTTGAAACGGAAACCGCCCGATCTTGATATTGTAGCCGCGTTCTTTTGCCTGCGCTTCGGTGAGTCCGAACGAGGCGACCTGTGGATGACAATATGTGGCGCGCGGCATCATTTCATAATCGAGCGTGGTCGTTTCAGCGCCGGCGATATTTTCGGCGCAGATGATTCCCATCGCCGAACCGACGTGCGCCAGCATGAGTTTGCCGGTCACATCGCCGATCGCCCAAATGCCCGGCACGTTCGTTTGCATCTTTTCATTGACTTCGACAAAGCCGCGCTCGCTGATCTTGACGTTTATATCTTCAAGCCCGAATCCCTTGGAATTGGGGCGGAACCCGATCGCCGCCAAAGCCTGATCCGCTTCGAGAATGGTTTCCTTACCCTCCGCGCTGACTTTTACTTTCACGCCCGCTTTCGTCGCCTCCACCGATTCGACTTTATGCCCAACGAGGCACTTAATGCCGCGCTTCTCGAATTCCTTCTTCAATTCTTTCGAGACTTCCTCATCTTCGAGCGGAACGAGGCGCGGCAACATTTCCACGATTGTGACTTCCACGCCGTACGCGCTCCACACGGTCGCAAATTCAACGCCAATCGCGCCCGACCCGATGATGACCACCGACTTGGGAAGTTTCTCTTGCAAGATGGCTTCCTTATAGGTGACAACCTTCTCGCCGTCCACTTTCCACACAGGAGGGACAGCCGCGCTCGCGCCGGTGGCAACGATGATGTTCTTTGCCTTCAACTCCGTTATTTTTTTGTCGGCATCGGTCACAGCCAATGTATCTTTTGATTTGAACTTTGCTTCCCCCATAAAAACGGTAATGGCGTTCTTTCGCATCAGAAAGCCAACGCCCTTCACAAGACGGTCGGAATTCGAACGCGAGCGCTTGAGAGCCACGCCGTAATCGAGTTTCAAATTATCGAAGGAGAAGCCGAAATCCTTGCCGCGTTCGCGCAGGGTATGCGCCACTTCCGCATTCTTCAACAATGACTTGGACGGGATGCAACCGACATTCAAACACACGCCGCCAAGCCACTGCTTATCTACAATTGCAACCTTCTGCTTGAGTTGCGCGGCGCGAATGGCGGCAACGTATCCCGCCGGCCCCGCGCCGATGACGATCACATCGAAATTTTCTGCCATGGAAATCTCCTAATATATGTCATTGTGAGTCGAAGCAGTCAAAATATTAAGCTGATGTTACGCGCTGTCCCGAAGGTTGAGTAAAAACCGACCTTGATTCACGAAAACTTTCGGGACATTCTGCGTAAGGCGAATATTAAAGACACAAGCGCGTCACAACGACATTGTTTTCGACTATTTTACTATTAATCAAGGTAAGAGGCTTTTTATTCTGATCTCTCACCGTACATTGGCGCCGCCGAGCCCACAGACTTAAACTGAAAGAGCCGGGGGCTCCAAGCCCGGCTCTTTCAGTATCAAAAGGAGGAGAAGAGAACCTAACTGTATCATCAGCCTGTAAACTATGCTTGGCGTCTGCCCTACGTCACCCAAACGATTTCACGACGATTTGAATGAGCCTTTTCTCATCGGAGTCGTGAGTTCGTTCCATACTGTTCTATGCGACATTTGTGAGTGCGGGAGTGGCTAAAATAATGGGTTAAATTTTCTTCGCCACAGAGATCACTGGGTTCTCTGAGAGAAAAGCTCAAAAACCTCTGCGAATTCTGTGGCTAACCCACAGAATTCGCAGAACTTAATTTCAGGTAAGATTGAGCGCAAATCGCGTTTCAGGATTTGGAGTCCCCATGAAAACAAAAGAAGAGATCGTGCGCAACTGGCTTCCGCGTTATACCGATACGGCGCTTAAGGATTTCGGCGAACATATCTTACTGGTCAACTTCGAAACGTATTTGCACATGTTTTCGGATTGGTTCAACGTTCCCATCCGCGGCGAGGGCAAGCCCATGCCCACAGTCACAGCGGAAGGCATAACGCTCATCAACTTTGGGATGGGAAGCGCCAACGCCGCCACCATTATGGACCTGCTTGGCGCGGTCAAGCCGCAAGCCTGTCTTTTCCTCGGCAAGTGCGGCGGACTCAAGAAAAAGAGCAGGGTCGGAGACCTGATCCTGCCTATTGCGGCGATTCGCGGAGAGGGCGCCTCGAACGATTACTTCCCGCCCGAGGTCCCAGCCTTGCCTGCCTTCAATCTTCAAAAAGCCGTTTCAGCGACGGTCCGCAACAATGCGCGCGATTATTGGACCGGCACCGTTTACACGACCAACCGGCGCGTCTGGGAACATGACGAGGAATTCAAAAAATATCTGCGCCGCATCCGCGCGATGGCGATTGATATGGAAACAGCCACGCTCTTCGTTGCGGGCTTTTACAATAAGATTCCGGCGGGAGCCTTACTGTTGGTTTCCGATCAGCCCATGATCTCCAGCGGCGTGAAGACCGCAAAGAGCGACAAAAAAGTTACGCAGAAATATATGGATATGCACTTGCGCATCGGAATCGACTCGCTCAGGGAATTGATCAATAACGGGGAAGAGGTCAAACACTTGCGGTTTTAGAATCACTTGCACTGTGTCGATTCTTTGACGACGGGCAGACCGAACGCTTCATACACGGGAACTCCATCCCATTCGGCGGGAATCGGCAACCCGAGGGCGAACGCGGCTGTGGCGGCAGTATCCATCGTGTGAACGCGCGTCGTCAACGGTTTGGGCTGGATACCCGCCCCCGACGCGATCCACGGGATGGTCATATCTTCGGGAAGCGAGTAGCCGTGCGTTGTATCATGCCCGCCATGATCGGCGGTGACGATGATCAGCGTTTCGCCGCGCAAGCCTTTCGCGTCTAATTCGGCAAGAATCAACCCTAATGCCTCGTCCGCGCGGAAAGCGACACTGATCTGTTGAGACGAAAGCCAGCCGTATGCGTGCCCCATGCCATCCACCAGCGGGAAGTGAACGAACAGCACGCCAAAATTTTCAGGGAAGTCGGCAATCAACCGTTTCGCAACGACCAGGTCGCGGTCATTGACGTAGGTGAAGATGTCGAGGCTTGAAGCGTCGGTCACTTGTTGTAATTTTTCCTTGCCCGCGTGCATCACAGTTTGAAAGCCTGCCGCATGCGCGATGTCGAATAAGTCGGCGCCCTGCGCAATTCCTTTTTCGGGGATATAGTCGTTCCAGTCTACGCCGTGTTTGGATGGACATAAACCGGTCAACATGGATGAATGGGAGACCAGCGTCACGCTTGGGTACACGGTTTGCGCGGATAAGGTATACGCGCCCATCTGCATCAATGTTTGCACATTCCGCATCGGCGCGAGTGAGATCAGGTCAGGGCGCAGTCCGTCAATGGATAAGATCAACACGCGGCGGGCGAGAGGCGCAGGCGTGGGCGTGATCGTCGGCGTGGAGGTCTCTGTTGGGGTTGCAGTGAGGGTGGGAGTCGCGGTCAGCGTTGGCGTGAGGGTCGCGGTGGGTGTGGACGTTGGAGAAAAAGGCAAGCCCGCCACATTCGGCATCTGGCAGGCAAGCAGAAGGAGAAAAAGCAAAACGGGAAAAAGTTTTTTGCGATTCATCAGGGTCAACTCTCAATTGAAATTTCTTGCGGGTTCATTGATACTTCTACTTTGTCGCCGTATTGAATGTCTTTGATCTCTTCCGCAATCACTTCAAGCAGGGATGGATTCTGAAAGTGGCGCAATTTCGTTTCGGGATGCGGATAATACACCCAGCCGTCGTATTCCACTTCTTTGAAGATAACTTTGCAACGCGAAAACGAAAAATGTTCGGGCGGATGCAGGTCCGTCCATTTGACGTTGTAAAAAGTGAATTCGGGTCGGACAAGTTTGAACGTGTGCGGGCTAATGTCAATGTTGAGCGTGCCGTTGAAATAATCTGAGGTCGAGTCCGCGCGCGGCGAATAAAGGCTGCTGGCGGCTCAAGGCTCCATAGGGGTAGTCAGCCGAAGGTCCGGAAGCGACGCGGTAGCCTTCCACGATTCGTCCACGAACGCGAGTCTGTCGCATGAGGGAAGTATAATGCCGAATGAGGAGTCCTCATGCGCTTTGAAAATAAAACGGTTTTGATCACGGGCGGCAATCGCGGCATCGGTCTTGCGGCGGCGCGTTTGTTCGCGGGGCAGGGGGCGCGAGTCATGTTGATGGCGCGCGACCAGGCGAAAGGGGAGGAAGAAGCGAGGCGCATCCCGAAGGCGAAGTTCATCAAAGGCGATGTATCCAATGCCGAAGATTGTCAGCGCGTTATTGAGGAAGTTGTTCGCGCTCAAGGCGGGCTGGATGCGCTGATCAATTGCGCGGGAATTATTTTTCGCAATCGAACCGTTGAACAAACGAGCGAAGAGGAATGGGACGCGACGTTCGATGTGAATGTGAAGGGCGCGTTTCTGATGTGCAAACATGCGATGCCGATTCTGCGCGAGCGGAAGGGATGTGTGGTCAACGTCGCTTCATACGTCGGGTTGGTTGGGTTCGCCAACACGGCGGCGTACGCGGCGTCGAAAGCCGCGCTCGTCAACCTGACTCGCACGTTGGCGCTCGATCATGCGCGCGAGGGCGTGCGCGTCAATGCCGTGTGCCCCGGCAGTGTGGATACCGACATGATCCACGACGCGTGGAAAAAGTTTGGCGATGTGGAAGAGGCGAAGCGTGTGTGGGCGGAGAAACATCCGCTTGGCAGAATTGCGCGGGCAGATGAAGTGGCAAACGCAATTTTGTTCCTCGCCAGCGACGAGGCGAGTTTCATCACGGGCGTCGCTTTGCCTGTGGATGGCGGTATCACGGCGGCTTAAAAAGAACTCCGAGATGTTGACCATCTCGGAGTTCTTTGCTTACTTCGCCAAACGTCTCCACTTGATCACTGAGTCAGCCATATCCCAGATGCAGATGCCAATGACGATCGCGGCGCTGATATTGACCGTCCATTTTGCCGATTCTGCCACATTACGCAATTCCTCGGTTGGCGCGTTTTCAGCGAATGTTGCCAGAAATGCGGGACTAAAAATTTCCTGGGTCGTTACCAACGCTACAATGAAGACGATCGTGCCAAGGCACAGAAGTACGTTGCTCAGGGTCAGCGCGGTCGTCCAGTTGCCGATCTTCAGTTTGAAGAACTCGATCATGTAGGTCAGAAATGCGATCACTGCGAAGATCGGGAACCAGACGTTCCACAAGTTAGGATGAAAGACGGGCACAAATCCTTCATCGCCACGTAGCCATGCCGTGAAGGGAGGCAGGACGATCCATGCGAGGAACAGGCTGTAGAACACAATGTTCGTCAACGCCTCGCTCACGCTGATCTGGCGTGTTACGGGCAATTTTGGCAGTTGAGCGATTGTCCATGCTTTCGCCTTTGTGCTTCCCATCTCTTCGGGTTTGGCATTCGAGTGTTCCACGATGATAAAAGCGACAGTGACCCAAAAAAGTATTCCCGTTCCCACGTCGAAGACAGACTCTATTGCCCGCTCGATTGCCCCGCCGAAATCCAGAGGGTCTTTTGAAAACACCAGAACGAAGGAAACCATTGCAACAATGGGAAGCGCTGTATACAGCGCACGTTTGAGAGTCGTCAAGTAGAGGTCGTACCAGTCGGGTCCGATCAAATAGCGTTTGGGCGGAGCATACTTGGATGCGAGCAGTTTCGGGTCGCCGAGTTGTTCGAGCGTCTGCGTGATGATCTTCTCATCGGCTGAGTCTACCGATGCTCCACGCTCGTCGAGCATGTCATCCACCATCGAACGGATCTCCGCTTCAATGTCCGCGCGATCTTTTTCTGGCAAATGCCTGCCGACTTCCGCGATATATCGATCAATTAAGTTCATTTCATTCTCCTTCTTACGACAACATCTGAGTCATGGTCGCCGTCATGGCAGACCATTCCTTTTTGAGTTTGCTCAGCACTGCCTTGCCCTGCGCGCTGATCACGTAATAGCGGCGCGGACGGGCTTCGTCCACGATGCGCCAATCGGACTGTAACAGTCCCTGCGACTCGAGCCTGCGGAGCAGGGGATAGAGCGTGCTTTGGTCTATCTCCATGCCCTGATCGGAGAGCGCCTTGAGCAGGGAATAGCCGTATTGCTCCTTGCCCAACTGGCTCAGCACCGCAAGCGACAGGATGCCGCGTCGCAGTTCCAACAGCATGTTTTGTACGAGTTCATCATTGTCCATGTGTCACCTATATCTCGTACTATACTGTATAGCATACAGTATGTCAAGAGAGAAAGTATAGGATGATAGAAACAAAAACCATCCCGAAGATTAACTTCGGGATGGTTTTGCCCTTATCTTGCTGATCGGGATTTGTTGATTATGTGCAGTCTATTTCATAAAGCGCTTCTGCAACCAGACTGTTGGGGCTGGTGACCACCAACCTCACCCAATATTTTCCCGCTACTACCGGCAGAACATGGGTATATTCACCGGAGACTTCCTTGATGCCAAACGCGTCGAAGTCGGTGTTTTTGACCGGCTGGGCGCCTCCCTGCTGGGTTTCAAAATACCATTTGACTTCAGTTGGTCCGTTGGTTTCGATGGAGCCGGTGAATTTCACCGGAGGGATCACCCCGATGCACAACAGAACCAGATCAATGAGTTTGGGCTCCAGTTTAATTGTCACATTGGTAACGGATGCGGCTTGGGTCTGCGCCACTTGCAAGCCAGAGAGGTTGCCCGACGCGCTTGTTACACTGGAGGCAACCCAGCAGTTCCGTCCGGGGTTGAGCGGGTCTTGAATCAGCCACCAACTCGCGTCTGAGTTTTTCCCCACGATCTGCGCGCTTTGTCCGATGTTCAGGGCGCTGGTCGCCAGCCATGCCGTGCTGGGCCCCAGCCGGCAATTCACCGGTTTATCGAGCGTCGTGACGGTCGGCACACTGGGGGTGAAGGTTAATGTGGGGAGCGGCGTATCGGTTGGCGGCGGTGTGCTGGTCGGCGCTGGCGTGTCGCTGGGCAATGCCGCCGTTTCGGTAAAAAGAGGCGTTGCTGTCGCTTCCGGTGTATTGACCGGCAAATTGCATGAGACTGCAACAAACGCGGTTAACAAAAACAGAGTGATGAGTTTATGTTTCATTCGTTCTCCTTGGAACCTAAGTGGATCGATCTTGCGGGATAAATAGAGATTTTGCCATGGATGATTTTCTTACCGTTTGACTCCACATGCGCGTCGGTCAGTTGGTCGTCGAGCAGGAAGGGGTCGTCCCATTTGAAGGTTGGTTTCATAAATTCCTCGAGGCTGGAGATTGATGACGATTGTATCAAAAGTTGTTTACGGGTTTTAGAATAAAGGTAAAATAGAAGCATCTATGCCCAGTGAATCAGACATCCTTTTTGAGGTGATGACTCCGCTTGGCTTCCAAGTCCGCGTTACGAAGGACTACTGGGAGTTGATTGTTTCCATCAAGCACCCTGTCATGGCAGGACGCGAACAAGATGTCAAAATGGCATTAGAACAGCCCGACAAAATTCGCCAAAGCAAATCGGACGAGAACGTTTTTCTGTTTTACAAATCTGAACGGGCAAGGCGTTGGATCTGCGCGGTGTCCAAGAGAACCAACGAAAGAGAAGGATTTTTGATCACGACGTATCCGACAGGCGCGATCAAAGAAGGAGTGCAAGTATGGCACAAGTAAAAGTTTATTATGACCGTGAGGGTAATACGCTTACGGTTTGGTTCGGCAACCCTGCCGATGAATTTGTCGCGGAAGAAACAGGGGAGGAAATTGTCTTGATGAAAGACCGAGAAGGTAAAGTCATAGGGTTCGAGAAGTTGAACTTTACCGCTCAATCAGCAGATGCGGTTAGGGTGGCTTTCGAGACGGTTGCCGCATAACGAAACTCAAATAACAGAACTCGGAGGTCCCCAAGACCTCCGAGTTCTTGATTACATCAAATATTAGTGGGAAAAAAATTCGGGGTTCGTGTGATACATTCCTGTAAAACGCGTATTAATCCATGAGATGACAGTGCAAAACGAAGCAATCGGGAAGGCAATGACAGATTCTGTCGAAGATATCAACTGGGATTCGGTGGTTAAGGATGAACTGCCGAGACTCTATAACTATTTCCGTTATCGTCTTGGCGACGAGTCGGTTGCCGAGGAATTGACTTCGACTGTATTGGAAAAAGCTTGGACTAAACGTCACCGTTACCGCAAAGATCGTGCCGTTTTCTCAGTGTGGCTATTCTCGATTGCCAAAAATGAAGTTGTCAGCTATTTGCGCAAGCGACGAGACTTGTTGCCCATTTCAATGGCTGAAACAGCGAGTGGAGAGGCAATCGAGCCCTGTCTTGAACAATCTCAAGATATTCAGCAATTATCCCGCCTACTTGCAGATTTACCCGAGCGCGAGCGCGAACTCATCTCCCTTAAATTCGGCGCGGACTTAAACAACCGTGAAATATCTGTTGTCACAGGGTTGAGCGAAAGCAATGTTGGCACAATTCTCAGCCGCGTTCTGCAAAAACTCCGTGAACAAATAGGAGGCGCAAGATGAACGAAGACTATCTCAAACAATTTAGAAAACAACCCAACGTCAGTTTTGTGGGAAAAGTCCATATGCGGCTTGAAAGAAAAGAACGCATTCAAACAATAAAAAGCTATATCATGCGTTCAGCGCTCACCTTGACTCTCGTATTTGGTTCATTGATGGCTTTTTCATTCACGGTCCGCGCCGAGGTTATCGGGTGGATCGTGGATATCGGTGGATTGTCCATTGAAACGATCTCTGAGAATCCAAGCGACCCTAATATTCCCGAAGTCGAACTCGTGCCTGACTATTTGTCGTGGGAGCAGGCAAGGGATCGTTTTCTTTCCCCCGTCCAACTCCCAACCTACTTGCCAGAGGGCTATGAACAAGAGGTTGATACACGATACCACGTCTGGGGTGATGGCACACCTTCAGTTGATGTTATCTGGAGAAAAAAAGGACAATTTCCAATGATCGGACTCTTTATTGCGCAGTGTCAATCTGACACCCCGGGTTGCGGGTTTTATGTTCAGGAAGGGGCAATGGAAGAAATTATGCTCAATGGCAAGCCCGCCGTTCTTACTCGCGGTGTGTGGGATCTTGATACCCAACAGTATGATTATTCCGGCAAAGTAAGCATCAAGTGGCGATATGACGAAAATACCGTTTACGATCTCTGGTGCCTCGACCCGAATATGGCAGATGAATTGATCAAAATGGCTGAATCGATCCCGTGACTTCTGTTTCCTCTGTTCAAACAGAAACTGGAGGTCTTGGAGACCTCCGAGTTCTTATTTCTGTAATGCAAGCTACCGCCAATTTCCTTTCCATGTCTTCCCGAACAAGATTCCTTTGGCTATTTCCATGAAGCAACCTATAACTTGACGAAAATTGTTTTATATCGGATAATATACATTAGTTGTATATTATCCGATATAAAATGAAAACAGACCCTCTCCGCCAATTTGAAGCTATGCCCTATTTCACCATGGAGGGAATCAGGCAGGTGCTCGACAAGGAGTCGCCTGAAAGTTCCCGCGTCCGTTTACACCGTTGGTCGAAGTCAGATCGCGTCATCCCTTTGAAAAAGGGAGTGTATATGACGCGGCGTTTTTACGAACAGCACAGCAAGGATCCGGCCTTCATGGCGGCGATCAGCGCCGTTCTCCTGCCCCAATCCTACCTTTCGCTTGAGTTTATCTTACAGCAGAACAACATCTTGACCGAAGTCACTTATCCAATTACCTGCATTACAACGAAAAATACGCGCACCATCAAAAACCGCATTGGTGCGTTTTGGTATCGCAACATCCGCGCAGACTTATATCGCGGGTTTGCGTTTTCAGAATACATGGGAATCCGCTATGCAAAAGCGTCGGCGGCGAAAGCATTGTTCGATTATTTATATCTTCGCCCGTTAGCCTCCATGTATCGAACTGTGAAGTTCGATCTTGCAGACGAATTGCGTTTGAATCTCGATGAATTTTCCGCAAATGACAGGGACGAATTTGCCCAATATGTGGAAGAAAGCAGGTCGCGTAAGATGAATGACATCCTTGAAAATTTTCGGAATACCATATGGCAACATTGATCCAAACCCTGCAAAACGTTCTCGATTCCAAGGACTCGCTTCTTTCCGTCGAGACGAAACGGATTCTGCTCAAAGAGGCGCTACAATCTCATGTTTTGGATTTCATTTACAATCACCCCGCCTATCGCCGACTCAATTTCTACGGCGGCACCTGCCTGCACGTGATATACGGACTGAACCGACTCTCGGAAGACTTGGACTTCGACAATAGCGCGGAAATTGACCTTTCCTCACTGGCAGACGATTTATCCTCCTATTATCGCCGAACATTCGGATATGAAAGCGCCAACGTAAAATCACAACAGGGAGCAAATGGCGTTCTACGAGTCACGTTGAAATTTCCTGTGTTAAATTCACTTGGGGTTTCCAATTACGCGAACGAAGCCCTGCACTTGAAAGTGGAGATCAGCCATCACAAGCAGGTGGCTGTTTTGCAAAGCACGCCGTCTTTTTACTATGGGCGGAGTTTTGTCCCCATTCACTTCTCATTGGAGACCATGATGGCTGGCAAGATCATTGCCTGCCTGGAACGAAATTTCCAGCGCGGCAAAGCAGGAGCGTACATCAAGGGGCGCGATTTTTACGATTTGCTTTGGTATATGCAAAAGGGCATTCAGCCTCTACCTGAAAAACTGTCGAAGGACGGGAAGAATCCCTATACCGTTGAATCCGCCATACAGGCATTGCGTGAAAAAGTGAAAGGAATTAAAGACTCCGACCTGGCTGTGGACCTGCTCCCCATGTTCGAGTCCAGAACATTCATCGAGGGCTGGTTGAGTTCCTTTCACGAGAATTTTTCAAGATATGCCGAGGGTTATCTTGGACGAGAAACGATATAGGTTCTGAAGCCTTGATTCCCCCATGATAAAATTGACTCATGCAGACCTCATTGGAGAAACTACGTAAGTTCTTCCGACTCGAACACGAAAACGGATATGCCAATACCGCCATCATCGGCGGGCTGGCAGAGATGCTCAACTACTGGGAAGGCGAAGCGCGCGCAGACGGGATCCAGGAAGAGGTGATCCAAGCCGTTGTGCAGAGACTCCGCTCGTATGACGGACTCAGCCCCCAGTCCCGCGCCGACGCGTTGAAGGGATTGTGGAAGCGCATCGGGGACGCGTATCCTGAAGCGCAGCAAAAGCCGAAGGCGCAGAGTCAGGTTGAAGGGCGGCAAGAGGCGCCGCGTCCGCCTCAGCAGAATCAGAACCAGCCCAAACCTGAGTCCGAACCGAAAAGAGAATCGCATCCGCAACATCAACCGAGGCATGAACAACGTCCGCGTCCGCAAGCGCAGCCGCGATCCGAATCAGTTGCGGGCGCGCGTCATTCATCCACGCCCGCCGCGCTCGACGCAAAGTTGACCGTGCTTCAAGGCGTCGGTCCGAAAAATGCGGAGACGTTCGCCAAGCTCGGCATGGTCACGCTCGGCGACATGTTGTATTACTACCCGCGCCGCTACGACGATTACTCGCAACTCAAACCCATCAAAGAATTATTTTACGGCGAACAGGTGACGGTGATCGGCACAATTCAAACTGTGCATACGCGACCGATTCGCGGCGGCAAGGCTTCGATCGTCGAGGTTGTCATCGGCGATGGCACAGGCGCGTTGCGACTCTCGTATTTCAATCAGCCGTGGCTTGCGAATCGATTCAAATCTGGCGATGCAATTTCTGTTTCGGGCAAGGTGGATCAATATCTCGGTCGCCTCGTGATGAACAGCCCCGATTGGGAATCGGTGGAGGCTGAAAACCTGCACACGAATCGCATTGTGCCGATCTATCCGCTTGCCGAACGCATCACGCAAAAATGGCTGCGCAATGTGATGAAGCAGGTCGTCGAATATTTTGCGCCCGCGGTGGTCGATTCGATTCCCGAAAGCGTGCGCAACGCGGCGCGCGTCATGCCGCTCGGCGAGGCGCTGTTGCAAGTTCATTTTCCATCGTCGCAGGATAAACTCAAAGCCGCGCGCGAGCGACTCGCTTTCGACGAAATTTTTTATCTGCAAATGGGAGTTCTGCGACAACGCCGCGACTGGCAGTCTGTGGATGCGCGTCGCTTCTCTGTCTCGGACGTGTGGCTGGATTCGCTAAAGACGGGGCTTCCCTTCACCCTGACGTCTGCGCAAGAGCGCGCCGTCGCCGACCTCCGCGCCGACCTCGACTCGGGCAAGCCCATGAATCGACTCTTGCAAGGCGATGTCGGTTCGGGCAAGACAGTCGTCGCCGCGATAGCCGCTGGAATCATTTCGTCGAACAACGCGCAAGCCGCGATCATGGCGCCGACTTCGATCCTTGCAGAACAACATTATCGCAACTTCACGAATCTGCTCAAAGATGTTTTGAAACCCGAAGAGATTCGCTTGCTCATCGGCGATACCTCTGAATCAGAGAAAGAAGAAATTCGCGCGGGGCTTGCTGATGGCTCGATAAAAATCGTCATCGGCACGCACGCCGTGATCGAAGGACCTGTCCAATTCAAAGATTTGCAACTCGCCGTCATTGACGAACAACATCGCTTCGGCGTCGAACAACGCGCCGAGTTACGAAGCAAAGGTACAAATCCACATCTATTGGTGATGACCGCCACACCGATCCCGCGCTCGCTTGCGTTGACTCTCTACGGCGACCTCGACCTCTCCATCATGGACGAAATGCCCGCAGGACGAATCCCCATCAACACGTTTGTGCTTCGTCCGCAGGAACGCGAGCGCGCGTTTACACTTCTGCGTGGACAGATCAAGGATGGCAAGCAGGCGTTCATCATTTATCCGCTCATCGAAGAAAGCGAAAAGATCGAAGCCCGCGCCGCCGTGGACGATTATGAGACTCTCTCGAAAGAAGTCTTCCCCGATCTGAAACTGGGATTGTTGCACGGCAAGATGCGTCCCTCTGAAAAAGACGAGACCATGCTCAAGTTCCGTGACAAAGAATACAACATTCTTGTTTCAACAACCGTCGTCGAAGTCGGCGTGGATGTGCCGAACGCGACCGTCATGCTCATCGAAGGCGCGGACCGATTCGGCTTGGCGCAACTTCATCAATTACGCGGACGCGTCGGGCGCGGCGCGGATCAATCGTATTGTCTGCTCATCCCCACCCGCGAAGATGCCACCGAAAATGAACGATTGCAGATCATGGCTGAATCCAACGATGGCTTCGTGCTGGCAGAAAAAGATTTGCAGATACGCGGTCCTGGCGAATTTTTGGGAACGCGTCAGGCAGGCTTCGCTAACAGCCTCCGCATGGCGAGCATCACAGATGTCAAATTGATCGAGAAGGCTCGGGCGCAGGCACAAGCCGTCTTCGAGAAAGATGCGGATTTAAGTCAGCCCGAGCACAAACTCCTCGCCGAATCCCTTGGAAGGTTTTGGGGCGAAGGCAAAGGTGATGTTAGTTAGATAGTTGGATAGTTTAGGTAGTTCGATAGTTGACTCCAAACTATGAAACGAACAAACTACTGAACTAAGGAACTAAATATGGTCAGAGCCTTATTCCCTGGAACATTCGACCCCATCCACCTCGGTCACATTGACATTGCCGAGCGCGCCGCGCGTCTCTTTGACGAAGTGGTAATGGCGGTGTACGACAAGCCGTCCAAGTCTTTGATGTTCTCGCCTGAGGAGCGCATCGGTTTGGTGAACGAGGCGTTCAAGGATAATCCCAAGGTCAAGGTCACGGGCTATAGCGGACTCACCGTCGAGTTTGCCCGCAAGATCGAGGCGCAAGTGATCGTGCGCGGACTGCGCGTCTTCTCGGACTTCGAGTTTGAGTTCCGCATGGCGTTGGCGAATCACCGCCTCGCGCCCGACATCGAAATTGTCGCGCTCATCACAGCGGAGGAACACACCTTCCTCTCGTCAACGACCGTCCGCGAGATCGCCATGTTGAACGGCGACGTTTCGAGCATGGTGCCTCCGTTCGTGGAAAAAGCGTTCAAGGAAAAAGCCGCCAGCCTCGACGACCAGCATTCCATCCCTAACTCGCTGAGGGATTAAGAAGCGTCCTGCAGGTTGACCGCACACAGAACCGATTTCGCAAATGAACCTGCGGGACGGTTGTAGCGAGATTAATCTGTGCTAGAATTGCCAAATGAAAGTCCGAGAGGCGATCAGATTGATTGAGGAAGATGGTTGGTATCTGGTAGCCACAAAAGGAAGTCATCGCCAATTCAAACATCCACAAAAAGCAGGTCGCGTGACCGTTGCAGGACATCCAAGCCATGATCTTGCGCCTGGAACTTGGAATAGCATTTTGAAACAGGCTCAATTGAAAAAGACAAAGAATAAAGAGGAGTAAAGAATGTATCGCTTCCTCATCGTTATTGAAAAAGCAGGTAAAAATTTTTCCGCGTATTCGCCCGATCTTCCAGGCTGTGTAGCCACTGGCAAAACCCGCGAAGAGACCGCTCGCAACATGCACGAAGCCATCGAAATGCACGTGCAGGGAATGATCGAAGACAAGATGCGCGTACCCCAATCGCATAGTTTTGCCGAGTATATTGCGGTAGCCGCGTGACGGCTCAAACACGGAGGAGCCGCGTATGGACATCCTGCAACTAATTGACCGACTCGAAGAACTCTTCAACGAGAGCAAATCCATCCCGCTCACGCGCAATGTGATGGTGGATGAAGACCGCATGTTGGACATCATTGACCAGATGCGCATCGCCATCCCCGAAGAAGTGAAGAAGGCGCAACAGTTACTCGGTCAACGCGACCGCGTGCTGGCGCAGGCGCAAGAGGAAGCGAATCGCACCCTCGAACTCGCCCGCCAAAAAGCTGACCAACTCTCCTCGAAGGAAGTGGTCGTGCAAGAGTCACAGCGCCGAGGGGAACAGATCCTCGCCCAAGCGCGGACGGACGCCGAAAACACACGCGGCGACGCGGACGATTATGTGATGAGAAGCCTCACGCAATTGCAGGCGGAACTCGAACGAATCTCCAATCAAGTGGCGAACGGAATCCGCGTGGTGCAAGACGAACAGGAACGAAGAGCGGCGGTCTCCGACTCGGTTGATAAGTAAAATCAAATCCCTCCATCACGGAGGGATTTTTTTCGTACCGCAAAGTTTACTTTGCGCTTGTAGCTTGAAATAGGAGGGGAAAAGCGCAAGATAAATCTTGCGGTACGGATTACTTTACAGGCATCTCCGCCTCCCTCCCAAACCACCACGAAGCGACGGGATTTCTCCTGATAAATAATTCGTGGATCAACACCGATCCGCCCACGCCCATGAAGAATCCGATCCAGATCGAGAGCGGGAGATTATCCGTGACCGCCAACACTTTCTGCCCCCAGAAATCTTGAATGGGAACATGAAATATCAAAATGATGAGCGACGCGCGCCCAAAATATTTCATGAGTCGCGCCAATTTATCCGTGTGTAATTCGATCTGACGCGATAACGCCATCGCAAACAATATCCCAACGACGGCTTCGATGGTGTTGATGAAGAACGAGTTATATGTGCGAGTGTTGAAGTCAATTGGCGATTCGATGAAGTAATTCATCGCAAAGAGCGCGACTCCCGTTCCGAACAGAAGAAAATAATTGTCGAATGTTTTGTCAGTGGTCAGTTGTCTCAATTCGCTTCCCAGAACATAAAAGAACCCACTGAGGAAAATGAGGTCGAGGCTGAACGGCAAGCCGAAGAGTTCATACTCTTTGCCGAGCAACGGAACCGAAAATGGATAGAACGATTTGAGGAACGGAAGCGAGAACGCCAGCGTCGCGGACAAAATCCCAAGCCTCAGCCAGCGGTTGTTGAGTTTGCCGACGATCACGATAAAAATGAACGCGTACAGACTCGCCACGAACATATTCGGCAGAAACCACAACTGCACCCAGTCAATGTACACGCCTGTCCCGTACAACGATTTGACGATGCGCCGCAGGGCGGTCTCGAACGCCATCTTCTCGAAGGAAACATTTAGGAAATAAATCAGGAAAAGCGTAAACAGGAACGGTTTGAGCAGGGAATGGAACCGCTTTTTAAAAAACTCGAAGAATGAAATGTTCGTTTTGATGAAATACCCCGAAAGCAAAAAGAACAACGGCATGTGAAAGGAATAGATCACCTGATAGCCGTATTGCGAGATGAATCCGAAATCGTTGTGCGCCAGCACCACCAGCAGAATGCCGATGCCGCGCGCGATGTCTATGTATTCGATTCGCTTTGTCATGAAAAGGTCGCCTCGAAAGTCTTGTTTTAGCCGCAGAATATCCTTGGTTGTGGTTCATCGCGAAGGCTTGAACCACGGAGACGCCGAGTCACGGAGTTTCTAAATTGGTTTCTCAGTGTCTCCGTGTCTCGGTGGTTCGATCTGCGAGTGGATCATAGAGAATCTCAAAATCTCTGTGTTCTCTGTGGCAAATTTCTCCGTTAGGGATGCAGTTGCACTGCATCCCGCTTTCATCACATTCCGCCCGCAGTACAACTGCGGGCGAACAAAATGTCCTTTGAATTTTACCCCGCGAACTCGAACATTGGCATACCTTCCACGTTCGTCTCGATGCGGAAGACGCCGCCCGAAAGCGGATACTTCGTCAACGCGGCATCATCCATGTCCTTGCGAGCGGAGGTGATGAAGAGTTCGTTCATGTTCTTCCCGCCAAAGACACACGATGACGGTTGAAGCACAGGCACAGGGATTTGCTCCAGCAGTTGACCCGTGCGCGGATTCCATTTGGTGATTTGCGCGCCGCCCCACATGGCGATCCACAAGTTGCCTTGCGAATCGGAGGTCATGCCGTCGGGCCAGCCGAGGGAGGCGGGAATGGTCAGCGCAACGCGCGGCTCCGCGATTGCGCTCGAATCTAAATCGTAATCGTAGGCTTTCACTTGGCGTGTGGGAGTGTCAATGTAGTAAAAAGTTTTCCCATCGGCGGACCACGTCAGACCGTTGGAGATGGTGACGTCCGACAATAATTTTGTGATGGAATTTCCGTCGAAGGAATATAGCGAGCCCGTTGGGTCTTTCTCGTTGAGATTCATCGTGCCAGCGAGGAAACGTCCGCGTGGGTCACATTTGCCGTCGTTGAAGCGGTTGCCCGCAGGCTCATCCGCTGGGGCGGCGAGAAAAGTTGACGAAGCGGTAGCCAGGTCGAACGTCCAGAAAGAGAGGCGTTTCGCAAGGATGAGTCCGCCGCGCTGACGAAGAGTCAGACATCCGATGAAGTCATCCAATTCAGCGATCACATCCGCGTTGGCATGGATGCGTTTGTTGAGAATGTCGAGCCAATATAAAGTTTGCGAGCGCGAATCCCAAACGGGACCTTCGCCCAATGTTGCTTTCGCATCGTACAATAATTCGACGCGCATGTTAAAACCAATCGCGTTTGTAAAAAATAAATGTGGCGACTGCGGTTAACGCGAGCGCGATACCGAAGACGATGAGGAACGCGGTCGGCTCGCCGTCGGAGAGGGGCAGCATGACGTTCATGCCGAAGAAGCCCGCCACCGTGCCGGGCAAACTGACGATGATCGTGAGCGCGGCGAGGGCTTTCATCACACCGTTGAGGTTGTTCGAGATGATCGAAGCGAACGCGTCCATCATGCTGGAGAGGATCTCGGCGTTGATGCTCGTCATTTGAATGGCTTGTTGGTTTTCGGTCAGCACGTCTTCGAGCAAATCCTGGTCTTCCTCGTAGTAATTAAAAATTTGCGTGCGTTGGACGCGCTCCATCATCACTTCGTTGGAACGGAGCGCGGTCGCAAAATACGTGAGGCTCTTTTGATATTTGAGCAGTTCAAGCACTTCGCGGTTGCGCGTGGATTTTTGCAACTGGTCTTCGATGGTTTCGGTCGTGCGGTTGATCTCGCGCAGGTGCGTGAGGTAGCGCGTGGCGGTTTCCAAAAAGATATACAACGCGAAACGATAGCGTTTGCCCGTTTTGAGCAGGCGATATTTTCTGTTCGCCAACACTTGGAACATTTCTTTTTCGTAACGGCAAATGGTGACGATCATGTTGCCTTTGATAAAAATGCCGAGGGGGATCGTGGTGTACGGAATATCGCTGTCGGGTTGGCGATGCGGGATGCGGATCAAGATGAACGTGTAATCGTCGTCGCGTTCCATGCGCGGCATTTCGTCCAGATCGAGCGAGTTGTTGATGTAGTCCGGGTCCACGCCCCATTGCACGAGTTGTTGAATTTCCTCGGGCGTTGGGTCTACGGCTTTTACCCATGCGCCGTTTTCCATGGATTTCAATTCTTCGATTCCGCCCTCGGTGGTTTTGTAAATGGTGAGCATCACTGCCTCCTTGCATAAAAATATCCGCGCAGGAGGCGGCTCACCTCCTACGTGATCGGTTGAAACTGATGTTGCGCTAGGTCGACTCCTCCCAAACTGGGAGGCTGACTCTCGTCCTGATGAAACATGATGATGAATTGTACGCCCGAAAATTGGATTGCACAATCGCCGCGCGGATTGCAATTCTGTGAACGCTTCTTTCGCAGGGACGGCTGATTCAGTCTCCGTGAGGCGTTTGTGTCCCTTCAACGCCGCGCGGGGATCAATCCCCGCGCTATTCCTACGAAGTCCGTTCAAACGGACTCGCGCGTTTGCCCCGCCTCGATGTGATGGCAGTTGCACTGCCATCACTTTGGCGCGCGCGTTGCCATGCAGTTCTTGACGCAGTTCAACTGCGTCAAGATCGCGTGCACATCATGGCTGAGTCAGTCTCCGTACAGTGAATCGCAAAGTGAACTTTGCGGTACGAACTCCCGACTATAATTGACCCCGCATGAAACTCTCAGAGAAAAACATCGCCATCACTTTGTTGTTTGTCGGCGCGATCCTCCGCCTGCGACAATATTTCAGTGGGAAATCCCTCTGGGCAGACGAAGCGATGCTGGCGTTGAACATCGTCAACCGAAACTTCGCCGAGCTGTTCAAGCCATTGGAATATGACCAGGGCGCGCCACTGGGATTTTTACTCGTTGAAAAATTGTTCAATGCGCTTTTTGGAAGAACCGAACTCGTCTTGCGATTTTTCCCCATGCTTGCGGGGCTGGCGTCGCTGTGGTTGTTTTATCGCATCCTCATGTCGTTGCGAGGAGGAGCCCTTCGACAAACTCAGGATAAACTTCGCGAACAACGAAGTAATCTCCTCGCCGAGTCGGAGATTGCTTCGGGCTATCGCCCTCGCAATGACGGAATAGGCTTTCTCCTCGCCCTGGCATTATTCGCTTTCAATCCCCAACTCGTCTATTACACCTCCGAAGCCAAGCAATACATCGTAGATGTGGCTGTCACGCTCTGTTTGTTGCTTCTCGCAATCCCGATATTCCAAAACCAATTCAACAGAAAAAATATCATCCTGCTCGCCATCGCAGGGATTCTCGCGCTGTGGTTCTCGCATCCCGCGCTGTTCGTCCTCGCAGGGATTGGCATCGCGCTCGTCATTCAATGTTTGCGGACGCGGGAGTACAAAAATTTACGAACAACGTTCGGCATAGGCTTGCTCTGGCTGGCGAATCTGGCGTTGTTGTATTTCATCAACTTGCGGCAACTCAGCCAAAATAATTACCTCGCAAATTATTGGGCGGAGGGATTCATCTCCCTGTCGCTGGGGAGCGATCTTGGCTGGATCGGCGACCTCATCAACTATCAATTCGATATTCAATTCATCCCCTTGCTCGTTTTTGTTTTGATCCTGATCGGCTGGTTTGCTTTGTTTCGAGAGCAACGGAGTCTTGCGCTTGCTTTCGCCTTCACAACTTTCTTTGCATTTGTCGCCTCGGCATTGCATCTGTACCCCGTCAACGGACGGTTGAGTCTATTTTTAATTCCTCTGGGAATTCTTTTGCTCGCCAAAACAGTCGAGTTTTTGCGGCAAACTCTTTCCTCGAACAAATTTGTTTCAATGGGCATAGCGATTTTATTGAGCGGATATTTACTCATCAACCCGCTCGTCACCTCGTTTCAGAATTTCATCTCCCCAAAATATTACGAACACATCCGCCCAACGATGCAGGTACTCGCGGACTCATGGAAAGACGGGGACGCGCTCTTCGTCACCGCCTGGGCGGAACCCGCGTTTCGCTATTACGCTCCGTTCTATGGACTCGAAGATGTGGAATATGTGTCCAGCAAGATCGAAGATTACCCCGATGGCGAAACATTGAAGAGCCGAATCAGTCCGCTCGTCGGAGAGAAGCGGGTGTGGGTCTTGTTCTCCCACGTCTACGAGCAGGGAGGCTTCAACGAGCGCGAATATCTCGTCGCATATCTGAATAAGATCGGCGAAAAGCGGCGCGAGATTCTAAAATCAGGCACGTCGGTCTATTTGTATTTTTACGATTTGAGCAAATAAATTCTCAGCCGCGAAGTACGCAAAAAAATTCTCTAATTCTCCAATCCCCCAATCTCTAATCTCCAATCTCTGGTCTCCAACCCCCCCAATTACCACTTACCAATTACTCCTCACTCCCGCTCGGCTGCTCCACCCTCACCACCTCGCCATGCACATTGATAACCACTTTGAAACCCATCATGCCGAGATAGGCGCGCATGTCTTCAGGGATGCCTTGCTGCGCGAGTTGGTCGAATTGCTTATCAATATTTTTTAACTGCTGTTCGATGGCGGCTTTGGTGAAGACGTCCTCCTGCCCGAGCATCTTGGCGGTTTGTTCGGAGATGAAATCTTCACTGCCCTTCATGAGATCGGTGATCTGCTTGAACACTTCTCGATCCACCTGCTCCGAGGGGATGTGACGGCGGAATCCGTAATCGTCCACCACATAGCAGGGATCATCGCCGATGAATGCGTTTCAGCGGCGCGTCCTGATTCGTCTACAACAAGACCGGCAAAGAGAGGTTGGCGTGGCATATTCAATGCGAAGATAGGAGATATGAGTTAGGAGTTAGCGGCGGGTGGTTGCGGTTATTTCTTTCCTAAATTTCCTTTATGCGAGTTGAGGAGCTTGGTAATGAGCGAAATCAGATGGTCAATTACTTTATAACGATGTTCGAGCAGGTCGGTTGGCAGCGCATGACGTGAACGGTAATACCAGCCCCGCGTCTCTTTCGCTTCTCCAAGACTGATTTTGATGATCCGCACATAATCCGGCGTCCCAACTCCGCGCCCATACGCCTCCTCCATATTGGCGCTGACGCTCCCTGAACTGTGCATGATCTGCGCCACGTTATGCTTTGCCAGAGAATGCTTTTGAAGGAGGTCGCAATCATCCCAAACAAGATCATAAAGGAACAAAGCAACACGATAATAAAGCGACTCCCACAACGGGTCTCGCTTATAGAAAGCAGGGATTGACTTCTCCCAATCCTCAAACTTCAAAAACGCATCGCTCATTCCAACCTCCTATCTCCTAGCTCCTATCTCAATTATCCTGCTTCCCCTCCACCGCCGCGAGTAGAATCCCAGCCGCGATTCCGATGCGGCGATCCAACATGCGCGAAACGTCCATGCTGAAATCGAGATTCAATTCATAGCGGAAGAGATTGAAGTTTTGCTTGAGGTCGGCGACGCGCGTCGTGCCGAATGTAATATCATAATTTTGCGGAAGCCACGAGCCGAGAACGAGTCGGCGCAATACCGCGAGTCCCATACTGTCTTCGAACAGCAGACCTTTCACGTTATCGTTTTCATCCAACACTTCCCACTCATCGCGAAACATAGACCGCCAGCCCTTGCGCCGCAACACGCCCACCTTTTGATTCATCTCCGTATCCACCACATCGTACGACGCGGAAAAATCCATGATCTGCCGCGCCTTGATGCTCAACACCTCGCGCATTTTCGATTCGTCGGCATACACGCGGATGTCCTCCTTCCAGCGGAACATCTTCTGCTCGCTGAACATGACGAGATTGCCCATCGGATCGTAAAAACGAAACTTTCCAGTCAGCGCAATGGCTTGCCGTTTGAGCAAATACGTTGGGTGTTGAAAGATCGGATTCATAACATTCTCCTTGTAGAGCGAGATACTATCTCGCTCTACTTAAAATATCTGGACTTTCGTCCCCTCGCCCGGTCTGTGGAGATACTCCGTTTCAGGCGGGACGTTGGGGCTGGTCCAGCGATACAAAAATTTTGCGGCGTCTGACGGCAGATTCACACACCCGTGACTGCGCGGACGTCCGTAATCGTTGTGCCAGTACGTGCCGTGGAACGCATTGCCAATGCCGGTGAAGAACGCGCACCACGGGACGCCGGGTAAATTATAGATGTTTTCGAGCGCGTCGCCTTGATTCGTCATGTGAACAGACGGACCTTTGTGATATGTACGGAATTCGCCCGTCGGCGTTTCCGTCCCTGTCGCTCCGCTGGAACAGCGCTGAGAGAATACAAGTTTTTCGCCCTCGAAGGCTGTGACCATCTGTGTCGGCAGATCAACCACGATATGTTTTTCCGAATCGGGGACTTCCGGCGAAAGCGGGGTCAACTCGTCGTTCGGCACCAGCCGCATGGCATGTGACGGCACGTAAAAATCTTTCCGCAGTTGCGAATCGTAGATCTGATACCAGATGCTTTTCTCCTCGCGTGTGACGACGACGCGCTTCACCCAATGCGTGGACTGGTAATACAGCCGATAACCGCGCTTGGCATAGACGTACGGGTCGAGTTTCACATCCACGAACGGAATCGTGATCTCGCCCAGTTGTCCCTTTTCAAAGAGATTGAAATTTGGCTTTTGGTAATTCGTCTCCACCGGAAATACCCAGCCTGAATAGGTGAACCCCTCGTCGTTGATCCGATACCACGCGCTGTTGAAGTCGTTGCCGAACTCGCCATTTTCTTCGATGCCGGTCACTTCCACCACATTATCCTTGCCGAAGTGATGGACCTTGTTCGCGCTAAAACTCGGCGCGTCGTACAACGGGATGCCGCTGATGGTCATACATCCCTGCGTGATGCTGTTTTCAGCCAGCGCGCGGCTGACCTTCAGGTCTTTGAGCGCGAAGGCAAGAGTCCCCGCGCCGATGAGTTTGAGAAAATCGCGGCGGGTGAGTTGGGGGTTGAGCATGATGCAAGTTTAACTGGAAAACGTGGGGATTTGTTCCGCTGTTACTTTTTTCTTATACTTTTATCTCCACCCTCGTCCCCACGCGCCCATAGACCAATTCTTTTTCCGGCGGCACGGATGGGGTTGTCCAGCGATACAACCACTTCGCGGCTGGCGGGGTCATGTTGATGCAACCGTGACTGCGCGGACGCCCGTAATCGTTGTGCCAGTACGTGCCGTGAAAGGATGTGCCGTTCTCTTTGATGTATGTCACCCACGGCACGCCGGGCAGGTCGAATCCGCTGGAGGCGAGGTCGCCGCGCGCCATGTGCCTTGTGGGGCGTTTGTGATAGGTGAGGTACTCGCCTTCGGGCGTGGTGTAGGTTCCGCTACGCAGGCGGCCGCCGGTGGAGACGCGCGTGGCAAAGACTTGTTGATTCTCCTCAAACGCCAGCAAGAGTTGATCCTTCAAGCGCACTTCTACGCGCTTCTGCTCGTTGGGAATGCCGGGGGAAAGCGGGGCAAGCTCCCCGTCGGGGATGAGGCGGAGGTGTTTCCCTGGCGCGTAATAATATGCGCCGGTCTTATCATCCAGCAGGGCATACCAGATCGTCCCATCCGCATGGACGGCGCTGGCTTTCACCCAATGGACGGATTCGTAGTAGAGGCGATACAGAAGTTCGGAGGCGGCGCTGGGTTCGAGGTACGCGTCGGTGAACGGCACGCTCACTTCGACCAACGCGCCTTTGAGCGAGATGTGTTGCGGTTCGTTGAGGATCATGCGCACCGGCTGGACGCTCCCCGAATAGACGTAGCCTGCGCCTTCCACTTCGTACCAGACGCGGTTGTAGGCGGCTTCATCCTCGCTGACAGTTGCGCCGGTGATGGGCACCACAAGATCGTGCCAATAATTTTTTACGCGTTTCGATTTTTTCGTCGGCTCCTCGTAGGACCATAACGAATTGTCGATGATGCGCCCTTGGGTGATGAGGTCGTTGTGCTGGTTGAGAAAATGCGGAAGTCCGGGCAGGATCATCCCCAACATGCCGTAGCCGCTTATTTTCAGAAAATCGCGCCGGGATAGTTTCATTTTCTTTTGAACCGCAAAGCGCGCGAAGCACGCCAAGAAAACTTTTAAAAAACCTTCGCGCTCTTTGCGCTCTTAGCGGTTAAAAAATTGCTAGTAATGCACGTTCACCACTGTGCCTTCGGATGCCCAGTAATACAACCATTCCGCGTCGGGGATGCTGAGGTTCACGCACCCGTGACTCATCGGCGTGCCGAAGTTATTGTGCCAGTAGGTGCCGTGCAAACCGTAGCCTTTGTAGAAATACATGGTGTACGGCACATCGGCGAGGTAATACCCAGGACCCGACATGTTCGTCTTTTTGAGTTTGATCCAGATCTTGAATTTGCCGGTCACCGTTGGCGTGTAAGCCGTGCCGGTGGAAACCACGAACGAATTGACGATCACATCGCCTTCGTAGGCGTAGACCATTTGATTCGTCAAATCCACGTCGATCCAACGGACGCCGTTGCCCTCGGCGGGATACGACGGTTGCGGATCGTTCGCCACAGCAGAGGTGGGCGCGGCAGTCGGCGGGACGTAGGCGCTGGTGGGGGTGTCGGCAAGCAAATCCATTGCCAGCACGGCCGGCGTTTCAGTGGCGGCGGGGAGGGCTGTCGGCGCGTCGGTGGGAGGCGCCATCGGTGTGACGCTGGGAGCCAGGGTGATCGTCGGCAACGCGGGGGCGGGCGTGGCGGTTTCGGTCGCGCCGGTGATGGGCACCACCGGGCTTGCCTGCGCCGGCAATTCTGCGGTGGGGCTGGCTTGCGCCGGCGCGTCGTTCAACGGCTTGGCGATCTCCACCGGCGCCCATAAATTTTCCTGCGTGGGCTGGGGCGCGTTATTGAGCATCGAAGCGATCGACGGCGACCGGAACAACATCCACGCGGCAACGCCGAGCAGGATGCACACCAGCAAACCCAGCGCTCCGCCGAACAAAAGCAAACGACCGCGCGGTTTCGATTCTTCTTTGACTTGAACAGGTCCGGATTCACGAACGAGCGGAATCCCTTTTTGCGGCTGGCTGATGACCGGCTCAGAACGCTTCGCCCCCACTTTTGCCTGATTCAACTTCCCCTCAGCCCATTCCACCGCCCGCCGCGCCCGCGGACTGTTCGGGTTGAGTTCCTCCGCTTTGCGCGCGTACGCCAGCGCATCTTCGGGGTTATCGTCGGAGGCGACGAGGATCAACCAGGCGTCCTCAAAATCTGGCGAGAGCAGTGCGGCTTCCTCGCCGAGGGCGCGGGCGGTGGCCCGGTCGTTGCGGCGCAACGCCTCGCGGGCTTGAAGGATCAATTCGCGGGATTGGGAAAGGTTATCGTTCATAGGCGGGAGTGTTCGTTCCAAGTTGATGGTTTAGAGGGAAGGATGGGTTCGTGTAGGACGATTTTACCCTTTTATATGGGCAAAAACCATCTGAATTTCATGCGGTTTGTTACCACTGAATTTCAACCGTGTCGCCTATTTCAGCCCAATCGTAGAGCAACTTCGATTCATACGTGCCCAACACCACACAGCCATAGGAAACGGGTCTGCCGAGAAAGCCTTCCCACAACGTTGCGCCGTTGGGCAGGATCGGCAAGGCATGGATTCCATTTTCCAGCCCGCCCGCCCAGTAAATGCCGAGCCAGTTGGGCATCCAGATATCCCACGTGGCGCCGTAGGCATTATCGAATTTGCTTTGCACGGCAAAGACGCCGACGCGCGTGGCGTTGTTGATGCCGGTGGAGGCGACAAAGCTGTAGATCAGCGCGTCGTTTTCGTAGACGTACATGTGCTGGTCGGAAATATCCACCAGGATGTATTTCGATCCCACGTACACCGGCGCGGGCGGCGGATCGGCTTCGATCTGTTGCGCCTGTTCGAGCGCCACGGTGATTTCGTTAACGATTTCCATGGCGAGCACGGCGGGTGTTTCAGTGGCTGGGGGAATTTGAGTCGGCGTTTCGGTGGGGAGGATGAACGGCGTATACGTGGGTTTGGCGATCTCCACCCGCGCCCACAGATCTTCCTGCGTGACGGCGGGGGTGGGAGCGTTGAGGAACGCATCCGCTGGCGAGGGGGTGAAGAAGAAGTACGCGAGAGAAATGCCGACGAGGGGCAGAATCAGCAGTACTGGGAGAAAGAGCCGTCTGTTTTTTGTCATGGGTTCAAGTTGGGGATCGGAGTCGGTTCGATATTCTCGTTATTCGTGAAGCATAAAATCCCATCCACCACGCCAGTAGCGACGCGGTTGGTTTCTTTGGTGAGGATTTCGCGGTCCAGGTTGAGGAAGCCGGTCTCGATGATTGCCGCGACGGTGCTGGGGTCGATCTCGCGGAAAGAGTGGTATTCGCGCATGTCGGCGGTGATGCTCCCAGCGTGGAAGTCGAGCCCGGTAATTTTTTGGTAGCGGTCCACCAGGCAGGCGGTGAGGCGGTTGGCGCGGTTGATATCGTTGGTGTTGAGCGCGGCGGCAACTTTGAATCCGCTCGCCTGGTCGTTGATGTATTCGCACGAATCGTTATGGATGGATACGATGGCGAGGGCGCGATAGCCGTTCAGGCGCGTGTCGTATTCGTTCAGAAGATCGACCACATAGCCCGCCCCTTGCAGTTGCTGTTGGACGATGGCGGCAATATCGAGGTTGACTTCCCCTTCGGTGAGGGTGACACTGCCGTTGCCGTCTACGCACACGGCGCCGGAGTCGTTGCCCAGGTGGCCGGCGACGATTCCGATCCTCAATTGCGGCTGTGTCGTCGAGACCTCATCCGGCGCGCGCGGGGTGAGGAGCAGGCTCAGGCGTTCGTAGAAGTTTCCATTGGCGAGTCCTTGCGAGGGGAGGGCGGTGAACAGGGCGGCAAGCAGGATGGCAACGCCAAGCGTGGTGGAAATGGCGCGTAACGGGCGCGGGCTGGTGGGCATAACGGGGTAATAGTAACTGTGATGATGGGGTTGTGCAAGAGGCGCGTCTTCGCTCGCAATGGTTTCTCAAGAAAACGCCCGGTTTGATTACCTTACCCTTTCAAAATCGGGACGCTGATTCACGTTGAAAACGCGGATTTTTCTTTCTTTCAGATCAGCGAAATCAGCGTTTTCTGCGTCCAAAAAGGATTGTGTAAGGCGATCAGGCGCCCGGCGCATTTCAGCACGCGGAGTTCACGGATGAAACGGATTTTTTCGTTTGTTACGGAAGAATCCGCGCAACTTGCGTGGGTTGCGCGCGAAAGAGATTTATTGCTCTCGAATCCGCGAGTCTCCCGTAGTTAACGGGAAAGAGCCTCACCATAAAGGACGCCAAGGGGAAAAAAGAGTTTGGATTCCTTGCGTTCTTCCTTTGTGACCGTCGTGTCCTTTGTGTTTGAACAAAGAATTCCCGTTAAAAACGGTAGAACCGAATCTGTTTATGCCTCCACGCCTTGAAATCAAGTATCATCAACAAAATTCAACCCAAAGGAAAACTCATGGACTCGATCCTCTTTATCATCCTCATCGGCCTCGCGGGCGGACTTGCCATCGGACTGCAAAGCCCAATGGCAAGCATGATCACGCAACGGCTGGGAATCTTTGAAAGCGTGTTCATCGTGCATCTCGGCGGAGCGGTCATCGCATTGATCCCCATGTTGATTCTTGGAAGCAAAATGAGTCAATGGCGAAATGTGCCGTGGTACACACTGGGCGCGGGGTTCTTCGGGTTGGGAGTGATCGCCGCGATCAGTTTTATGATTCCGCGGATCGGCGTTGCGCCTGCCCTCATTATTTTGCTGGCGGGTCAATTGGTGATGGGCGCGGTTCTCGACCACTTCGGCTGGCTCGGCTTGGCGCCCCGTCCGCTGGATGCGGCGCGGGTGTTGGGGTTGGCGGTTGTGCTGGCGGGCGTCTGGTTGACGGTGAAATAATGTTCGGTCGTATAATCTCAAACGAGAGGTCCCATGAACAACAAACAACTTGCCGACACGTTCACGCTCATCGCCAACCTGCTCGAGATCAAAGGCGAGATCATTTACAAAACGCTCGCCTATCGCAAAGCGGCTGAAAGTTTGATCAGCCTGCCGCGCGAGGCGAGCGAATTTTGGAAAGATGGCAAACTGCTCGAGATCCCTGGCGTGGGCAAAGCCATCGCGGAAAAAATTGACGAGTTGTTGTCAACAGGCAAACTTGAGTTTCTCGAAAAAGTAAAAAAGGAAGTTCCCGAAGAACTCGCCGCGTGGCTGGCTGTCCCGTCGCTGGGACCAAAAAAGATCGCGATGATCTGGAAGACGTTGGGAATCACGTCTCTCGCGCAACTGGAAGCCGCCGCGAAAGACGGCAAACTGCGCGACCTCCCCAACATGGGCGCAAAATCAGAGACCGCCATACTCGAAGGACTGGCATCGCTAGCGCGGCGCACGGGACGAATCTCCATCGGACGCGCGCTTCCGCTGGCGAACGAGATCATCGCCGCGCTCAAAAAGGTGAAGGGAGTCGTCGCCGCCGAACCCGCTGGAAGTCTGCGAAGGATGCGTTCCACCGTCGGCGACCTCGATATCCTCGTCGCGGCGAAAGATTCCGCGGCGGTGATGGAGGCGTTCGTCAAACTTCCGCGCGTGACGCGTGTGTTGGGCAAAGGCGAATTCAAATCGAGCATCGAATTCACGGATGGAGTCCGCGCGCAGGTGTGGGTGCATCCGCCGAATGAGTTTGGAACCGCGCTTCAATACGCGACAGGCTCGAAAGATCACAACGTGTTGTTGCGTCAACTCGCGCTCGATAAAGGGTTGTCGTTATCCGATCATTCATTCAAAAAAGTTAAAGGTGGAAAAGAAATTTTCTGTTCAACTGAAGAGGAAGTGTATAAAACTCTCGGCTTGCAATGGATTCCGCCCGAACTGCGCGAGGGACGCGATGAGGTCGCGCTGGCGAAAGCAAACAAACTTCCGAAGTTGATCGAAGTGAAAGACATCAAAGCCAATTTGCACATGCACTCCACGTACAGCGACGGAAAATTATCCATGCTCGATATGGCGAAAGCCGCCATCAAGCGCGGGCTGAAAGTGATCGTGTTCTCCGATCATTCGGTGAGCCTCGGCGTTGCGAATGGATTATCCATTGAACGTCACAAACAACAAGCCGCCGAAATTAAAAAGATTCAAAAAGGACTCGGCGACAAAATTACGATCCTGCATTCAAGCGAAGTGGAGATCAAAGCCGACGGCTCGTTGGATTATCCCGACGACTTCCTCGCTTCACTCGACCTTGTAGTTGCCTCGCTCCATTCGAGTCTGCGCCAGCCTCGAGAAAAGATCACCGAGCGATTGCTCAAAGCCGTGGACAACCCGCACGTGGACATCATCGGTCACCCAACGGGACGCGAGATTCCCGACCGCGAAGGCGCGGATTTGGACATGGAAGTCATCCTGCAAGCCGCGGCGAAATCGGGCGTGGCGATGGAGATCAGCGCCAGTCCCTACCGCCTCGACCTCGACGATCCGCACGCCCGCCGCGCCCGCGAATTGGGCGTGCTCCTCAGCATCAATACCGACGCGCATTCCGAGGAAGATTACGACATGCTCCATTATGGAGTCGCAATTGCGAGGCGCGCAGGCGTTTTGAAAGAGGACGTGATCAACTGCTGGTCAACGGATAAGTTGTTGAAGTGGTTGAAGGGTAGAAAGTAGAAAGTGGAAAGTGGAAAGTAGAAGGTTGAAGAGGCAAAGTTATGAGCAGTTCACAAAACAAACGCACGATCCTCATCATCGCCAGCGGATTTGATTTGATCCTAAGCGCAATCGTCCTGCTCATTTACTTTGGATTATTTCCTGTTGACATTTCAGGCTGGGGCATTCCGCGCTGGGTGATCGGCTTGATCGGGGGAGTGTGGTTCGCGGGATCGCTTGCGGTGTTGGTGTATCAATTGACGAAGACCGAAGAATAAAATAAGACCTCACCGGTTTTTAAAACCTGTGAGGTCTATTGAAAGAAATATGACCGCCCTCAAAACCATCCTCTACATGGGCTTCATGCACGGACTGTTCACTTTGTACATTCCGTATCAACTCGCCTCGCGCGACACGCCGTTCGTTGACTTTGGCATAGTCCGCTATCTTGCTTTCCCGCTGTGGATTCTCGGCGCGGGGATCATCATCCGATGCTGCGTTGACATCATCAACCGCGGACGTGGCACACCCGCGTTCGTTGACCCGCCGAAGGAACTGGTCATTGCGGGGTTGTATCGTTACGTGCGGAATCCCATTTACGTTGGGGCGATGTTGTTTCAAGTGGGATTTATCGTTTGGTTTGGGTCGGCGCTGGCGGTTATCTATGCCCTGTTCTTTTTTCTCGGCTTCATTGTTCTCATCTTCATCGTCGAAGAGCCTGTCTTGCGGAATCAATTCGGCGCGGCGTATGAGGAGTATTGTCAGCGTGTGCCGAGGTGGATTCCGCGATTTATTTCCTCTTCCACTCAGGCTCATAAAACGGAAGTTTCACCACCTTCGCAGGCGCGTGCTGACGGTGATGCTCCACCGTAATTTCCATCCTCACATCAGTACCGACTTCAAAATATGGCTTTTGCAAATGCGCCAAAGCGATGTACTTCTTCAACAACGGCGACCAAGTTGACGTGGAAGCATATCCAACTTGCACGTTGCCAACCAAAATCGGCAAACTTCCGCGCACAGCCATGCCAGGGATTTGGGGCGGCAAGCCGACTCGCTTGAAGATGTTTTCCATCCCAACCCAATCCACTTCCAAGCCGACCATTTTCCACAACGAGCCTTCGCGTTTTTCCTTTTCCAATGCGCGGCGACCGACAAAGTAGCCAGTCTTATCGAGCGCGACTGTCCAATCGAGACCTAATTCAAACGGCGATGATTTTTGCGGCTCGATCCACGCGTGAGTTGTGGATGTGTAATCCACATCAAGCATGAACAAGCCTGCTTCGACTCGCGCCATGTCCATTGCTAAAATGCCGACGGGCGTAATGCCATAATCCGCGCCTGCCGACATGAGCGTATCCCAAATTTTGATGGCGTCTTTTGCAGGCATCCAGATTTCATAACCGAGATCGCCTGTGTAGCCAGTTCTCGAAATGGTGACTTCGATTCCGTTGATCTTGTTTTTCATCAAGCGGAAATATTTCAACTCGTCAACAGACGATTCAACAACTTTGTTCAAGACTTTTCTCGTGTTTGGACCTTGAAAACTCAGCGCGGCGACTTCATCCGTCACTTCGCTGATCTCCACTTCCATGCCGACGGCGTTCATGGATAACCAACGTAAGTTTGGCTCTGCCGCAGTTAAACGAAATATAGTTTCATCCAGCCGTGAGACCGTGCCATCGTCAATCATTTTGCCTTCTTCGTCACACCAACCCGTGTAAGCGACTTGTCCCACCTTCATTTTGTGAATATCTCTCGTGGTGACGCGATGCAACAACGCCGCCGCATCCTTGCCTTTGATGATGTACTTGATCAACGGCGAAACATCAATCAACGCCGCCGAGTTGCGGATCGCCCAATACTCGCGGTCTAGCACATGCTCATACGAGCCAGCGGCAAAATATCCCGCCCACTTGCGCCAGTTCTGCGGCTGGCACAACGCGGACGTTCTTTCGTGAAATGGGGTGGTTTTGAGGTTGAACATGAATGCTCTCCATCAGAATGTTTACAGCGTTCCTTGTTTTCTGCCCAGCCAGGAGTGATACAACCAAACCGCGCCAGCGATGATCATGGCGCCGACAATGGTGATGGCTTCGTGTCTCTTGAAGTCCTGAAAGATCGCTTCGATCAGATGACCGATGAGTTTGCCCGCCAGTCCAAAGGTCAGCGACCAGAGCGCGGAACTCAAAAAATCGAAGAGCGCGAACCGTTTCGGGTCGAACTTCGACATGCCCATCGCGAAGGGAAGAACGGTTCGTAATCCATACATGAACCGGACGCCCAAAGAAAGCATGTCGGGGTTTCGCCCAAGCAATGAGCGCGCTTTGTCCACGTGAAGTTTCCATGTCGGTCTGCTTTCAAGGAAGCGGACGCCTTGCGCGCGCCCTAGCCAGAAAAAGAACTGGTCGGTTGAAAAAGAAACGACACAGCCCAGAGCGATCACCAGCGGCAAATTCAAATACCCTCGGTGAGCCATGAATGCGCCCAACACAAGGACGGTCTCGCCTTCGAGGAGCAATCCGATAATCAGAGCGGGGTAGCCAAATTGGGAGATCAAAGTTTCAAGATTCATTTTTTCACACACTACAAACACGGGAAGCGGACGTTGCCGGGAGGAACTTCGCCGCGTGCCAGCATTTTACATTGTATATAATTTGGTGGCAAATGCTCATTCTTCATCACAGCCAGATGCTATACTCGGAAGCAAGATGTTTTCAGAACCCGAACCACAAAATCGTTCCTCTTTCGCCAATCGTATGGATTCGTTTCGATCGCGCTGGGACGCGATCTCGGTCCGCGCGGTGGCAATTCTGACGGCGGCAATGGGCGTTGTCAACGTGATTTCCGCCACGATGCCCGCTGTGAGAGAGCGCTTGAGGTTGCTGGAGCAATTCTCCCCGTTGGAGGTGACACGCGGAAGCCGCCTCGCGACGGTATTGGCTGGGTTCGCCCTCCTGTTGCTTTCGAGCAACCTGTGGCGGAGGAAACAAGCGGCTTGGCTGTTGACGATTGCCGTGCTGGTCGCTTCGGCGTTCAGCCACTTGCTCAAAGGGTTGGATTACGAAGAGGCGAGCATCGCGGTTCTGCTGGCGTTCTTCATTGTTTCTTTGCGCTCGCATTTTCATGCGCGGTCCGATGTTCCTTCTGTTCGACAGGGCATCCGCGTGTTGTTTTCGGCGGCGTTGTTCACGCTTGCGTATGGAACCGTCGGATTCTATTTACTCGATAGACATTTCGAGGCGAGGTTTGAGCTTATCCCCGCGTTGACGCAAACGCTGGCGATGTTCACCGAATTCGCAACCCCCGGCTTGCAACCGGTCACGCGCTTTGGGCGTTATTTTGCGGACTCGATCTACATCATTGCGGGCGCAACGTTAAGTTACGGTTTTTTCATGCTCGTCCGCCCGGTGCTGATCCGTCAGCCTGCCACAGCGGAGGAACGCAACCGCGCGCGAGAAATTGTCGAGGCGCATGGGCGCACCCCGCTGGCGCGTATGACCCTCTTCGACGATAAATCCTATTTCTTCAGCGCGGGCGGAACGCTGATCGCGTACGTGGTCAAAGGACGAGTGGCGCTCGCGCTGGGCGACCCAATTGGAACGGGGGAAGAAGCGCAGGCGTCCATTTTGGAATTTAAAAAGTTTTGCGCGGTCAACGATTGGGATCCGTGTTTTTATCAAACGCATCCAGAGTACCTGCCCATGTATAAAGAAACAGGGTTCAAATTTTTCAGCATCGGCGAGGAAGCCATCGTTGATCTTTCCGCGTTCACGCTGGAGGGCAAGGCGGGCAAGGAATTTCGCAATGTGATGAATCGTCTCGGCAAGCTCGGTCATCACGTGGATATTCTCGAGCCGCCGCTCAGCCGCGAATTGGTCAGCCAGTTGAAAGCGGTGAGCGATGAATGGCTGACCATGATGCATGGCAGTGAAATGCGTTTTTCGCTGGGCTGGTTCGACGACGATTATGTGCGGAATGGAAGAGTCGCCGTGGCGCGTACCGCCGAAGGATACGTCAGCGCGTTTGCGAATATTGTGCCGGAGTATCAACGCAACGAAGTTTCGCTCGACCTCATGCGCCGCGTCCATCAGATCGAAAACGGGACGATGGACCTGCTGTTCGCTTCGTTGTTCGATTGGGCGAAGAAATCGGGATATGCGACTTTCAACCTCGGGCTGAGCGGGCTTTCGGGGATCGGGGAAAAGTCGGATGACCCGGCTGTTGAAAAAGTCCTGCGCCTCTTAACCGACAATTTGAGCCGCTTCTACAACTTCAAGGGACTCCACGCCTTCAAAGAAAAATTCCATCCCGTGTGGGAGCCGCGCTATTTGGTCTATTCAGAATCGGCGAATTTACCCGCTGTTGCCGCCGCGCTCATCCGCGCCCATAGCGGAGATGATTTTTTGTGGGGATATTTGAGGAAGTAGGCGCGAGATTCTCTCGGCTATAATACGTCGCTGTTCCATGAAAAAAATACTTCCCTACCTGCATCCCTTCCTCTTTGCGCTCTACCCCATCTTTGAATTGCGGAATTTCAACATCGCGTATGTGGACTCTGCGTCGCTCGCGCGGCCCGTTCTGCTCTCACTGGTTTGCACGGCGTTGATCTGGATCATCCTGAGGTTGCTCACGCGCGAATGGCAAAAGTCGGGCATCGTCACCACGCTGGTCGTGATCGTCTTCTTTTCGTACGGGCATGTCTACTTGGCGATTCAATCCGCGTTCGGCGAGACGATTCGTCACCGTTATCTCTTGCTCATCTTTGGCGTGCTGTTTGCGCTTGCGGTCTGGTTCATCTTCTGGCGGATGAAAAGAGCCGACACGCTCGTCAACTTTCTCACCATGGCGGGCGCGTTCCTCGCGATCTTTTCGGTGGCGCGATCCGTTCAACACGACTTCGCGGTGTACCGATCGGGGCGGGAGGCGCAGGCGGCGATGGAGGCGTACCGTAAGGCGAACCAGTCGAACGTCGGCGAAAGACCCGATGTGTACGTCATCCTGCTCGACGCCCACACCAGCGCCTTCGCGTTGGAAAAATATTTCGGCTACGACGAATCCGCGTTCACCAAAAAATTGGAGGGGCTCGGTTTCTACGTGGCGCAATGCGCGCAGAGCAATTATCCCGCCACCAAACTTTCGGTGACCTCCACTTTTTATGCCGACTACCATCGGGAGGACACGCTCTACCCGCTCTATTCGAGTCTCGTCGTCGAGACGCTTCGCGCGCAGGGCTATCGGATCGTCACCTTCGAGAATCGCTCGCAGGGACATTTTTCCTTCGGCGAAGATGTGAGGCTTTCGCGCAATCAACTGCTCGCCGGCAAAGTGGACCTGACCGGCGGCTTGAGCGAATTTGAGTTTGAGTTGTTAGAGACTTCGCTGGCGCGTCTCGCGTTCGATATCCCCGCGTTGATCCCCGGCTTCGATCTTGCGCAACAAAAAGAGACCGAATTCTACGAGCATTATCAGCAGACGTATTTCATTTTGAATGAGTTGAAGCGTTTGCCCGAAGAGATTCAGGGACCTAAACTCGTCTTTGCGCATTTTCTTGTGCCGCATCCGCCGTTCATCTTTACGCCGGATGGAAAATTCGATTGGAGCGATAATGAGGTGGATGGATATTTATCGAACATGGAATTTATTGACTCGCAGATCACCGGCGTTGTGGAGGAGATCATCGCCAAATCGAAGATTCCCCCGGTCATCATCCTCATGGGCGACCATGGTCCCTCCGGTGTGCCGAGCAAGGACCAACCGTCATTGCGCATGTCCATCTTGAACGCGTATTATGTCAACGATGCGGCGAAACAGGATTTATACCCCGCCATCACGCCGGTCAATTCGTTCCGCGTGGTGTTCAATAATTATTTTGGAACGGATTATCCCTTGTTGGAGGATATCGCCTATCACGCCGGGCGGTTCGCCGATTTCACTCCCGAGTACGCGGTGAAGAATGAGTGCGCGCCCTAAGGTCACAGTCCGCCCTGTTTATTCTTTCATCTCTCTACCGTACATCTGCACCGCTAAGTGTCTGTAAATTAATAACTTCCCGTGTTTTTGTTCGCGCGCAGTTGCACTGCGAGCGGGATGCAGTGCAACTGCATCTCCAACAGGGAATTTATATTTTTACGAACCCTAAGTGTCTGTAAATTAATAACTTCCCGTGTTTTTGTTCGCGCGCAGTTGCACTGCGAGCGGGATGCAGTGCAACTGCATCCCCAACAGGGAATTTATATTTTTACGAACCCTAAGTGTCGCCATGGCGCCATGCGACACCCGCAAAGAACGCAAAGAAAACCTTTTTAACTTGGCGGCCTTAGCGTGCTTTGCGGTAAAAGTCTTCTCATGTATGGTAGAGAATCTTTCATTTCCATTCGCTTAATTCTTCGTCCAACGCTTCGAGCAACTTGGCGTATTGATCGGGGTCGCTGTCCATCCCAATTTCGAAGGCGATGTTGTTCAACCCCTCCAGAATTTTATATTCGTCATCGTCAGACAGGTTCTGTTCAAGCAACGGGAAGACGAGGGTCTTGAGCCGGTCGAGGTGACGCCGAAGCGTGGAAGTGTACTCGCTGGACGCCCAGCCCACGTCGGCGCTTGCCCGGTATTCGCCTGCCTGCCATTCCTTCGAGGCTTTCAACAAGTGATCGGCAGATTCGCGGCATTTCTGCTGTTCCGCGCGCAGGGCACCGATGGGCCCATCGTCGGGAGGAAACCCGCTGTCTGCCAACGCGGCGATCAAGAGTTCCTCCTTTTTGAAAAATTGCGAGTGGATGAACCCGTCGATGAATTGATGGGCAAAGATGAAAAAACCCGAGTGCGGCGCGCGGCTGGATGAAGCCAGGGCGGCGCCGCTACCCAGCGTGTCTGCAAATCGTAAAATAAAATCCATATCGGTTCGGAGGTTCTTGTTGAATCGCATCTTACCTGCCTTCGGCTTGCGCTTTATTTTTGATCATCCCCAACCCCTCGATCTCCACCGTAACTTCATCGCCGTTCTTCAATTCACCCACGCCGGAGGGCGTGCCGGTAAAAATGAGGTCGCCCGGTTCAAGCGTCATGACCGACGAAATGTACGCGACCAGCGTCCCCACGTTGAAGACCATATCGCGCGTCGACGCCATTTGCCGCATCTGCCCGTTGACACGGCAGGTAATCACAGAATCCGAAGGGTCGAAATCGGTGTCGATCCACGGACCAAACGGACAAAATGTGTCGAACCCTTTGGCGCGCGTCCATTGATTGTCCGATTGTTGCAGGTCGCGCGCGGTGACATCGTTTCCGATGGTATAGCCTAGAATATATTTCTTCGCGTTCTCCGCGGTGATGTGACGCCCGCGCTTGCCGATGACCGCCACCAACTCGGCCTCGTGCTCCACTTTATTCGATTGCGGCGGCAGGACGATCGTCTCGCCGCTTGCAATGATCGACGAAGGCGGCTTCATAAAGATAAGCGGGACTTGCGGAACCTCGTTGCCTAATTCTTTCGCATGTTCCACATAGTTGCGTCCCACGCATAGGATCTTGCCCGGTTCGCAGGGCTGAATCAGCCGCACATCCGAAAGAGGCGTGGCGGCGTCTTGCCGGCGATAACGCCCGTAGATATTCCCGCCGATCTCGCCCACTTTGTCGCCCAGCAGCCATCCGTATTTTGCTTTTTTGCCGTCCTGTGTTTCGTAACGAACAATTCGCATGACGCTCCGTGATTGTAAAACTAAATTTCAGGCGCAAGTGTAATCGCCAACTTGCCAACCTGCAACCTTCAACTTATAATGAAATTCCCGGGCGCTTAGCTCAGTTGGTTAGAGCACTTCTTTTACACAGAAGGGGTCGGGGGTTCGAGTCCCTCAGCGCCCACCAGCAAACCTCCGAGTCTTTGAGAACTCGGAGGTTTGATTTTGGGGAACGACTTGCTCTCCATTTCCGTTTACAGGGTATTCTTGCATGGGAGAGAAATGTTCATGACTCGAAAACGGATGATCTTGCTGGGCATTCCAATTTTGTGGTGTTGTTTCGCGGGGGTTTTTCTGACTGTAATGTACCGAAAGCCGCTCGGACCCAGCCTCAGCCTGCCCCAACCTAGCCAGCCTTCACCCACCTCGACCTCTCTCTTCCCCGTGAGCGCGGTCGCCACGACGAGTCAGCCCGCCCTGAGCCCCGAACCGAGTCCGTTGTGTGGAGCGTCGCAACCGGTGATGAATATCCTTGCCGTTGGGTCAGACGCGCGCGGCGATCATTACCTCTACGGCTTGGCAGACATCATCCGCCTCATCCGCGTGGATTTTGTCAACGCCCGCGTCACCATCCTCGAAGTGCCGCGCGATCTGTGGGTGGAGATCCCTGAAATCTCGGATCATTACAACATCACGCATGGAAAATTGAATCAGGCGTATTTATATGGCAACAAGGGATTTGGCTACTACGACGGCGCAGGCGAAGGACCCGGCTTGCTGGCGCAAACGTTGAATTTAAACTTCGGCGCGCAACCCGATCATTATCTCGCGGTCAACATGACCACCTTTGAAAACATCATCGATGCCGTCGGCGGCATTGACGTGTATCTGCCCTACGAAATTGATGTCCGTTCGCCAGCCAACCCCCAGGGTTTTCACGTGGAGGAGGGACAGCATCACTTCGATGGCGAGACCGCGCTGTGGGTGGCGCGCACTCGTCAGTATAGTACGTTCAGCCGCGCCGAGAGTCAAAACATTGTGATGTGCGCCTTGCGCGAAAAATTATTAAGCCCCGCCATTGTCCCTGCCATCCCCGATCTGGTTCAAACCTTTCAACGCAACGTGCAGACCGATCTCAGCCCCGAGCAGATCAATCAACTTGCCTGCCTTGCGAATCAAATGAACGGTTCGGATATCGTCTTTGTCAGTTTCCCCGTCGAATTGTTCAAGAACAAAAAGATCTACGATCCTCAGCTCAAAGCGACAACTCAAATACTCGATGTTGATTTCAATGTCTTGCGTGAATACATCAGCGAATTTCAACAAGGCACGTGGCCCGACCCGAATCTCGTCATCGAGTCCACACCCTCGCCCGCCGATACCGATCAAGAGTTCGCGTGCGGGGATTAATAACTGATGTTACGCAGTTGAAGCCAGTCTGGTCTCCGTAACGCGACATTCATGTCGCTTTTGCACAAGAATAACCTGAAAGGCGAGATAAATCTCGCATTACGAGCCCTACTGCGTAACATCACTTAATAAATCCGCAGATAATGCGGATTTCACGGATTTTTAAAGTCATCTGCGCAATCTGCGGATCAATCTTTCTCAATCCATCACCTTCGCTTGCGAACGTGGACCGCGACCGGTTTTGGGCGCGAGTGAAGCGGAGTTGGATAACGATGGCGTAGAAGCCATTCGAACGACGCCAGCGATTTTACCCAGGCGATCAGTTTGATTTTTCGTTGATGGCTTCGATAACGGTTTTCAAGAGCCTTTTCGATATCGTAGCGAACAATCCCGGGCTTGAATGGAAACGCAGGCAGGTACCCGCTTCGATACAGGAAGATGATCGGTTCCATACAGCACCTCCATGAATAGCATACGGGGTCGCACATCCAATTTCAATTATGACGTTTGTCACCAACCAGCGTTCGGGACTTGCCCCGCTTGGCGATAACGTCTACAATTCGGATTGTCCGAATTAACAAAAAACTACCTACCTGACAGTTTTAAAAATGGGACGCAGATAAACGCGGATTTCTCAAAAAACGGGCGAAGAAAGTTTTTATCAGCGTTTTCAGCGCGCTTCGCGGTCAGCGTCCAAAAAAGGAAAGTGCCGGGTAGTTAGACAAAAAATAACTCTCTCAAGGAGATACACAATGTCCGACTTTCTTTTCCGCGGTTCGCTCGAAAAACTTGACAAGGATGTCTACGATCTCACCCAACTCGAACAGGAGCGGCAGGCGCGCAAGTTGATCCTCATCGCGTCCGAATCCACCGCGCCGATGGCGGTGCGCGAGGCGTTATCGTCCGCGTTCCAGAACATCTACGCCGAGGGCTATCCCGACGAAGAGACGCGCTGGATGGACGATGACGAGATCCTCGATTACCCGATGCGTTTGGCGGAATATCGCCGGGACAGCGATCCGCGTTACTACAAAGGAGTCGAATACGCGGACACGGTCGAAGCGTTAGCCCGCCGCCGCGCCGCGCAAACCTTCGCCGCGAACGGAATCACCGCCGACCAAATTTACGTCAATGTGCAAGCCCTCTCCGGCGGACCCGCCAACAACGCCGTCTATCACGCGCTGATCGAGTTGGGCAGTACCGTGATGGGACTCAACCTGCTTCATGGCGGACATCTCTCGCATGGCTCCTCGGTCAACCGAAGCGGCAAGTGGTTCAAGGCGGTGCATTACACAATTGACCAGAACGAAAAAATTGACTATGAAGCCGTCCGCGCGTTGGCGAATGAACACAAACCGAAACTGATGATCGCGGGCTACTCGTCCTATTCGTGGATGCCTGATTGGAAAAAGTTCCGCGAGATTGCGGATGAAGTCGGCGCGTATTTCCTGGCGGATATTTCGCACATCGGCGGGCTGGTCGCGGCGGGCGTTGTCCCTTCGCCGATTGGATATGCTCATGTAGTGATGTCTACGACCCACAAGTCCATTGATGGTCCGCGCGGGGCGGTGTTGCTGACCACCGACGCGGCGATTGCGAAGAAGATTGACAAAGCCGTCTTCCCCGGCGAGCAGGGCGGTCCGCACGTCAACGTTTTCGCGGCTCTCGCGCTGACGTTCAAACTGACTCAAACAAAACAATTCAAGAAGTTGCAGGAGCAAACGCTCAAAAACGCCAAAGCGATGGCGGATCAATTCACCAAGCGCGGACTCCGCGTCCCGTTTGGCGGAACGAACACGCATCTGGTGAATGTGGATTGCACAAGCATCGTCGGTGAAGACGGAACAAAGTTGAGTGGCGACCAAGCATCACGCATTTTGGATATTGTCGGCGTGGTCGTCAATCGCAACACGATTCCAGGCGACAAGAACTCGATGGACCCGAGCGGAATCCGTTTGGGCACGCCGTGGATCACGCAACGCGGCTTCAACGAAAAGATGACACGCGAACTCGCCGACATCATGGCGGATGTTCTGCTGGCGTGCGCGCCTCACTCGGTGGATACCGTCCGCAAGGGACGTCAACGCCGCGCGAAGGTGGATTTCAATGTGTTGAATAACGCCAAGTTGCGCGTGCGGAAGTTGACTGAAAAAGCGGGGATTGATTTCAAATACAAGAAGAGCGGGTATCCGCATTACTATTTTATTGATGATGTAGGACAATTTGGCAAATTGTCCTACGCGACCTACGAACTGACGGGTTTCCGCGTGCGACAGATGCTGGATTTCGCAGTGTCGTCCGATCTGAGCGCGTTGAAGCCGGGAGAATCGCAAGCGACAACGATCGCTACGCCAAAAGGAGTTGTCAAAGGCGCGCTCACCTGCGTGGATTTCGGCGCGTACTATTTACAAGTCCCTGCGGCGAAGGCGGGAGTCGTGGGGACGTGGTTGCGCGATCTGTCGGATGGATATACATCGTTTGCGTTGAACGGCGAGAAAGATTTCAGCGCGAGGAGGATGCCTGGTCCGACCATCGTGATGGATTGGAAAAAGTTGAAGCCCGCGAAGGTGAGCGGAAACGGCGTCAGCGCAGAGAAACCTTACTACGTGGGAGCAGGCTCAAAGTCCGAAAAAGAAGCGCTAAATCCGTTTGCGTGGAATGAATCCGAAGGTGAATTAAAGAAGACAGCGTTGAATCAAGTCCATCGCGATCTCGGCGGGCGGATGGTTCCGTTCGCGGGGTGGGAGATGCCGGTGGTGTACACGTCTATTTATGAGGAGCATTTGGCGACGCGGCAGGCGGCGGGGCTGTTCGATGTCTCGCACATGGGCGTGTATGATGTGCGCGGCGCGGATGCGGCGTCGTTTTTGGATGCGGTGTGCGGCAACGATTGCGGCGGACTGCAACCGGGCGCGTCGTTGTACACGCATTTCCTCACGCCTGACGCGGATGTGTTGGATGATACGCTCGTGTATCGCCGCGGCTGGGATGATTATCTCGTGGTCGTGAACGCGTCGAACGACGACAAGGATCGCGCATGGCTCGAAAGTGTGCGCGATGGAAAAGTGAAAATTGATAACGCGCGTCCGTGGGCGCGGACGTTTGGTTACAACGCGGAGATCCGCAACTTGCGTGATGCAAAAGCGGGCGATGCGATGCGCGTGGATATTGCGTTGCAGGGTCCGAAGTCGAGAGATATTTTGTTTGCGATGGGCGTGGATGATGAGACACGTAAGAAAGTAATTGCGCTCAAAAGGACTGAGTTATGTAATGCTGTAATTGGTAATTTCGATCTCATCGTTTCGCGCACGGGCTACACGGGCGAGAAGATGGCGTTCGAGTTGTTCGTCCATCCTGAGCGCTCAGTCGAGTTTTGGAATACGGTTTTGAAAGTCGGCGAGTCGTTTGGAGTCAAAGCGATTGGCTTGGGCGCGAGAGATTCGCTTCGTACCGAGGCGGGACTTCCGTTGTATGGTCACGAGATGGGACTCGGCTCTGGTAAATTCGATGGGCGAGATTTGGGCGTCGCCGAAGGCGGATTCGGTTCATACGTCAAAACGTACAAGCCATGGTTCATCGGGCGCGATGCGTTCGTTGCGCGTGAGAAGGAACGCAAAGGCGTGGTGATTCGATTTACTTTCGACGAGCAACGCACGCGCATGGCGCACAACGGGGATCCTGTCGTCAACGCGAACGGCGAGCGCATTGGCTTCGTCACCTCCTGCGCGATTGACGGACAGCGATTCATCACGGGTCAGGCATTCGTGCAGTTGGCGTATGCCAAAGAAGGCACACCGATTGGAATCCATCAAGGCGGCGTGATGGATCGTCCCGCCGGGATGGCGAAGGTGGTGAGCAGGTTTGCGAAGTTGTAGAATTAGCATATGCGTACCGTTGAATTTCGTCGCTTATTGGATTATGACAATGCTTTGCGCGTGATGTTCGAGTCTGAACGCGGCCAAATCCTTCGGTTTGTTGTGCAGTTGGAATGTCAATTTGTAGAAGATGGTGAGTGGACTCCTGTAGTCAGGTACGATACTGCTCATGGACATGCTCATCGCGACATTATGCACCCAACTAAAAAGGAAGAGAAATCCAGAATGCCTGTGCAAGATTACAACGAAGCATTTACAATTGCAATGGATGATATCGTTGAAAGGCGATATGATTATCGCAGGAGATACCAAGAATGGCTAACCCAAAAGTAGATCAAGAAGTGGTTGAGCGCAATGTTCGCTTGACAGGTGAGATCATCAAGTATGTGATGAGCAACCCAAAAGTTCTGGATGTGCTCCCGGAAAAGTTCGAGTTAGTACTTTTACCTGAAGACGATCCCGAAGTCCGCTTGCTGAACCTTGACTTACTGGACAAATACGGAAGCGAGGGAAAACCAATCGTGTTTGCGCGGATCAACACGCACGCGATGACAGCGAGATGGAAGCCGAGTATCTTCGTGCCTGTTGCTGCATAAGGTGGTTATGTTTTGAAAAATCCGAAGTCATGTGACTTCGGATTTTTATTTTGAGATTTGCTTGAACCGGGCATTTCCCCACCATGCGCTTAAATGATGAACGCCAGGGTGAGGGGGGCACCCTAGCGTTCATCGCTTTGAATATTACTATATCCCATCCGGTTTTGCAAGAGGCAATTCATTAATGTTTCATAATAATCTGAAAAGCCGCGTGTCTATATCTATGCCCCGGGCGGGAATCGAACCCACATCTAAGCCTTAGGAGTGCCTTGTTCTATCCATTGAACTACCAGGGCGATGAAGCGATTATATCAAAAACACGGTGAGGTTTTATAATTCCGCTAACAACGACAGGGAAAAGAGACATGCCAAAAGCGAAGAAGGTATTTCATCCGTCATATCGATATGATCTAGCCGATTACGATGAGCGCGCAAGGTTTCTCATTGGCTGGCCCGGTTATCGGACAGCACGGAACAGATCAGGGTTAGGGTATGCAGAGACTCAAGCCGAATTGGGGCGTAGGCAAGGATTGTTCATCCGCTGGCTGGTGATAGGGAGGTTTCGCACGCATCATCCAATTTGTCTGTTTACCATGGCGATAGGCGGAGTGATGTATGGCGGCATTCCCTTTCTCCTTATCCTGCATGAAGTCTTTGTTGGGAACAAATGGAGCTACCTTCTTCTCTTGTTGTTTCAACCCGGCATTATTTTGGGGCTGTTGGTCATGGTCAATGCTTTGCTCAGTCTATTCGATTGGAAGGGCTCAACAATTACAGGCGAATAATCGCTTGACTCAGATTTCAACCCTCTTTATAATCCCAGCCATTCAGAAGTAGTAGGCGAGTGGTTGCCTGATAGAGAAGAGCGCGCACAGTGGAAGCGCTCGCAGGAAAACAACGCCGAAGTCGTCTGAAATTGCTGGCGAAGAAAACCACTGATAACTGTTTACTGATCACTGGTAATTAGAACGCCACGGGATTGCCCGTTACAGCAAATTCAAGAGCGTTTGTTAGTTTTGTAGTTATATAGTTTGATGGTTTCTTCGTTGGAACCAAACTATCCCCGAAGAACTACTTAACTAACAACGAATTGAGGTGGTACCACGGAGCGAACGCTTCGTCCTCTGATTGGACGGAGTGTTTTTGTTTAAGGAAAACGTACACAGGTAAACAAGTAGACAAGGAAACAAGGAAACAAGGAACGTGTATATGTGCGTACTTGTTTCCTTGTCTACACCGAAGGAGCAACCAAATGACCAAACGCGAACTACCCAAAGCCTACGATTTCAAAGCCACCGAGTCGCGCGTCTATGCGATGTGGGAGGCGGGTGGATTTTTCCAACCGCACAACGACCCCAACAAGCCGGGCTTCGACCCGAACGTCGAGCCGTTCGTCATTTCGATCCCGCCGCCGAACGTGACGGGCGAACTGCATCTGGGTCACGCCATGTTCGTCAGCGTTGAAGACCTGATGATCCGCTATCACCGCATGAAGGGCTACTCCACGTTGTGGGTGCCGGGAACCGATCACGCGGGCATCGCCACGCAACTCATGGTCGAACGCGACCTCCTGCAAAAAGAAGAAGTGACGCGCGAAGAACTCGGGCGCGAGGAATTCCTCAAACGCACATGGGAATGGAAGCGCAAATACGGGAACATCATCACCACGCAGATTCGACGCCTCGGCGCGTCGTGTGACTGGAGCCGCGAACGCTTCACCCTCGACGATGGGCTGAGTCGCGCCGTAAGGGAGGCGTTCGTCCGCCTCTACGAAAAGGGACTGATCTACCGCGGCGCGCGTCTCATCAACTGGTCGCCGGGACTCAAAACAGCGGTCTCCGATATCGAAGTGGAATATAGCGAAGAAGAAGCGACGTTGTATTACTTCAAATATATGATTAAGCCTGAGACCTCCGAGGTCTCGAAGACCTCGGAGGTCTTTATACCGGTCGTCACCATCCGCCCCGAAACAATCCTCGGCGATACGGCTGTGGCTGTCCATCCCGACGACGAACGATTCAAAAAATTCATCGGCAAGACCGTCATCGTGCCGATCCTGAACCGCGAGATTCCCGTCATTGCCGACGAATACGTGAGCATGGAATTCGGCACGGGCGCGCTCAAGATCACGCCGGGACACGACCCGAACGATTACAACATCGCGCAGAAACACAACCTGCCGATCCTGTCCGTGCTCGACGTGGAGGCGAAGGTCAACGAAAACGGAGGCAAGTACAAAGGTCAGGACCGATACGAAGCGCGGAAGAATCTGTGGGCTGACATGAAAGCCGCGGGGCTCGTCATCAGGGAAGAGAAATACACCACCACCATCCCGCGCTCGCAACGCGGCGGAGAGATCGTCGAGCCGATGATCTCCGAGCAATGGTTCGTGAAAATGGACTCGCTTGCGAAAGCGGGGCTCGATGCCGTGCGCGATGGACGAATAAAAATTGTTCCCGAACGATTCGAGAAGACGTATTTCAACTGGCTCGACAATATCAAAGACTGGTGCATCAGCCGCCAATTGTGGTGGGGACATCGCATCCCCGTTTGGTATTGCGCGGACGGACACATGACCGTGACGCGCGAAGACCCAACGCAATGCGCGACGTGCGGCTCGAAAGAACTTCGCCAGGATGACGATGTGTTGGATACGTGGTTTTCATCGGGCTTGTGGCCCTTCTCCACATTGGGCTGGCCCCAAGAAACGCCCGACCTGAAATATTTTTACCCGACCACCTACATGGAAACGGGCTACGACATCATCTTCTTCTGGGTGGCGCGTATGATCATGATGGGACTCGAATTCACCGGCGAAGCGCCGTTCCACACCGTGTATCTGCATGGCTTGGTGCGCGACGAGCATGGACGCAAGATGTCGAAGACCTATGGCAACGTGATCGACCCGCTCACCGTGATGGACGAATTCGGCACGGACGCGCTTCGCTTCACCCTTCTGGTTGGTTCCACACCCGGGCACGACATGAACCTTTCGGTGAAACGCGTCGAAGCCAACCGCAACTTCGCCAACAAACTTTGGAATGTGGGAAGGTTTGCGATCAATATGGTGTCAAGTTCCACGTTTCAAGTTTCGGGTACTGATAACCGATCACTGTCCACTGATCACTGGACTCTCGCCGACCACTGGGTCTCCGCCCGCCTCAACCAACTCGTTCGCGATGTGGAGCGACAATTCCAGAATTTCCAATACGGGCAGGCTGGGCAACAAATTTATGACTTCATCTGGTCTGATTTCGCCGATTGGTATGTGGAAGTTGCGAAAGAGCAAATGAAGAACGAAGCGACTCACACGCAAACGGTTGAAACTTTGGCGCGCGTGTTCGATACCTGCTTGCGATTGTTGCATCCGTTCACGCCGTTCGTCACCGAAGAAATTTGGGGACACTTGCGGAGCGCGTTACGCGAGTCTCCAGCCTCCAGTCTCTCTAAAGACTGGCCCGCCGCTCTCGTTGTGGCGAAGTTCCCACAGCCGAGTCAGCCCGAAGGGTGGGAAGAAGCGAAGCTCGCCGACTTCGAGCTAATTCAAGAGATCGTGCGTTCCATCCGCAATTTGCGCGCGGAGGAGAATGTCGCGCCATCGAAAAAATTATCCGCGACGATCATCGGCGGTGACAAGATGGATTTGCTAAATGAGCAATCCTTTGTCATTGCCGCGCTTGCCGGGCTCGACCAATCTCAAATCTCCAATCTCCAATCTCTCGCGGAGAAACCCAGCGATTCAGTTTCCCTCGTCGTCGGCTCTGTCGAAATTTATTTGCCGCTGGCGGGCATGGTTGATCTTGCCGAAGACAAGTCGCGCCTTGAAAAAGAATTGAAGGAAGCCGAGTCGCACATCGAGCGATTGGAGAAATTACTCGCAGGCGACTTCGCCAACAAAGCCCCCGCCGCGCTTGTGCAAAAAGAACGCGACAAACTCGCGGGTTATAAAGACACGGCTGAAAAGATCAAGTCGCAGTTGAAGTAAGTTGGCGTATAATCGCGTCAATTGAATACAACCTTCGGGGCAGGGTGAAATTCCCGATCGGCGGTACAGCCCGCGAGCAGGTACGACCGACTTAAGTCGGTCATACGGCACGATACTGGTGTAATTCCAGAGCCGACAGTCATAGTCTGGATGAAAGAAGGATATCGACTCACCGCGAGTCTGATTCGACTTAATTCCCCGGAAACGCTTTTGTGTTTTCGGGATTTTGTTGCCTAGCAACATTGCGTTTCAGACTCAGGGATGTCTGATTCTGCGCCCCGACATTTCGAGGCGCTTTTTGTTTTGCGCATCCGTAGGGGCGGGGTCTCTCCGCCCGATTATTGGATTGCGCAAATGGGCGAGAGAACCTCGCTCCTACAAAACAACATGCTTAAACGATTCACCCCCATGCTCCTTTCCACCCTCGCCTTCCTCCTCGGCTGGGACCTGCTCACGCGCTTCAGCGGAATCCCCAACTTCATTCTCCCTTCCCCGCTCAGCGTGTGGACTCGTTTCCTCAAAGCCATGAACGATGGAAGTTTGCCACACCACACCGCCATCACATTGACCGAAATCGTGCTGGGACTCATCGTCGGCGTAACATTCGCCACGATTATGGGATACGTGCTCGCCAAATCGCGCTCATTGGAAAAAGTTCTGTCGCCGTATTTGGTTGCGAGTCAGGCGATTCCCGTCATTGCGATTGCGCCGTTGCTGGTGATTTGGCTCGGAGATGGGATTCTCTCGAAAGTGGTCATCTGCGCGTTGATCGTGTTCTTCCCCGTGCTGGTGAACACGATTGTGGGAGTCCGCGCCGTGCCAACCGCGTTATACGATTTGATGAACTCCCTCCACGCCTCGCGCGCGCAGATTCTGTGGAAGGTGGAAGTGCCAGCATCCCTGCCTGTGTTTCTTGGCGGCTTGCGCATCGGCGCGACTCTTTCGGTCATCGGCGCAATCGTTGGCGAACTTGTCGACGCGGAAAGTGGTCTCGGCTTCTTGTTGCAACTCGGCGATTTTCAATACGACACGCCGATGGTCTTCGTGGCGGTGTTCACCTTGATCGCGCTGGCGTTGATGTTGTATGGAATTGTAAGAATGTTGGAGAATAAATTTTTAAAGTGGCAAAATTAACAAACAGACCTCACAGGTCTCTGAGACCTGTGAGGTCTACCAAATAGGAGATTCAAAATGTTTCGCAAAATAGTTTTACTCATGCTGGGGCTGTCGCTCATGTTGACGGCGTGCGGCAAGCCGAACGTCGAGAATGACGCGTTGACCCACATCCGTTTGCCAATGGGGTACATCCCCAACATCCAATACGCGCCGTTCTATGTCGCGGTTGAAAAAGGATATTTCAAAGACGCGGGCATCGAGATCGAGTTCGATTACAAATTTGAGACCGACGGCGTCGCGTTGGTGGGCGCGGGCGAGTTGCCGTTCGCGGTTGTTTCGGGCGAACAAGTTTTACTCGCGCGCGCGCAGGGATTGCCCGTCACGTATGTTGCCGCGTGGTATCAGCAATATCCCGTGTCGGTGGTCGCGAAAAGCGAGGCGAATGTGCTTGTGCCGCAGGACTTGAAGGGGAAGAAAATTGGCTTGCCCGGTTTGTTCGGCGCGAGTTATATCGGTTTGCGCGCGTTGCTCGCCGCGGGCAAACTCACCGAAGCGGATGTGACTCTCGATGCGATTGGATTTAATCAAGTCGAATTGATGGCGGCGGGTCAACAGGACATTATCGTCGGGTATGCCGCGAACGAGCCGTTGCAATTGCGCGCGCAGGGAATCGCGGTGACTGAGTTGCGCGTGGCAGATTATGCCCAACTCGCGGCGAACGGTTTGCTCGCGAGCGAAAAAGTGATCGCGGAGAATCCTGAACTCGTGCGCGCGTTCGTCAGTGCGTTCTTGAAAGGGTTGAAAGATACGATCGCGAATCCCGATGAGGCGTTTGAGTTGAGCGCGTCGCACATCCCGAACTTTGGCGACCTCAATGCCGCTGTGCAAAAACAAGTCCTTGAAGTTTCCATCGAACAATGGAAAACGGAGCGGCTCGGTTACTCCGACCCGCAGGCGTGGGAGAACATGCAAAATGTTTTGCTCGACATGGGCTTGATCGCCGAACCGCTTGATCTGAGCAAGGCGTTCACGCATGAGTTTGTGCCGTAAATGAAACTACGCAATACGCAGTGCGAAGTAAAGACTGCGTATTGCGTACTGCGTATTGCGTAATGAGCAAACATTCAATTCTTTCTATTGACAAACTTTCCGCCGTGTTCCCCAACGACAACGGCGGACTTCACGCGCTCGATAACATTTCATTCAACGTTCGCGCGCGTGAATTTGTTTGCGTGCTGGGTCCATCGGGTTCGGGCAAAACAACTCTCTTGCGAATTCTCGCGGGATTGATTCCACCCACGTCAGGCGCGTTTACGTTCGGGCGCGGCGAACAGCCGAGCATTGGCATGGTCTTTCAGCAGGCGACTCTCATGCCGTGGCGCACAGTGACCGAGAACATCAAACTTCCGCTTGAAGTGAACAAAGTGGATGAAGCCGCCGCGCTCAAAAAAATAAACGAGATGATCGAACTCGTTGGATTGCAGGGATTTGAAGACTCACTTCCGCGCGACCTCTCAGGCGGGATGGCGCAACGCGTAGCAATTGCGCGCGCGCTCATCCATGACCCCGACCTGCTTCTGCTCGATGAGCCTTTCGCCTCCCTCGATGCCATGACCCGCGAACGTATGTGGACAGAGTTATCCAACCTCTGGCAGGCGCGACAGAAGACCGTCATCATGGTCACGCACTCCATCAACGAGTCGTTGTTTTTAGCGGATCGTGTCCTCGTGCTGACTCAACGCCCCGGCAAAATAAAAATGGACATGGAGGTTGACCTGCCGCGCCCGCGCAAAGATGAGATTCGTTACACGTCCCAGTTTGGGAAATTGGCAAAGAAGTTGAGAGGGGCGATTGAATGAATCAAACCATCCCGCAGGCGCTGTCCTGAGCCTGTCGAAGGGTTTTAGCAAGGCAACACTGCTTGCCCTAAAACCTGCGGGACGTTCTGCGTAAAAGACTGTTTCTTAACTCTTTCTTTGCCGCAGAGCGCGCAGAGAACTCTGAGAAAAACCTATAAAAAATCTCTGTGGGCTCGGTGTTCTCCCCTGGCACCGCCCGCCAGGGCAGGTGTGTGGCTGAGGCTCTTTTTCAGCCTTTCAGAAACACTCTCTAAGGCGATTGAATAACTTACGCCAGTTCCACTTTGAGTTTCTTCCCCAACGCAGACGCGGCGCGTTCCAATGTCGAAAGTGTGACGGACGAATTTGCGGGATCAAGTAGGCGTTCTAAAGCGGCGCGGCTGGTCCGCATCTTGTCTGCCATTTCTGTTTTGCTGAGTTTGCGGGCTTTCATCTCCTCCGCGATTTGGTATGCAATGACGCGTTTGATCGCTATCGCTTGCGCCTGTTCAAGCAGTTTTTCCTCACGCAAGAAATCGTCGAAGTTGCTTCCCATATTTTTTCTTTTCATTGCCTTATTCCTTTTCTATATCTGCCAATCGGCGGCGGGCGGTATTCAAATCATCCAGAGGCGTCTTCTGTGATTTTTTTACAAATCCATGCAACAGGATCATCGTGTTGCCACTTACTGTAAATATCACACGAGCTATTCCATGACGGGTATTCGAGCGCACCTCCCACAGTCCTCGTTCTAATTTGCGGATCAAGGGCATCCCGAGGGGCCAACCAAATTGTGCAGTTTTGATATCTTCGCCAATGACCCTCTTCTCATCGCGGTTAAGGCTTTTCAGCCACTCGCGGACAGGTTCATTGCCTGCATCGGTCCGACAAAAGAACACGTTCAGAATCGGCTGTCTCTGTTCTTTGTCCACGACAGTAGTGTACCATAAATGATACACTCGTCAAGGCGATAAATTTAGACACGGTTCGATTTGGAAAATTGGCAAAGGAGTTACGCGCGGCGATAGAGTGAATCAAACCGTCCCGCAGGCTTCAGCAAGGTAACAATGCTTGCCCTAAAACCTGCGGGACGATTCACTTACGGCGCGATCCACGCCTGGAAGAAATTCAACTTTGTGCCGATACTACGGTTCCGTTTTTTACAGCAAGATTCTGTAGCAAGGTTTGCGTTGCTTTTGAAATTTCCTCCAACGCCCTCTCAAACGCCGCTTCGTTGACCTTGGATGGCTTGCGGTAGCCGCTCACCTTCCGCACGAACTGCAATGCCGCCGCGCGAATCTCTTCCTCGGTGGCGGGGATGTCACTGCGTAATGTTTTGATACTTCGGCACATGGTTTACTCCTATTGCGCCAACGGCGGCGCATCCTTTCCATCCAGCGTGTACATATCCGCGTCGGCGGGTTGAAGTTTAACATTGAAGATCGCCTGTAATTTCCCGTTGGCGACTTCGAGCAGTTTATCCAGTTGCGCCTGATCCTTTGCCTCGCCGCGAAAGACAATATCTTTCCTTCCGTTCAACCTCTGGATGAAATGGATCCATTCAAACGTGCCGTCTTTTTTCTTCTTGGAGAGCAACTTGTACATGCCTACTTCGGGAATGTAAGGCGTGATCCACGCGCCCGCGATTTCCTCGCCCTCGTCTATCGACATCATCGCCATTTCACGGAGTGGTGATTGTTTCATTTTGTATTCCTTCTTTGTAGAGGTGAGTTTAGTTATTCGTATGGATCATATAACCTCAGCAAATCCAACGGAATACCGTCATTGAGTAGTTTTGTGTCCTCGTATCACGGCAAGAGTTGATCTAAATTCCATATCACTATAGTTCCATCCATCGCATTGGAATACAAAAGTTTCCCATCGGGTGAAAACGCAAGGCTATTAATTGCTCCTGTATGTCCTTTTAAGATCTTCAACAAATTCCCATTTTTCACATCCCAAACGATGATGGTTTTATCTTCTGCGCCCGAGACCAGAAGATTTCCATCAGGAGAGAAAGCCAGTGCAGTGATTGAGTTTGAATCTGCAAGATCTGTAGATGTTGGGTCGGAATGTCCGTCCAGCACAGTAATTTTTTCTCCAGTTAGAACATTCCACAAAATTATGACACCTTTTGTGTCTGTAACTCTGTCATTGTTGGTTGCAATAAGCCAGGTGGAAGCCAGAATATTTCCATCGGGAGAGAATGCTCCTATTGCTCCTGTTCCATTGCGAGTAAATCCAAAAAACCCGAGTGACGAATCGAGCCCACCATCAAGATTTTTTATCTGTTTGCCCGTTGCCAAATCACGAAAAATTACTTGATCAGAAAGAATTACAACCATTGATTCATCATATGAAAAAAGCAGACTCTCCTTATACGGCTGGTCAAATCTTGCAGGAACGAGACCAAAACTCAAGGGTAATTGTTCTCCAGATTCAATATCCCAAACAACAAGCCTGTTTTCCGCGCCACTGGTTGCAAGCAAGGACGCATTCGACGAGAAGGCAACGGGGTCAAAACCACTTAATGTTTTCAAGCGTTCGCTTGTCTTTGTGTCCAAGATAAGAATGGAGCGATTGCCAGTCTCCCAATTATCCCATGTGGATGCCAATATCGTTCCGTCGGACGAAAAGGTAATGGAGGTTAGCCTGCCCAGTTCATCTTTTTCTTCGTCTGATATTTCAATGGACCGAATAATCTCTCCGTTTGCAATGTCCCTAAAGTAAATATCACTTCCGTTCAACGAATAAAAGCCGCTGTCTCCTGAAGCAATAGACAAAACGCTCATGGATTGAGATTCATATGTGGATGCCATAAAGGTATCTTGAAATGTTATATTTCCCAGAGAAGCGAAACCTTGAATTGCAAACATCGTTTTCCAGTTGCTGGCTTCTCTGATCACCAGATTGCCGTCACGCGATATGGTGGCAAGCAAAGAGCCATCTGGTGAAAAAACTCCAGCTTGTGCGCTCTCCCCATCAATTGTATTTATCAATTCGAACGATTCAGTATTCCAAAAGTTCAGCCCCACAGCCGATGATGATACAAGCAGTTTTCCATCGGGGGAAAATGCCAGAGGACGACCGCCATCCTTAATTGAAAATAATTCCTTTTGGCTCGCTGTATCCAGGATCAGCATTTCAGAATCAGAGGCTGAGTGGAACTGATTCGCCGCGAAAAGTTCTCCGTTTTTTGATAACGCAAACGAACTGCAAGTTCTGCACATAACTGCTTTTGTTCTCATTCTCTGCGTATCAACAAGAATAACCTTTGACAGCATTATTGTGCTTAATGCAAGCAGGTTTTTTGTGGACGAGTACCGTCCATCATCAACATACTCTGATGAAACCTTAGTTGCATTTTCTGGATTTGTTCTATCCCAAATGATGATATTTACACTGCCAGATGCGCCGCTCCCGCCAAGTTCGACGATCAAAATTGATTTTTCCTCGGTTACGCCCAATGCCACGACCAAGTCGGGACGTTGCAAAGACTCTAGAATTTTTGGGGTTTCTTTTATATCCCAAACTGCAGTTATTCCGTAACTGCTCAGGGTAGCGGAGCAACAAAATCGGGCAAAAAAGGAGAGCCAGCAAAAGCAAGGCTCAAAGCGGCAAGAGCCTTGACGCCATTTTTGCGGGCAGTAGAAAGATAGGCGCGAATCT
>WBZR01000080.1_pt1 | contig 168774 bp, 165 predicted proteins | sample 5204231 | NCBI WGS metagenome assembly WBZR01 (sample SAMN12412403, study PRJNA552823) | activated sludge metagenome | isolation source: activated sludge from anammox sidestream of wastewater treatment plant... | place: USA: Virginia | collected 2017-08
GGTTGCTCTCCAGCAGAGCCCACTTCCTCTTCAGACCAACAAATGCAGTTTAGGGGTTTTTATTCAAAAAACCACCAACTATTTTTGAGTACATTACCCCATTTTAAAAAACCCAGGCCGTGCTGCAGGTGATATACTTGTTGTTTGAGAAAGGTAAATAAGCCCGGATCTGAATTTTTATTCCATCCCCACATCAGCAGCTCACCGGTAGCGGGAAATTCATTAAGTATTTCCGGTATTTGGGAAAGCATACCGAAATCAGGTACTGCATCGTCTTCAAATATTAATATTCGTTCATAGTTATTCATAAGTGAATCTTCATAAATCATTCTATGGCTCCAGGAGCAGGCTACTTCTCCGGGTATCATACTTTTACTATAGCGATGATGTTTTTGGGTTAGCTTTTTACTGTAAATATTTTCATTTTCCAACTCGTCCATCCTAAAATTGTTTTTATCTGCACCAAAAAAGAAGGAATACTCCAGCCCTTCAAAACGTTTTGCAAATAAATTCCTTCTTTCTTCGGCAGATTTAACGCTCAGTACATACACTTTGTCGTAGTACTCATTAAGGTGTTTAAAATATGGTTTCATTGTTTTACTTAAAAGATAATATAAAGTTGAATTATTTCATTGATAGCCGTATCGACATTATAATTTATTTTGCTCCCGGTTTTCAATTCCTGTCATTTATATTCTACTTCTGATCAACTCAGCATATTTATGCTTTTCCCGTATCATTGCACCCCCCTTAAAAATGTAATAACATATTCTTTATCACAATATTTAACTTTTTCATCTATGCCATGGCACCGCTTTTCGAAACTTCCAGTTTCGAAAATTTAGTAAATCTCATAAGTGATAAAACAATGGTTCGGGTCAGGATGTCTCGCATAGCTGAATTTATTTCTCTTTCACGTGATCCTTATAAGTGATCAGCAACCCGAATATTTACAAAGGATACCGGAATAAACTTACCTCTTTTTAATTGTAACAGCTTTTTTGAATACTTGGAACACTCTCCGGGCAAATAAAACCAACAGGTACATTAGCAACCCTGTTATCAAACCGATTATCAAACCTGACAACAGTTCCGGGATATTTCCAGCCAGGTGATGCAGGTAAGTAATATTATGCAAAAACAATCCTCTAGCCACCATAAGAAGTGCGATGATCCCTATAACACCCAGCATTTTAATAATTACCGGCAATGATTTTACAAAAATCCGGCCTATCACGCCCAAAAATCCTGACCCACCGTTTTTTTTAATTAAGCCGTAACCTACATCGTCCATCCTGACAATAAGCGCCACAATTCCGTAAACACCTATCGTAGCAACAATGGCAATAATAGAAACCGTGGTGATCCTTAACCATAATTCTTTTTCCAGTACGGTGCTTAAAGCAATGATTACAATTTCGAGAGAGAGTATAAAATCTGTCCGGATGGCCTCGCTTATTTTCTTTTTTTCGGCATCTTCATTTCTTTCAATCAATTCTGGTTGGCGATATTCGGATTTTTTGTGATGCCGGTGAAAAAAGAAATCAATAATCTTCTCCATTCCTTCATAAGCCAGGTATGCACCGCCAACCATTAAAATGACCGTGATGGCAACCGGGAGATACACATTGAGCAGAAATACCACAGGTATTATAATCACTTTGTTCAGAAACGAACCTTTTGTAATTGCCCAGAGAACCGGGATTTCCCTTGAGGACAGGAAGCCTGTGGATTTTTCTGCATTCACGGCAAGATCATCCCCTAAAATCCCTGCTGTCTTTTGTGAAGCGACTTTCGCAGCTAAAGCCACGTCATCCATTAATGCCCCGATATCGTCTAAAAGAGCAAAAAAACCTGATGCCATGACTAAATTTTGTGAAACAAATTTATTGAAAAGAAAATTTAGCCGGTAAATTATTCACCAAATCATTTTGGATAAAGTGGCTTCAACTAAAGCTGTCTTAAAAGTAATTTCTTTAAAAAACCAGTTTGCCATTCTCAAACGCAAAATCAGGATACGAAATGGAAACACTATTAATAAATTTGAAATCAAATCCTATGATCCTGTCTCAATAATTATTTTAAAAAAATATTTTGCAAAGACCGTAGTCAAAAATTTTATTACTGCCGGCGTGAACATCGCTTTCCACTAACTTCTTATTGTCAAATATTGGCAACCAAATCAAAATACTCATCATCTTCATTTTTTCCACCAAATCCTTTCCCTATCGTTTTAGGGGATGTTATAAACTCAATAGACTCAATCCATTTAACCATTTTGTATCCCAACTGATTTTCTATTCGTAATCTTAAAGGAGCGCCATGTATTATTGAAAGAGGCTGATAGTTCATTTCCCATGCAAGAATAGATCCCGGTTCCTTACAATTTTCAATGCTGTGAGTGTCATAATAAATGCCACCATAAAGACCTTCTCCAAAAGAATAAAACGCAACAGCCTGAACTTCCTTTAATGGCTTCACCTTTTCAATTATCTTGGTCAACGGAATTCCTTTCCATTCAGCAATTCCGGACCATCCCTGGATACAATGATGCAATGTTATCGTTTCTTCTTCTGCCATAGCCTTTAATTCATCAATTGAAAATTCTGCAGGGTTTTCGACCAATCCGCCAACTTTGAGTTTGTAGTCTTTAAAATGAGTTGCCGCCAATTGTTTCCATTTATCTGAGGCGGGCATATTGCCATTGGGCCAGAAGTAAGGCGAAATATGTTTACTGGTATAATGAACCCTGGGTTTGAACAAATTCATTGAATGTTTCCAGAGTGTCTCATTAAATCCTTTCTGGGTCCTTTGCAGGCTGCGTGGGCGATGCCATGAAATCCAGAGTGCTGCGTAACACAGCCAGGTAACAAATAGAATAATAAAAATCCCGATCAATAACCCGGTATTTGATAAATTGTTTGTTCCAAATATTATGTGATTCATATTCCGGCTAAACCCGGTTGCTACTACTAAAGTTACATGTACGATAATGAAAGCCACATAGGCAATCATGACCAGGAAATGAACAGACCGGGCTGCCTGCCTGTTGCCAAATAGCCGGGGATACCAATGAAACCTGCTGTCAATGGCAGGTGACATAGCCAGGCCTGTAAGAATAGCCAAAGGAGCCATAATAAAAATAACAGCAAAATAGGCAAGCTGCTGCAATGCATTATAATAAAAGAAACCATTCGGCTCAAATGGAAAATTAAAAGTTACATAATGAACAAACACTTTCCATGAATCCGGAATAATTTGCCAGGAACGGGGAACCAACCGTTCCCACTGATTTGTAGTAAATAATAAAATAACAAAAATGACACCGTTCAAAATAAAAAAAGGCACTGCCAGGAAATGCCAGTTACGTGCTAACCCTACAGAATGACGATACCCGGGCAAGCCGATAACCGGGCTGATATAACGGGCATCATCTTTGGCGGTCCATATTTTATCTTTGGGTACTTTAACAGGGGTAAATCGCAGCCACTCTGAATTTAATCTGCAGCCTGCATTAAAATAAAGCCTGGGATGATCCATCAAAATGGACAAACCGCTTCTGATTATGAGAGTTAAGAATAAAAAATTTGCCCAATGGGCAATACGTATCCAGGCCGGGAAGCCTCTTGGTCCTGAAATTTTTTCAGGAGGAAAATTCAATGATGGATCAGCGGGCAATCCAGACACCAGATATTGTATCCATGCAATAGTGACTGGCGCTATAAAAACCACAGCCAGTATAACCCATACATAGGGTTTGAAAATAAATGCCAGCCTGCGATCTTCAGGATAAAGAAATTTCCGTTCTCTATCACCTAAATGTGCAATCATTCTTTTTATCATAAATTTCTATATCCTTTTTCTTCCATACCGAATCTCTGTGTATAATAATTACCATCCGGTGCCTCACATAATGAATATATAAAATTTCAAAATTAGGCTAATGATCCGGCGGCAGCTGGAGCATCTATACTACATAATGAATCGCATTACCGGGTTTATGTTGCAAAGCTGTTTCGAAAAACCCTTTTATGTATCAGCATCAGTGGCAGGCTTATCATGACAATAAGAACAAGAGTCGCCTTCACCACTTTCCAGAGTATTATCGGGGCGGCAGGAGGCGTATTGCTGAGCGGTAAAATTACCTGGGTGGTAACTGCCCACATAAATATACCGTAGATAATAACCACCGCCACCGGGTATCTCCTGACAAAATTCCATCTGCGATACATAAAATAAAAAAGAAAGGTAAAACTGTAAGCAATGATGAAATGAAACAGTAAGCCCCAAAGCATCATGCTGCTGCTACGGGTAAATGCAGATTGCCCAAACACACCGCTTGCAATATATCTCAGCAAACCTTCAGGCCCTTTGCCTGTGGCAATGTAATAATCCGTGCAGGCTGCCAGGATATCTAATGTTCCGACAAGTAAGCCCGACAGCAAAATGAGCTTTACGGCATTTGTCTTGGTTGTTTGCGAACTCATAAATACCAAATTGAAAACAGAACTTTATAGAAGGGCGGAAAATGAAGGTACATATAAATATGTGGTTCTGAAATTTTCTGTTTCGAAATCTTTTCCCATACCCGTCTCCGCAGGGACTCGTTGTCAGGTAGCTACAATTTCATATCAGTTTATAACGCTCTCCGAAACTTTCAGTTTCGAAGATTTATTTCATCGCTTAAAAGAGGCAATACATTGATAAGAGGCATCCTCCTCAAACAGTTGAATTTCTAAGGAAGCAAAAAATATGCTTCACTCCCATTTGCTGCCTTTTCCTTTCGCAATCACTTTTACCTGGAAGACATAATAGAAACGAAGCTGCCTTTCAATATTATACGGAGAGTTGCATTGTCGTAACTGGGGAAACTTTACATAAATAGCGCTAAACTTCTGAATATCCTGCAAACAATTTTTTAAAAACATCAGTTTTTATGTTTCGTATATTGCGACAATATTGGTGTTATCGGTCAGGCTACAGCGACCAGGCAACAATCAGCATTTGGCGATTATTGAGCACCGGGTGACATACAAAAAGAAAGAAAATTAAATTATGACGATTAGAGAGGCTAAAATTGACGACATAAAACAAATTCAAATAGTAAGAAATTCCGTAACAGAAAACACCTTATCAAATCCTGACCTGGTGACAGACAAAGATTGCGAAGAATTTATCACAGTAAGAGGAAAAGGATGGGTTTGTGAAATAGACAAACAAATTGCGGGATTTGCTATTGCCGACTTGCAAGATAATAATATTTGGGCGTTATTTGTAGACCCAAAATTTGAGAAAAAAGGCATTGGGCAACTATTGCACAAAACCATGTTGGACTGGTATTTCACACAGACAAAAGAAAAAGTCTGGTTAGGAACAGCTTTTAATACAAGAGCAGAACAGTTTTACAGAAAAGCAGGCTGGACAGAAGTTGGAACACACGGAACAAAGGAAATCAAATTTGAAATGACATATAATGACTGGACAAAAAACCCGGACCACTGACTATCGGTTTGGTTATATGACGGGTAATGTGCTTCAATGAAACATTTGTGCAAGGTTCAGGATTAGTAATTCTATTGAACATTTGTGCTAAGGTCCGCCACATCGTCAAGCCTAAAACTTATGTGCGCCACAAGATGCAGCTCTTTAAAAATTTCTTGAATTAGTATATAGTGATCATTACTTAACCAAATATTTAAATGTTATTTTGCAAGATGAACAAACAAATTAACCTGTTCAGAAAATCTAAATTTTCAGTTTTTTTGTTTTTTACTTTTTTTAACCAAAACCTTTTTGCACAGAAGCAAGTTACCGTTGGCATTGCAGCCTACGGCAATCCTACTTATAAAGTAGCTGCAAAATATGATGCTGAAAGTGGTGAAGGAAAGGTGTGGTACGATTATAACCGGATGGTTTTTATAAACGATGGCAAAACACTGCTGATAAACAATCCTGTGCTGCACACATACGACTATTGGGATATTGAAAATAACAGGATGTATAAAAGCATTGCTATAAGCAGCGCAGCACAATCAAAAAGCGGAAGGGAGGCAATTACAGCTTTTTTGCCCAAACAGTCTTTTGTTTTTGAAAACGATAACGGTATTGTATCTCTGATTAATGCCGATAACAAAATTTTGCTTCAGCCGGATGGATCTTTTGAAATAAAAGATACGCTGGAGCATACGGTAGTAAAAGGAAACCTGCCATTTAGTAAACTGCCTAAAAAAGCAAAATATATTCTACGCTTTAGCAAGTTCAAGTACTACGCACCTGCAAATACATTATACATCATGTATTTTTCGCAATTCACCGGAGGGGATCATACTGCAACGCTTTTTTCGGTGAATATGAGCAATGGAACGGTTACAGAGCATTTATCCGAAATCGTGGCCGGGTGGCAAACCATGGAACAGTTTGACAATAGTAAAGATGAACGTTATTTCCTAACCGGTGATTTCATTGGCAATTACTATATTTCTTACCGAACAGCTAATAACCGTATTCCCATTGAAGAAATGGGCTATGCTGCATTTTCATTGGCCACTCAAAAAAAAACAGGCTCATTTTATTATCACAGGTTAACTGAATTGTGGGAATGGCCATTGGGGCTGACGGCAAGTGGCGATGTGGGCTACCGCTTCAGCAGTGGGCAGTTGCAAGGCCAAAAAGTTGCCTTATCCATTGATAGCATTAATAGCTACACAAGTGGAAAATTGATTTTGGATTTGGGCAAATCAAAACATGCCAATTACAATAGCATTGTTCCATCAATAGTAATGGACGATGAAGGAAAACAGATTGCTTTTCCCACATTTTTTAAAACGGACTCGCTGGGCGATTTTGTTTCCATCAATATTATTAAACCAAATCCTTATCCCTACAACTTTACCACCAGCCTGATGGGTGCTTATAATACAACGCCATTGTTCAGCGGGTATTATGATCTTGAAAAGCTGACAGTAAAAACCGAGAAACAGGAACTGCTTGAAAGACAAGCAAGACTCACAACAGAAATTGACAGTCTTTGCAAACTTTATAAAAAATTGCTTAGCGAGAAAAACATCAGCACCCTGCTCACCAACGATTTTTGGACTAGAGAAAACCAGCGATACAATTTTGAATATGTGAAGCAGATAAACGCAACCGGAAAATTAGGCGGGATGACTGTTTCAAACGACATATCGTTTAAAAACGCACCAGGCAGCAAAGACCTGAAAATGACAGTAAACAGCAGTATGACAATTGACGGCCAGCTTTTCGTTGTTGAATCAACTGAATATTCAAAATATATAAATGCGGCAAACATAGGCGGATCTTCAATACTTTTTGATCCTTCGCGAAAGACTGAAATTTATGATTCCCACAATGCACCCTTTGATGTATGGGATGATTACAAATGGGATGCTGATAAATACCGGCATATTTTTGATACCGATGGGTTTGAAATAGTACAGAATGGTGCATTAGTAGTGTTGAAATTTATTACACGACAGAAGGAAACACTTTATGTGGCACCCTATAGCATCATTAAACGTACTGAGGAATTGAATGTAGTGAAAAATCAGATAAATAAATTACTGTGAGATCGGAACAAAATAAATTTGGCACACAACATTTGCATCCAAAGTAAATAGGCTTAAGACAGTTTATATGGAAAATCTATTATTTTCATTTGAAAGCAACAGATAAAGAAACCGCTACTTTTATTTCCAGACAAGTCTCTGCCAGGACTCGTCGCCATGTAATTACAACTTCATATACCAAATCCCCTCAGTTCAGTACTTCCAGTTTCGGAGATTTATTTCATCACTTAAAGCGATATAATAACGAGGCGGGCAGGATGCCCCGCATAGATTAATAAGGTGTCCCGTATAGCTGGAGTGTTGAATTTTTCAGGAAGTAAAAAATAAGCTTCACTCCCATTTGCTGCCTTTCCCTTCAACAATAACTTTGGTTTTCTGCCAACACACAATATCAACCAAAAAAAATCAAAAAAGCTGTTATTGTCCGGCCTACAAAAAGATTACGATATTTGTGTATTCATAAAATGGCAACAAGAAGATGAATGATTTGCTTTTTCAAAAAATAAAAGAATATGTAAAGTTGCAAGAAGGGGATATCGAGCTTCTGGAAAATTATTTTCAATGCAAACAAATTTTAAAAGGAGATTTTCTTTTCAAAGAAGGCGATGCGGTAAATTATGCAATTTTTGTAAAATCAGGTTTATTCAGAACTTATGTCGTAGATGAACAGGGAACAGAACATATTATGCAGTTTGCTTTCCCCGGATGGTGGACAGGAGATTTGGGAAGTTTTATTTCCGGTGAAACCACTAAGTTTTTTGTAGAAGCTTTAGAAAATTCGGAAGCCCTTACCATTTCAAAAAAATCCTGGGATGAATTGTTAGATAAAGCACCTTTCTATTTGGATTATCATCGTAAACTTCTTGAAAGAGGATTGGTTGCCACACAAAACAGGCTACTCGAAGCCTATTCTACGGATGCTACCAAAAAATACCTTCATCTTATAGAATCTTTTCCCGATATCTTACAGCGTGTTCCACTGTACATGATTGCCTCCTATCTGGGAATGAGCAGAGAGACACTCAGCCGCGTACGAAGCCAATTATCCTTAGAAAAGTAGGCTCATCTCCTTTTTACGATTGTGACTTAAGTCAATGGACAATCTTTTGACCCGGGATAGCTTTGTGCCTGATGATTTAAGCACACAGGATGAAATACACAAAAAACAAGATACAGGATTCACACATCCAACCACGATTAGCTAAAGTAGCCCACTCTTTTTTAAGTAATCTATTATTTTTATTAGCCGTAGGCTTTTTTAACCCAGCCCTTGCTCAGCAACGCGGTGAAGGTCATAACGAAGGAAATAATCCGCCAAGCCCGGTTATTGTTGAATCCTTAATAGGGAATACCGGCGTAAACTTAGAGACTGTTTTTTCAAAGAAATTTACTCCGGGCAGTCGCTTTGGAGTTTTTGGTATCGTTGATTTGTATGGCGTTTATAAGGCAAATGAACAATCATTTAAAAATGAAAATATGTCTCAAACTCAATTAACTTATCGGATAGTAAAAGGGTTAGATGTAAGTGCCGGTGCCTTCTTTGAAAAACATTTGGGCTTTCGCCCTACTGCAGGGTTGCAATACAATCTTTTTGCAGGTGATTTTCATTTGTTAGTAGCGCCAAGAATTGATTTAAGCCAAACCTACAATGGTGAACTATTGGGTTTTGTGGAATACACGCCAAAAATCAGCAATGACTGGCGGTTATATTCTCGTGCAGAAGGGTTATACAACAGGGATTTGAAAAACGACATCTACAGTATCAGTTACGTTTGGGGAAGACTTGGAGTTTCCTATAAGACCTATCGTTTTGGAGTTGGAGCCAATTTTAATTCCTTTGGACCCACGAAAATGAAGGAGAACAATTATGGGTTATTCGCAGGTGTCCTGCTTTTCTAAGAGCATTATTTATCAATAAAAATAAAATCAAACCAAAGATGAGTAAAATCAAATGGGTGGGAGACCCGGTTCACTCCCAGATTCAGTTTTCAGTAAGACACATGGTCATCTCAAAAATCCGTGGAGAATTTAAACAATGGGAAGCTTTTGCAGAAACCAATGGAGATAACATGGAAGATGCTGAAATTTCTTTTCAGGCAACTACTGCCAGTGTGGATACCGGAAGTGAATACAGGGATAAAGACCTGAGGTCGGACAAGGGATTATTTCAAACAGAGCAGTTTCCGTACATGATTTTTAAATCAACTTCTTTCAAGAAAAAAAATGAAGAAGACTATGTGCTGACCGGCGATTTGACGATCAGAGATGTAACGAAATCAATTACACTGGATGTGGAATTCGGCGGCATTATTACCGACCCTTACGGAATGCGCCGGGCTGGGTTTTCCGTTACAGGCAAGTTGAATCGTAAAGATTACGGCATGACCTATAACCAATTGATAGAAACAGGCGGAGCCGTGGTTGGTGAAACAATCAATATTGATATCCATATTGAATTTACGCATCAGTCAGAAGGCAAATAAGTATTTTATGAACGGGAGTACCAGCTGAAGAATCGGGTGGTACTCTTTTACCAAACAATAGTTGAGGCATATAATCACCGGGAGTAATAAATATGGATAAAAAGCCTGTTATAACAGTCATCGGCAGTACCGGAACCATCGGTAGTGAACTAGTTGACTTGCTGTCAAAATCAGGTGCAACAGTTCGTGCAGTACTAAGAAACATCAACCGTGTAAGAGAAATCCACGGAGTGGTATGGGTACAGGCTGATGTGAGCGACGCCTTTTTGCTGGAAGCAACTTTAGCCGGAACTGACCGTTTGTTTTTATTAACAGGCAATCGTGCAGGTTTTGGGAAAACTCAAATTGAAATTATTAAAACCGCTGAACGTTTGGGAGTGAAACATGTAGTAAAACTTTCTGCCCTGGGTGCAAGTCCACGAACAAAATCAGGATTGGCATTAGAGCATTGGGAAGCAGAACAGGCTTTGGAAAATACCAAAATGACCTGGACCATTTTAAGGCCACACGCTTTTATGCAAAACTGGTTGGGTGAAGAAGCAAAAACCGTTAAGGAAGAAGGGGCCATTTATGCGGCCATTGGTGATGGAAAAGTTCCGTTTGTTGATGCCCGTGATATTGCTGCTGTAGCTGCCGAAGCTCTATTATACCCCGAAAAACATCAGGGACAACGCTACGTGTTAACCGGAGGTGAAGCTATAGGTTTTAAAAAACTGGCTGAAGCTCTATCAAAAGCTATTGGTAAACCGGTTGATTATAAATCCTTATCAATGGAAGAAATGCGTACACGGATGGAACAACAAGGCATTCCCACAAAATCAATAGACTCTCTTTTGGCTTTGGCGGCTTATCAAAAAGCAGGAGGAGCAACAGAAAGAACATCTGACAGCGTCCAGGAAATTCTGAATCGTCCGCCACATTCTGTTGAAGATTTTGCCAAAGATTATCGGGAGTATTTTCTATAAATAACGAATTCGTCAGATGAATAAGAACACACCTGTAAAGCATATCGGGAAATCCTTTTTAATCGTACTCCTTGGTTTATTGGCTGCGTTAAGCACACTAACCATTGCTATGTACATTCCGGGATTTCACGAAATGGCAGCGCACTTCAAAGTAGATGAAAGTAAGATTGCTTTTACCCTGACGTCTTATTTTATCGGTATTACCATCGGTCAGTTGATTTACGGACCTATCATAGACCATTTTGGCCGAAGGAAACCACTGATAATTTCTTTGCTGGTTTATATTCTCACATCTGTCCTTTGCTCGGTTGCCGATTCCTTAGATATGATGATTATGGTACGATTCCTTCAGGCTTTGGGCGCAAGTGCCGGAATGGTTTCCGCATTGGCAATCATCACAGATGTTTTTGAGCCACAACATAGAGCAAAGGCTTTTTCTTTGGTGATGACCGTTTTAGGAGTGGCGCCGGTTGTTTCTCCCACATTAGGCAGCTTTTTTGTAGCCGCTTATAATTGGGAAGCTGTTTTTTATGCATTGACAGGTTATGGGATGATACTCACTTTTCTTATTTTCTTTTTTCTGCCTGAAACTATTAAGTACCAATCCACAGAAAAGTTGGATATAAAAGGCGTATTGAACAATTATGCCGCCGTTGTCAAAAACAAAACTTTTAGTTTGTATGCTGTTGGAGGTAGTTTGGCCAATTCCATTATTTTCACCTTTGTGGCGGCTTCTCCCGCTGTATTTATGGGACATTATAAAATTCCGCCCAAACAGTTTGCGCTTTTATATGGCATCACCACCATTGGCGCTATGGCCGGAAATTACCTGAATGGTATTTTGGTCAAAAAGATTCATTACCAAAAAATGCTGATGATAGGTTCAGTCTGCTTATTGGTTCTGACCATTGTGTTTGGTGCTGCGGCCTGGCTGATGAATGATTTTCCTGTAGAAATGCTTATTGTCGCTTTGTTTCTGATATTGTTAACTGTTGGGCTAATCTATCCGAATACCGTCACTTCAGCGCTGTCACCCTTTAAAGAGTTATCCGGTTCGGCCTCCGCAATGAACGGCTCCCTGATGATGGGAATGAGTGCACTCTTAACGGCAGTAGTAGGTGCATTTGAATCTGCTGCGCCAATAACTATGTTTGCTATAATGGTTGTCGCCGGCCTTTTGGTGTTTTTTTTTCTTCAAATTGCCAAACGATTTGGACAACAGATGAATGATAAAAACGGATAAAATGAAATTAGATATTTTAGCTTTCGGCGTACATCCCGATGATGTAGATTTCAGTTGTGCCGGTACACTGTTACGACATATTGATTTTGGAAAGAAAGCAGGAATTATTGATTTAACCGCGGGCGAAATGGGTACTCGTGGAAGTGGTCCGCTTCGGTTGGAAGAAGCACAAAAAGCCGCAAAGATTTTAGGGGTAGAAGTCCGGGAAAATTTAGGATTTGAGGATGCTTTTTTTAGTAACGATAAGGAACATATTCTTGAAGTCATAAAGATGATCCGCAAATATCAGCCGGAAATTGTTTTGGCAAATGCTGTCAGAGACCGCCATCCCGATCATGGCCGTGCAGCCAAATTGCTTTATCATGCTTGCTTTTATTCCGGATTGATTAAAATTGAAACCGAATTAGATGGTGAACCCCAAGTGGCCTGGCGACCCAAAGCGGTTTATCATTACATTCAGGACAGAGACATTAAGCCTGATTTTTTAGTAGATATCACTCCGTATTTTGATAAAAAGATAGAAGCTATCCTTTCTTTTTCATCCCAGTTTTATAATCCGGAGAAAAAAGATTTACCACAAAGCCCGTTAGCCGAAAAAGGATTTATAGATATGTTTAAAGGCCGTGCGGGGCATTACGGCAGAGAAGCTAATTTTGAAAGAGCCGAAGGCTTCACCGTGGAAAGAACACCGGGTGTAATTAATTTGTTTGATCTTTTATAATCTGGTAAAATGAAAATACCCAAAAATCCAGAAGATGTTCCCAAACTTTTCGCAGAATATTGGAACCAGCGCAGGCCTGATTTAATGGCAGCGCTTTTTGAAGAAGATGCCGATTTTATCAATGTAGTTGGCTTGTGGTGGAACAACCGTCAAGATATTTTTAAAGCCCACGACTACGGTTTAAAAGTTATTTTTAACGATTCAACCCTGTCTATTATTAAACTCAAAACCAAAATGCTTTCCGAAAAATCAGCAGTCGTCCACGCCAAAATGAAATTAGAAGGTCAAACAGGAATTTCAGGTGAGAAGGGTGGATTGAGACACACTGTATTTTCATTTATTGTTAGAAAAGATACTGAAGGCTCCTGGTGGGCTGTTTCTGCACAAAACACTGACATAGTAAGTGGCGTAGAAACATACATCAGAACAGGGGACGGAAGTCTAAAACCGGTAGATTACCGTAAAAAATAAATCTGTTGAATTGAAATAAACATCCGTCTCTAATAACCATACACATTTGCAAGTCACATGAAGCCACTCCACAAATCAAGACTTCCGGTACCGAAGATTTATTTCATCAATTAAAACGATAGATTAGCTATACGGGATAAGATGTTCCGCATAGCTTAGGTCTCCTCAGGGACTCGTCGTCAGGTAACTGCAATTCAATTTCTGTCAACGCGGTTTCATCGCTTTCAGCGATAAAATAATAATGCGGGGCAGGATGCCTCGCATAGCTTGGGTAAGATTCGGTAAATCAAATAAACAATTTTAAAAGTGATAGCTTCTATAGTTCGTATATTGTGACAATATTTAAGTTACCAGCAATTGCAACATGAACTTCGACCTATTCTTCTATAAACGAAAGCACAGTGTGCTGACAGAGGAACAGGTGGCAGAATACCTGCCGAAAAATCTTCCTTATAACATCAGCGATCATCCAGGGAAATGGAACTATGAAAACCCGGCAACTGGTGTTTATTTCGTCATTGACCGGAATGAACCAGAAGATGAAACGGAACGCAAAGAAATTTTCGACAACTTCCACAACTACAAATATCTAAATTTCAGTTTCGGTATCAATTTCTTCAGGCCAAGATTTTTCGGGTTTGAAATATTCCCAATAATTGAAAAGTTCATAAAAGACCTTGCCCTATGTGTTTTAGACTCACAAGACGAAACTGACCCAGGCAATCCAAGGAAGTTCCCAGCTGGACATTTCAAAGAGCAATGGAGAACCTGCAACTTATAAAATGATGACCAACTATGCAATAACCGACCAACATCAGGTTTTTAGCGACAAACTAATTGGTTACGGCTACGGCTTACGAATAAATGATAAAGCAGACATCTACGAAACCGGACATACAGGTTTTCACCCAAGCGAAGGTTTTACGGCAGTAAACCTGTATTACCCGAAAACAAAAACCAGCATTGTGCTTATGGAAACGTAGGCAATGAAAACTTTGATATTGCTTATTATATTGAGCAGGAAGTAAGAAAAATAGTTAAGGAAAGTAAACTTTTGAAATAATGAAGCGTAAATTTTATATCATTTCAACATTGCTGTTAATCATTTTTACAGCTTGTACTTCAAGTAAAAAATCACAAAAAAATGAAACCGAAAAAGATTACATTTTCTTCATTCATAATAAATTTTTAGAAGAAAATCCAGACGGAACATTTACTGACAAATACAATGTAACCGTGGATTATAAAGGCATTTTACAATCCTTTAGGAATGATGGTTTTGAAGTTTTTAGTGAAAAACGAGCGCCAAAAACCAACGAACGTCAATATGCTCAAAAAATAGTTACTCAAATAGACAGCTTGATTTCAAGAGGTGTTCAACCCAATCACATTACCGTTATTGGCACTTCAAAAGGCGGATATATTGCTCAATTTGTTTCCACATTTACAAAAAATCCAAACCTGAATTTTGTGTTTATCGGAAGTTTTCAAGACGAAGACATTGAAAGAATACCCGACATCAATTTTTGTGGAAATATTTTAACCATTTATGAAAAATCTGATGTTTTCGGCGTTAGTGCAATCAAACGAAAGGAAACTTCAAAGCTAAAAATCAATCAATTCAAAGAGATTGAATTAAACACAGGACTGAAACACGGATTTTTATATATCGCTTCCAATGAATGGATAAAACCTTGTAAAATGTGGGCAAAACGAAACTATGAAATGGCAGAATAAATAAACTGCCTCCAACAAGGGTGATTGATGCACAATTCCCATTAAAATTTTTCTATCTTTTCCCAGACGAGTCTCCGCAGGGGCTCGTCGTCAGGTAACTGCATTTCCATTTTTGTCAACACCGTTTCATCGCTTTAAGCGATAAAATAATAATGCGAGGCAGAATGCCTCGCATAGCTGAACAGACAATACCTACAACTTCATATCCTTAATCACCGCCATTATCTTCCCTCGCTTTTCGAAACTTCCAGTTTCGAAATCCTATTCCATCGCTTTCAGCGATACATTTCCCTTCATCATTCCATAATCACAATTTCATATTCAACGCTGTTTCACCGCTTAAAGCGATATAATAATAATGCGAAGCAGGATACCTCGCATAGCTGAGTGTCATAATAAATGTCACTCGCTTTTCGAAACTTCCGGTTTCGAAATCCTATTCCATCGCTTTCAGCGATACATTTCCCTTCATCATTTCATAATCACAATTTCATATCCCCTATCACCGCCTTTATCTTTTCTTCCAGTTGCCGGTTCACTTTTTCAAAATCGACTGCTTTTTCCAGCACGGTGTTTACGCTGAAATAAAATTTGATCTTCGGCTCCGTACCACTTGGCCGGGCTGAGATGCTGGTGCCGTCTTCCAGTATAAATTGCAACACATTGCTCTTAGGCAATTCTATCTTCCATTCCTCACCTGTTTTCAGGTTCTTCCCTTTCTGTAGTTCGTAGTCCAGCAGTTTCAACACAGCAGAACCGTTGATGGATGCGGGCGGATTCTTACGGTATGTTTCCATCATGGCGGCTATCTGCTGCTGTCCGTCCATTCCTTTTTTGGTGATAGACACCAGTTGCTCTTTATAAAATCCGTATTGCACATAGAGGTCTATCATCTTTTCATACAGGCTTCTACCCTTTTCTTTTTCATAAGCTGCCATCTCGCAGAGCAAAGCCACGGCGCTGATGCCATCCTTATCCCTTATCTTGTCTCCGATCATAAGTCCGAAACTTTCTTCACCGCCGATAATATAATTTTCTTTTTTCTCCTTCTGCCTGATCAGGTCGGCTATCCATTTAAAACCGGTGAGCACATGATAACAGGCCACTCCATTCGCTTGCGCTATCCTGCCGATCATCGAGGTAGTTACAATGGTGGTGATCACCATGTCATTGGGTTTTGCAATTCCTTTTGTCTTCCTGGCTTCGATCAGGTAATTAAAAGCAAGAACAGCGGTCTGGTTCCCGTTCATCAGCACCCATTTGCCATGCAGGTCTTTTACGCCAATGGCAATACGGTCGGCATCCGGGTCGGTGCCGCATAAAATATCGGCATCCGTTTTTTCCGCAAGCTTCAGTCCGAAACTCATCGCTTCACTCTCTTCGGGATTGGGATACACCACCGTCGGAAAATTTCCATCCGGTGTCTTCTGCTCTTCCACAACAGAAACATTTTTAAAACCAAAACGCTCCAGTACCTGCGGCACCAGTTTTATTCCGGTTCCGTGTATGGGAGTGTAAACGATCTTCAGGTCACTATGCCTGGAGATCACTTCGGGATAAACACTCAGCCCTTTCACCATTTCAATATAAGCCTCATCAATCTCTTTTCCGGTGATGGTGATGTTGGAATCATTACCCGTCCATTTCACATCATTCACTGAAACGATCTTCTGCACTTCACGGATCACATTCTTATCATGAGGAGGCACCAGTTGCGAACCATCATCCCAATATGCTTTATATCCGTTATACTCTTTCGGGTTATGGGAAGCGGTGCATACCACTCCGCCCTGGCATTTCAGATGGCGGATGGCAAAAGACAATTCAGGCGTGGGGCGCAGGTCTTCAAACAAAAAAACTTTTATCCCGTTAGCTGCAAACACATGAGCTGCCGTTTCTGCAAAAAAGCGGCTGTTATTTCTGCTGTCGTGTGCTATAGCCACCTTCACGCCGCCGGGAAAATATTGCTTCAGATAATTGGCATATCCCTGTGTGGCCATGCCCACGGTGTATTTATTCATCCGGTTGGTACCTACGCCCATGATGCCGCGGAGGCCGCCGGTTCCGAATTCAAGGTCTTTATAAAAAGCATCTGCCAATACTGCTGGTTCCTCTTTTTGCAAACGGATGATCTCATCTTTTGTGGCCTGGTCAAAATCTCCATTGAGCCATGTATTTACCTTTGCCTGAATTGCTGTGTCCATGATTCATTTAAATGTTAATCAGTAAAATTAATTATCTGCTGCAAATTTACTTCAAACAATCAAACGTATTTTTGTTTTTATGAGGTCATCACCTGTGCAAAGCCCGGCTGCTGTTGCGTCGCACTCTTTATCGTCCTGTAAAAAGCCCTGCATCTTTTTTATTTTACTTCTTGCTTTCCATTTTTCCGTTGCACAGGATACTTCTCGTCATCAGATAAATTATTCCGGCCGTCAATGGCTTATCGGCAGCGCCAATGTAGCGGGCTATGGCGGTTCACTCCTCATCCTGGGCAATGCCTGGTATAAAAATTATCCGCGGAGTTCATTTCACACCTTTAATGACGACAATGAATGGCTGCAGATGGATAAGCTCGGCCATGGCTGGACGGCGTACAATACCGGCCGTGCCTCGGCAGCCATGTGGAAATGGGCCGGGCTGAATGAAAAAAAATCAACATGGATCGGCGGGCTAAGCGGTGCAGCCTATCTTACCGTCATAGAATTCCTCGACGGGCATTCGGCAGAATGGGGATGGAGTTGGGGCGACATGGCCGCCAATATTTTCGGTTCCGGGCTTTTCATCAGCCAGCAATTAGGATGGAAAGAACAGCGTATTCAATATAAATTCTCTTTTCACCGAAAAGATTATAATGATCCTTCACTGGAGAAAAGAAGCGATGATCTCTTTGGCAGCAGCTGGTATGAGCGCATGCTGAAAGATTACAATTCGCAGACCTACTGGCTCAGCTTCAACCTGAAATCCTTTTTCAAAGAAAGTAATTTACCCGGCTGGCTGAATATTTCGGCAGGCTATGGTGCGGATGGGATGTTTGGCGGTTTTGATAATGTAGCCAGGGATAAGGACGGCAACATTATTTTCGACCGCAGGGATATTCCGAGGGTCAGGCAGTTTTATGTAGCCCCTGATATTGATTTCACGAAGATCAGAACCAAAAGCAAATTTCTGAAAACAGTCTTCTTTGCATTGAATGCATTCAAATGCCCCTCTCCCGCCATCATGATCAATTCAAAAGGGAAGCTGAAAGTGTATGCGATTTATTTTTAAAAATCCAAAAATCAAATTCCAAAAAGTCAAAATTCAAAGTTCAAAACCTGTGTGCCGGCAGGCATGGTCAAAATTCAAAAAATACACTCACCCTCAACCTTAACCTCAATCTCAACCTAAACCTCCTCCACCAACTCCTATTGCAAATACGCTCCCAGCACTTTCTCTTTATCCACTTCCACAACGATATGCTCCTGCAAAGTGGTAGAAACAGAAAGCCCGACATAATCGGAACGTACGGGAAAAGAATTATGGCTTCTCTCCACCAGCACCAGCGTCTGGATCTTCTTCGGGTGAAAATCAAGAAAAGGTTTTAAAGAATATAGGATCGTCCTTCCGCTGTCTGCTACATCATCAATGACAATCACTACTTTCCCATCCGGATTAATTTTTTTACTTAAAGTGACCTTCCCCGGTTTTCTTTTATCCAATTTGATAGACACCAGGTCGGTTTTAATAGCAGCATATTCCGAAAGCATTTCCCGGATCACCTTTGCCACTACGGTGCCGTTTTGCCAGATGCCGGCAAGGATCAATTGTTTTTCTACACTGTTGTTCTCAACGATCTCCAGCGCCATACGGCGTAATTTTTTTTCTGCTACTTCCTGCGAAAGAATATAATTTTTCATCAAGAGATGTTTAGAAATTTAAATCTTACAGAACTTTAGAAGCTTTATACTGAACAAGCCGTAAATTAGCGAATCCAATCCAGCGTTATGCAAATCGTCCAACAAATTTTATTCATACTGCTCAGCATTACTGCAATCTGGCTGTTCACAAAGAAAGTAAAAGAGATACGCCGCAATATCTTAATGGGCAGGGAAGAAGATACCAACATAAGCAAGTCAGAACGCTGGAGAAATGTACTGCTGCTTGCTTTCGGGCAAAAGAAAATGTTCCGCAACCCACTGGTGGCAGTGCTTCATTTTTTTGTGTATGCAGGTTTCGTGATCATCAACGTAGAGATACTGGAGATCATACTCGATGGTATTCTGGGCAGGCACAGGATGTTTGCTCCTTCGATAGGAAACCTGTACGGAATCCTGATCGGATGTTTTGAAATATTAGCTGTCCTGGTGATCATCGGCTGTGCCGTTTTCCTGGTCCGCAGGAATATCATCAAACTGAAACGCTTTATCAGCAAAGACCTCGACGGCTGGCCCCGCAGTGATGCCAACAACATACTGATCACCGAGATCATCCTGATGAGCTTGTTTCTTACCATGAACACTGCTGATGAAGTGTTGCAGTCAAGAGGCGCTGTACATTATTTTCATACCGGCAATTTCTGGATTACCGGGTACCTCACTCCCGCACTTAATGATCTTTCCACTTCATCACTGATCTTCCTGGAAAGATCATGCTGGTGGCTGCACATCATAGGAGTGTTTGCTTTCCTGAATTATCTTCCTTATTCCAAGCACCTGCATATCATTCTTGCATTCCCCAATTCATACTATGCAAGGCCGGAACCGAAAGGAAAGATGGTGAACATGCCCGATGTGCAGAAAGAGGTTTTATATGCCATGCAGCCTGAGACAGCGCCGGCCGGAAGCGAAGCAGCTCCACCCAAGCGCTTTGGCGCAAAAGATGTTTTCGATCTGAGCTGGAAAAATCTATTGGATGCTTATACCTGCACCGAATGCGGAAGATGCTCTGCTGCCTGTCCTGCCACTCAAACAGGAAAACTGTTATCACCACGGAAGATCATGATGAACACCCGCGACCGCATGGAAGAAGTGGGAAGGAATATTGATAAGAACGGATCTTTTGTTGACGATGGCAAATCTTTAATGCATAATTATATTACGGAAGAAGAACTGCGTGCCTGCACCACCTGCAATGCCTGTGTGGAAGAATGTCCTGTCAGCATCAGCCCCCTGGATATCATTCTTCAGATGCGGCGTTACCTGGTGATGGAAGAAAGTAATGCACCGCAGGAATGGACGACCATGTTCGGCAACATCGAAAACAACTTCGCTCCCTGGAAATTCTCTCCTGATGAAAGAGACAGATGGGTGGAGGGGTAGTGATAGAGTTGAACCTGATAGGGTTCACAGGGTTTTACCCCGGAACTGATCTTATTTGGTACCAATAGACCTTATGACCTTAGTAAAAGAGAGAGCCGCACATAATCCAATCTTATTACCTTATAAACGTCCTGATAAAAAAAAGCAGCTTTCGGCTATCAGCCTCCTCGCCTTGTGCAAAGATTTTGGGGATTAAGCACATCAGTTTTTAAGCCTAAATAAGCTAATAAGGTATCCTGTATATTTTTTTCGTTCTCACGTCACTAAAGTATAAAGGTTAATGACTTTCCTTAAAACGGACATGGCTCATAAGATCTATTACTTGACAACTGGTTGCGTCTGTCATGCATCTGCCATAGTACCCTATCTATCGCCACAGCTAAATTGCTATGATTGGCGCTCAGCAAGTATTCATATAATATCCAGAACTATCCATAATCTTTTTCAAATGAAATTAACAGAAAGATCATTCACATTGCATAAGGGGTATTTAATTGCCAATCCTTCTATTCCTGCAGAATTATTTCTATTTTTATGAAACCCAATTTATGAAAAAGCCTGCTATTTTATTTTTAACAGTTTTAATGAGTGCCTCCACAGTTTTTTCCCAGAGCATTTCTGAATTAGGAGCTGAAGCAATGCATGAATTCGGAAAAGGAGCTAATGATAATATGGTGGGACTCCGTTATGAAGGATTCCGGAATAAAAACAGTTGGAGCATCGGTCTTACCTATAATTTTTCTTCAAAAAAATCTTATTCAGAACATAGCGGGTTCGGCCTTTATGCAGGTTATCGCCGTGGGTTCATCTATAGCAGCAATAGGAATAGTAATGCATTTCTTGGTTTTCGTGCTATGTTCTTATTTAACAGCTTTGCCGGTAAAGAAAGCTACAGCAGCAATTACATAATGCCTGTGTTTGAAGGAGGTTACCATCTCATATTCATGAATCATCTTTACACAGCACCAACAGCAGGGTATGGCTATGCCATCAAACTCAGTAAAGATAATAATTCATTACAGGAAGATGAAGGCAGCCGTTTCATTCCGGGAGTTTCCTTAGGCTACCGGTTTTAAACAGAAACTGAGGAATGGTCTTTTTTCTTTTTCATGATGAAATAATAATACAGGAACACTCCGGTCAGCATCAGCGCCATACCGATAGCAGCTTCTCTCGGCCTTGAGTACACTGTATTGATCACGAGTGCTGCACTGAACAAGATCACGATGGCAGGTACTACAGGATAACCCCATACCTTATAAGGCCTGTGCGCATCGGGCATTTTCTTTCTCAGAATAAAAACACCCAATGTAGTAGCTCCGTAATAAATAAATACTGCAAAAATGATCATGTCGGTAAGCTGATCGAAGGTGCCGGATAAAACCAGTAATGAGGCCCACACACCCTGGAATATCATGGAATTGGAAGGCGCCTGTTTTTTATTCAACCTGGCAACTTTTGAAAAGAACATTCCTTCTTTTGCCATTGCATAATAAATACGGCAACTGGTGAGGATGGTGGCATTGGTGCACCCTAATGTTGTCAAGGCAATGAGAACAGAGATGAACAGCACACCATTCGTTCCCCAGAATACCCGCACTGCTTCCACCGCTGCAATTTTATTTACTGATTGATTGATGAATTCAATGTCCTGTACCGGCATCAGTGCCAGGTAAGTTATATTGACTAACAGGTATAAAGCGATAATGATAAAAACCCCGATCGCAATTCCTTTAGGAATATTTTTATTTGCTTCCTTGATCTCCCCGCCCACATATCCAACAGAGGCCCATCCCTGGTAACCCCAGAATGCAGCAAGCATGGCAGTGAATACTGCACTAAAACTGACAGAAGAACCATCTACGGTTTTCATCTGAAATGCCTGAGGCAGGTTAGCATGGGAACTTGTTAATCCAAAAATGATGATAAGAGAAATACCCGCAAACACCATCAATAAAATAGCCGTACTCACTCCCGCCCCTGCTTTCACTCCGCGACTATTGATCCAGGTGAGGATCACGATGAGAAGAATAGCAACTGCTTTTACATTAAAATCACGGAAAGGTTCAAAGATCCCGAGAATGCTGATATCGCTCCATTGTTCCAGCAAAGGAGGAAGATGAACTATGCTATCCACCGATTGTGCAAATACATAAGCCAGAGCTGAAATAGCAGCAGTCTGAATAACAGAAAATAAGGACCACCCGAAAATGAAAGCAAAAAATTTATTGTAGATCTTCTGGTAATAAACATATTCACCTCCTGTGTTGGCCAGCAGGCCTGCCACTTCCGCATTGCATAGTGCTCCGAACAGGCTGATGATACCTCCCAGTATCCAGCAGATCAGCACCCATCCTGAAGAATGAAGTACATCAGCCATGGGAGCCACTTTTTTATACACTCCCGATCCGATAATATTGCCAATGACCATAACGATCACCAGTCGTAGTCCGAGAGAACGGCTTAGTTGGTTGGGGGCAGCCATAGTATAATTTTAAAATTGATTGATCGCTGAAATTGATCCGGTCCTGTTTTCAGAATCATCCTTATCTCTCATCTGCACTCGGGCCATAGATCCCGGGTACAGAAACATTTAATAACCGGAGATAAACGGATAATTGCCCCCGGTGATGAATGAGATGACTAAATGCCCATTTACGGATAGCGGCAGTTTTTTCAGACTGGGAGATTATGAAATCCCCTTTCCGGAAAACCCATTGATCCTGTAATAATACATCGGATGTATTTTCAAGATCGGCTAATGCAGTTTCACATTTTTTCTGAAATATTCCTAACAATTCTTCTTTTGTTGATGCGGTATAGGGAGTGAAAGGTGCACCGGAAAAATCATACTCCCGGCTATTAATCACCCGTGATATCCAGAATGGAATTTCTGCAATATGTGTTGCAAGCCTTCCGATCGTCATTGATTTTTCGTGTGGCCTCCATTCCTTATTGTCCATGGGCACACGATCCAGTATTTTCCTCGTCAGGGCAGATTCGTTTTTTAATTCAGCTATATACGCTTCTTTAATGGACATCGTATATGATTTTTAATCAAAAATTTTCTTTTCAAATCCAGGTACTGCTTCTTCGGGCTTGCGCATCTGGTGTACAGGATCCTTTTTAATCAGTATCCTGATCAGCTGAATGACTGCTGTCACTGCAAAGATCCCTCCGATCACCCAGCTTAAAATACTTTGATTGGAAGTCAGCTTGTCAACAATAAGGCGTCCTCCGAAAATAAAAATGCAATTACCTGCAAATGTACCCAGGCCTATTCCAAAGATATAGGAATTGTAGTGACTGCTTTTCGGCAATAATATATTTTTCGAAAATAAAACAGTACTCCACCCGAACCAGAAAGGTATCTGCATCGGATTGAATGCCGACATCACCGCACCCAAAATAAGTTTCGGCAGGGTGCTGCTTAATACAACGTTCTTTCCGTTGGAAGGATGCATGGCGGCAATAAAACTGAAAACGGCCAGCGCCAGCACAATAAAAAAAGTCACCCACTCCAGTACCTTAAGGATTTTTTTTTGTTTACGTATCCAGTCAACCGCCACCAGGGAAATCCGTACATAAATAATTTCAACCAGCAAAGAGCCGATGGAAAAAAGCATGGCATGATAAACACCTTCCGATATGGAAATTTGCATGGCCGCTACATTCAATGTGCCTAATGGAAGAGAGCCAAGAAAACTCACTAACATTCCTACAAAAAAGATTCTGATGATCTTCGGCATACCGGGCGAAAATACGAAATAGGATGTTCGCTAATAATACCATTCAAAGAAGAATTAAAAAATTATTGATGAATGAAAAAGGACCCAGTAATTTGACAGGGGTTGCCCAAAGACGTATGGGCAAACAGGAACGCCTAATCATACTTTTCCAGCATTTTAAAATGCTGTCTTGCCTGTCTCAGAAACTTTTTTCCTTTTGCATAAGGCCAGTAAGGAGTGCCATGACCATTATTGTACCTGCTGATCCGGTAAAGCGCTTTCCAGTGTTTCAGTATTTCTTTATACGCTTTCCAGATGGATATTCCGGCATCATAAATATGATTGGGTTCTGCACCGCTGCCATTGAATTCAAGAATAGAATAATTTTTACCCGCTTTCAGGTCTTCGATAGAATCACATTTGATATCGTAACGTCCATAATAAAACTGTCCTGTGTAAAGACTGATATCATCAAATACTTTCAGTAATTGATCATCTATCTGATCATGAAGATTAATGAACCTTGCGCCCCGGTTATGATTCCCCGCATACGACAAATAAAAGTGCTGGCCATTCGGCAAGATACGGTCGAGGCGATGCTCGTGCCGGTGTTTCATTTCCTCCAGCCTGAATTTTGCCCGGGGATGTTTTAAGATCAGCTCCCACAAATTGCTTTTGCCGTCACCATAAACTTCCAGGAGTTCTTTCTGAATAAACCCGCTGATCGTTCCTTTACGGGATGTAGGATGGCGGTAATAAAACACACTGACTTCAACTGGTTTCTCCACCAGGTCCTGAACAATATATTCCACCGGGATGCGGCTGTGGTATTTTTCAAACTGATCTTCATTTTCGATTTTTCGGAATAAGATTCCTTTCATGCCCACGTCAGGCTTAACGATAAAAGGATAAACGAAACCAGCATCCTGCAAAGCAATTTTTTTTGCTTCTTCAAAGGAGATTTTCTGATTAATATAAATTGTCCTGGGGAAAGATCCCGGGGGTAACTGGTCATACATTTCTCTTTTGCTCTCGCCTTCAAATCCACCAAAAGTGATTGTGGGATTGGAGGAACTGAAAAACCATAACGACCGGCTTTTCATGCAATACCATATCCATACAAACCCGATCGGGGAATACAATACATAAAAATTCCATAGCTCCCAGTTAGTCAGGCGTTGAAAAAATTGTCTTATTCGCATTGTGGAAAAACAAAAATAGATATTGATGCCGTCTTTTAAGAAATAATATTACCGGAAATAATTTAATTATTTGAATAATTCATGCACGATCAGTTTGAATCCTTGTTTCCATACATTCAGCCGGCCTGCGTGGCGGCTCTTCTGATCCTGCGATGTACAAACCTCATTCGGCCATTCGTTTTATTCGTATTATTGCAAATAAATCTTTTCATTTTTAATGAAAATCAAAACAGCAGCGGAATATTTTGCCAACGGAGAAAATTTTGACGTTCTTTTTTGGGTAGGCTGTGCCGGAAGTTTTGATCAGAGGGCCCAGAAGATTACGCAGGCTTTTGCACTTATACTAAGTAAAGTCGGAATAAAATATGCCATACTGGGTAAAGAAGAGATGTGCAACGGTGACCCCGCCCGCCGTGCAGGCAATGAATTCCTCTTCCAGATGATGGCCTATCAGAATATTCAGATATTGAATAATTATGGTGTGAAAAAAATTGTGACCGCCTGTCCTCACTGTTTTAATATCCTGAAAAATGAATATCCTGAATTGGGAGGTACTTACGAAGTGATCCATCATACAGTATTTCTGCAGCAACTGATTGATGAAGGAAAAATAAAACTGAAAGAAGGCGGTTCATTCAAAGGGAAAAAGATTACTTATCATGACAGTTGCTACCTCGGCCGTGCCAACGATATTTACGAAGCCCCGAGAAAAGTATTGGAGGCCCTCGATGCAGAACTTGTGGAGATGAAACATTGCCGCAGCAAGGGTATGTGCTGTGGTGCGGGAGGTGCTCAGATCTGGAAAGAAGAAGAGAATGGAACAACAAGGGTGAATTTCAAACGGACAAACGAAGCCCTGGATACAGGAGCAGGCATTATTGCAGTGGCATGCCCCTATTGCAATCTCATGCTTGCTGACGGATTGAAAAATGCAGAAAAGGAAGATTCTGTAAAAGTGATGGATGTGGTCGAACTCCTGCTGAAAGACATGGAATAACCATTTTAATATTGAAATTCATTTTAAGACCTTATTATTGATTTCTCCTGTAATTTTGCGCCATGAAACTTGAATACAAATACCTCCTTGAGGAAAATTTACATCCCGACTCCAGGGCCTGGGTTTTTCAGAGTAACCGGCAGTTTACTGCTGATGAAGCGCTGCAGTTAGAAGAAATGTTGCAGAATTTTTTAAAAGAATGGAAGAGCCATGGCGCTCCGGTTAAAGGCGCCGCCCATCTGCTCTTCAGGCAGTTCATTATACTCATGGCCGATCATACCCGTGATGGCCTTTGCGGCAGCAGTGCAGACAATTCAACAATAATGCTGAAAAAAATTGAGAAACATTTTTCTGTAAACCTGTTTGACAGGACCATGCTTGCTTTTGCGGTTAATGAAAAAGTAGAACTTCTGCCAATGAGTCAATTGCAATATGCAGTTGACAATGGGTTTATAAAAGAAGACACTCTTTATTTTAATAATTTGGTGTCATCAAAAAAAGAATTGGAAAACAACTGGATCATACCTGTGAAAGAAAGCTGGCTGACCAGGACTATTTCTTTAAACCAACCGGCTTAAAAGAATAATTCCGAATTTCAGATTTTTTTCTGCCGGTGGAAACCCGGCATCTGCCCACCACAGGGTTGATTCAGGTAAATGATTAGTATTTCCAGCAGCAACTTAGTTCTTATTCAATTGACTAATTTTTTATCCGATAAGCGGAAGTAGCTCACCTGGTAGAGCGAAAGCTTCCCAAGCTTTAGGTAGCGGGTTCGAGTCCCGTCTTCCGCTCAGTGCTCTTCGGGAAAAAGCGTTTAGTTTTATATAAATATCAGGAACAGGGACGCTATTACAACTATATAATAGCCGTAGGCTAAAATATAAAGCCATCCTTTAAGATCTTCATCAGTTGCTCCGGCAGATTTCATTCCTGCAATGAATAATGCGGTCAATATAGCAGTAACCAGGAATGGAAGCACCCGTAAAATGAAATTGGAAGATTTATTACTGACAGAAAGAATTAAAATAATCAACGCAAACAGAGGTATTAATAAAAAAGAGTAGCGTACAATAGTGGTGGATGATTCATCCTGTGGCGATTGTGCCATTACTATATCAAGAGCGCTGCCTCCTCCGAATTTGAACCAGGGAAGGAAGAAACCAATGATGATGGCAATGCTTAAAATAATACGTAAGATATTTTTATTGGAACCCATAACAATTAGTTTTCAGAAAAGTACAGCATATTTTCCAAGTAGAAAAATATATTAAACTTTTGTAATACTGACATCCTGTCACGTAACTCATGTTTTCTTATCTTTGCCGTCCAATTTAATCTGAATGATCGATTTTGTGAAAAACAGAATAAGCGGAAGTGACCGGAGCCTGCATGATGAGACCAGGCAGGGCGAAGCTTATGTTCCTGCGGCCGGTGAAGTGATTGGCTTTATCAAAAAGTTCTTCATAGAAAGCTATGGGTGCCAGATGAACTTTGCTGACAGTGAGATCGTAGCATCTATCCTGAATCATAACGGGTTTGGCGCAACCCGGAATTTTGAAGAAGCAGATCTTATTTTCTTAAACACCTGTTCCGTACGTGAAAAAGCAGAACAGACAGTTCGTAAAAGATTGACTGAATTCAAAAAATTAAAAGAAAAAAGGCCCGGTGTTTTAGTCGGTGTGCTGGGCTGCATGGCTGAAAGGCTGAAATCAAAATTCCTGGAAGAAGAAAAATTAGTTGATATTGTAGTTGGTCCTGATGCATACAGGTCACTGCCTGCATTGATCGCAGAAGCAGAGGGAGGTCAAAAAGCGGTTAACGTTCTCCTGAGCCGCGAAGAGACTTATGCTGATATTTCACCCGTTCGCTTAGATAGCAATGCTGTGACTGCATTTGTCAGCATTATGCGTGGATGCAATAACATGTGTTCATTTTGTGTAGTTCCTTTCACCCGCGGCAGGGAAAGAAGCCGGGATCCGGAATCGATCTTAAAAGAATGCAGAGATCTTTTCGGGTATGGATACCGGGAAGTAACTCTCTTAGGACAGAATGTGGACAGTTATTGTTTTACCCCGCAACGCTCCATTGATGAAATGAACAGTGAACCTGATCCAGAAGAATTGAATACTGCAATAAAAGTTGAAGGTTCGGAATACTGCCGGCCGGAAACAGTAACGTTTGCAAATCTTTTGGAAAAAGTGGCGCAGATATCTCCCCTGCTCAGAGTAAGATTTTCGACTTCTCACCCGAAAGACATTACGGATGATGTATTGCATACTATGGCCAGGTACGGGAATATCTGCAACTACATTCACCTGCCGGTGCAGAGCGGATCTACCAGGATACTGCAACTGATGAACCGCACGTACACCAGGGAATGGTATATGAAAAAAATTGACCGCATCCGTGAACTGATTCCCGATTGCGGTATCAGTGCAGATGTCATTGCGGGCTTCTGCAGCGAGACAGAAGAAGATCATGCAGATACATTAAGCGTAATGGAATACAGCAAGTATGACATGAGCTATATGTTCTTCTACAGTGAACGTCCGGGTACGCTGGCACAAAGGAGGTTTGAAGACGATGTACCAGCAGAAGTAAAGAAAAGGAGATTGCAGGAGATCGTCGAACTGCAAAACAGGCTATCATTGGAAAGTAACAAAAGAGATATCGGGAAAACATTCAATGTGCTGATAGAGGGAAACAGCAAACGAAGTGATCGGGATTGGATGGGGAGAAATTCACAAAACAAAGTGATCGTATTCCCGAAAGAAAGGCATCCAATGAAAAAGGGAGATTATGTGAATGTGCAGGTGGAAGATTGCACACAGGCAACATTAATTGGAAAAATAGTATGATACAAAATCAAAAGTAAAATTCATAAGAGCTATTATTCTGTTTTGAAATTTTACTTTGACAATTGACAACGAATGGAATTACAATCAATAAAAAACCGTTTTGGAATCATCGGCAACTCCCCGGCATTGAATTATGCATTGCAGGTAGCGGTGCAGGTGGCCGCCACCGATCTTACGGTGCTGATCATGGGTGAAAGCGGGGTGGGAAAAGAAGCATTCTCCCTGATCATTCATTCCCTTTCTGCAAGAAAACATAATTCACTCATTGCCGTAAACTGCGGCGCCATTCCCGAAGGCACCATTGACTCCGAACTGTTCGGCCATGAAAAAGGATCATTCACCGGCGCTGTGGATTCACGAAAAGGATATTTTGAAACTGTAAATGGCGGAACAATTTTCCTGGATGAGATCGGGGAACTGCCGCATGGAACGCAGGCCCGCTTGCTGCGTGTACTTGAAACAGGAGAATTTATCCGGGTGGGTTCTTCCAAGGTGCAGAAAACAGATGTAAGAGTTATTGCTGCTTCCAATAAAGATCTGCTGCAACTGGTTCAGCAGGGAAAATTCCGTGAAGATCTTTACTATCGTTTGAATACTGTTCCGATCCGGGTACCTTCATTGCGTGACCGGAAAGAAGATGTTCATTTACTCTTCAGAAAATTTGCATCTGATTTTGCAGACAAATACAAAACCGCTTCTGTTCAGCTGGATGATGAAGCGGTAAACCTGCTAACCAATTATCCATGGCCGGGCAATGTCCGTGAGCTAAAAAACATTGCGGAACAGATCTCCGTTCTTTCTGAAAATAAAATGGTGACGGCAAAAGAACTTCACAAATTCTTACAGCCTTATTCCGGTTCACGGCTTCCGGTGCTGGCAGGTACAGGCGTGAATTCCCAGGAATTTTCCAATGAAAGAGAGCTCCTTTACAAACTTTTCTTCGACATGAAAAAAGATGTAAACGAATTAAAACGAATGTTCCTGGAAGTGCTGCAACACCCCGAACCGGCGATAAAAGACCAGGCATTGATCAATGAACTTAAAGAATTACGCAGTCATGATCAAATGCAGCCGATGATTGTACAACCTGCTTCTACACAGGTGCCATCTGTTCCCCTCTCGATCGGGCCTAACAACGGGATACAGGAACACGAAGAAATAGAAGAAAGCCTCAGTATCGTAGATAAAGAAAAAGAACTGATCATTAAAGCATTGAAAAAACACCGAGGCAAAAGAAAAGATGCCGCACTGGATCTTGGTATCAGTGAACGGACATTATACCGGAAACTGAAAGAATACAACATAGAAGAATGATCAGCGGTGCAGTAAGAAATTAAAACATGACATTAAATCAAAAAATATTCAACTCCCTGAAAATTTTTGCAGTGCTTATCCTTATCAGCAGCTGCAGGATTTACAAGTTTCATGATGTCTCCATTCCCATTGATGTGAAGACCGTCAAAGTAAATTATATTGAGAATAAGGCACAATATGTTAATCCGCAGCTGAGCCCCCAGCTATCTGATAAACTCCGTCAAAAAATTGTAAGCCAGACAAGGCTGTCACAGACAAATGCGGATAATGCAGACTGGGAAATCAGCGGATATGTCAACAATTATTCATTCAGCACTTCTGCAATATCAGGACAGCGTGAAGCCAATAACAGGCTGACGGTGGGCGTTCATATCACTTTGAATGACCGCAAGCTTAATAAAGTGAGTGAGTATGACGTGAGCCGGAATTTTGAGTTCCCCGCTTCTCAATCACTGGAACAGGCTGAGGCAAGCCTGAGTGATGAAATGATCCGGTCATTGACAGATGATATCTTCAACCGTATTTTCTCACAATGGTAAGCTATTCTTAAATTGCATGTATGAATGCCAGGATTGATCAGTTGGTACAATCTGTTTTACATAAAAAATCATTGTCAGAATGCAATGTGGAGGAATTACAAAAACTGGCAGAGCAGTTCCCCTATTCTTCTGCCATGCAATTATTGTTTACTGCAAAGCTGAAGACAGTAGATCCCGAAAAATACAAACTGCAACTTCAAAGAGCATCATTATTTGCCACAAATCCCCTGTGGTTGAATTACCTGATGCGTGATGATTCAAATTATTCAGAAAAACCGGTTCCCGAAAAAAGCGAACAGGAGGAGCAGGAATCCACCCAAACAGAACAGGCGTCCCCGGTTTTGGTACCTAAGTTGAAGGACAGCGATCCGGAAAACCGAAACCAGGAAATGATATTTGAGCCTTATCATACCGTTGACTACTTTGCTTCACAGGGAGTAAAAATTAAAGCGGAGGACAAACCTCAGGATAAGTTCGGGCAACAACTGAAAAGTTTTACAGAATGGTTAAAAATTCTCAGGAAAGTTCCTGCAACAGAGATCAGCCAAACAATAGATGCGGGCCAGGAAAAAAAAGTGGAACAACTTGCCGCCCACTCCATTGAAGACCGGGATGTGGTGACAGAGGCAATGGCTGAAGTATGGGAAAAGCAGGGAAATGCCGTCAAAGCCATAGAAATTTACAGCAAATTAGGTTTGCTCAATCCCTCTAAAAGTTCTTACTTTGCAGCCAAAATTGAACACTTAAAGAATTGGAGCTGATATGACTATTTTATTTGTGATCCTGATCGTTATTGCAAGTATTGTGCTTACCCTGATCGTACTGATCCAGAACCCTAAAGGCGGCGGACTGACCGGAAACATTGCAGGATTCAGCAATCAGTTCATGGGAGTAAAACAAACAACAGACGTGCTGGAAAAAGGAACTTGGATCTTTTTCGCTGTGATAGCGGCACTTTGCCTGCTCTCAACTTTTTTTATTTCAAAAAATACTTCTAACAGAACTGATGAAATTCAAAAAGTCAGCAACACGGCGCCCCTGAATACACAACCCGTCAACAACAGTAACACAACCCAGCTGCCTGTAAACCAGCCGGTACAGGCTACGGACAGCGGTAAATAAAAATGTTTAAAACTATAAGGCCACCCTGTCGCTGCGACAGGGTTTTTTGTTTATTTTGTAGTATCGTATGAAGAACAAACGAAACCTTGTAACAGCAATCCTGTTCTTACTCCTTATCATTCTTTTTGCAGGCTGGAAATTTTTCGGCCCTGCATTTTCCGCTTCACAAGGTGATTTCTTTTTTATAAAAACCGGATCGGACTTTAAAGATGTACAAAATGAATTGCTGGATAAAAAGATTCTCTCTTCCACTACCTGGTTTAACTGGGCATCAAAACTGCTGCAATACAAAAACATAAAACCCGGGCGCTATAAGATCGGCAGGGAAACAAGTCTTTTTTCATTTATCAGGATGCTGAAAAACGGTAACCAGACACCGGTCAGGTTTGTAATCACAAAACTGAGAACTCCCGAAGACCTTGCCAAAAAAGCAGGAGCAGTGTTTGAATGTGATTCATTGCAGATGATCCATTTCCTGAAAAACCCCGATTCATTAAAAGCTTTTGGACTGGATACCAATACCGCAATGTCTGCTGTCATGCCTTACACGTATTCGGTAAAATGGAATACAACCCCGGGAAAAATATTCCAGAACTTTTTTACTGCGTATAAAACTTTCTGGAGCCAGGATCGGAAGAGCAAGGCAGAAAGTTTAAATCTTTCACCGGTACAGGTCAGCACTCTTGCCTCCATCATCGAAGAAGAAACTAATAATAAAAGTGATAAAGCGGACATTGCGAGTGTTTACCTCAACCGTCTTGCCATCGGAATGCCCCTGCAGGCAGATCCAACGATCAAATTTGCCATGAAAGATTTTGAACTGAAACGCATTTACCATGCTTACCTTTCCGTTGCATCGCCTTATAATACCTATACCAACAAAGGATTACCTCCCGGGCCAATCTGCACACCTTCGATCGAATCCATAGAAGCTGTACTGAATGCACCAAAAACAAATTACCTGTATTTTGTTGCCAGCAGTAATTTTGATGGCAGCAGTGTATTCAGCAGTACTTTAGCAGAGCATTTGAAAAATGCCAGAGCGTACCAGCAGGCACTGAATAAGCTCGATTCGTCCAATAAGAAATAAAGATGCCGTTTCTTACCCGATTTAAAAAAAATATCAACCGTTCTTCTCTTATCAGGTTCCTGGTAAGTAAAAGCAAACACATATTGCTGCCCGGGTTCAACGGTATTCCTCTTTACAATGTTATTGATTTTTTCATACAGCAGGTAAGAACGGTTGGCATGAAAGAAAGAGCCGCCGCCATCTCATTTAATTTCGTAATGGCAATACCGCCTACAATCATTTTTTTATTTACCCTGTTGCCATACCTGCCAATTTCCAACCAGTTTGAACATGCACTTTACAGCCTGATCCGGGATATCATTCCCGGCCAGGAGCATAATTCACCGCTGATCAGATTCATACATGATATAATCAACAAGCCGAGAACCGGTTTATTATCCCTTGGATTTATATTGTCCCTTTACTTTTCTTCCAATGCCATGCTGGGCATCATGAGATCTTTTAATAAAAATTTACCCGGTTTTAAAAAAAGAACCGATCTGCAAAAACGGGGCGTTGCACTGCGTTTAACTTTAATTCTTTTTGTACTTGTTTTCACCTCCGCCCTGTTGCTGATAGCAAGAGGGGTGATCCTGGAATATATTGGCCTGAAAAATCATAACGTCCGTACTTTGATCAATAATATCCGATGGATCATTATCATTCTTTTATTTTTCGGGTGCGTCTCTTATATCTATCGTCATGCTCCTGCCGTGTCAAAAAAATGGAAACTGATCAATCCGGGTTCTATCCTTGCCTCTTTCCTGATGATTCTTTGCACTTACCTGTTTTCCTATTGGGTCAACCATTTTGCACTTTATAACCAGCTCTATGGCCCGCTCGGTACCATACTGATACTGATTGCAATGATCTATTTTAATTCTTTGGTATTACTTATTGGCTTTGAGCTTAATGTCAGCATAACAGCACTGAAGGAAATAGCAGCAAAACAGGATAAAGGGATGTAAGGACTATGCTAATTACCCGTTTTCACCACTGAATATGCTGAATTAAAATAAAAAAGATACTTATGAAAAGACTACTGATCTATATTGCCAAATGCGTAACCGGTGTTTTGATTGCATTTTCACTGGCCAATTTGCTTCACTATAATGATTATATATGGTGTCTTATTTCCATCATCCTTGTTCTCTCGCCGGATGCAAAAGATGCGATACCGCAAGCATCTAACCGGATCAAAGCAAATCTCATTGGCGCCGCTGCAGGGATGACGATGCTTTTATTCCATGCAGCACCCGGCTTCACCGTAAGTGGCGCTGTGATTATCACCATTATCGTCTGCTTTTTTACCAAACTGGAAACAACTACCCGGACAGCACTGGCGGCTACCATCATTGTTACCATTCATGAAAACGGAAAATATATATGGGATACTGCATTGGAACGTGTGATCGCAGTGGTAGCCGGTTGCCTTATCGGGATCATTATCACTTTGATTTTCCATTCACGGTTCATCAGTTCTTCAATTGAGCCCGGTTTGAAAACAAATGAAAGTTAAAATTTCAAACCTGCCATTCTCTATTATCACCTGTAAACTCCAATACCCTTTTACTACTGTTCACTCTTTTCCTGATGTTGTAACAGATCGAGTGTCTTTTGATCAAATTGACCTTTGAAATAACGGTCAATAACTTTTTTGAAAATATTATCCGCACTGCCATCAGCGATCGCAAACAATGTCATGCTGGATCTTAATTTCACATCGTCCGGGAATCCGAAGATAAGGCTTGCATTCGTTTGTTCAAGACGAAGAAGTTCGCTCGCTATTTCTCTTAAACGAAATCCAAGCACCGGGTGATCCAGGTATTCTGTTGCTTCTTTCAAATCAGCAATTGCATAAAACAGGGAAATATCACTATGCCCAAGGTCGCATAGTTGAGGAAATATATACCACATCCAGTGGCTACTCTTTTTCCCTGATCTGATCTCGGCAAGAGCAATAGCGTAATCCGTTTCCTGGACTTTTATAAATCTGCCTAAATCCTTTTTCACTATACTTTTCAATTAATACGTTACTGTTAAACCTGGTCAAGTTCCCACTCTTTCAACAAACGCTCAATTTTGCTCTCCTCAAAATTAGTGCGGCTAAAATGACCCGCAATATTTTTCTGTCGAAAAGCTTCATATAAAGTAACAGCACATGCTACACTGATATTCAGAGAACGGATGATGCCCACCTGGGGTATAATGAAATTTCCGTCAGCCCGTTTCCTGATTTCTTCGCTCACCCCGTCATGCTCATTGCCAAAAACCAAAGCAATACTTCTGGTGAAATCCAGGCTGTGCAGGCTTACCGCATCACTGCTCAGATGTGTCGTCAATATAGTTGAGTAAGATTTTCTCAGATCCAAAAAACATTCTTCCGCATTATCGTATTGATGCACCGAAAGCCATTTGGCAGCGCTGGAAGAACTTTTGGCTCCCCATTTTTTATGGCGGGGAATCTTTGTATTGAGTACATAAATATCCTGCACTCCCACTGCATCACAGGTGCGCATCACGGCAGAAATATTATGCGGGTCAAAAACATTTTCCAGTACAACAGTAATATCACATTGTCTTTTTTGTAAAACTGAAAGCAATTTTTGTTTTCTTTCCGGAGTCATAAAACTGTATTGATTAACTTGTATAACAGTCTAAAATAAGTATATTTACAATCACAGCATTCATTGTTAACAATCTTAATAAGAGTCAATTATCACACAATATGAAATACAACCCTGTTCAAAACTATATCAACGGGAAATTTGTTGATGTATCTTCCCGCAGGACGCTTGATGTTATCTCACCTATTGACGGAAAATTACTTTCAAAAGTACCTATGTCCACCGCCGGCGACCTGGATCTTGCAGTAAGATCTGCCCGGAGCGCATTCCTGAAATGGAGACGCATGCCGATTAAAGAAAGGGTGCAGGTCTTTTACCAATACAAATACCTGCTTGAAAAATATTTAAAAGAGCTGTCTGAACTGGTGAGTGAAGAAAATGGGAAAACAATAAATGAAGCTGTGGCAGAAGTTGAAAAAAGTATTGAGTTAACGGAATTTGCCTGCTCGTTACCGCAATTGGTTACCGGCGAAGTACTGGAAGTAAGCCGGGGCGTTGAATGCCGGACGGAGCATGTGCCATTAGGAGTTGTTGCTTCAATTGTTCCTTTCAATTTTCCCAACATGGTTCCCAACTGGACCATACCCAATGCAATTGCCCTGGGAAATTGCATGATCATCAAACCATCAGAAAAAGTTCCCTTGAGTTGCGGAAGAATGGCACAATTATTAAAAGAAGCGGGATTGCCCGATGGCGTTTTTAATATCGTCAATGGCGACAGTGAAATCGTTGAAGCGATCTGTGATCACCCGGAAATTGAAGCCGTATCATTTGTTGGCTCTACAAAAGTGGCTAAGATAGTTTACCAGCGGGCTACCGGAAATTTCAAAAGAGTACTGGCGTTGGGAGGAGCAAAAAATCACCTGATGGTATTGCCTGATGCAAAAGCAGACATGACAGCACAAAATGTTGCTGCCAGCATGAGCGGTTGTGCCGGGCAGCGATGCATGGCGGCAAGTGCCATGGTGGGTGTTGGAAATGTGGATCATATCATTGACAAGATCTGCGATGAAGCACGAAAAATTGTACCGGGGAAAAATCTTGGCGCCGTCATCAGCAAAGAAGCAAAGGAAAGAATAGAAAAATATATTACGGAAGCAGAAAAACAGGGTGCAAAAATTTTAGTGGACGGCAGAAATGCAAGAGTGGAAGGAAAAGAAAATGGAGCCTATGTTGGCCCCACGGTGATTGATTATGTAAAGCCGGAAATGGCCGTTGCCAAAGAAGAAATTTTCGGACCGGTGATCAGCATCATGCGGACAAAATCCCTGGATGAAGCATTAGAAATAGAAAACTCAAATCCTTATGGGAATGCAGCATCGGTGTTTACACAAAATGGCGGGTTGGCAAGGTACGTGATTGATCATGCCAGCGCCGGAATGGTTGGTGTCAATGTTGGCGTGCCGGTACCAAGAGAACCATTTTCTTTTGGCGGATGGAATGAAAGCAAATTTGGCGTGGGCGATATTACTGGAAAAAGTTCCATTGAATTCTGGACTAAATTGAAAAAGAGTACCACGAAATGGAACTCGGAGGCGGGAGTGAACTGGATGAGTTAAGAGTTAAGACGGTTAATGCAACTAAAAAAAAATCCGTGTTCCCTGATGCACAATGAAACCAGGTATGCAATGCAATGAAAAACTTATTTGACGGAAAAACAATAGAAAAAAAGCGGGAAGAAAGAAAATGAACCGGTTTTAAATAACTGAATAAACCGGAGTAAAAGGGAAAAACCTGAAATAACGGTATTTATTCAATGCATCTTACTTCTCACCATTTTTTCACAAGATTCTACCTGGGAAAAAACGTCAATAGATGAAATACTGGCCATTTTATTTCCTGGGCCTGTGTCACAAATTGATACCGGTCTGATAAAAGATCAAAAAATATTTAACTAAAACATTTAAAAACGAAATTTTATGATCAAAGAAATTTCCGAAACCCAGGATATCATCAGGAACAGCCTGGACTATACACTTTTTTCCTGGAGCAAGCAGAAGGGTATCAATCCTATTGCCATTAAATACGGCGAAGGAGTTTACCTCTATGACTATGATGGCAAACGGTACCTTGATTTTTCATCGGGGCTGATGAATGTGAACATCGGCCACGGCAATCAGCGGGTAACTGAAGCTGTGATGAAACAGATGCAGGAAGTAAGTTATGTCACGCCAAGTTGCGCTACTAAAGCCCGAGGGGAACTGGGCAAAAAACTTGCATCCGTTTTACCGGAAGGGTTGCGTAAAACATTATTTACCGTAGGTGGTGCTGATGCTGTTGAAAATGCGATCAAGCTGGCAAGAATGTACACAGGCCGCCATAAAATTCTTACCCGTTATCAATCCTATCATGGCGCTTCTTATGGCTCTATGTCTGCCGGTGGTGATCCGAGAAAATTACCCGCCGATGCCCAACAAGCTCCCAATTTCGTTCACTTCGATATTCCTTACCTGTATCGCTGGGAATACGGCGAAGAAAACCTGCTGAAAGAATCCGTAAAACATCTTGAAAGGGTAATTGCATATGAAGGGCCGCAAAACATTGCAGCTATTATTTTAGAAGGCGAATCCGGCTCTTCCGGTTGTTTCAAATACCCGGCCGGGTACCTGAAACAAGTCCGTGAACTATGCAATAAACATGGCATCCTGTTGATCATTGATGAAGTGATGAGCGGGTTTGGCAGAACGGGGAAATGGTTTGGTTTTGAAAATCATGATGTGGTTCCTGACATGATCACCATTGCAAAAGGTATCACTTCAGGATATATACCACTGGGCGCTTTGGTGGTGTCAGATAAGATTGCGGAACGATACGATGATAATGTATTGTATTTAGGCCTCACCTACTCCGCTCACCCGGTAAGCTGTGCTGCCGCAGTTGAAGTTTTAAAAATTTATGAAGACGATCATTTAATTGCCAATGCAGCTGCAATGGGCAGGTACATGGATCAGCAGGTTGGAAAATTAATTCAAAAACACCCAAGTATCGGTGATTACAGGAATACCGGCCTGTTAGGTTGCCTGGAACTGGTGAAGAACAGGAAAACAAAAGAACCCATGGCACCATTTAATGCAAAGCCGGATGAAATGACCGTGATGAATAAGGTAGCTGCAAAGATCAAAGAACTCGGCATGTACACTTTTGTGAGGTGGAATTATGTTTTTGTTGCGCCGCCGCTGATTGTAACAAAAGAACAGATTGATGAAGGATTGGCGATCATCAGTGAAGCGATAAAGATTGCAGACGGGAATACAAATTAAGAGTTTAGAGTTATCTGAACCAGGCTCATAATTCTTAACTCTAAAATCTAAACTTCTGTTCAGGTGAACAATCAAGTTGAAATAGCCAGCTCCTCTCTCATTAATGAAGACCTCGCTCCTGTTGCTGCAGATAAAAGAACATGGGGAACATGGAACTATGCTGCGTTATGGATCAGTATGAGTTTGTGTATTCCTACCTATACAATGGCAAGTTCGATGATCAATGGAGGAATGAACTGGTGGCAGGCGATACTTACAATATTTTTAGGGAATGCCATTGTACTCATTCCTATTTTATTGAACGGTCATGCAGGAACCAAATACGGAATTCCTTTCCCCGTTTTTGCAAGAGCAAGTTTCGGAATAAAGGGAGCTAACATACCGGCGATGCTTCGGGCCATTGTTGCCTGTGGCTGGTTTGGCATACAAACATGGATCGGGGGAGAATCATTGTACCACCTGATAAGAGCATGGAAGCCTTCATTGGCAGAAATTGATACTGCCGGCTTATTTCCACAGGCGCTGCCGATGACCTGTTTTCTTATATTCTGGCTGCTGAACTTGTTCATTGTTTACAAAGGAGTGGAAGTTATCCGGAAATTACTTGTATTCAAAGCTATTTTTCTTCCTATTGCTGCACTGGCACTATTTGCATGGGCTATCGTTGCCGCAAAAGGTTTAGGCCCGATATTAAAACAGCCTTCTGCTTTTTCCGATAATGATTCATTCTATAAATTTTTTTTTCCTGCATTAACTGCTGTTGTTGGTTTTTGGGCAACACTTTCATTGAATATTCCTGATTTTACCCGCTATGCCAGGTCACAGAAAGCGCAGATCAACGGGCAGGCAATAGGTTTACCGCCTTCCATGACCATGTTTGCATTCATAGGTGTTGTTGTCACCTCAGCAAGTGCGATCATTTACGGAAGCCCTGAATGGGATCCTGTAAAATTAGCCGGGAGGTTTGACAGCAAACTGATGGTGACATTCGCAATGATCGGCATTATTATTTCTACACTGGCAACAAATATCGCTGCGAATATCGTGAGCCCTGCCAATGATTTTTCAAACCTTTCACCTTCCAGAATTAATTTCCGGATCGGCGGTTATATCACTGGCGTGGTGGGTGTATTAATTTTTCCATGGAAACTCTATGCGGATCCGCATGGATATATTTTTACCTGGCTTATTGCCTATTCCAGTTTGTTGGGGCCAATCGGCGGAATATTAATTGCAGATTATTATTTCATCCGCAAACAAACTTTAAGTGTCCCTGAACTCTACCAGCACCAGGGCCAATATAAATATCAGAACGGATTTAATGCAAAAGCGATCATTGCTTTATTGATAGGCATCCTTCCTAATTTACCCGGCTTTTTATTGCAGGTGAATCTTGTAACTGCCGGTACATTCCCCGAATGGATCAACCAGTTGTATAATTATGCCTGGTTTGTCGGATTTTTTATCAGCGGACTTCTTTATTGGATACTAATGAAAAAATAAAGTTATGAGTATTCTTATCAGAAATGGACGAATCATCACTGCAGATGCAGACCAGGTAGCTGATATTTATGTTACCGATGAAACCATCCGGGCTATCGGCAAAGACCTGGATCTAAAAGCAGATAAAGAAATTGATGCGTCCGGAAAATTGATCTTTCCCGGCGGTATTGACCCGCATGTGCATCTCGATATGCCCTTCATGGGAACTTTCAGCAGCGATAATTATGAAACCGGAACGAGGTCTGCATTATTCGGCGGCACTACCATGGTGATTGATTTCATTTTACAGAAACAGGGCAAATCATTACAGGCGGCATTAGACGAATGGAAAGGAAGAAGCGACGGAAATTGCGTGGGTGACTATAGTTTCCACATGGCGGTGACAGATTTCAATGATAGCACCAAAAAGGAAATAAAAAATTTTACTGATAAAGAAGGTATTACTTCTTTCAAAACGTTTATGGCATACAAAGGGGCGCTGATGATTGATGACCGGCAGATGATCGGGTTAATGGAGGAAGTTAAAAAATGCGGTGGCCTGATCAATGTACATGCAACGAATGGCGACATGATAGATTATTTGATTGCCAAACACCGGGCTGAAGGGAAACTTTCTCCATTGTATCATTATTTATCCCAGCCTGAAATAACGGAAGCGGAGGCCAGCGAACGGTTTATTGCTATGAGCTTTTACACCGGTTGCCCGGGATATATCGTCCATCTCACCTGTGAAGGAGCATTGAATGCAGTTCGCAATGCAACCAAAAGAAATCAAAAGGTTTTTGTTGAAACCTGTATTCAGTATTTGATCACTGATGCCTCTTTATATGAACGGGAAGACGGCGCAAAATGGGTGATGAGTCCCCCACTCCGCCAGAAAAAAGACCAGGAAACATTGTGGGCCGGAATAAACCAGGGTTTAGTGCAGGTTGTAGCCACGGATCACTGTCCCTTCAAATGGGAACAAAAGTTAATGGGTAAAGATGATTTTTCAAAAATTCCCAACGGTCACCCGGCTATTGAGCACAGGATGGAACTTTTATTCAGCGAAGGAGTGAATAAAGGAAAAATCACATTAAATAAATATGTGGAAGTAGCCTGTACCAACCCGGCAAAAATATTCGGCATGTTTCCCCGGAAAGGAACGATTGCAGCAGGCAGCGATGCAGATATTGTCATCTTTGACCCCAATGAAAAACATAAGCTATCTGCAAAAACGCACCACATGAATGTAGATTATTCTGCATATGAAGGATGGGAAGTAACCGGTAAAGTGAAAACTGTTTTATTAAGAGGAAAAGTAGCGATTGAGCATAATCATTGTCATGTTGATAAGGGATTTGGTAAATTCGTTAGACGCTCAAAAGTCGCTCAAATAGTTTAGAGTTAAGAGTTTAAAATTTTGAGTATAGAAAAGACAAAAAGTGAACGTATAATAGCGGGCAAAGCCTTCGAGTTTGCTTTAGAAATAGTGAAGCTGTACAAACTACTCGCTAATGATAAAAAGAATATGTTTTATCAAAACAAATACTTCGTTCAGGAACTTCGATCGGTGCTACTATCAATGAAGCAATTGATGGGCAGCCGAAAAGGGATTTTGTTCATAATTGGAAGATTGCACTAAAAGAAGCGAGGGAAACCAATTACTGGCTGAATTTCTTAAAAGACAGTGACTATATCAATCTTGTCGAATTTGAATCTTTGAATAAAAAATGTAATGAGATCATAAACATGCTGACCAGTATTATCATCACAACAAAAGAAAGATATTTCTATAAAAACTCTTAACTCTTAACTTTTAACTCTAAACTCAAATAAATGCCACGAATTATCAAATCAGGACTCATTCAAATGTCATTGCCGAAAACCGAAGGTGAAGGAACGATTGCAGAGATCAAAGAAGCGATGGTGCAGAAACATATTCCTTACATTGAAAATGCGGGCAAGCAAGGCGTGCAGATTCTTTGCCTGCAGGAAATTTTCAATACACCTTATTTCTGCCCGGGACAGGATCCCAAATGGTATGAAAGCGCCGAATCCGTTCCCGGCCCGACAACAGAACGATTGGCGGCGTATGCAAAGAAATATAATATGGTAATGATCGTTCCTATGTATGAAAAAGAACAGGCGGGCGTTTTATACAATACTGCAGCCGTGATTGATGCTGACGGAACATACTTAGGCAAATACAGGAAGAATCATATACCGCATACGTCCGGTTTCTGGGAAAAATATTTCTTTAAACCCGGCAATCTCGGATATCCCGTATTTCAAACAAGGTATGCTAAGGTCGGAGTTTACATTTGTTATGACCGCCACTTTCCTGACGGAGCCAGGTGTCTCGGTTTGAACGGAGCCGAAATTGTTTACAATCCGTCTGCAACTGTTGCCGGCTTATCACAATATTTATGGAAACTGGAACAACCGGCTCATGCTGCTGCCAATGGTTATTTCATGGGTTGTATAAACCGTGTAGGCAACGAAAAACCATGGAACCTCGGAAAATTTTATGGCTCTTCTTATTTCGTGGATCCGAGAGGACAAATATTTTCAATCGCTTCAGAAGATAAAGACGAACTGCTTGTTGCCGGATTTGATCTCGATATGATTGAAGAAGTGAGAAGCGTATGGCAGTTTTTCAGGGATCGCCGCCCTGAAACTTATGGAAAACTCGTTGAACTTTAATATTTATACTGATTGATGAATATTCTATTGTACAACATGTAACAAATAACATTCAACACAACTGATAAATGGCAATTCAAAACAACAGACTCTCAACTGAACAATACGAACAAAACTTCAGGGATATAGATCCCCGGTTTGAAAGCAGCACTGCAGCGAAAGTGGAAGCCAACCGGTGCTTGTTTTGTTACGACGCTCCCTGCACCAAAAGCTGCCCAACACATATAGATGTTCCTAAATTCATTAAACAAATTGCAACAGATAATGTAAAGGGCTCTGCTCATACTATCTTTATTTCAAATATCATGGGAGCAGGATGCAGCAAAGTTTGTCCTGTGGAAAAACTATGCGAAGGCGCCTGCGTGTACAATTTACTGGAAGAGGAACCCATCCAGATTGCAAAACTCCAGGAATACTCAACGTTAAAAGCTTTGGGGGAAAATTGGAAATTATTTGAACGAAAACCATCTACCGGGAAAAAAGTTGCCATCATTGGTGCAGGTCCTTCCGGTTTAAGCTGTGCCCATGTATTGGCGGTAGAAGGTGTTGATGTTACCATTTTTGAAAAAGAAAAGAAAGGGGGCGGCCTGATGACTTTTGGAATTGCAGCGTATAAAGTCACACCTGAATTTTGTGAAAGCGAGGTGAACTATATCACTTCAACCGGTGGCATTGAAATAAAATATAATCATGAGCTCGGTAAGAATCTGCCGGCCGGCAGGCAGGGTATTACACTGCCGCAATTAAAAAAGGAATTCGATGCCACATATCTCGCATTCGGAGTAGGTGAAACAAGGCCTTTAAAAATACCCGGAGAAAAACTGGAAGGCGTGGTGGACGCAATAAAATTTATTTATGAACTCAGAAATAACGGCTACTCTTCTGTACCGGTCGGGGATAAAGTTGCTGTGATCGGAATGGGAATGACCGCTATTGATGCAGCCACACAATCCAAACGGTTAGGAGCAAAAGAAGTGACGCTGATCTACCGGAGAACGGAAGAAGAAATGCCCTGCACTGAATATGAATTCAACCTGGCAAAACTGGATGGTTGCGAAGTAATCTGGCTCGCATCCCCCATAAAAATAAAAGGCCGGAAAGGAAAAGTAAAAAGCCTCGTGTGCAGCAGGATGAAGCTCGGTGAACCGGACGCTTCAGGCCGCCGCTCCCCTGTTGGAACAGGGGAAACATTTACCCTTGATGTGGACATGGTGATCAAAGCAACAGGGCAGGCTCCGTTTGAAAAACTGATTAATAAATTAAAAATTAAAAATGCAAAAGGGAAAATCAGTATTGATTCAAATGGCGCTACCAATATCAAAGGTGTTTTTGCCGGTGGTGATGCGGTGAATGGAGGAAAAGAAGTAGTGGATGCAGTGGAAGCAGGAAAAAATAGCGCAAATGCTATTTTGAAATATATCGGGTTACGCTGATTGCTGCAAATTGTATTATGATGAATGCCGGGTATTAAATAAAAGCAGGCTAAAAAATATTGAACATGACTTTTGATTTTTTCCCTCAAATAATTGAGTTAAACAAAATTCCTATCAGGCAGAAAGAATATGTCATTTCCGGGCAGTTTTTGAATAGCGCCGCTGATACAGGAGCAAATATGGAAGAAGCAAAAACGGCTCAGACAAAAAATAATTTTATAACAAAAATATCGGTCACTACTAAAGAAGCAAGAAAAACAAAATATCTTTTACGGCTTTTAGATAAAAATCAATTGCTGAAACATGATGATACCGACTGGTTAAATAAAACTGAATACCTGATATATATTCTGAACAAAATCCTAAAGTAAGCACAGAATCATTTAATTAAAAATAATTCATCATAAATAACAATCATGGCAGACCTGACTTGTAACTTTCTCGGCATCCATTCTCCCAATCCTTTCTGGCTGGCAAGCGCTCCGCCGACAGACAAAAAATATAATGTACTCCGTGCATTGGAAGCCGGATGGGGCGGCGTAGTATGGAAGACACTGGGTACCCAGGTGAAAAATGTTTCTTCCCGCTATTCGGCAGTGAACTATAACGGTTCAAAAATGATGGGCTTCAATAATATTGAACTTATCAGCGATCGCCCCCTGGAAATAAATCTCCGGGAGATAACCGAAGTGATTAAAGAATTTCCTGATAGGGCAATGATTGTTTCTCTCATGGCCGATAACAACCGCAATGCATGGCATGAACTTATCAAAAAAGTGGAAGACACCGGCGCACATGGACTGGAACTGAATTTTGGCTGCCCGCATGGAATGACAGAACGAGGTATGGGCGCCGCAGTGGGTCAAGATCCCGGGATTGCCTGCATGGTAGTGGAATGGGTGATGGAAGCAGCAACAATACCGGTCATTACCAAACTCACTCCGAATGTTCACTCGGTTGTACCTACAGGGAGATCGGTGGTAAAAGCCGGATCCAATGCATTGTCATTGATCAACACGATTCAGTCGGTAACCGGAATTGATCTCGATACATTTGTGCCAAATCCGAATGTTGGCGGCAAGTCTGTCTTTGGCGGTTATTGCGGACCGGCAGTAAAACCTATCGCATTAAAAATGCTTGCCACACTTTCTCAGGATGAAGTGACGAATAAAGTTCCCATATCCGGTATCGGTGGCATCAGCACATGGAAAGATGCAGTAGAGTTCATGCTGCTTGGAGCTACTTCCGTACAGGTTTGTACTGCTGCAATGAAATACGGTTTCCGTATCGTAGAAGATCTATGCGAAGGCATGAGCAACTGGATGGAGGAAAAAGGTTTTAAAACAATTAATGATTTTATCGGCAGATCAGTGCCGGCATTGACACATTGGGAAGACCTGGACATAAATTTTCATATTGTGGCAAATATCAGACAGGAGAAATGTATTCATTGCGGGCTTTGCCACATTGCATGTGAAGACACGTCACACCAGGCAATCAAACTGGCTTACGGAGATCCGTACAATACCTATACCATCATAGAGGAAAATTGTGTCGGTTGCAATCTTTGCCAGTTAGTTTGTCCTGTTGATAATTGTATCACCATGGTAGAGCACCGTGTATCGCCTGAATATGTGAACTGGGTAGAATGGCAAAAAAGAGGATTGCCGTTGAATGATCATTAACTGCAGCCTAACTAAACTTCAGGGATCAACTAATTAAATGTTATAGTGACAACCAGCGGAACCAGGTAAGAATTTCTTTCTCCCTGTATTATTTTGTAGGAAACCATAAACCCGGAGGAAAATAAAACTCCAAAAACGAGTTATACTATTTCCCGGTTTGACTTTAGGGTAAACCTATATGCGTGTTCATTGGAAAAAATTTACCAGATCCTGATTCTTATACTGTCTGCACGGTACATTTTTTCTCCCGGCTGCACATTGAACTGGGTATAAAAAGGATCGAAGTTCATTATTGATCCGTTCACTCTCCAGATGGCAGGAGAATGAACATCCACATTGATTAACATCCTTTGAAATTCAGGTTTCATTTTAGAACGCCAGATCAAACCAAAAGATAACATGAACCTTTGTTCGAGAGTGAGCCCGTTAATTTTTACCGTATCCCTGCCCTGCTTTGTCAGCTTGAATGCATCAAACGCAATGGCCAATCCTCCTATATCAGCAATATTTTCTCCATTGGTTGCCGCACCATTCACATGCAGGCTGTCCAGCACAGTGAAACTGTTGTACAGGTCAATCACTTTTTGCCCCAGCGCTTTGAATTTTTCATAATCTTCCGGTGCCCACCAGTTTTTTAGATTGCCGTCTTTATCATATTGAGCGCCCTGGTCATCAAAACCATGGGTCATTTCATGGCCAATGACCATTCCGATACCACCATAGTTGATGGCATCGTCCGCATTTTCATAAAAATATGGTGGTTGCAGGATGCCTGCGGGAAAAACAATTTCATTCATCGGCGGATTATAATACGCATCAACTGTAGGCGGAGTCATTCCCCATTCGGTACGGTCAACCGGTTTGCCAATTTTGGCTTTCTGAAAATTGAATTCATCTTCATTCAGAGCAATGATGTTATTAAAGTAGTCTGACTTGTCAATGTTCACTTTACTGTAATCCCTCCATTTATCAGGATAGCCGATCTTTTTGGTAAAGGATGCTAATTTTTCTTTTGCTTTGGTCTTGGTGCTGTCACTCATCCAGTCGAGCTTATTGATGCGGGCGGCAAATGCTTTCTGCAGGTTTTCCACCAGCCCGAGCATTCTTTTCTTAGCAGATTCAGAAAAATATTTTTTTACATAAAGCTGACCCAGCGCTTCTCCTAACTGCATGTCCGTCCTGCTTACCATTCTTTCCCATCTTGGTTTCTGGCTTTGCTGGCCGGTCATCACTTTTGAGAAATCAAACTGTGCATTCACAAAATCACTGCTGAGTGCGGCTGAAAAACTGCGGATAGTGTGAAATGCCAAATAGTTCTTCCAGCGCTCCAATGGTGTTGACTGCAGCATTTGATTAACTTTTTCAAAGAAACCCGGTTGCCCTATATTAACACTATCGGTTTTAATGTTCAGGCTTGACAAAAATGTTCCCAATGCGAATACCGGCATTTTTTTATCGGCAGCAGCAACTGGAATCTTATTATAGTTTGCCTGAGGATCACGCACCTCCACCCTGGTCTTGTGTGATGCTGCCAGTTGCTTTTCAAAATTATAAACCGTCAGTGCATTTTTGACTGAGGTGGCAGAATCAGTTCCGGTTAGTTTAAATGTTCCCGAAATATAAGCAAGGTAAGCATCTGTTATTTGTTTTGATGCAGGATCGTTCCTGAAATAATAATCCCTGTCGGGCAATCCAAGCCCGCCCTGGTAAAAATTCAGAATATTATAACCGCTGTTTTTCTCATCGCTGCCTACATAACTAAAGAACAAGAGGTAAGAACCTTTCTGATACTGCTCCGCAACGAATGACATTATTTCCGAAGGGGATTTGATTGCATTAATGGTTTGCAGAAATGGTTTCAGGGGCTCATACCCTAACTTGTCAATAGCTGCAGAATCCATTCCGGATCTGTAGAAATCACCAACAAGTTGCTCCATGCTTCCTTTAGTATGATCACTCTTTGAAACATCTTCCAAAATATCATGTAAATCTTGCCTGGATTTCCGGGCAAGATCAAAAAATCCCCCGGCACCTGTTTCGGTTGCCGGTATCACTGCATTAGCTACCCACTTACCATTTACATAATCAAAAAAATCGTCTCCCGGTTTTATGGAAGAATCCATTCCGGTTCTTTCAATGAATCCGGATGTCTTTTGTTCGGAACCGGAGTTTTTACAGCTAAAAATAAAAATTGCAGCAAGTAAAATTGTGACAGGCAGTAATTGTCGCATCGCAGGTTGGGTTTTGGTAAATATAAGGAAATCAGGGCAAGAATTTTTGTGAATTCCATAAATGGCAATTCCTTCACCGGCTCCTGTTATCGGAAAAATATTCATAAACTGTCTTTTAAAATAAATTTCCTGAATGAATAAATTTTAATTGATATACGGTTTATGGTGAAATAAATTCCATAACAACAGCTCCTTTTCGAAAAACGGAATTTATTTTTTTTGACTGCTTCAGCGGGCAGGTTTTTAATATTCGCCTGATGCTATCGCTATAATCAATTGTTAATATGAAAACAACGAATCTGCATACTTGTTCTTCTAATGATACTGAATCAGGTTCACATGAGACAAAGTACAGAAGCAAAAATTATTTTTTTAAACCCTGTAACCTTTTCAGTCCTTACGAACTCCATTATAGTGTCGTCCGAAATTTATAAATCAAATAAAATTAAAAATTATGAAAGCATTAAAATCACTTACAGGATGGGCATCAGGCCTTATGGCATGTGCTGTAATGTTATCTTCAACAGCTTCGGCACAGAATACGCCCCAATTAACTGACCCGGAAATTGCCTCCGTTGCAGTTACAGCAAACCAGATAGATGTAAACTATGGCAAGATCGCCCTTAGGAAAACAAAAAATGCAGAAGCAAGACAATTTGCTCAAACCATGATCAATGACCACCAAAACATTATTAAGCAGGCCGTTGCTTTAGCTAAAAAGTTAGGTGTCACCCCTAAAACCAATGCAGTAACTCAGTCATTGCTGAAAGGTGAAAAAGAAGAAACTGCCAAACTTAACAAATTAAAAGGCGAAGCATTTGCAAAAGCATACATTGACAATGAAGTTGCTTACCATGAAGCTGTGATCAATTCTGTCAAAACTTTGCTGATACCGGAAACGCAAAATGCAGAGTTGAAGGATTTGCTGGTCAAAGTATCACCGTTACTGGACCACCACCTGGAAATGGCAAAAATGGCACAGGCAAAAATTAAATAGGAGATCATAAAATGAAAAAAAGGATTTTAACAGTAGCGGCTCTATCTATATTAGGCATAGCTATAGCGATGATAAGTTGTAACTCAAATAAAAGTAATAACAATGCGCAGCAAAAGAGTTCAGGGAGTACTTCAAAAGTTGATACGGTTATCATCAGCGGGATGCAGTTTCAACCTGCGCAGCTTACTGTCAGCACGGGCGATACGGTTATCTGGATCAATAAGGACATTGTTACACACAACGTAACTGATTCTCTGAATGCCTGGACTTCGGGAAATATCGATATCGGGAACTCGTGGAAGTCGGCTCCTCAAAAGAGTTTCAATTACTTCTGCAGCATTCATCCCACTATGAAAGGATCCGTAACCGTGGTTAACAAGTAATGCAGTGTACCTCCTTTTCATTTTGATGTTCTTTGAAACTGCCCTCATATCAGAGTTGAGGGCAGTTTTTTTGTAACTTGGCATTAAGATTCATTTTTGTTAACCATAGAAATCAGATGCCATGGCTACATTAAATATCCCACAAGATATTTCTGATACCGAAATTATAAGAAGAGTGCTGGCCGGTGAGATTGATTTGTATGCTGCTATTGTGAAGCGCTACAACAGTTATTTATTTAAGGTAGGGAAATTGTATGGATACAATCATGATGATATTGAAGACCTGATGCAGGAGACTTATGTCAGCGCCTATACCCATTTAAAGGATTTTGAAGGGAGATCATCATTCAAAACATGGATCGTTCAGATAATGCTTCATCAATGCTACCATAAAAAGCATAAATTAAGTTTTCAAAAAGAAAAACCTGACTCGGAAAACCTGGAGGCTGATGCCGAATCAGCGCCTGTCAAAAAAGTGTCGGACGGTGTCAGGGCGGTTCAGCAGCATGAATTGAGAGGAGTCATTGAAAACGCAATACTCAACCTGCCCGATGAATACCGGATGGTGTTTTCGTTAAGAGAAATTACAGGGCTTTCCACTCTGGAAACCGCAGCACTGCTGAGCATTACGGAAGATAATGCTAAAGTGCGTCTGAACCGTGCAAAAAAAATGCTGCAGGAAAAGATCGGGGAATCCTACACTGACTCTGAATTGTTTGAATTCAACCTCATCTATTGCGATGTAATGGTGGATCGGGTAATGAAAGCCATCAAAGAGCTAAAACAAACGTCTGCATAACCTGAAAGCAGGTTTTCGGTCATAATTTTACGGATTTATTACTTTACTCATTTTTGATTAGCATATTGAGTGGCTACTTTTGCCATAATCTTTTTATTAACGAATTGAAAAGAAGTCCTGCTGTTGATACGAAAATATTCATCCCGGAATTTGTTCTGCTTTCCATTTCGATAGTACAATTCAATGCGGAGGATAATATATGACCTGGTATAAAGTGCTTGTATTGGTGCATGTTCTTTCCGCTATTTTAGGATTGGGACCGGGCTTTGTTATGATCTACATAGTAACAAGAGCAAAAAACATGACCGAACTGAGACATGCCTACCTGATCCGCAACAGGCTTCATATATTCGTCATGGTTGGCGGCACCTTATTACTTCTTACCGGGCTGGCAATGGGAACAATTAATACTTATTTGTTCGGGGCAAAGTGGTATAGCGCCAGCCTGATTTTATTTTTAATTGCCCTGGGTTTCGGGCCGGTCGTCCTGTCGCCAAGATCAAGGCCGATCAAAGCATTACTGAAAAAACATTCCGGGGACAATATACCGGGTGAATATTACAACCTTGCCAAAAAATTATTTTTCTACGAACGGATCGAAAATGTTTTATTCCTGGTCATCATTTTCCTGATGGTATTGAAGCCCTTTTAATTTCCTTATCTTTTCTGGCGCAAACTCACACAAAAAGAATTAATAGCTTTGCATGACCATTTAATGCTAATTTTTCCAACAGCTTCCGTATTGTAATGAGCACAGCTTTAATTACCTCACTTTTAGACAATGACTTTTACAAATTCACCATGCAGCATGCGGTGGTCCGTTTATTTCCTTATGCACATGCCCGCTATCAATTCATAAACCGGGGAAATCATCAGTACCCCGAAGGGCTTGCCGCTGCTCTGCGCAGTGCGATAGACGAAATGGCAGAATTAAAGCTTACACCTGATGAGAAAAAATTCCTGCAGGAAAAATGCCCATATCTTCCTCCCACTTACCTCGACTTTTTAAATGGATTCCGGTATAATCCTTCGGAAGTGAGCGTTGCCAGGAATGGAAGTGAGCTCTCTGTCACCGTTGAAGGAAATTGGTACCGCACCATCTTATGGGAAGTGCCCCTGATGTCTTTGATCTGCGAATTGTATTATCGCTTGAACAATACCAAACGGCTTCCGGATGATAAAGTAAAGCAAATCGTAAAAGATAAAATTGAACATTATAAAAAGTCAGGAATCAAAGTGGCAGATTTCGGAACAAGAAGAAGATACTCTTACCCGGTGCATAAAATGGTGGTGGAAACCCTGAAAGAATATGGCGGCAGCAGTTTCACCGGTACCAGCAATGTTTCTCTTGCCATGCAATTCGGAGTAAAGCCGATCGGGACCCACGCCCACGAATGGTTTATGTTTCATGCTGCCCGTTACGGATTTAAAATGTCCAATACACTGGCACTGGACAATTGGGTAGAAGTATATCGTGGTGATCTCGGAATTGCTTTATCAGACACCTATACCACACCCGTATTTTTTGAAAGCTTCGACCGCAAGTTTTCAAAACTGTTTGACGGGGTTCGTCACGACAGCGGCGATCCCATAGTTTTTGCAGAGCAAACGATCAGGCATTACAGATCTCTGGGAATAGATCCCCTGAGCAAGACCATCATTTTTTCTGACGGATTGACCCCTGAAAAAGTGGACCGCATTGTTGCTTACTGTAAAGGAAAAATAGGAATGTCATTTGGCATTGGCACCAATTTCACCAATGATGTCGGTGTGCCTCCCATGAATATTGTGATCAAAATGACTGAAGCAAGACCGGAAGGAAAAGATTGGATCAGCGTGATCAAATTATCAGATGAACATGATAAGAATACCGGCAACACTGATATGATCAGGCTGGCAAAAAAGATACTGGGCATTGACTGAAAGGAGCATTTTGTACTGATAATCCATTATCTGAAAAACGGGCCCCATTGCAGCTACAGCTTTTGGTAAGTACAAAATAAAAAATACCCGGTACTGGTATTCAAATCAGCGCCGGGTAATTTTATTAACTACACGGTGTAGAGGCAACCATAAGTTTTATGCCATGACAGGTTCAGCTTTCAGATGCGATACATAACCCCCTACTTCAGAACGTAAGCCAACAGCCAACCTGTTCCATCCATTAATAGCAACTATGGCAAATGTGAGTTCCATTATTTCTTTCGGAGAAAAATTCTTTTCCAGTTCCGCATAAACATTATCCGGAGCTCCGGTCTGCGAAACCAGTGTAAGAGATTCCGTCCATGCCAGCGCTGCCCTTTCCTTCTTTGAATAAAAAGGTGCTTCCTTCCATGCTGCCAGCACATGAAGCCTCTGCGGATCTTCACCCAGCGCCAGTGCATCTTTGGTATGCATATCCAGGCAGTGAGCACAACCATTGATCTGTGATGCCCTTGTCACTACCAGCATCAACAGTTTTGGATCCAGTTTACTTTGATTGACCGCTTTCTGCAAGTTGATCATCGCATCATAACCCTGAGGTAATGTTTTTCTTCCATCGAGTCTCATATCGAAAAGTTTTTATTATTAAAATCCGGTTATCACGCCTATAACATTTGTGTTATCTCATTGTTCACCTTTGATGAGGTTATTTATATGTTACTATCCTGCCCCAAACATCATTGGTGCCCCAAATGCCTTCACGGGTGCATTCCAGCTGAACGACCTGGCTGTGATCCACAAACAGGTTTACTTCAGGCCCGTAATTTTTTATATACCATTTAAAAACCTTCGGATCGGCTGCTTCAAACATCACTTTTTCCAGCCCTATCGCATTGATGAATTTGGCTGGCACATCCACTCTCCAGGGATCAGCATTTTCCGTTACGCCTTCCGATTCCATCATGATCAGGTAAGCGCCTGCATCCACAAATCTTTTTGCCCTGCTGATGGCATATTCCACATCCTGAGTTCCTTCCTGTTTTAATTCAGAAGCTGATGTATCACCACCTGCACCGAACTGGATGCCTACTTCCGGTTTCGCTTTCAATCCTGCTTTCTGCACGTCCTCAATCACTCTTTGCCAGTCAGAAGTTGGAATGGAAATAAATCCCGTGGAAATTTCAATAATATCAAATCCCATCTCCTTGCATTCTTTGATATATTTTTTCACTGAGTCTTTTCCTTTGGTCAATACATATTCCATAAATCCTCCGGTGGACACCAGCACTCCGTATTTATGTGCCAGTTCATTCATCTCTTTTATTTTCTGAGGATTCATGAATGTGAATGAACCTCCCGCAAATTTGATGCTGTCCACATAGTTGCCGGACATTTCCAATATGTCTTTGAAATAACTCATTCCGAAATTGGAATAATAAGCAGCCCTGATTTCTGTCATGCCCACTTTGCGGGGCTTGGCAGGGCGGTCATTGCGTTGCAACCATTCAAACGCAACCGGGTTGGTAATAAAATCATTTTTAGCCATAATATTTTGTTTTAAATATGAATCAATCTTTTTATTGTTCCTTTTTTATTTCCCACTCCACTCAGCACTTCCATCAGTTCACGCACACTGTGTTTCTCGATATTCTTTACCAGGTCAATGATCTTTTCCCTTGTCTTTTCATCGGTAAAAGGAGTTACCAATGAATTGAATTTGGCGATCACAGTTTCCCAGGAAGCCGGCCTTGTAACAAATCCTTCATAATCTTTCTTCTCAATGTGATATTGTTCGCCATTCTTCATATAAACCGTGATATCACAGGGCATTTCATTGGGGAACCGGTCTGAATATTCTTTCTTTTGATTCACTTCCACTTTCTGCAGAAGTTTTTGCACATCTTCTTTCATGATCCTTTCCGGAAGGTATTGTGCAGGTAAAACATTTCCATCGAGCAGCATTACCGATATCAGGTAAGGTAAACTGTGATCTGCCTCTTCCTTGGTCCTGATGTTTTTCTTCCCGCCTTCTTCTCCGCCACCGATTATATTGTATGCGACATCAAAAGTGTTCAGCACGATCTTCTCCACATCATTCACATCAAAAGGATGTTCTCTGTGTAATTCCTGGACTCCTTCCAGCGTTGCCTGAGAGTGAATCTCTGCATTGTATTTCTTAATGATCGTCTTAGTAACCCTTTCCAGATCTTCCTTATCCCAGTTGATCTCAAACTTGCCGGCAATTGAATCTTTGAATCCTTTGTTTCCTTCAAAAACTTCTTCAGGCCCCGTGATGCCGTGTTGGGCAAGAAAAGCAGAGTGAGTGGATGTCCATCCTGTTGAAGGGAATGCCAGCCCTTTCCAATGAGAAAGATTTCCCGTACGAGTCACCCGCAATGCATTATAAGCCGTGCCTGCAATGGCAATGGCGTTGGCAATTTTATTTTCATCAAGTCCCAAAGCATAAGCAGCGCCTGCCGCAGTTCCGTAAGCACCCTGAACCGTATGGTCGAAACCTTTATCACGAACCGGGGCCTCATCGCTTAACCTGCATTGCACCTGGTAAGCGATGGCCAATGCCGTTAAAAGATCTTTACCATTTTTATCTGCATATTCGGCAGCAGCCAGCATGCTTCCTATGTTATCCGAAGGATGACAGGTTTCCTTCTTCGCCAGGTAGCTGTCGTTAAAATCAAGATACCTTACCAGGGCTGAGTTGTAAAATGCGGCTCTGTCGGGAGCGGTCCTGCCTCCTCCTATCATGGTGGCCAGAGGATTGCCGCCGAATTCTTTGATCTGTTCTTTTATCATTCTTACCGGTTCACCCTTCAATGCACCGATGGCACAGGCGATACCATCGAGCAAACGCAGCTTAAGCGCTGTGACTGCTGACTCTGAAAGACCGGCATAGCTGCGTGAGTGAACGAACTTTGCTAATTGTTGAACTTCTGTCATGGTGTTTTTTTTAATAGGGCAAAGTTATCCTCCTAATCAGCCGGAGTCAATGTGGCAAAGGCGATAAGATATATGGGCAAAAGCGATTGATCTTTTATTGTGCGGGGAGATTATTGATTATCTCCGAGCGGATCACTTTGGTGATCCTGTTCTTTTCAAATCCCCTGGGAGTCACCAATACAATTTTTCTGCTGATGACAGGATCCTCCAGCGGCCGTATCATCTTTAGCCTTCTTGCTCCCATGTATAGTGTGGACAATTGAGGCAATAAAGTTAATCCTCCATTGCGGTCAATGATCTTACGGATGGTTTCAAACGAACCGCTTTGAATATGGATGTTGCGGATCTTGCGGGATAAATTGCTTTGATCATTTTTCTTAGATGATGGCCGGAGAAAATGTGCCTGCAGGTCTTCCTGGAGTATCAGGTCACCAAAAGGTATTTCATTCCATGAGACTACTTTTTGTCTGGACAAAGGATGATCCGATCCTACATACAGCACAAACTTTTCATCAAAAAGAATTTCTTCATAAAATCCTTCCTTATCAAACGGATGAATGGCAATGCCGCCGTCCAGTTCTTCATTTTCCAGGTGCAGGGCCATTTCCCTGATGCCGGTTTCCACGATCTCCACCTGCAGTTCGGGATATTTTTCAGAAAGCGATTCGATGAACAGGGGAACAAGATAAGGAGCGATCATGGGCAGTATGCCCAGGCGGAAAGTTCCCTTCGGTAAGTTTTTTTTTTCTCGGCGATGTCAATGAACCGCTTATGTTCCGATAAAATGACCTGCGCCTGCCTGATGAGGTCTTCGCCTTTCATGGTGGGGGTGACAGGAAAACGGGAACGGTCGAAGATCATGATGCCGAATTCTTTTTCCAGCCGTTGAATTTCCTTGCTTAAAGTAGATTGAGCAATGCCGCATTCATCGGCAGCCCTTGCAAAATTCCGGTAGCGGTCCACTGCCACGATATATTTCAGCTGGTTAAAATTCATGAAATGATTTGTTCCGGAGGTAAAGTTAAAAAATATCGCAGTTCGTTCCGTAACGGTTTCATCAAATCAATATCTTCTTATGGTGAGAGCCACAAATCCGGCGCTTAAGTCCATCTGAAACCCGCCTGCGAAGAAAAAAAGATATGCCCGGGTAGTTGTATTGTCGCAAGTCTAAGGATCTTGCATAAACTAATTTAATAGATTGAAAGCCAACTAAACAATACTTTAAAAGTACTGAAATTAAGTTTCGTATATTCGACAATATATGTGTTAGCGGTAACCTTAAAGCGACATCACACTCATTATGAAAATAACATCACTAGACAAAGAAATAAGAAAAGTTTTTGAGACTGGTTATTATCACATACCTCGTTTTCAGAGACCATATTCATGGGAAAAAGAACAGGTTTCTGAGTTCTGGCATGATACAATAATAGAAAGTGAGACGGACTATTTTATTGGCTCTATTGTCGTTTATAAAAAAAGCGATGAACTTTTTGGTATCGTTGACGGACAACAACGGTTGACAACAATTACAATGCTTTTATGTGCCATTAGAGACTATTATTCTACTGAGGGCTTTGATAATCTTGCAAAAGGTGTACATGCCCTCGTTGAAAAAAAAGATTTGAATAATGACCAACAATTTGTTCTACAAACTGAGACTTCTTATCCATATTTTCAGGAGCACATTCAAAAATTTGACAAGCCCGACACAGATGTAAAATACGGAGTAGAGGAAGAAAATTTAAAAAAAGCCTATGAGCTTATAATCAAATTTATAAAACAAGAATTAGATTTAATAAAAGGCAATAAGCAACTAACCAAAGAGACGAAGAAGCAAGAAATTCAGAAGAAACTAAACGAGATTAGAGATAAAATTCTAAAATTAAAAGTTATCTATGTCGAACTCGATAACGAGGATGATGCTTATGTAATCTTTGAAACCCTTAATACAAGAGGTAAAGATTTAAGCGTTGGTGATTTAATAAAAAACCATTTAACAAAAAGTATCAAAGCAGACAATAAAAACGTTGATATTCCAAAAGATAAATGGAAAACAATAAGAGACAACATTGACAGTACATCAAAGGACTTGGAAATCGACACATTTCTTTTGCATGTGTGGTTATCAAAATATGAATTCACAACAACAAAAACTCTATTCAAAAAATTCAAGAAAAATATATCAAAAGCGGAAGCAAAAAAATTCTTAGACGGACTTGTTACAGATAGCGTTACATACAAAAATATTTTCGATACCGAAACAAAGAAGTGGAACAAAAACGAACTGCCACTAAAAAATTCCCTTTCAATTTTATACGGTTTTAATGTAACACAACAAACCCCAATGGTTTTGTCTATAATGAGAGAGTATAATGCAAAAAGATTAAAATATAAAGTAGCAAAAGAAGCTCTGGAGGCAATAGAGCATTTTCATTACATATTTACAGCAATTACTTCACAACGCTCTTCAGGCGGTGTTGCTTCCATGTATTCGCAATATGCCAGAAAGTTATCAGAAGCAAAAGATGATACTGCCAGGCTTGCAGTAGTTAGAGACTTGAGGCAAAAGATGAAAGAAAGAATTCCAACTTATGAGGAATTCCTTGCAGCCTTCAAGACCCTTGAATTTACAAATGGCTACACAAAGCAGAAACGAATAATTCAATACACTCTTTCAAAAATTGACAAGCATTTCAATAAAAGTGGAGTTGAAATAAATTATGATGCCATGACACTTGAGCATTTGCTACCGCAAAATCCCCCTCATAAATTGCCAGACCATGACGATTTCTATGGTACAATCGGCAATTTGCTGTTGCTTGACGAAAAGACCAATAATGCATTAGGTAATAAGTCTTGGGCAGCTAAAAAAACTATTCTCGAAAAAACAAGTATTCATATTGACGATACAATAAAAAAGGCTAAAGATTGGACACCGAAAGAAATTGAGAAGAGGACAACAAACTTGGCGAAAGTAGCTTACAATAACGTTTTCAAAATTTAGCAGCAGAAAAGGCTACCGCTAACAAAAGTATTTCTTCCCATCTGAGTGACCAAACTTTCAGCTTCCCAGCCGAAGTCTCACCGCCCGGGCCTTGTGGAAGGCGTGGACTCGGCGTCGTTCTGTAATGGTTTCGTAAAATTAATATCCGCCAGTTCGCAATAATTCAACACCGGATAAATTCCCTGTTCACCTGTTGTGTAAAACTTTGCTGAACTGTGTATATAATCCTCCGGTGCCGGTGCAAGATTCCATTTCCCTCTACAGGGGTTCTGATGAATGTAACTCAGCTTCTGTTGCATGTAGCTGTTGGTTCGGCATTCTTTCCAGTCAAATGAATCTTCCCATATCTCGTGGCGTTTCCCTCTTTCCCTATCCTTCGCCTTCACGGATATTTCCAATTGGTGTAATAATTTTACCTCCTTTTGTTTCTTCACTCTATTAATAATTTCATAAGCAATGAACCGCTTGCCGTTGCCTATGATCGTATTGATGGATTGTCCGGTATTACTGAATGCAATTAATGCATGAATATGATTGGGCATAATTACATATCCGGCTATATAATGTCCTTTGATTTTCAAGTGATCAAACCAATTGTAGACCAAATCGTAACCGTCTGTCAGTTCGATTAAAGGTTTCCACTGATGACAAGTAAACGTGATGAAGTAAACCCCGTCAGGTTCCGTTATCTTTCGTTTTACAGGCATGTTCTAATTTACAACTTCTTTCTTTCTCAGATAATACGGCGAGTGCCACTAACCCAACGCACAAGACCATCTGACACTCGCCTGCGAAGGAAGCGCCACAATCCCAACGCACAAGGCTTTCTGAAGCTCGCCTGCGAGGGAAGCGAGTAATAAAATTTGGGTCAGTGAAATGGTTGAGCCTAAATCCAGTGAAAGGAATAATTGCAATGACCTTCAATATTTGCATAGCTTCAAGCGAAACAAGTAACACGGAATACTTTGTATTTTTGGATATGAGTAACATTAAACTTTTTGAAAGCAAACAAATCAGGACGGTCTGGAATGAAGCTGAACAGAAATGGTATTTTGCAGTTGCAGATGTTGTTCAGATATTGACCGGCACCCCCAACCCGACAGATTACATTAAGAAAATGCGTAAGCGGGATGAATTGCTTTCGCAAGGGTGGGGACAACTTGTCACCCCCCTTTTGGTTGACACTCCGGGAGGTAAACAAAAACTTCCTTTGATTTTCAAGTGATCAAACCAATTGTAGACCAAATCGTAACCATCTGTCAGTTCGATTAAAGGTTTCCACTGATGACAAGTAAACGTAATGAAGTAAACCCCGTCAGGTTCCGTTATCTTTCGTTTTACAGGCTTGTTCTAATTTACAACTTCTTTCTTTCTCAGATAATACGGCGAGTGCCACTAACCCAACGCACAAGACCATCTGACACTCGCCTGCGAAGGAAATCTCACCACCGGGTCTTGTTATGCGTGTTCCCGGCATCGTTCCTTAACGGTTTCATCAAATCAATATCTTCTTTTATCCCGGGAAGTAAGGTTAAAAAATTTCGTAATTCATAAATATGGGTGCCTTCTGTTTTTCCCTTTGCCATAAATCTCTGTGGAAGGATCATTTCAAAAGGATGGAGCAAAGCCCTAATTTTGCAGTTAATTTTAAAGCTCAAATATGTCACAAAGATCAAGGCAGGAAGTTCTTGACTATCTGAACCGGGCAGAAGTGGCAGCAGTAGGTACCTCCAACATCGGAACACCCCGTCAAAGGATGATGCACTTCGGTGTTGATGAAAATTTCAACGTCTATGTAAGCAGCCTGAAGGGAGATCCCAAGATCATTCAATGGAGCAATATTCCTGAAACAGCCATGCTGATCCACCAGGGCCCCACGTTCATGGAAATGGAAGAATGTGAGATCATCGGCAGGGCCGAAATCATCCGCAACAAAGAAGACCGTGAAAAAGCGTTGGACATCATGAAGCTTCGTTCTCCTATTGTAGCCAATTTTTTTAAAATAAATGCCACCGACCGCCTGGAGTTCATCCGCGTGAAACCGTACCTGGTCAAATACCGTTTTGTTCCGGAGATATTGCAGGGAGAAGCGCCGACGATCTTTGAATTTCATGAGAACAGAAATGCCTACAGCCTTTGGGATGATCTGAAATCAAAGATGAGAGCCTGGAAAGAAGCAGTGAGGCCATTATCATTGACAGCATCCCTCATTCCGCTTTTGCTGGGTGGCGCCATAGCATACTTTGCAACCGGCGCTTTCAACTGGACATTATTCATTCTGACTTTGATCGGCGGAGTGATGATACAGGCAGGCACCAATATGATCAATGACTGGAAAGATGCCGCCCGTGATAATGAGAATGTGGAAGGTATCCGTCCATTTACCGGGGGATCCAGGATGATACAACTCGGACTGATATCCCGTGCCGATATGGGATTCTTCGGCATCACCTTAAGCATCATCGCAGCGCTGATCGGAATATTTTTAGTGTTCAAAAGCGGCTGGGGACTGATCCCATTGATCGCCTACGGAATGCTGGCCGGAGTTTTTTACACCAATGATGAAAAAGGAAAATTCTCTTTTATCAATATTGCACCGGGAGTTGCCGAGTTCCTGATCGCAACCACTTACGGAGTGCTGATGACTTTAGGCGCTTTCTATGTTCAAACGGGGTATTTTTCTTTGCAGGCATTTTTAATTTCATTACCTGTAGCCTTTCTGATCACAAATGTTTTGCTCATCAATCAATTCCAGGATGCCAAATCAGATGAGAAGTCAAAAAAGAATACGCTGGTGGTGAGATGGGGAAAACTGAAAGCAAAGAATGTGCTGATCATATTTTTTGTAGCCGCATATACCATCATTGCCGTGTTGCCGTTGACCGGTTATGCACCTTATTCATTATACTTTACATTTCTTTCGCTGCCCTTTGCCGTGCAGGCGATCCGTTACACGCAGAATAATTATACAAAAACTTCCATTGACCTGGTCTCGGGAAATGCTCACACGGCAATTGCCCATTTGTTTACCGGGTTGCTATTGGTATTTGCCTTTCTCGTGGACAGTAGGGAGATTACCATGTCGCTGATATTCCTTGCAGGATCGCTGCTGCTGGTGGCCTGGGTGTGGAATTATATTGAGCACAAGAGAAAGGACATGGAACAATTCAGAATGGCGATAAAAAAATAAGAACATGCTTTGCATTTATCATGAATCTACGGACCCTTATTTCAATGTTGCGACCGACGAATACATTTTAAAATACCTGAAAGAAGATTGTTTCATGCTCTGGCGGAATGACAATGCAATCATCGTCGGCAGCTTTCAGAATACCCTTGCAGAAATCAACTACGAATATGTAAAAGCGCACAATATCGCGGTAGTGCGCAGGCTCTCCGGCGGAGGAGCCGTGTATCATGACCTGGGCAACCTGAATTTTTCTTTTACCAAGACAGGCTCCGATTCCAACCTCACAGACTTCCGGAAATTCACCCAGCCCATCATTGACGTGATCCGGGAGCTGGGTGCCGATGCACGTTTTGAAGGAAAGAATGACCTGATGATAGACGGAAGGAAGATCGCAGGCAACGCAGCACATATTTACAGGAACAAGATCCTGCACCACGGCTGTCTTTTGTTTTCTTCAGAAATGAGAAATGTGAGCGAGGCACTCAGGATAAACCCGGTGAAATACACAGACAAGGCAGTGAAATCGGTTCCTAAAAGAGTTACCAATATTTCGGAACATATCAAGAGGCCCATCTCCATTGAAGAATTCACCAAAAAACTGATGGATCATGTGCTGTCCATCTATCCGGACAGCAGGCTTTATCAATTTACCGAAGAAGATAAAAAGATCATTAAGCAACTGCGGGATGAAAAATACATCACGCATGAATGGAATTTCGGGAAATCTCCTGATTATAATTTTAAAAAAGCCATCCGCACCAACGGCGGGTTACTGGAAATGAACCTTGATGTGAAAAAAGGTATTATTGAAAATGCAAAGATCTTCGGTGATTTTTTCTCCGAAAAGGGAATCACTGCAATTGAAAATTCTTTACTGAATGTAGAACATGAAGAACATGCGATCAGGGAAGTTTTATCCCGTTTCTCCATTGAAAAGCATTTCAGCAATATTGATGTTGATGATCTGGTTGAATCCATGTTTTAATAAAATGTGCTGAAAATATCATTTCATATCAATATTCCGCATTTGCTCCCGCTCCTGTATCCAAGGTCCCCTATCCTTTAAAAGGAAGAGCAAATAAATTCTTTACTCCGGAAAATTTGAATATGCCAACGGGTAAAATTTTAAATCTGCTCCCTGTTGCCTGCCACAAATATTTTCAAAGAACATTCGTGAAAGCTGCATGAAGATGAAATAGTGCACAAAACTGAACTTTTTACCAGGTAAAATTGTTTATCGGAAAATATGTACGTATGGACGAAAAGAAAGTTGTGTACATCACCGGCGGAAGCAAAGGTATCGGTAAAGGAATGGCCCGGTATCTTTTGGAAAAAGGTTATAAAGTAGCCATCAGCAGCAGGAATGCAACAGAAATAGAAAAAGCAGCTGCAGATCTGGGTAAGATCAAAGCTGACATCCTTGCAATCCGTTCTGATGTCCGGAAACAGGAAGATGAACAGCATGCCGTCAAAACCATTATGGACAAATGGGGTCGTCTTGATGTTCTTATAGCCAATGCCGGCGTAGGCATTTTTGCCCCGGTGGAAGAACTTAGTTATGAACAATGGAACAAGGTTATTGACACAAACGTGACAGGGGTTTTCAACAGTGTAAAAGCAGCTTTGGATGCAATTAAAAAATCAAAAGGCTATATCATCACGATTGCCAGCCTTGCCGGTACAAATTTTTCACCAAAGGGTACCGTGTATAATGCCAGTAAGTTTGCTGTTGTCGGTTTTACGCAGGCGCTGATGCTCGATTTGCGCCAGTATGATGTAAAAGTCACTACCATCATGCCGGGTTCGGTAACGAGTAATTTTAATGACCACATTCCTTCTGCTGAAGATGCCTGGAAGCTTCAGCCCGAAGACATCGGCCAGATCGTGTATGATCTTCTCAAAATGAACCCACGTGCCTTGCCCAGTAAAATTGAAGTGAGGCCTGCCAAACCGCCTGTAAAAAATTAGTTTGGAAACGATATCCGGACCAGGAAAAACAAAATTATTATGCATCATGAAGTTTTATCTGAAAATTTTACAAAAAGCGGAAAATGCGGCAGGAATATATCGGTAATTTTATTCTTTAAGACAATTAAAAAAAATTAAGCCAAACTCAAACCATTACCATGAATAAAGAACTGAAACAAACAGAAGAACTGGATGTACGGGAACTGATCCCGATCAAAAGGCATGAAAAACTGATTCAGATATTTAAAGAACTCCCTGCCGGAGAAAGTTTTATTTTCATCAATGATCATGACCCCATCCCGCTATATTATGAATTCCGTTCCATTTACGGTGATGTGGTCGGATGGGAATACCTGAACCGTGGCGGCAGGGAATGGAAAGTGAAAGTGACCCGGACGGAAGCTTCAAAAGGACGTGAGTTCACCGATATATCAACCCTGCTTGATCTGCGTAAAGCGGATAAAAGCGAATGGAAGCAGATCGTCTTTCACCGCTTCGGCATGATGGAAGAAGGAACCACGATGGAACTAATCTCAAAAGAAGATCCGATGGAGATACACGGAATATTCGTCAATAAATTCGAAGGAAAACACACCTGGATCTATAAGAAAAAAGAACCGGAAGAATATGTGGTCCATATTACTAAAAATGATAAGAGCGGATTGGGTGATGATGGCTTCTCGGTGGTCAATGAATTCGATATCCGCCCCTACCCTCCTACGGAAAGGCATGAAATGTTTTACAAAGCTTTTGCCGACATAAAACCCGGCGAAGCATTTGAATTTATCAATGATCATGATCCCAAACCTTTGTATTATCAGATGGAAGCCGAAAGTAAGGAGCCCTTCAGATGGGAATATTTACAAAAAGGCCCTGACGAATGGAAGGTGAGAGTGATCAAAGTGAAGAATTAAGAATAAAAAGGAAAATAAAAAATTACATACAATGGCAACAATTAAATGGCAGCTTGATCCTGCACACTCAGAGGTCTTATTTAAAGTAAGGCACATGATGGTGTCCAATGTTACGGGAGAATTTCAAACATTCAATGTCACCCTGGAAACAGAAGGACATGATTTCTCTACAGCAAAAGCTACTTTTACAGCAGACATAGAGTCTATTACCACTAAAGTGATGCAAAGAGACAATCACCTGAAGAGTGAAGACTTCTTTGATTTGAAAAATCATCCTAAGCTTACTTTTGTAAGCAGAAAGATCAGAAAGATAAGCGGTACCGGATATGAAATGGAAGGTGATCTGACCATCCGCAAAACAACAAAGCAGGAAACATTCAAAGTTGAAAACACCGGTTTGATCAAAGACGGTTCGGGTTATTACCGTGCAGGTTTCAGCATAACCGGGAAGATAAAACGATTAGAATTCGGATTAAAATACAATCCTGCCTTAGAAGCAGGTGGTGTGGTCGTTGGCAATGATGTGAATATAAATGCAGATATCGAAATGACACACCCGGAATAAAACATCTCCCGGTATTTTAATAAAAGAAAGATCTATGGCAAACAAATTCGATCCCGTCATTCAAAATAAACTGGCAGAGAAATTTCACTCATTGCATCATGCAGAGGAAATGCTGGTGCTTCCCAATGCCTGGGACAGCGCTTCTGCCAGGATATTCCAGGAGAGTGGTTTTCCTGCTGTGGCAACCACCAGTTCGGGAGTTTCCTGGTCTTTAGGATACAAAGACGGAGAACATACACCACCTGAGTTGGTGATCGAAGTGATCGGGCGTATGGCAGGAGCCATCAGCATTCCGCTTACAGCAGATATAGAAGCAGGTTATTATGGAAACGATCTTGATAAGTTTTCAAAATTCATTGCTGATGTCATTGAAGCAGGCGCTGTGGGTATCAATCTTGAAGATGCTGATTCGCACACAAAAAAATTGTATGACCTGGACAGGCAGTTAGCAAAAATCAAAGCGGTGAAGGAAGTGAGCCGGCAAAAAGGAGTCAACCTTTTTTTGAATGCAAGAACGGATGCCATTGAACTGGCTCCCGGCGACCTGAAAGAAAAAGCACAAGCCTGTATTGAAAGGGCAAAAGCATTTGAAGACGCCGGCGCTGACGGTATCTTTGTTCCTTTCGTTCCCGACATGGAAACCATAGCTTTTTTGAAAAAGGGAATTAAACTTCCTCTGAATGTCCTGATGGGAAATACACTGGATGTGGCAGAGCTGAGAAAGCTGAAGATAAACAGGGTGAGTATCGGCGGAAAACCCATGCTCGCCACATTGGAACATTTAAAAAAGATAGCCGGTGAACTGAGATCAGGAAACGACTGGCCTTCTTTGTTTACAAAAGACCTTACCTATCCACAGGTAAACAACTGGTTTAAATAAATCAATCTATATGAAAAGGGAACATACTGCAACAGATAAAAATAAAAATTTTGAGAATGAGCTGGATGCTTCTTTCTGGAATGAAAGATGGCGTACAGAACAGACAGGCTGGGATGTTGGCTACGCCTCCCCTCCTGTCACCCATTACATTGATCAATATGAAAATAAAAATGCTGCCCTGCTGATCCCCGGTTGCGGCAATGCCTATGAAGCGGAATACATAGTAAAAAAAGGATTCACCAACATCACGCTTGTTGATATTTCCGAAGTGGCAGTATCGAAACTAAAAAACAAATTCAAAGGCCTTTCCCAGATAAAAGTGATCTGCGAAGATTTCTTTAAACATGAAGGGAAATACGATCTCATCATCGAACAGACTTTCTTTTGCGCCCAGGTACTCGAAAGAAGAAAAGAGTACGTGGAGAAAATGCATTCCATTCTCAATAACAAAGGCAGGTTGGCCGGAGTATTGTTCGGTGTGGTCTTTGAAAAGCCCGGCCCTCCGTTCGGCGGAGAAGAGATGGAATACAGGGTTCTTTTTGAGCCCTATTTTCATATCCATAAAATGGAAGCCTGCTACAACAGCATTCCGCCAAGAGCCGGCGCAGAACTGTTCATCAACCTTGAGAAGAAAGGATGAATCCTGAAGAAATAAGTATTCAGCAAAAACCTGTACTGCTTGATTTTTTTGCAGAATGGTGCGGCACCTGCCAGACCATGATGCCGGTACTGGAATCAGTGAAAAAAAAGTTGAAAGAAAATCTTCATATTCTTGAAATTGACATTGACAAGAATCCCACCGTTGCTTCCTATTACCGGGTAAAAGGAGTTCCTACATTCATTCTTTTTAAAAAAGGAAAAGAGCTCTGGAGAAGATCCGGGCTGATTTCAGGAAAAGAACTGGAAGAACAGATCAGAAAGCATGATGCCGTATAAGCAAATTGAAAGAATGATCATTAACATCGCATTAATTTTTCCTTCTCCCTCCTGAATAATCAACACTCTCCGAGAAAATAATTCAGTAAACCTTTCGCTTCAGTGATTGTTCTGATATAAAACAGTTGATCATGAAACTGACAGAACTATTCATCAAAGAAATTGAAAGAGAAGCTCCCAACACCGTTAAGATGCTGGAGAGAGTTCCTGAATCAAATTTTAACTGGAGGCCGCACGACAGGTCAATGTCCATAAAAGAATTGGCCTCCCACATTGTTGGCCTTGCATCAAGGCCCGGGCTGATCGTGAATACAAGGTATCTTGATTTTGCAGAGAACAAGACAAAGAAACCGGAGATCCACACAACGAAAGACCTGATCCGCGAATTTGAAGAAGGAACCAAAAAATCCATCGAAGCGCTCAGGAAAGCAAAGGATGAGGACCTGAAAGAAAACTGGATCATGCGCAACGGGCATCATATCATCCTGGACATGCCGAAAGAAGATGCTATCCGTCACAACGGTATGAATCATGTATATCATCACAGGGCACAGTTAGGTGTATTCTTCAGGTTATTGAATATTCCTGTTCCGGGAATGTACGGCGCCAGCGCTGATGACAAGATCCATGCTGCAATGAATAACTGATCAGCCTTGATCAAATATTAGCGGTTGACCAGGTTGAGTAGTTGATCTGTAATATGCGAGCCTGGAGAAATTAAATCTTCGTTATATTCACAGAGTGAATTTATTTTACTCTTCACCTCGTTTTATGCTCCATGAACCACTTTGTTTAAATTTTTATCCCGTCTGTGTCTTCATTCAAAGGTTTGAGCAAGAACAGCGAGGCCGTGTGGAGATTTTCGTTGAAAACCGTTTCCTCCCGAGACACGGCTTTGGCAAAAGAATCAATTGGTTAATATCATTAGCGCTTTAGGCGAGCTTGGGAAAAAAGGCAGGCGCTCATTGCCGAGTATTTGTCTCTTATTTTTTCCCCACCGCACATTTTTTTTATACAATTTTATGCCGACCCGTCCCGAAAGATTTCGGGAGCACATTGGCTATTGCCCTCCCGATTGCTATCGGAACATATGCCAATCCTTCAGGTAAAAGCCACAGAGCCGTTTCTGCTCCCGATAGTTATTGGGACACTGACAGAGTATTCAGACAACAAAACAGAAAATTTGCGTATTTTGACCAACAAAAAATTTTAGAATAGAAAATTGAAAAACGAAAAACGGACAAGGAAAGAAATCATTGACAACCGCTTAAAACAAGCTGGATGGAATGTGACTGACCGAACTCAGGTGATTGAGGAATTTGATATTCACTTGACAGGGGTGGAAGAACCAACAACACCTTATGCAGGACACCAATATAGCGACTATGTTTTATTGGGCAAGGATGGCAAACCGCTTGCTGTTGTTGAAGCCAAAAAGACTTCTGTGGACGCTGCAATCGGACGGGAACAAGCTAAACAATATTGCTACAATATCAAACAAACACAAGGCGTTGACTTGCCTTTTTGCTTTTATACCAACGGCCACGACATTTACTTTTGGGACTTAGACAATTACCCTCCAAAAAAAGTATATGGTTTTCCGACCCGTGACGACCTTGAACGCTATGCTTACATCCGTAAAGCGAGAAAGCAATTAGCAGGCGAACTTATCAATACCAAAATTGCTGGACGGAATTATCAGATTACTGCAATCCGTGCCGTAATGGAAGCCGTTGAAAAACGGAAAACCAAATTCTTGTTGGTAATGGCGACTGGCACGGGCAAGACCAGAACCTGCATTGCTCTGGTTGACGCATTAATGAGAGCAGGTTGGGCAGAAAGAGTTTTGTTTTTGGTTGATAGAATTGCACTCCGTGACCAAACACTGGAAGCATTCAAAGAACATTTGCCCAACGAACCATGCTGGCCAAAACAAGGCGAAAAAGAAATTGCCACAGACAGACGAATTTATGTTTCAACTTATCCGACTATGTTGAACATCATTCGCAATGAAGAAAAGAGTTTAAATCCGCATTTCTTCGACTTGATTGTGGTGGATGAAAGCCACCGAAGCATTTACAACACTTATCAGGAAATTCTGGATTACTTCAATACCATTACGCTTGGATTAACAGCCACGCCAACAGATGTAATTGACCATAACACGTTTCAATTGTTTGAATGTGAAGATGGCGTGCCGACTTTTGCCTATTCGTATGAGGAAGCGGTAAACCACATTCCACCATTCCTGTGCAATTTTCAGGTAATGAAAATCAAAACCAAATTTCAGGACGAAGGCATCAACAAACGGACAATTACTTTGGAAGACCAACAAAAACTCATGTTGGAAGGAAAGGAAATAGAAGAAATCAATTACGAAGGAACAGAGATTGAAAAAAAGGTAATCAACAGAGGAACAAATGCTTTGATAGTCCGTGAATTCATGGAAGAAAGCATCAAAGATGATAACGGTGTTTTGCCGGGGAAAACTATTTTCTTTTGCATCAGTAAAGCCCATGCAAGACGGGTAGAAGAAATATTTGATTCACTTTATCCTGAATACAGAGGCGAATTGGCTAAGGTTTTGGTAAGTGAGGATCCGCGGGTTTACGGAAAAGGCGGTTTGCTCGATCAGTTTGTGCATAACGATATGCCACGTATTGCTATTAGTGTGGATATGCTCGACACCGGTATTGATGTTCGTGAATTGGTGAATTTAGTTTTTGCAAAACCCGTTTACAGCTACACCAAATTCTGGCAGATGATAGGTAGAGGAACTCGTTTGCTCGACCCTGAAAAAATAAAACCCTGGTGTACACAAAAAGACAATTTCCTGATTCTGGATTGCTGGGACAACTTTGAATATTTCAAACTCAAACCGAGAGGTAAAGAACTGAAACCACAAATTCCTTTGCCTGTTCGCTTGTTTGGCCTGCGATTAGAAAAGATTCGAACCTGCCTGTCGGCAGACAGGGAAGCCCAAACACAAAGTAAATCAGAAATAGTAAGTAAAGAAGTTCAGAAAATCAGAAAGCAGGTAGAAGCGCTTCCGAAAAATTCGGTGGTGATTATGGAAGCCAAACATGAATTGCAACGCCTGGAAGATGAGAACTTTTGGAACAACCTGACTGCTGACAAAATGGAATTTTTAGGAACTGTCGTAAAACCCCTGTTCCGCACGGTTGCAGATGTTGACTTCAAAGCTATGCGATTTGAAAAAGATATTGTTGAAGTTTCCTTGGCTCATTTGGCAGGTGAAACAGAGAAGTTTAATACACTGAAAGAAGGCATTATTGAAGCAATAGGTGAATTGCCTTTGAGCATCGACATTGTGGCAAGAGAAAAAGAGTTAATACAAAAGACACAAACCAATCATTACTGGGCAACTATCAATGAAGAAAAATTTGATGAACTGATTGAAAAACTTGCCCCGTTGATGGAATACAGGGAAACGGTTATTCCTTTGGCACCACCAAAATTTAACCTTAAAGATATTATTGCAAAAAAAGAAATGGTGGAGTTTGGTCCGCAACACGAAGCATTGAGCGTAGCTAAATACCGTGAATTGGTAGAAAAGAAAATTAACGAACTGGTTTCAAGCAGCCCGATTTTGCAAAAACTAAAACAAGGTCAGGAAATCACAACGGATGAAGCTGAACAATTAGCAGAAGAATTGCACAATGAGCATCCACATATTACCATTGATTTACTTCGCAAGGTTTATAACCACCGTAAAGCTGCGTTGGTGCAATTTATCAAACATATTTTGGGCATTGAGCAATTGGAAACCTTTGCCGAAACGGTTACCAAAGCATTTGATGATTTTGTTTCCAAACATAGTTACCTCAGCAGCCGGCAACTGCAGTTTTTGGACTTGCTCAAAAAATTTGTATTGGAAAAAGGCGATGTGAGCAAACGCAATCTGATTGAATCTCCTTTTACCATGCTTCACCCGGATGGCATCAGAGGTATTTTTAATCAAAGAGAAATTGACGAAATTTTAAGTTTAACCGAAAAAGTATTGGCAGCTTAATATGGCAAAAAATAAAACCATAAATGTAAAGGGAACAGATATAGTGCTGTATCAGGATAACAAGGAAGATTTTATCAGCCTTACGGATATAGCAAGATTCAGAGATTCTGAAAGGAGCGACTATATCCTTCAAAACTGGATGCGGAACAGAAGCACCATTGAGTTTATTGGACTTTGGGAACTGTTCAATAATCCGAATTTTAATTCCATCGAATTCGATGGAATTAAAAATATGTCCGGCTCCAACAGCTTTTCTTTAACCCCTAAACGTTGGATTGAGGCTACTAATGCCATTGGAATAGTATCTAAAACAGGGAGATATGGCGGAACATTTGCCCATAAAGATATAGCCTTTGAATTTGCCTCCTGGTTAAGCGCAGAATTCAAATTTTATCTTATCAAAGAATTTCAACGTCTTAAAGAAGACGAAAACGACCGCCTCAAACTGGAATGGAACCTTCAGCGGACGTTAGCCAAAGTAAATTACCGCATTCATACTGATGCCATCAAGGAAAACCTGATACCGCCTGCCTTGTCAAAAGACAAAATCAATTTTGTATATGCCGATGAAGCCGATATGCTGAACATGGCTTTGTTTGGAATGACTGCTAAACAATGGAGAGAGGCAAACCCTAAAGCAGAAGGGAATATACGTGACGCTGCAAGCATTGAGCAGCTGGTTGTATTGAGCAATATGGAAAGTATCAATGCGGTGCTAATTAATCAGGATTTAAAGCAAAGCGAACGCTTAGAGCAACTCAACAAAATTGCCATTACTCAAATGAAATCCTTACTGGGAAATAAGAATTTAAAGAAACTGAAATAATGCTCCAAAACAACGCACAATTAAAATCACTTATAGCCAGCCTCTGGCAAAACTTCTGGGAAGGCGGCATTGCCAACCCTTTAACCGCCATTGAGCAAATTACCTATCTCATTTTTATGAAACGTTTGGACGATTTGGAAGCCAAACGTGAACGGGATGCCGAATGGACGGGTGAAAAATATGTTTCCCGATTTTCAGGCAAGTTTCAAATTCCGGGCAGTAACGAAAGCATTGATAAAAATGAATTGCGCTGGAGTGTATTCAAACACAAACCTGCCGATGAAATGCTGATGCATGTGCAAATGAAGGTATTTCCGTTTTTGAAAGAACTGAAAGGAGAAACATCACCTTTTACCAAACACATGGCCAATGCGGTGTTCATTATGCCCAAAGCCAGTTTATTGGTTTCTGCCATCAACATTGTAGAAGAAATTTTCAAAGAGATTGAAAAAGATGCTACCGAAGGCGGACATGCTTTTCAGGACATACAAGGTGATGTGTATGAAATGCTGTTGAGTGAAATTGCCACGGCTGGAAAAAACGGTCAGTTCCGCACTCCAAGACATATTATCAAACTCATGGCTGAATTGGTGGCTCCGCAATTGGGACAACGCATTGCAGACCCCGCTTGCGGAACAGGTGGTTTCTTGCTGGGCGCTTATCAATACATCCTTACCGATTTGGTAAGAAAGTCAGAAGGCTCTTCCTCTTCCCCCCTTGGGGGAAGCCGGATGGGGGTTGATGAAGACGGTTTTGAACGGGCCGCCATCAGTGCCGTGCTTACGCAGGAAGTAAAAAGTATTTTGGATAAAAGTTTTGTGGGTTACGATATTGACACCACCATGGTGCGCCTTGGTTTGATGAACCTGATGATGCACGGTATTGATGAACCTAAAATTGATTACAAAGACACGCTAAGCAAAAGTTACAATGAAGACAGCCAGTTTGATATTGTGATGGCAAACCCGCCTTTTACGGGAAATATTGACAAAGGCGACATCAACGAAAGTCTGAAACTGCCCACCACCAAAACCGAACTGCTTTTTGTAGAACGCATTTTTAATATGCTAAAGATGGGCGGAACGGCTGCGGTGATTGTGCCCAGTGGTGTGATACAAAACAGTGGAAAGGCATTTGAAGCCGTGCGGAAACTCATTATTGAAAAAGCCGAATTGAAAGCGGTGATTGCTGTGCCAAGCGGAGCATTTAAACCTTATGCCGGTGTGAGCACTGCCATTTTGCTTTTTACCAAAGGCGGAGAAACCAACCATGTATGGTTTTATGATATGCAGGCAGACGGCTATACGCTGGATGATAAACGGAATAAAATTGCCGAAAGCGATTTGCCCGATATTGTGGAACGCTACAAAGCAAGAGACGCTAAGAAAGACAACGACAGAAAGCTGAAATACTTTATGGTGCCGAAAAAAGAAATTGTAGAAAATAAATACGACCTGAACCTGAGCACCTACAAAGAAGAAGTGTATGAAGAAGTGGTGTATGAGAAACCGGAAGTTATTTTTGGGAAGTTGGAAAATATGGAGCAGGAAATACAGAATGAATTGAAGGAATTAAAAAAGTTGATGAATCCCGAAGGGATGAAATGATTATAGAATATTTGAATACAAAAATAAAAACCCCGAAGGGGTGATATCAAATGGCAGGAACCTATTCACAATTATACATCCAGGTGGTTTTTGCGGTAAAAGGCAGGGAAAACCTCATCGCTAAAGCATGGAAAGACGATTTGCATAGATACATATCAGGTATCATTACGAATAAAGAGCAAAAATCAATTATCGTAAATGGAATGCCAGACCATATCCATGCCTTCATTGGCCTAAAACCATCCATGAAAATTTCGGACTTGGTCAGGGATATCAAAAACAATTCTTCAAATTTTATCAATGACAGAAAATTGGTAAGAGGCAGGTTCTCATGGCAGGAGGGATATGGTGCGTTTTCTTACTCGCATTCTCATATTGAAAATGTATATAAGTATATTCTTAATCAGGAAGAACATCATAAAAAACGGAGTTTTCGGGAGGAGTATCTGGAACTGTTGCAGAAGTTTGAAATTGAATACAACGAAAAATATTTATTTGAATGGATGGATTAATCATGTCACCCCTTCGGGGTTCGGCTTCTTATCGTTTAAGGCTTTGTTATAATAATTGCAACCCTTCGGGTTTGTTTGGCATTCAATAAGGTTTGAAAGAAATAAAAGAATTGATGTAATGAAATTTGAAAAACTCAAAAATATTGTTGAAGTAAAGAAAGGAAAGAAGCCGTCCTTTGTAGAATATCCTGATGAAAATTCTATAAGAGTTCTACAAATTGATGATTTACGCAATGACTCTAACCCGAAATTCACAAATGATAAAACTGGTGTATTAGCAAAGGAAGATGATGTTCTTATTGCTTGGGATGGTGCAAACGCTGGAACAATAGGTTATGGGAAGTCGGGATACATTGGAAGCACAATTGCTTTGTTACGAAAAAAACAACCCGACTTATACTCAACAAATTTTATTGGAATATTCCTCCAATCACAATATCAATATTTACGAAGTAAAACTACTGGTGCAACAATTCCACACATAAGCAGAAAAGCATTAGATGATTTGGAAGTTCCTGTGATAAGTGTAAACGACCAACTCCACATCGCCTCCATCCTCAGCAAAGCCGAAAACCTGATAGCCCAACGCAAAGAAAGCATCCGCCTGCTGGATGAATTTTTGAAAAGCACTTTTTTGGAGATGTTTGGAGACCTTAATGGAGAAAAAGTGCCATTGACCTCTGCTTGTATTTTAAATCCCAAAAAATCTGAAATTTCATCATTAGACAAGGAAATAGAAGTTTCCTTTATACCCATGGCTTCCGTTTCAGAAACTGGTGAGTTAGATTTATCACAGACCAGAAAATTATCTAGTGTTTGGAATGGTTTTACTTATTTTAGAGAAGGAGATGTAGTGTTTGCCAAAATTACACCATGCATGGAAAATGGAAAGGGTGCAATAATGAAAAACTTAACAAATGTGATTGGATTTGGAACAACAGAATTTCATGTTTTGAGACCTATTAATGGAATTTCTACTTCTGCTTGGATTTATCATTTAACAATGCAAGATGTCTTTAGAAAGAAAGCAGAGCAGAATATGACCGGAAGTGCAGGTCAAAAGCGTGTCCCTTCAGATTTCTTTGAAAGAAATAAACTTGTTATTCCCCCCCTCTCCCTCCAAACCCAATTTGCCCGCATCGTAGAAAAAACAGAAGCCCTCAAAAGCCAATACCAACAAAGTCTGCAGGAGTTGGAGAATTTGTATGGAAGTTTGAGCCAAAAGGCGTTTAGGGGGGAGTTGAGCAGAAAATAAAAAATACGCAACCGCACTACCTGACACGACAAAGAGGATGAAACGCAGTATTACCTTTGGTTTAAAAGAACAGACGACAATATCCATTGGCTATTGCAGTTTACCTTCGGTGCTACTTCGTGGTGGCAATAGCACGGCGATGTGGTAAAATCAACGTTAGTGCTTCTATCAACATTAGTGTAAATTTTAAACTTTAGCATTTCAAATCTGCCACTTCGCCAGGCTGCCGGACGTTAGGTGTATTCTTCAGGTTATTGAATATTCCTGTTCCGGGAATGTACGGCGCCAGCGCTGATGACAAGATCCATGCTGCAATGAATAACTGATATCCTTAATTTGGAGTTACAGGTTGATTCGTAATATCCGTCTGTGAATCTGCTCAATCCCGGTTATATCTGAAAGAGTAAAGTTATTTCACTCTTGCAAGGCATCTTTTGATCATTTCCACAGCCCTGTCAATCGTTTCTTTTTTTGTACGGAAAGAAAGGATTGCCATGCGGATCACAAAGCGGTCATTCACGATAGAAGAACTTAAATACACATCTCCATCCGAATGGATCTCCTTCATCAGTTGCCTGTTCTTTTCATCTTCATCTTTTCCGAAAGGATACCAGAAATAACTTACGGAAAGATCAGGCTCAGGGCCAAGATGAAAGCCCAGTTCACTGAGCTTTGTCCTGAAATATTTCACCAGCAGAAGTTTTTCCTCCAGGCAGGCAATGAAAGGCTCCTGCCCGTGGATCTGCAAGGGCAGCCACAGGCGCAGCCCCCTGAAGTGACGGGTCAATTCCGGGGAAAGATTGGCAGGGCTTTTTATCAACTCTTCTCCTGCCGCATCCTGCATGTAATGGGCAGTGTAATAATTCGACTTGAGCGCCGAAGCTTTGTCTTTTATCAATACAGCAGCAAGACCATAAGGAACGAACATGCTCTTATGCGGATCCATGATCACCGAATCTGCCCTTTCAATTCCTTTGAATAAATTCTTTTTTGAAGTCAAAATAAAAAATCCGCCGTAAGCTGCATCCACATGATACCATAACTTATATTTCTCTGCTATGTCTGCGATCGCATCCAGGTCATCAACAGCGCCGGTGTCCGTAGTTCCCGCAGTGCCGATCACCAGGAAAGGGTTCAGCCCGGATGCAATATCTTCTACGATCATTCTTTCCAGTTCAACCGTTTTCATGCGATGATGATCATCCAATGGAACATAACGCATCACAATATCTTCAAGCCCGATAATGCGCAATGCCTTCTGGGCAGAGTGATGCACCTGTTCCGTGAGATAGACAACGCTGTTTCTGATCCTTTCATTCTTTACTCCGTGTTTATCCCTTGCGGCAGTGAATGCGATCAGTGCGGAGACCGATCCGCCTGAAGTCAGGTTACCAACTGAATCTCCAGGGAAATTAAATACTGACTTCATCCATTGGAGCACTTCATTCTCTATGGCTGCCGCCCCGGGTGATGCATAATAAACTCCTGCATAAGGATTGGTGATGGCCGCAATGAAATCTGCAACAGCGGAAGTGAAAATGCCTCCGGCAGGGATATATCCCAGATGTTTTCCCGAAGCAGCATTGATACCCGTTCCGGTCACTTCTTTCCTGTACAGGCCCAGGAGTTCATTCAATGATTTCGGATGTTCTGTAATAGCAAGCGGGCCGGGCTTTCTTTCACTGAAAATATTCTGAGTATTTAATTCTGAAATATATTTTTCAGTGAAACCGGATAACTCACTGATCATTTCTTTTCTTTCATCAGCGGAAATATCCAGCCTGCTGCTGATCTTGCTGAGCTGATCAAGTTGTGAGATGATTTCTTCAGTATGCACAATGATTTGTTCTTTGGATATAAAATTAATTATTTTGAAAAGTGAAAGATAAATCCAAAAGCTATCGTTCCCCCATTACCAGGTAAAAATAATAATTCCCAGAAACAGCAAATACAAATTCAGAAATACGGTGCTAAAAAATGACAGGAGGAAACCATTTATCAATAAGGGTGTCTTATTTTTTATACGACTGAAATTCCGGGAGTATAAACCGGAATCATAAATCCGGTCAGCCATGTCTTAGTTCCAGCTTTTTTCTCCGGTGGTTGCTGATATAATAGGCAATAATAATTACGACTATCAATGCCGCCTGCGACAATAAGGTTTCCATTGTAGGGTAAATTCCTAACCAGTCTATCGGGAAGAAAGAGGACAGGCCGGTAACGGCAATCCACCCGCTTTCCTGGATGGAATGAACTCCTTTGCCCATGAGAATTATCGCCAGCAAAACGATGAGCCAGGAAGAATACCGGAATAATTGCCTGACAGGAATTTTCTTTGAATATTTTAAAAATAAATAGGCAATAATAGCAATGGCGGCAACGGCTGCAAGAACACCAAGCCCAATGGCAGATTGATTTTTTTCTGTGGCTTCAAGGCTAACTGCACGAAGGAAAAGGATAACTTCAAATGCTTCACGAAAAACTACTGCGAATGAAAACAAGGCAAGGCCAAACATCCGTTCTCCGTTGAGGTAACGTCCAACTTTCTCTTCAATGAATTTTTTCCATTGCCTGGCATAAGAATTATTATGAAGCCAGAAACCGGCATACAATAATATCACTACGGCAATAAGTGAGATCAATCCTTCCATGATCTCCCTGTTTCTTCCTCCAAACTGAATGATGTAATCGGAAAGATACCAACCGGCAACACCGGATAAGGCGGCGGTGATCCAGCCTCCATGAATCCAGGGTAGCGCCTTCTTAATTCCGGAAGATCGAATTAATGCCAGCATAACCGCCAACACAAGAAAAGCTTCGATTCCTTCACGTAACATGATGGAGGCTGCCAATGTAAAAGTGATCCAATAATTCAATTGCTGGTCCTGCATAAGCTGATCCGCCCGGGCAATGAGGCCCAACGCTTTATTTGCCTCATCTTTCACGGCCTGTTCTCCTTTGTCTTTCTCAATAGCTTGCCTCACATTTAGCATCTGCTGTTCCAGTTCCGATACGAATGCCGGATCAACAGTACGCAGCCTTGCCTCTACCGGCTCTATTCCTTCAAGATATGCTCTTAATGCATTGGTTCGTGCCAGCGACCTGTTACCACCGGAATAATTAGTGATTGCCTCTTCCAGGTTTTTAACGGCAATGGCTAAACTGTTTTTAGTAATATTGCCTGCCGGCGACAGTAAACGCAATGCCTGCAAACCTGTGCCGGTATCTTTGGTTTTTGTACTCAATAAATTCAGAAGGTCATTGTCCGAATGAGTGGCCACATCTTCTAATGAAACATCCGGGTAAATCCTGTTAAACGCTTTCCGCAGAGCCATGCTGTCTGCAGCTTCTTTTCCAAAACGTAATGACTTGATGAAAAATGCGAGATTCCATGCATCCCGGTCACTCAATTCAGAAAATCCTTTCATACCTGTTCCCTGCACTCCCAGTTTTATTGTGTTAAAAGCCTGGTAAGGTGAGATCTTACTCATCAGTTGGCTATCCAGGAAATTGGTCGGGTGCGGGTCAAGAGTGAGCGCCAGTTTTCCTTTACCATCTCCGGAGCTTCCATGGCAATCTAAACATTTTGCCGCATAAAGTACTTTACCCGCATTAAGGTCTGGCCAGTACCTGGGCGCAGTTGCTATTCCGGTTATTCCGATAATCACGGTTCTGATCTTGTTGGCAGCATCGCTGATATCTTCAGCAGGTCTTTTTTCATCAATCATCTTCACCAGGCTTTGCAATTCATTGATCACCTCATTTTCTTTTCCTGCAAGGAAAGATCCTTCTTTTGTCAACTGGTAAGCCTGTAATGAAAATTCTTTTTGCTCCTTGTATTCCTGTTCGCTAATGACCTTTCCATTTTGTACAGCCTGCGCATAGTCCATAGATACATAACTGAGCAGGTGGATAACGGCCTGGACGGTGTTATGATCAGCCTGTGAGAAAATTTTTGCAAAAGGAAAAATCCCAAAGAGGAACAACAGAAGTATTGAAACGGTACGAGTTCTGAACATTTTATGTTTTTAACGGGAGGATAAAATTAAATCATCTTTTAATTTATTGCCTGGCGGAAAAATTTGATACTGAAATTCAGATTCAGCAACTAATACCGCACCGGCCCGCTTCTCATTTTTTCAGTTTCTGCTCAAAGTTTATAATGCACCTGCGGCTAATGCGAAGCGCTGACTGCAAAAGAAATAAGTATCTGAAAACAAGTCTTTTGAATTGCGGAACTAAAATTTACGATAAGAGGAAAAGAAAAACCTGTTTTGCAGGAAAATGCTGTTACCCGGCCAATGGTTTTTTTAATCTAATGCAGTTCTTGTTGTAATGGCAATCCTGTTCCACCCATTGATAGTGACCACGGTCATGATTACTGCTGCCAATTCTTTTTCGGAAAGATTTGCTGCCGCATTATTATAAGTCTCATCCGGCACATGATCCTGGTGGATCAGCGTCATGGATTCAGTAAGCGCCAAAGCGGCTCTTTCTTTTTCAGTATAAAGATCTGTTTCTCTCCATGCATCCAGCAGGAACAAGCGCTGAGCGGTTTCACCAAGTTTCATGGCATCCTTCACATGCATGTTGATGCAATGAGCACATCCATTGATCTGTGATGCTCTTGTTTTAACGAGTTCATAAAGTTTTCTGTCCAGTCCGCTTTGAGCAAGATACTTCTCCAGCCCGATCATGGCTTCGATGGCTTCAGGCGCCACTTTTGAGATATTGATTCTTTCTTCCATTATATGTCACAAATATACTGCTCTGCTGACCAAAATGGACAGTTCCATATTTTTAATATATGTCAAGAAATGTTTTTTAATTTAAAAAAAAGTTTGATTACCGGATTTTTTTAAGATCAGGAAGCTTCCAGGTAATCAATCCGATCAGCGGAAGAAAAGAACAAACATGATAGACAAAATAAATATCTGTAGCGTCAGCGAGCAAGCCGAGCATGGCAGAGCCCAGGCCGCCCATTCCGAAAGCAAAACCAAAAAACAATCCTGATATCATCCCGATCTTTCCGGGCATCAGCTCCTGTGCATAAACCAGGATGGCGGGAAATGCAGAGGACAATACAAAGCCGATGATCACACTCAGCACTGCCGTCCAGAATAAACTTACATAAGGAAGCAGTAAAGTAAAAGGCGCTACGCCGAGAATGGAAAACCAGATCACATATTTTCTTCCGTACTTATCTCCCAACGGCCCGCCAAAGTAAGTTCCTGCTGCTGCTGCTGCCAGGAAAGCGAAAAGAAATATCTGTGAATGTTTGATGCTGACATGAAACTTTTCGATCAGGTAAAAAGTGTAATAACTGCTGATGCTTGCCAGGTAAAAATATTTGGAAAAGATCAGTACCAGTAAAATAGCCACAGAAGTATGAACTGTTCTTTTGGAAAGTTCTGTGTGATATTCAACAACCTTCCCTCTGCGCCTTTCAGCTTTCAATCGTAATAGTTTTGGTTTGGCCCATTTGCCTACATAAATTAAAACAACGATGGCGATCAGAGCAAGGATGCCGAAGTAAACAGCATGGCTTCTTCCAAACCTTACTATAACCAATGCTGCCAGCAAAGGGCCTACTGCTGTCCCTGTATTTCCTCCCACCTGGAAAATGGATTGAGCCAATCCTCTTTTTCCACCCGATGCCATATAGGCGATCTTGGAAGATTCAGGGTGAAAAATGGAAGAACCCGTTCCTATCAATGCGACAGATAAAAGAATGGCAGGATAACTGCTGGCAAAAGAAATAAAGATCAGCCCGATCAGGGTGATGCTCATTCCAATTGCCAGAGAAAAAGGCTGCGGCCTCTTGTCGGTAAAAGATCCTACAAGCGGTTGAAAGATACTTGCCGTCATCTGGAAGGTGAGCTGGATCAAACCGATCTGTGCAAAGTTCAGGGAGAATGAGTCTTTCAGTAAAGGATAAATGGAAGGGATCAATGATTGTATTGTATCATTGAGCATGTGAGAAAAGCTGATGCTGAATAAAATGCTGTAAACAGTCAGTTGTTTCGTTTCCCGGAGAATATTTCTTTGTGCAGAAGCTGTTTCCATTAAGTGAGCAAATTTAGAAAAGTTTTAATTTTCATGAAGACAACTGCCGGTATTTAATCAGAAAAAAATGAAAAAGAAATATGCTAATCAATTGTTCTTATGATACAAATTAAAAACTTACCGATGCGTTCCCCGTAGCCTGAACTGTTTTATAATGCGGGTAAACATATTCAGGTAAGTGAAAAACCAGGCGAACCATGCGGGATAGATGAACACTTTGGAAATATCTTTTAAAAAAGTCAGGCCAAGAATATCTGACAATTGCCAGGTACAAACAGTGTACACCCCCAGCGGGAAAACAAGGCTCCAATACCCGGCACTGTAACGGACCTTGATTTCGGTTCGCTTCCATACTTCAAGGAAAAGAATGACAGGTATCCACCAGGTGCCGACAATCCAAAAGAGCATGGTAAACACTTTTGTGAAAGGGATAAAAGTCTGAAACTCGGCAACCCCATTCATGCTCTTTATTAATATGGTACCCGATAAAGTGCTTATTGCTGCTGCACCCATATTGATCCAGTAAGACGGCCTGAATTCTCCGGGCTCCATCGGGAAGAAAGCAGTCCTGTAAAAAATCAGGCAAATGATGATAATATAAAACAACACACCCAGCAGGTAAAACAGAAGAGTTGTAAACAAAACTATCTGCGAGGGAAAATTATAATGCGCTGCCACAATATTTCCCGAAATGGACAAAGCCTGAGAGGTTACCACAAAGAGCAACCAGGATCCGTTAATACCATTTTCAAGGGACGGCTTCGCTTTTTTGAATGTGATCAGAATAAAAAAGGAATAAATCAGTGCTGCCCAAACGATAAAAGAAAAACACCACCCGGTAAGGGCAAGTGTAAAATTATTTTTCAGCATCATATTCTTGGTACCGTAAATACAAAGAGCAGCTACAAACGTTAAAAACCCTGCACCCTCAGCATGCGAAGAAAGATCTCCTTTAAAATCTTTGAAAAAAAATAATAACCGGGAAACCAGGGCAAGTGACAATACTGCCATTTCTATTTCGTTCACTACAAACAGGAAATTACTTATGGAATCATATCCCAAAGTATATGAGGCAATGGAAATGATTCCAGTGGACATAGGCAATGCAAAATATGCCGGCGGCAATTTTTGAACTGCAGATCGTAAAATGAATTGATTCATCCGGTCTGAAATGATTCGGAAATATTTCTTACACAAATATAATCGAGTGCAGACATACTGCATTATGTTCAATCATGCTTTAGGTTTCATTTCCTAACTAACCCGTAAAGAAAGAAAACTCAATCGCCTCTTTTTCGCCATCTTTTGTACACGTAATGCGCTAAGAAGACCAGGCGAAAAGCAGCGCTTTCAGCGATTTTGAATATCACAAAGAGTGCTTTACAACCTATCAATACATATAAAGAAGCATGATTCAAATGTCGGAGGCTCAGTACGTAGGCAGGAAAAACGGGCGGAGCCATTCATATTTCCCTGATCTTTTTGTTTCTTTTTCCATCAAGGGGGAAAAAATAAAAAATAGCAATGTAGTCTGAACGTAGAGTATTCTAAGAGTTTGAAAAGTATTATTGATACTACTTACTTTCTTTTATTAGGCTTAAAATAATTTAAACTGCACAACTCAAAATTTCCTTTTATCAACATTTCAATTTGGAAAAGAAGTCTTCCAATTTTACAGCATATCATTCTGCCTTACCAGCAGTTTTCTGTATTTATTAAAAATGCCGTTCTTGGTCACAAAACCAAGATACTTATTGTCCTGATCCACCACCGGCAATATTCTTATATTTTTTTTATCCATCAGTTGCATCACTTCCCTCATCCTTGTTCCTATCACCACTTTGTCTCCCAAAGGCTGTACCATATCTGATATGGGCAGATCCTGTATTCCGGGAGTGGCGCCAACAATATGCCCGAGCAACTCTTCAATACTGAGAATGCCCAGCAGTTTTCCGCTGTCATCCACTACGGGAAAAACATTTCTTGATGACTGTATTATATCTTTTCTCCTCCCGAATGCCGTGTCCTTTGCCGAAAGCAGAATGAAATCTTTTTCCAGCAGGTATTTCAGTTTAAGATGCATGAGAACGCTGGCATCTTTATCTTCTGATGTCACCAGTGATCCCTGCTCGGCAAGAACAAAAGTATAAATGGAGTATTTCCTGAAAGCTTTATTGATAAAATATGAAATGGCAGCTACCACCATCAGCGGTACAATGAGCGCATAACCGCCTGTGATCTCGGCGCTCAGAAAAATTCCGGTCAACGGCGCATGCATGGCTCCGCTTACTGAAGCCGCCATTCCCGCAATAATGAAATTGGTGATATTCAAATGCACCCAGCCGGATTGATTCATTGTAAAAGCAAAAATAAATCTCAGCAAGCCACCTATCACCACGCTGGGCCCGAACATACCGCCATTCCCTCCGCTGCTCATGGTGATCACACAACCGTAGGTCTTTCCTATTAATGATAATACAGCAAATACCACCAGTATCCATGTGTAAGACTGATATTCAGAAAAAATGCTGTTGCCTAACAGAGATTGATAATCGCCATCAAGTAATTTTTGTATCGTAATGTAACCTTCTCCGTAAATGGCAGGGAAAAGAGCCACCAGCACTCCGAGCATGATGCCTCCTACCCAGATCTTGTTGTACTCATTTTTTATCTTATAAAAAAACTTCGGTATCGTTTCATTCAGCCGGCTGTAAAAGATCGTATAGAACCCGGCAACCACTCCGAAGATGACATAGAACCAGAAAGTACCCACTTCCCACCTGCTTGCGATATTGATAAACAAAGGTTCGCTGTGCATCATCTTTGAAATAACGGAAGCAATGGCAGAGGAAATCAATAAAGGGATAAAAGCAGGGATGGAAAATGCGGGCAGCAATACTTCAAGTGCAAACACCATTCCTGCAATGGGGCTTCCGAATGCGGCTGATATGCCGGCTGCACCACCGCAAGCCAGCAGCATGGTTGTTTCCCTGTAATTCAGGCCAAACAATCTTCCGAAATTGGAACCGATGGCAGCGCCGCTTGATGCAGCAGGCGCTTCCAGTCCCGCAGAGCCTCCCATGCCAACCGTTACAGCGCTGGAAATAATCTGGCTGTAAATATTATGAAAATCCAGTCGGCTGTTTTCCTGGGATATACTTTTTATCAATGGAGGTATGCCATGGTGAAAAGGATGTTTCCGGATAAAGGTCTTTACATAAAGCACAGTAAGGAAGATGCCGATCAGAGGGAAAAAGAAAAAGAGATAAAATTTATACTGCCAGTGAAAATCATTCTGCAGGTAGTTGGCTAAAACATGTACCAGCTTTTTTAAAATGGAAGCAGCCAACCCTCCTGTGACCCCGACAATGGCCGCGGCGATGATCAGAAAGTTGTCCTGTGAGATATGCTTTTTCCGCCATTGATTTAACGTAACGATATAGCGAAGCAATTTCTCGTACATTTAATATAAGATTGGAGCCGGTTAGAAAGATTCAAAGGTAAATGCAAATTTATTTTTTACGGAACAGATCTTTTTCAAATTTTCAGACAATAAAGTTTTCTTTTATCGGATAAATTGATATGCATCATCTAAGCGGTGAAAAAATGTATTATAAAGTTGTAAAGCTTTTTCTGAGATTTTCCATTGGTGCAGGATTCCTATCTGCCGTGGCAGACCGATTCGGAATGTGGAGCGCCTATAATTCAGCCTGGGGAAACTGGGCTAATTTTCTGAAATACACTGCGGCAATCAATCCATGGATTTTCCCATCGCTGGTTTCCTTTGTTGCAGTGACAGCAACTGCAGCAGAGATCTTTTTTGGGATCTGCCTGATCATTGGTTACAGGACGGAGATGTTTGCAAAACTCAGCGGGATCCTGCTGCTCTTATTTGCACTCGCAATGACTTCAACCGTTGGTATCAAAAAAGTTTTTGACGCTTCCGTGTTTGCCGCATCTGCTGCTTCATTTGCCTTAAGTTTGCTAAAAGAAAAATACATGGAACTCGACAGTTTTTTTATCAATCAAAAAAGGACAAGCAATAGAACATGAAATTCAAAAGCAACCCATACCTGTTGGTATTATTCCTGCCCGTTATTTTTATCTTTCTTATACGCATCAGCCATGCAAAGAGCAATAAGGCTGAAAATATTGTCCTGATCCTGGTTGACGGGTACCGCTGGCAGGAATTATTCCGCGGCGCAGAGCATGATCTTCTGTTGAGCAAAAAATATAATTCCGGCGATTCACTGGAACGGGTAAATAAATACTGGGATGATGATCTCACAGCTAGAAGAAAAAAACTGATGCCCTTCACCTGGAATTATATTTCGGAACATGGCCAGTTGTACGGCAACCGTGACCTTGGAAATTTTGTGAATGTAAAAAATCCCTACTGGATATCTTATCCCGGCAGAGCTGAAGTGCTGAGTGGATTTGTTGACTCTGCCATCAATTCAAACAGTTACCCAAACAATACTGATATGAATGTGCTGGAATTTCTCAACGGTCAAAATGGATACAGGGATAAAGTAGTCACTTTTGCCTGCTGGGGAGCTACAGGAAGATGCCTGAACAAAGAAAACAGCAGGATGCTCATCAGTGTTCCCTGGGAAAATATTCCCGGAAATAATCTGACAGAAGCAGAAACCCTGGCCAATGAAATTCAGCACTATGCGCCCAAGACCTTCGGTGAAGATGAGCGCCTGGATTTTGAAGTGTATGCATTAGCAAAGTCATATATCAAATCAAAGCATCCGAAAGTAATCTATATTGACTTTGGGGATCCGGATGAATATGCACATTCCGGTAAATATAAAAACTACCTGGATGACATTCACAACCTTGATGAAATGATTGGCAAACTTTGGAAAATGATGCAGGCCGATGATTTTTACAAAGAGAAAACTGCTTTTTTCATTGTTCCCGATCATGGCCGTGGGTCAGGCGATCAATGGACAGATCACGGGTCGTCTGTAGAACATTCCAATGAAACATGGTTCATGGCAATGGGCCCGGGAATTCCTGCCAAAGGAGAAATGAAAATGAAAACGCAGATCTTCCAGGACCAGTATGCAAAAACAATTGCAGGTTTGCTGGGTTTCGATTACACGGCTCCCAAACCCGTAGGTGAAGCCATTGAAAGTGTGAAGAAATAAAATATAACCCAATATTCTGCCTGATACAGTTCAAAGAATAGCGAATTGATTTTTTAAAATATGGATCAATTCAATTGCTACGGTTTTAAAACAAAACCCTGTATTGATAAACAGAAAGTAAATAATTCTACGGAATAATATCCTATTCATCATACTTTAAAAGGGTAACGTCCAAAGAAATCTGAATTCTTTTACCTTTATTGTTTCCAAAACAAACCATCATGCAAAAGATCTCATTGAAAATCCTGTGTACCTGCATTGCAGTGATATTGTTTTCCTGCAACAACCCGGACAAATCTGAAACTAAAAATACAGAACCTACCATGCAGCAAAGAGTTGATGAATATGCCACCGTGAAACTGACCACCGATATTTCCAAACTTTCAGAGCCGGAAAAGAAAATGATCCCCCTGCTGATCGATGCGGCCGGGATCATGGATACCTTGTTTGCATACCAGGCTTACGGCAACCTGGACAGTCTGTTTCAGTCTATCAGTGATCCGGCTACAAAAAAATTTGCAGAAATAAATTATGGCCCTTGGGACAGGTTGAGCAACGACACTCCTTTCATTGCAGGTGTGGGAGCAAAGCCTTTGGGTGCCAACTTCTACCCTGCCGATATGACCAAAAATGAATTTGAAAAAGCCGATCTAAAGGATAAAACAGCATTATACGATTTCATCCGCAGGGATAAAGACGGAAAACTCATCACAGTTCCTTTTCATGAACAGTTTAAAGATCAGTTGAAACGTGCCAGCAATCTGTTACGCCGGGCTGCTTCACTTGCAGAAGACAAAGGGCTGAAGAATTTTCTGAACCTCAGAGCCGATGCCATTGAAACGGATCAGTTTCAGAAAAGCGATTTTGCCTGGCTGGATATGAAGAACAACGGCCTCGACATCGTGATCGGGCCGATAGAAACTTACGAAGATCAGCTCTTCGGTTACAAGGCTGCATATGAAAGTTATGTGCTGGTAAAAGATAAAGACTGGAGTCAAAGGCTGGAAAAATATGCTTCCTTCCTGCCGCAGCTTCAGGACAGCCTGTCGGTGGATGAAAAATATAAGAAAGAAAAGCCGGGATCGGATGGCGACCTCAACGCTTATGATGTGGTGTACTACGCAGGCTCTGCCAATGCCGGTGGAAAGACCATTGCCATCAATCTTCCCAATGATGAAGAGGTGCAACTGAGAAAAGGAACACGCCGCCTGCAATTGAAGAATGCCATGCAGGCCAAGTTCGATAAAATGATGACCCCCATTGCCAATATCCTGATCACACCCGAACAGCGGAAACATGTGAACTTCGATGCATTCTTTGCCAACACCATGTTGGCGGTACGTTTTATATCGTCAAAATATTTTAGTATAAAACTCTCCGTTTCTTATTCTGATCGTGTCAGGTGCAGACGGTCTGCATTTTCCCTTAGTTGCTACTCTGGCTGAGTCAATTAAATATGTCGCCTGAAACGTACCTTTAATTTCTTTTGTCTGCGGATTAAATGATGTTATAGTAATAAAGTTTTGTAAGCTGTCCGGTTCATAAATGTTATAATCATCACATGGAATATCTCCATCATCTCGGAGAGTATAATAGTTTGATGTCAATGTATTATCTCCGTGATTTCTCTTATGAATTCTTTGAGATAGGTTAATAGTTTTAACTAATGAGCCAAAGTTCATAACTTCTTTTGGAATTAAACTTTCCCATCTTTCAAAAACAAGCCAAATGGTATCTGAATTATGGGAGGTCCCGCCTCTAATTTCATTATAAGTAACTGCGATTCCATTTAACTCTGCTTTTGCATAACCAAAATAATTTCCGTCATTTTTTTCTTTTTTGCATTTTGCAAAAACGAATATGCAACACAATGCAAGTAATAAAGAGTGCCTCATATAGAAAGAATTAAGATTGCCGGCGATACCGACAGCCGATAATAATTATTTTACAATTAAAAACTGTTGTGATTCGGTACTTGTACTTGAATTTACTCTTAAACGATAAATACCCGCTTGTAGCCCAGCGGTATTGATTGAAAAAATGTTTTTCCCCTTTGACAATACCCCTGTAATGATTTGTTTTCTAACAACTCCTAATGCATCAGTTATATCAATTTTCATGGATTCATCTGTTGCTGGATTTAATTCAATTTTTAAAGTGGCGCTTGTTGGGTTTGGAAAAATATTTTGAATCAGTTGATTTTTGTTGCTTTCAATTTTGGTTACCTGAATAGAATTTGTTTTTACCATTCGCTGCATTTGCCCACAGTCAGCATTATAATAGCGTCTTACAACCTGGAATTGGGACTTTGCATCTGTAACAGCTAATTCAATAATTAGCGTTGTTTTGTCGCAGTCAGTATTGAAAGTAACAATTTCGCTATTGGGTAGTAGTTGCCAATTAATACCATCGTAACTTATTTTCCAGTTAAAATAATAGGGGGCTGTTCCACAAAATACATCTGCTTCTGCAGTAACAGTTGTACAGCAAACATTGGGATTGTTTTGTAAAATATCAATTGCCATAGGTGGATTTACAGGCTGATTAGCGAAGAAATTTGCAACTATTGCTGCTGTATTTCTGTGTTGTTGAGCATTGTTGTTGTGGTTAGTTGTTCCAGTGGCTTTACTTTTGATAAAAACATCAGGGTTAGAGTAATTTTGTTCTCTGGTTTTTCCAGAGGGCATTACAGCAAGTAGAGTATAGCGCTGTTTTGTGAAAATAAACCAACCAGTTCTGAAAGTGTAGCCATGTTGAATAGTGCCATTAGGATCATCATCATGTCTGCAACTAAATAAATGTCCCACTTCGTGTGCAAAGGTAAATCTACCCCCAGTTGCAGCATTTGTTTGAACAATAGCGTAAGCATCATTAAAACTTGGACCAAAATCACGAGCTATTCCAACGAAGCGTCCATAATTACCATTAGTCAATAAGACTACAAGATCTGCTTGAAACTGATTTCGTAATGCTTGAATTGCTTGGGTTGTACCTAATCTATTAACATCCGCTCGAATATCTGCAGGATTGTTTGATTCAACAAAATTTATTTGCTGACTGCCCGCAAGTACAAGATTTAATGTACCCCCAACTTGACCGTTTAAATATGCCTGATTTGTTTGAGCAATGCCTAATGCAATTCTGTTATTGATATTTGCTTCAATATTAGCAGCCGCTTGTGTCCAAAGCACTAAAACCCTTACTTCGTCGTTTGTCTGCGGATTACAAGGAGTGATTCTGTTGGGAGAGGGCGAATTACTTTTTGATAGGTCTTCAGATTGGGGTTGCGAATTTGAGCGATAACCTGGTGTAGTTGAATCAATGCCACATTCATTTTCACCAATGGCTTCTAATTTAAATCTTGACAATGTTTGAATACCATTTCCCAAATCCTGAAATTCATAAGAATAATCATCAAAAACTATAGCTCCAAACTTCTCTCCTCCTTTCGCCATTAAAGTTATTGAGCCTCCTTTGCAAGGATGGTCTCCATCATCGCTATCAATGATGCCATACCAATAATAATCATTTTCAGAAGTGTAGTCAACTTTCGTGGCTGTAAAAATAAGGTCGTTACAAGGTAGATATGATAAAGCCAATCTTATTTTACCATTCACTTGACTTGTCGCCAAGTTTTGTACTTGCACTATTTGAAAGCTGTCATGCAGTGATGAGCCGGAAAGCCTGTTAAATTTAGCTAATTGGTTTGAGTTTAACTGTGATGGTGTCAAACTCGTCCGGACAATGATACTTTGTGTTTGTCCAAATGCTATGTTACCGATCAAAATTGTGGCAACAAATAAGCCAATTAGCTTTGCCGAACGTCTTAGGAAATTTTTTCTTGTCATACTTATAGGTTTCGATTAAAGAATAAAATTACCACCAACGCTTCGGCAGCTTGGCCGCAGGCTGGGACTTTTATTCCGAAACCTCAAGCGAAGCCGACACTCCAAACCTACAAAAAATTTCCGAAACGGGAAACTTCACCCTCGCTTGCGCCAAACTGGCTGTTGTTTCATGAAGTGGCTCACGGTCTGGGTATCAAAAATACCATTGACGGAAAAGGAACGGTAAGAAAAGCGTTGAAGGAATATGCATCAGCGCTGGAAGAAGGAAAAGCAGATATTCTCGGCTTGTACATGGTGGAGCAGCTTCTGCAAAAAGGAGAACTGACCAGCGACATTAAAGACTATTACACCACTTTCATTGCGGGCATCTTCCGTTCGGTGCGCTTTGGAGCCGGCGATGCACACGGGATCGCTAATATGGTGCGCTTTAATTATTTCAAAGAACATAATGCATTTGAGCGCCTGGACGACGGCACCTACAAAGTGAACTTTGATAAAATGAAAGCTGCGGTGGACAGCCTTTCCAACCTGATACTGACCCTTCAGGGAAATGGCGATTATGACGGAGTGGCCAAACTGGTGGCGGAGAAAGGAAAGATCGGAGAACAATTACAAAAAGATCTTGACAGGCTTAAAGCCGCCAACATACCTGTGGACATTGTCTTTGACCAGGGAGTATCCGTGCTTGGGCTGTAATTCAACAAGAAGATTGAATTGATATAAAAGAAATATTGAGAAACTTTATAACAGGCTATTCTAAAAATATTAAAATAGCCTGTTTGTTATTGTGTCTTACAATGTCACTCATTTCTGTCAATCAGGTTATTAACTCATCTTACAACTCTCACAAAAATGCTGAGGCAAAAAGATTAAAAAACCTTTTTCTTAGAAACTCACCGAAGCTTCAAGCATGCCTCCATAAAATTTGCCTCCTGACCGTATATCACTGGCCGGGAAATCATGATAGGACTGATCCACATATTCGCCTTTCAGCATAATATTTTTTGTAAGAAACCAGCCTACAGATCTAATAAAAGCACAACTATAAATTATTGGTTAAACATGTACCAGATTTTGTTTGTTACCATAAGATCATTAATATTGAGCCATTCAAAAAAAGAACACAGACAAGGATCTGACCATGAAAGGCATTCGTTTAGTAGTTAAGAGATCATCCTTACCCGGAGCCGGTAAGGGATTGTTCACAAAGAGTTTGATACCCGCCGGAACCCGCATTGTAGAGTACAAAGGAAGGATAACCACCTGGAAAGAAGTGAAAGCTTCTGAATCGGAGAATAATTATATTTTTTATGTGAACCGGAATTATGTCATCAATGCAGAGCCTTTTAAAAAATTACCCGGCAGGTATGCCAATGATTCCAGAGGTTTAAGAAAAATTAGAGGAGTCAGAAACAATTCGGTTTATGTCGTAGTAAATGGCAAAGTATTTATTGAGGCCACCCGTGATATTTTTCCCGGCGAAGAGATCTTTGTGGATTACGGAAGGGATTACTGGATCACGATGAGAGAAAATATGAAAATTATGAAAACCGGGAAATAAAAATGAAATCTGAACGCAGGCATAATAAACCCGTCTATCTTCTCAGGAATCCTTAGTAGTTTTTTTAAAAATAACAGGATTCAAATTCTTTTTCCACCTATAAGATTTAGAAAGTATTTAAAATGTATCTTAGCCTTTCGGTACAAACGGCAATTATATACAGATACTGAAAAGAATGTTGATCTTTTGAATAATACTTCTATTCAGCTATCAATAAATTCCGATATGACTGAGAAAAAGTTAATTCGCCTTTATTTAAACCGGAGGATTGGGACAAAAAAGAGAATCAACCAAAAGGAATAAACAAGATCCCTGCAATTTTCCATATATCAGTATTCTGCCTGATCCCCGGTTGAACCGAAAAGATTGAAGACTGACCGGTGTTCATAAAAAACCGTATCAAAACGAAAAGTCATAAAAACAGGAAACAAAACCAAACATAATGAAACGATTCAAAAAAATCCTGATCTGGGTTGTCGTTGTTCTTATTGTGGCAGTAGCCGGATTTGTCGGTTATCTTAAGTTAGCATTGCCCAACGTAGGTGCAGCACCGGATATGAAAGTGGAACTTACCCCCGAAAGAATTGCCCGGGGCGAATACCTCGCTACTCATGTCACCGTTTGTATTGATTGCCATTCCCAACGTGACTGGACAAAATTCTCAGGCCCTCCTGTTGAAGGAACTTTCGGGATGGGTGGCGGAAGATTCGATCAGTCACTTGGATTTCCCGGTTCCTATTATGCAGCTAATATCACTCCTGCAGGTATCAGCCGATATTCTGATGGAGAATTATTTCGTCTGATCACTACCGGCGTCACCAAAGAAGGTAAGGCCATATTTCCGGTTATGCCTTATCCCTATTATGGACGGATGGATGAAGATGATATAAAATCTATCATTGCTTACATACGTACTCTTCCACCCATCCCTCATGAAGTCACCAAATCCGAATCGGATTTCCCGATGAATTTTCTGATTAACACGATCCCGCAAAAAGCCAGCCTTACAAAACTTCCCGCAAAAACAGACGTGGTGAACTATGGAAGTTATCTGGTCAATGCGGCAGCTTGTATGGAATGCCATACAAAAGCGGATAAGGGAACTCTGATAGCAGGAAAAGAGTTTGGTGGAGGCAGGGAATTCCCAATGCCCGACGGTTCCATTATTCATTCCGCCAACATTTCACCGGATAAGGAAACCGGTATCGGCAATTGGACAGAAGAAATGTTCCTGGATCTTTTTCACAAGCGTTCCGACTCTGCAACCATGCATACCCCGTTAAAACCGGGAGCGCAAAATTCTATAATGCCCTGGATCATGTACGGCAAAATGGATGAAGATGACCTTAAAGCCATCTATACTTATCTGAAAACTGTAAAGCCGGTAAAAAATGCAGTAACCATTTATACTCCACCGAAGAAGTAAAAGGTTTGTTGCTTAATTCAGGAATCCATGTAACTGCAAAAGTTCAGCTTACGGTGGAGCTTTTCTTCTTTAAAATGTATTTGATCAGGTTGCCCGTAAATTGCAGCAATACTAACCCTGCTGTTGATGCCAGCAGGTATAAATAATGGCCGAACAGAAGCAATGAGATTAATATATACAGAAAAAGCGCCCAATAAACCCAGTTCTTCTTCAATTGGTACCTTATATAATGAAATGCAAAGTATATCACATTCCACACTATGCTGAGTATGTCAGATAGCAGGGGCAACCTCTTTTTACCCCGGGAAATATCAAAATGCTTTTTCACCAGGGGAATTACAGTCTCAGGACTTTTCGGCTTCGTTAGTTTATCCAGGCTTACATACCCGATAATTGAATAGACGATCAAAGAGAGCAAGATAAACCACCATTCAAAAAAATTATCACCTTTTTCCAGGCTCTCGTAAAGGTTAATCAGCAATAAAGGGCCGGACATCTTGTCCAGTATGGTGGTATGTATATCCCTGTTTTCAAAATTGCCGATTACAACGATCAGGGAGTCTCTGCCTTTCATCAGTTCCGTATTAAAATCCCCGGCAAGAAAATAATCTACATCTCTTCGAATCTTTTCATTCGTGATCCGGAAATGCGGGGTGATCCTGTTCAGGGTAATACCTGCCCTGCGAAAGCTTTGCCCCTTCAATATCCCGATGCCAAATAATTTACCCAGGTAAGATGTATCCTTATTCCCCCTGATCATGTCATTCATAACGATGGGGATACCGCGGTAGTGATCTATAATATAACTGTAGCGGTAAAAAGATTCATTGAATTGTGAACTGTATTGGGAAAGAGCGCTTCTGATCTCCGGAAATATCAGGTTTGTTCTGGTGCTGCCGTTCACATCATATTCGAAAGGAAGCAAAATTTTATTTTTTGCCTGGAATGAATCCATGATCTGCCTTAACTCCGCATCTACGGCTTTTGCTTTTTGTGTGGCTTCTTCATAAGCGTCATCACCAAGGCTTTCCGGGTTCTGCCCCCAGCTTGCATCCATGGGTTCTTCCAACAGAACGTCACACAGCACCAACCTGATTTTTGATTGCTCGGAATATAAACTCCGTAATAGTTTTGTCAATGCAACCCTGTCCACCCGCACATCATTGCCGGCTCCTTTATAGATAAAAGTATTCTTGTAAGAAAGATCAATAAAAAGATATTTGGATAATATCTTATTGATGTCTTTCTCCTGTTTGCGTGAAAGAAACCCGAATTTATTTATGATAGACTGGCGTAACCGGAGCATTTCTCCCATCAGCCCGTACTCCTCGCCGGACAGGGAATCTGACTGCATCGAATAAACAGGAAGAAATAAAATATAAAAACCTATCAGGACAGACAATAAAATTTTTAAACGCTTATTCATTCCTTTCAATAGGTCTGAAGGTTATTCAAAACATTTTTTCTCAGAAAATCCTTCAGATTCACATTCTCTTTTATCCGGATCAGTTGACGGGCAAGTTCATCTGCAATATCGGCAGAACTCCATCCTGCTCGCTGCATCGCCTTCACTTGTGTTTTTATATCCTGGAAATTGACCCCATCTACCCGGATATCTTCTTCATTATGAGCATAAATAATCAGTGTCAGCCCGGAAGAGTTTTGAAATTCAGTTTCCGGTTTCAGTACCATGCAATTACCTTTTGTAAAAACAGGAAAAGAATGTGTTTCTTCGTTTACTTCCATCAGCCATTGAGCGCTGTCTATTCCCATTTCCGCATTCTTTGAAGTAAAAAGGCAAATAGTATCCTGTCCCCAGTTGTAATACTGTCCGGCACAGGTAAGATAATTTTCCAGCTTTTCGGGTGTCAGTGATTTTTTTCCTGTGCTTGTTATGGACAAATAACATTCCGATCCGCGAATACCCAAAGTAGCAGTAGAATTTTTATTGGAAGATCCGTTTTTAGCGAGCAGGTTTGAATCTGCAAGGCCATTGATGGTTGCCACCTCTTTACTCCCTTTCACAATATATTTGATAAAACCATCATTGGGATTTAAAAAAACAACGGAACGGGAAAGAGACCGTATATCTTTTACATTAATGGTTGTATCAGGTTTAAGTCTTATTTTTTTATTACCAATGTTCCAGACGGGCCTGCCGCTTACTGAAACAATTATTACATGAATACCGGAAGTATCGCTTACCGGGTTTGCCGTGCAAATAGACGGCATCAGCAAAATGGCCATTAAAGCGAATCTGAAAAAGCGGGATATCATGGTAAAGGTTTTTTGATTTGATCAATATTTTTCCTGGCAAGCCTGATCACATCCAATGAAGATATTTTACCAGGTATTTGATTTGTCACAACACAGAAAAATATTTTATCCAAAAAAGTATTTAAGTCCTTAACTGATGGGCAGGAGTAAAACAGATCATTCTCTCAGGTGCCGGAAACCGTTCCTTTTTCTTTTCTAATATAACAAATTTACGATAAATTAAAGATATTCTTTATACACCAGGCCTGGTGGCTGTGTTATACGTTGAGATGCTAAACTGAATAGCTTTGGGTATCAAAGGAATTTTCCGGTGCTTTTTTTTTCTTTTATGCGTTCCCTGTTTTTGATAAATCCTGTAAAAAAGCACCGCCTTTGGATCTTACCAATATCATGATGCCGGGTATTCAATTTATTCCTACCCGTACAGAAACGGTTTACAAATTATCGGAGTCTTTGCGTCGGGGGCATTCCTGTAGCTACCGGTGCTTGATCTTTTTATTCATTTTCCACCAAAAGAAAAAGAAGGCATTAAAAAGGGAGCGCCGGTTTATTCTAAAGACAATAGCACCATGACACCCCGCAAAGGAACGGATAGGCCAGGCTGAGAAATTGCATACTGCCCTAAATAATTTCTTTTACCACCTGTATAAAAACCGGAAAGTCTCATTTTGAAATTAAGTAGATTTGAAAATCACTTATCATGTCAACAGCCATTGACTGCATCCGGTAAATAATCTTTTATACAACCAAAAACTAACTACGGAAAATGAAAAAAAATGACAGTGTATTTTCAAAGTGTTTCCCTTCAATTGTATTTTTCTTATTTCTTTTTTTAGCAGCGTCCCATTCAGATGCCCAGCAAAAGCCGCTGCTGACAACAAATGACTATGAACAATGGGAGAGCCCGGGTTTTCAACTGAAATTTTCCCCCAACGGAAAATGGCTGGCATATCCCATTAGCAGGGTGAATGACAGCAATGAACTCCGGATACTTGATAGTAAGAATAATGCTACCCGGGCTGTTCCCTTTGCCGCAAATCCTGTCTTTTCAAATGACTCCAAATGGCTGGCTTATTCGCTTGACCTTTCAACAAAAGAAAAAGACCGCCTGAAAAAGGAAAACAAGCCTGTAAGAAGTAAAGCAGAATTATTGAACCTCATCACCGGTGATACGGCGGGCTTCAACGCTGTTTCAAAATTTTCTTTCAGCCCCGATGGGAATTTTCTTGCAATCTATGGATACCCGGAAAAAGAATCAACCACCGCCCTTCTGCAGGTCCGAAATCTTTTGGACAATTCAATGATCAATTTTGGAAATGTTTCCGAATTTGAATGGGCAAAAAAAGATCCTGTCCTTGCCATCATTTCCAGTGCAGCGGAAGGCGGGAACAACAGTGTTCAATTATATTTCCCGTCTTCCGGAAGGATACAGGCGCTTAATTCTTCCACATCAAAATTTTCAGGACTTTCATGGGCAGATAAAAATGCTGACCTGATTGTACTTCGCTCTGTTGAAGATTCTGCTTACAGTGATGTTACCAATATGGTACTGGCATGGCGTGACCTGAATAAGAATGCCACGAAACAATTTATCCTCGATCCTTATAAGACCGGTCTTCTTTCAGGCAAAGAAGGTGTCAGTAAAAGTTACAAACCCAAATGGAGCAAAGATGGTTCCAGCATCTTTATAGGACTAAGGCCAAGGCAATCCGCAAAAGAAAAACCTCTGTATGAAATACCAATGCCTAAAGATGTGGACTACTCGAATGTTGAAGTATGGTATTCCGAAGACTACAGGATTTTTCCTGAGCAGCGTGATGAGGCAGACCAGGATAAGAACAGTACCATGCTGGCAGTATGGCATCTGAATAACGGGCAGGTGGTCAAAGCCGGCACCGACCTGATGGAAAACACTACGATCATTGGTAATGGCGAATTCATAACAGAAACCGACAGCAAGCCTTATAAAAGGAAAAATATGTTTGATGAACCGGGCGGAACTTTCTGGTGCGACCTCTACCTGGTCAACACCAATACAGGAGAAAGAAAAAAAATTGCACAGGATGTCCGCTACCTGAATGGTGGCAGCCCTTCGGGCAAATACCTGCTTTGGTTCAAAGGAAAAGATTACTGGACTTACGATCTGAAAACAGGCGGGCTTGTTAATCTTACTTCCAATATCAAAGCAAGCTTTGATAACGTGTTCGATGATCATCCCGGTGAACCAAGGCCTAACGGTGTTGCAGGCTGGCTGAAAAATGATGAAGCTGTTTTGCTAAACAGCTTATTCGATGTTTGGAAAATAAGCCCTGACGGAAAAAAGATAACGCAACTTACCAACGGAGTGGCCGATAGTATTGTTTACCGGTATGTCAATCTCAGTGCGCCCTCTTCAGGATTCTTCTTCAGGGCAAGTTCAGGTGCGGATGAAGGAATTGATCCTAAGAAACCAATGTACTTCAGCATGAATGGTTACTGGACAAAAAGATCTGGATATGCATCCTTGAATCCGGGCGGAACATTGAAGCAATTGATTTATGAAGATGTGAAAATATCAAGGCTTGCCAAAGCAGACAGTGCGAATACATTCCTGTTTACCCGTGAAGATTTTGACCGTTCTCCGAATATATTTATAGCTGATGAAAACCTGAAAGGAGACAAACAGGTATCAAAGATCAATGATTTTCAAAAAAATTATTCATGGGGGCGTTCGGAGCTGATCAATTACAGCAGGGATAAAACAGGGGAACATCTGCAGGGTGTTCTGCTCTACCCTGCCGGCTATGATGCTTCTAAAAAATATCCGATGATCGTGTACATGTATGAAAAACTTTCCAACCAGGTTCATAACTATGTGGTTCCTTCTCAGCTCAGTCCTTACAATACAACGGCATGGACACAAAACGGGTATTTTGTATTGATGCCCGACATCACTTATGAACCCGGCAATCCTGGCTTGTCTGCACTCCGTTCTGTGGTTCCTGCAGTTAAAACCGTGATCGGAAAAGGTTTGATCAATCCATCAAAGATCGGACTGACCGGCCACTCATTCGGTGGTTATGAATCGTTTTTCATTCCCACACAGACCGATCTCTTTGCTGCCGTGGCAGAAGGTGCAGGCATTTCCAATCTCATGTCTTTTCCGGGACAGGTACACTGGAACGGAGGTATTCCCGAATGGTCGCACTATGAGACAGGACAATTCAGAATGGCTGTGCCGCCCTGGGAAAACCTGGATTGGTACATGACCAATTCACCTCTGAACTATATTCAAAATCTCAAGACTCCGCTGATGATGTATGCCGGTACAAAAGATGGTACCGTGGACTGGCATGAAGCGCTTACCTTTTATAACTATGCAAGAAGATACGGAAAGAAAGATGTGGTGATGCTTGTCTATCCCGAACAGAATCATTCTCCGGGCACCACTTCTGCCAAGATAGATTATCACCAACGCATCCTGCAATGGTTCGGCCACTGGCTGAAAGATGAACCCGAAATGAAATGGATGAAAGGGGTCAGCTACCTGGATTATGAACAACAACTGAAATATAAAAAGATCAGGATACCGGAAGGTTTTCATGAAGAAGATCATGAGAAATAAAATTCCAGCATGACAACCGGCTTACGATAAAATAATTTTGACAAAAACCTGAATCAATCATTTATGCAAACAAAGATCAAACTGCTGCTCACCGTTTTTTTCAGCGGAACTTTTTGTTTCGCTCCCGCTGTCCGTTCATCGGCACAACAAAACATACCCACACCGCAATCGGTGTTCGGCTTTGAAGTGGGCGCCGATTACCAGCTGATAGACTATGAACAATCCGTTGATTATTTTAAAAAAATAGCTGCCGCAAGCAACAGGATGAAAATAATGAAGGCAGGATATACCAGCTATGACCGGCCATGGTATTACAGTGTCATCTCCACTCCAGAGAACCTGGAACAGCTGGAACAATTCAGGCTGGCGAACCAGCGTCTTGCTCATCCTGAAGAACTGAGCGAACAGGAAATGAAAAGGATCATTGAAGACCAACCTGTTTTTGTGGACATCAACGGCGGTTTGCACGCCAATGAAATTGCCGGTTCACAGCATACCATACAATTAGCTTATGAGCTTGTTTCAAAAGATGAAAAAAGTTTTCGTGATCTGTTCAGCAAAACCATTCTTATCCTGTGGCCTACCATCAATCCCGATGGACAGGATATAGTGGTGAACTGGTACAAAGAGATCAAAGGCACAAAATATAAGAATGCTCCGCTGCACGAGTTGTATCAGAAATACGTCGGACACGATAACAACCGTGACGGATTCATGCTGAACATGCAGGAATCGAGAGTGCTGGCAAACAGCTGGAGATATTGGGAGCCGGAAATACTTCATGTGCATCACCAGAACGGGACCAGTTCCAATTACAGTGATTTTAACCGTATCTGGTTTCCTCCTTTCGCTCCGCCTGTAGGTGTGCACACACCTGAGCGTATGCTTCGTGAAATGAATACTCTCGGAATGCAAATGGCTATGGAACTGGACACCCGCGGCCTTCGCGGCGCCACTCACATGGGTGACGGCTTCGATTCCTATTACCTGGGTTACAATGATTACATGGAGATGTATCACAACATCGTTGCTTACTGGACCGAAGCAAATGGAGGCGGCTATGCAGAACCGTATTATGTTTCTCCCGATTCCGTCCTGAAAAAAATTCAGACATTCCGTCCACGTACTCTTTATGCCAGCCCCTGGAGAGGCGGATGGTGGAGATTAAGAGACCAGGTGGATTACATGGTGGGCGCCGACTACGGATTGCTCAAATTTGCAGCAGGCAACAGGAAAGATATTCTGTACAACCGCTACATGGCAGGCAAAGAAGCGATTGATTCTTTTGGGAAAGAACATAATTCTTATGCATACATCATTCCAAAAGAACAACGGGATCCCATGGAAGCAGTGAAGATGTTGAGACGTCTTGCTTACCTGGGAATAAAAATTTCAACATTGAAATCGGATGCATCTGTTGGAGATAAAACCTATCCGGCAGGCACCTGGGTCATTCCCACCAACCAGGAATTTGCAGGGCTTATTGAGGAAATGCTGGGCATTCAAAAATATCCTGAGATAGAAGAATATCCCGGTGGCCCCTTAGAGCAACCGTACGATGTTGCCGGATGGACCGTGCCTTATTATATGGATGTGCATGTGGACAGAATTGAAAAACCATTATCCAATGAGTTTACACAAACTCTTGTGCCGGTAAAAGGCGAACCTTTAGCCTGGGAGAGTTCTAAAAAAGTAAGCCTTCTGACCAATGCTGTGGCAGCAGGCATTCCGTCACCGCAGTCAAACATCACCGGAAAAGGATCTGCCCTTGCTTTGAATCCTTCAGAAAATAATTCTTATGTCTTAATGAACAGGGCACTTTCCGGCGGAGGAAAAGTAAGTTATGTCAACCAGGGTTTTGATGGCGGGCAAGGCGGATACTATGTTGTTTCAAAAATTAAAAAAGACCTGCTTCAGAAATGGGCAACTGAACTCTCGTTGCAGGCAAGATGGATCAAAGCATCCGGCAAGGATATCAAACAGCTCCGCATCGGGATCTACGCTCCATGGAATGCAAGTATGGATGAAGGCTGGACCCTGTGGATATTCGATGAAAATGAATTCAATTATAAAAGGATCCGCAATGCTGAGATGAAAGCCGGCGACCTGAATAAGAATTATGATGTCATTGTCTTTCCTTCCATAGGCCAGGGCTTTTTCCGAGGTGGAAGGAATACGATCATAGACGGTTTCTCTTCCGAAATGATGCCCGAACCTTATGCGGGAGGCATAGGCAATGAAGGCGTCGAAGCATTAAAGAGTTTTGTTGAGAACGGTGGCAGGCTGGTTTGCCTGAACGAGAGTTCTGAATTTGCCATCAATCAATTCAAACTGCCGGTGGAAAATGTGGTGAGAAGACTGAGCAATAAAGATTTTTTTGTAGGTGGCTCCATACTGGAAGCTGTAACCAATAAAAATGAAAGGATCATGAGCGGCATGCCGGATAAAGCAAATATCTTTTTCAACAGCAGCGCTGTTTTCAAAACCAATGAAGGTTTCAAAGGATCCGTTCTTGCCTCTTATCCGCAGGAAGGAAATATTTTATTATCCGGATACCTGAAAGGTGAAAATTATCTGAGAGGCCGGGCGGCGGCATTGAAAGCAGAATACGGGAAAGGCGACATTATTTTGTTTGGTTTCAGCCCGCAGTGGAGAGGTCAAACCACAGGAACATTCAAAGTCTTGTTTAATTGTCTGTATGGCGAGTGAAATGGAAGTAATGCTGCTGATTGAAAGGAATGTAACAAAGAAAATCCAAAGCAGTCCGGAATAGATAATGTTCCGGGAGCAAAGCCTCATTCCGAATACCAGTTGCCTTACAAAAATTATTCTTTTTCTTTCACACTTAGGCCAATCTTAGCAGGAGAAAATATTGTGGAAAGTGCAAAGAGATGAAGAGTTGATTTAACTTGTAAATGATAATCATCAAATGACATTTTCAATAAACGAGATAAAGGAAATCGCAAAAGAATCTTACGGGTTGAATGTTCATGTTTCAGAATTGAGCGGCTTTGATGAAGAAAATTATTTGCTTCAGGAAGATTCCGGAAAGAAATATATCCTTAAAGCCGGTAGTGAAAAACAGTGCCTTGAAACCATAAAGGCTCAAATGGAAATGATGAACTATTTGTCAGGAACGGAAATGGCCGGCCATTTTCAAAAAGTATTAAAGAACAGGGAAGGATCGGACCTGACACTGGTTCACAGGAACAATAAAAAATATTTTATCAGGCTGCTCAGTTTCCTGGAAGGAAAATTTTGGTACGAATCAGAAAAACACAGTCCTGCTGCTTTTGAAAGTCTGGGCAGTTTTTTAGGCCGTATGGACAGGTCTCTGAAAAATTTCTCTCACCCGGCCCTTCACAGGGATTTGTACTGGGATATCAGCAAAGCGGCAGATGCATTTGATAAACTGAAGTTCATAACGGACCCGTCAAAAAGGAGGATCGCCGGTTATTTTTTACTTCAGTTTGAAACGGAAGTGCAGCCGTTGCTTTCTTCACTCCGGCATGCGTGCATACACAGCGATGCAAACGACTATAACATTCTTCTGAAAGGCGATGAGATAACCGGGCTGATAGACTTCGGTGATTCGGTGTTCACTGCATTGATCAACAACCTGGCCATTGCCTGCGCCTATACCATACTGTACGAAGAAGAGCCGCTGAAAAGCGCTGCAGAGATCGTGAAGGGCTATCATAAGGAATATCCTTTAGAGGAAAAAGAGGTTGACATTCTTTATTATCTCATTGCGGCCAGGCTTTGCATCAGCGTGACCCGCTCGGCATACAATACTTCATTGGGAAGCAGCAATGAGCATCATTTCCTGACAGAAAAAGCAGCATGGCAGCTGCTTGAAAAATGGATCCGCATCAATCCTTTGAAAGCTAGTGACCTGTTCAGAAGGGCCTGCGGCCATAAAAGTGTTATCAACAATGCTGATGATCATTCGTTGCTACTGGAAGAAAGAAAAAAGTTTATAGGGCGGAATCTCAGTATCAGTTATAAAGAGCCTCTCAGGATCATCAAAGGAGCATTGCAATATTTATACGATGACAAGGGAAATACATACCTGGATTGTGTGAATAACGTGAGCCATGTGGGACATTGTCATCCGGTGGTGGTGCGGGCCATGCAAAAACAAATTGCCACACTCAATACCAACACAAGGTACCTGAGTGATCTCATGGTGGATTATGCAAAAGAACTTACCTCTGTCCTCCCCCCCCGCCTCAAGGTTTGTTATTTTGTCAACTCGGGGAGTGAGGCCAATGACCTTGCTATTCGCATGGCACGCCATTTCACACGGAGAAATGACATCATAGTGTTGGATCATGCCTATCATGGCACATCCACATTGGCCATTGAAATGAGTCCTTATAAATTTGACAGCAAAGGCGGCAGCGGGCAAAAACCTTACATACATAAAGCCGTATCACCTGACCTGTACCGCGGAAAATACCGGTATGATGACACAGACGCCGGAGAAAAATATGCAGTGTATGTATTGGAAATTTTAAAACAACTGGAAGAAAAGAAAACTCCTGCCGCAGCATTTATCTGCGAAACACTTTTAGGCGTGGGCGGACAAATTCCTTTGCCTGAACATTATCTGGAAAAAGTTTATGAATATGTGCGGCGGTATGGCGGAGTTTGCATTGCCGATGAAGTGCAGGTGGGTTTTGGCCGGGTGGGTGAAAAATTCTGGGGGTTTGAACTACAGAATGTGGAGCCTGATATTGTGGTGATGGGTAAACCGATAGGCAACGGCCATCCGCTGGCAGCGGTTGTGGTCACTGAAGCGATCGCTGAAGCTTTTAATAACGGCCTTGAATATTTCAACACATTCGGAGGCAATCCTGTTTCGATGGCCACAGGCTTATCGGTTCTGAATGTTATACGGGAAGAAAAGCTTCAGCAGAATGCATTAGAAACGGGAAATTATTTTATGGAAAGGCTGAAAATTTTAATGAATGAATATCCCGTGATCGGTGATGTGAGAGGCCATGGATTGTTTATCGGTGTAGAAATGGTCAAAGACAGGGACACCAAAAAACCTGCTGTTCCCGAAATTGATATCGTGGTGGAGAAAATGAAAGAGCGGGGAATCCTTCTGAGTACCGACGGCCCTCTTCATAATGTTTTGAAAATAAAACCCCCTGTCGTTTTCAGCAAAGAAAATGCGGATGAATTTGTTCAGAACCTGGATGTGGTATTGGCAGAAATGTTTTAGATATTGGAACACACAGCATTATTATTATGGATAGAAGAGGCAGTGCAAATAATCATCAAAATCTTAATTCGAAGTAATTTCATTAATTCCATTCAGGTTTTCAAGTTTGACCGGATTTATTCTTTAAATTAGTAGTGCATTATTAACCTTTGCCATTGCCCATGAAATATTTTATAATTCTGACATTATTAATTCCGGCCATTTTAAATGCGCAGGTAAAAAAAGTTGATGCTGTTTCAGAAATAAAAAATGTAACCGTTTTTAGTTCCGGCGCCCGGATAGAAAGAGTTTCCAGTGTAAATCTTTCTCCCGGACGCACCCAGGTAAATTTTTCCGGATTAAGTAATCAGTTGGACCAGCAAAGTGTCCAGCTTTCTTCCAATGAAAACATCACATTATTATCGGTTCAGGCCTCACGTGACTTTACTTCTGCCAGAAAGATGGATGAAGAACAAAAAAAGTTCATAGATACCGTTAGCTCCCTGAAATCACAGATTGATCTTCAGAAAAAGATGCTGGATGTGTATAAGAGCGAAGAAAATATGCTGATAAAAAATGAAGCGATCGGTGGTGATTCGGGAGTGAAAACCGCTGAACTGAAAGAAGCGCTTGATCTTCACCGGCAAAGGCTTTCTGAAGTGTATAAAAAACAATTGGAAATTCAGAACAACATTGATCTTAAAGAAAAAGAATTTAAAGCATGGTCAGAACAGCTAAAAGAATTCAGCAAAAAGAAAGACAGCATCAATTATACGGTGACTGCACTGGTAGATAGCAAAGCAGGGGGAAACATTACCTTCCATCTCTTTTACAATATAAAAGATGCAGGATGGTATCCGTCCTATGATGTGAGGGTAAAAAACATCAGCAGTCCGCTGGAGTTTTTAATGAATGCAAATGTTTTTCAGAGAAGCGGAGAGACCTGGAAAAATGTGATACTTTTTTTGAGCACCGGGAGTCCGAATGAAAATGCCACTCCAACAGAATTGCAACCCTGGAAGATCGGATTCTTCGATCCTTCCATTGCTGCCAGGGGCTCAATGGTGCCCACTACAGTAAGTGGAAGAGTCACTAATGAAGGCGGGGAACCGGTATCTTATGCTTCGGTGATCATTAAAGGAACTAATAAAGGGACGATGACTGACGCAAATGGATTTTTTAAGATCACGGATGTGCAGGTCGGCAGTAAACTTCAGGTTAGTTCTGTCGGCTTTGAGAACAAGGAAGTTTCGGTTGCCCCCGGTTATATAAATATTGTTTTAAAACCGGCAAGCCAGAATCTCCAGGAAGTAGTAGTTACAGCTTTAGGTACCCAGATTGAAGGGAAAATCGCCGGAGTATCCGTAAATAAAAACAAATTTTCTGAAGAAAAGAGTTCAATTCAACTTGTTGATGTTACTACACAATTTCAACCCACTACCATTGTTTACTCAATAGATGAAAAATATACAATAGAAACTGATGGAAAGACAAACACCATCGGCATCAGGAGTTTTGATGTGCCGGCTGGATATCAATATTTTTCTGCTCCAAAAACTGATCCCGCATCATTTCTCACAGCACAGATACTGAGCTGGCAGGATCTGAATTTGCAATCAGGAGAAGTCAACCTGTATTTTGAAGGAAATTATTTGGGAAAAACTTACCTGGATCTTTCGGGGACAGGAGATACACTGTCACTTTCACTCGGAAAAGACAATGGTGTCAAGGTAACCAGAAAATTGATAAAAGAATTCAGTACCAGGCGCTTTCTCGGTAACAACAGAATAGATAATCGCCAGTATGAAATATCTGTCCGCAATACAAAAAGGGAATCCGTTCAAATAAGAATACAGGATCAATTCCCTGTTTCTGTAGTGAAAGAGATCAGCGTTTCCGACACTAAAGCTCCGGGTGCTGCAATCAATGACGACACCGGAATAGCCACCTGGGATCTGAATTTAGCGCCGGGTGAAGAAAGAAAAGTTTCGATCGGGTATTCAGTTAAATATCCCAAAGACAGAAGAGTGATCCTGGAGTGAGTTATTGATTTCTGGTCATTTTGATCTATTACGGGAAAAGCTTTTGAATTTTTACTTTCTCATAATAACTCCAGAATTTCCTCAATGGTGTCCATCCCTTTGTTCCTTGCATAATACACCTGCATGTCATTATGAAATTGCTCATCGTTGTAATTCTGAGGATCTTTCTTGTGTTTTATGAAAAGGCTTAGTCCGAATTTCGGCCTGGGCCCCCAATGAGCGATCACCTTATAATCATCATCCAGGAAAAGAACCACCGGAATAGATTTGGAACCATTGGTCAGAAAATCATTGATCAATGACGGCTCCTGGTCCCTGTATGTAATTCTGATCTCATTGTTTTCAAAAAACCGGGTGATCACCGGAATGGCAGCGCTGGCATCTCCGCACCAGGCTTCAGAAATGATCAGGATCTTTCCTTTAAAATTTTTCTTAGCCAGGGTTTTCAATTGTTCCGGATCGGGAACATAGGTCTTGCCCATTCTTTGCATCCGCTGCACTCCTAATTTATAATACTCATGATAATCCTTTTCCACCTGGGTCCCGGGCATTTCTGCTGATCTCTTTGCTCTTTTCAGATATTCTTCATAGGTAACAGCATTATCCCAAAACTTTTTTATATCCATATCTTTTTTCTTTAATTCAATGAAATAAAAATATCAGCAACAATAAAACAAAATCCGTCTTTGTTGGTTCATTCACGGCCGCCATATGAAAAACAATATGGTTCCGCATTGCTGCAGACCCATATTTCTTGAAAATAGTATCATCTATTGGTTTTCGATGCCCGGATGATATTTTTTCACCAGGTGAAGCGTATTACGATCGGTGTGGTGCATCGTTTTTCCTGTAGCAGCCAGCTTCAGTATCAGGTCTGATGTATAGCTGAAGGTACCATCGGCATTTATCATGAAAGTACTTTCAAATCCTTTTAATTCTGCCCGCTGCATCAGGTATTTATTTTGCAAAATTCCATAAGAAGGATCACCGGGTGTAGCTTTGAAATGTAATTTCCTGTCTCTTGCTTTGGCATCACCACCGGCAAGAATGGCAATGCCGCGGCCAAACACTACTACACGCATGATCTGACCGGTGGCTTTTTCCCAAAGCAGGTAACCTACTTCGTCGTGAAAAGGATCCATAGCTTCTTCACCATGACGCCAGGCTTTCATCTGGTAGGTCACTCCTTCCAGTGTTTGCTTTCCGTTTTCCTGTGTCGGGATCGGGCGGAACCATGCTTTTTCAAAATAACTTGTTTCAGAAGTTTCATCGTCTTTGTTGTGATAAGAAAGATCAACACCTGTATCTCCCTCCCACTCGCCAACGAGCCAGGTAAGGGGCCCTAATCTCTGGGGTCCTAAGATTTTTTTTGCTGCCATAAAATTGTATTTGTGTTACAAAAAATGAATGAGCCGATCATATTGAGCTGTTGTTTTCAGCAGAGCTGCAAAGGTACAATTATATTAATATAAAAGAATTTGAGACCGGATGTGTAACACAAAAATCAGCATGATCATTTACTCACATTCATTGCATGTTCATTATAAAACCACTGACCTAATTTCATTAGCTTTACCTTTGCACTGCAAACCAATAACCGTATAGAATCGAGCCTGATGATTAAAAAAAATTACGGCTCAAAAACCGAATGAACGAAAATAAGATCCATACCGGAACGGCTCCGAATGAAACGGAATCCCGGAAAGACAGTCATCTCGAGCTGGCCTTTTTATCTCAAAACAATTCTATTGATGCCCGTTTTTTTTACGAACCTATGATCGCTACCCATCCTGACCTGAATGCAGAATGGCCCGTACGTCTTGGAAATAAAACTTTGAAGTACCCGATCTGGATTTCCAGCATGACCGGCGGAACCGATAAGACCAATGAGATAAATATGCGTTTGGCAAAAGCTGTTGCCCGGTTTGGTTTGGGTATGGGTGTCGGCTCGGTTCGCATCGCCATGGAAGACGCAGAAAAGATCCGTGATTTCAGGCTAAGGCCGGTGTTGGGAGAAAATGTTCCTTATTATATCAATTTCGGAATCGCACAGATAGAAAAAAGTATCAAAGCAAAAAAATTACATCTCTTCCGTAAGATGGCTGAACTGCTGGAAGCTGATGGTATCATCATTCATGTAAATCCTTTGCAGGAATGGATGCAACCCGAAGGCGACAGGATTGAAAAAGCTCCTATTGATACCATTGAAAGATTCCTGGAAGAAATTGATTTGCCATTAATTGTTAAGGAAGTCGGACAAGGCTTTGGTTATCAGAGTATGAAGAGGTTACTGCAATTACCTCTGGCTGCTGTTGAATTTGCGGCAAACGGAGGCACCAATTTTTCAAAACTGGAACTTCAGCGTAACAGTTTAAAGAGCAAATACCTGATGCCTTTTGTTCATGTAGGTCAGACAGCTGAAGAAATGGTGGAGTTGAGCAACCGGCTTGCCGCTGAACTGGGCGATAAAGTAAAATGCCCCACACTCATTATCAGTGGCGGCATCAGGAATTTCCTGGATGGATATTACCTGATCCGTAAAGCCCACACAAATGCCCTCTATGGACAGGCATCTGAAATTCTGAAACATGCCAAAGAATCACAAAGAGCTTTGGATGAATATATCCAATACCAGATTGAAGGACTTTTATTGGCAAGAACCTATTTAACACTAAAAGAGAAAGAAAATAATGAAGGATAAAAAGATCGTTCACGGATTTTCAAAAAAGAGCAGAGATGAAAAGCTGGGCTTGGTCACGGAATATCATCCCGATCCCTTAAGCGCCCTGGCCGTCTTCAAAAGTTTTCACCATCCAGATGCGAAAACACAGAAACTGTTAGAGGAGTTCAGCGAGAACACCATTACCAATTTCCCGTTGCCCTACTGTATTTGTCCCAACATGCTGGTTAATGGCCGTTCTTACATGGTGCCGATGGTGATCGAAGAAAGTTCTGTGGTAGCTGCAGCATCCAACAGCGCCAAGTTCTGGTTTACCAGGGGGGGATTCACTACGGAGATCATCGGCACGGAAAAAGTGGGCCAGGTGCATTTTATCTGGAAAGAAGATAAAAGTTTATTGCAGGAACGATTCCCCGCATTGAAAGAATTATTGATCAAAGAATGTTTTGACATCACGGAGAACATGATCAAACGCGGCGGAGGAATAACCGATATTGAACTGAAAGACCTTACTGATAAGGAACCCGGCCTGATGCAACTCTACGGCACTTTTGAAACCATTGATTCTATGGGCGCCAATTTTATCAACTCCTGCCTGGAACAATTTGCCGTCACTTTCAAAAAATGGCACGCTGCCCAAAAAGAATTTTCAAAAGACGGGCTGGAGATCATCATGTGTATCGTCTCCAACCTTACACCAAACTGCAGGGTAAGGACATACGTGGAGACCACTTTTGATCAGATGGATAATATGATTAAAGGTGTTTCGGGAAAAGAATTTGCCCGCAGGTTTTACCTCGGAGTAAGAGTGGCTGAGTCGGATCCGTTCAGGGCCACCACTCATAATAAAGGTATCATGAACGGAGTGGATTCAGTAGTGCTGGCAACAGGAAATGATTTCCGTGCCGTGGAAGCGTGCAGCCATGCTTATGCTTCCCGTTCGGGAAAATACACTTCACTCAGTCATGTAGAACTCACCGGTACAAAATTCAGATTCTCCGCAGAGATTCCTTTTGCGTTGGGAGTGGTCGGCGGGTTGACCAATCTGCATCCATTGGTGAGACTGAGTCTTGAACTATTAGGTAACCCATCAGCAACCGAATTAATGGGTATTGCGGCGTCTGTGGGTTTAGCAAATAATTTTTCTGCAGTAAAGAACCTGGTGACGGTCGGCATCCAGCAAGGGCACATGAAGATGCATTTATTGAACATACTGCAGCAATTGAAAATTCCGGAAAACAGGAAAGAAGAAGTGATCGGGTATTTTAAAGACAAAGTGGTGTCGGTATCAGCGGTGCGCAACCTGGCAGAAAAGTGGCATTTGATTGAAGCAGAGAATTAAATCGGGATATGCTGCTGTTTCAGATATGCAAAGTTCATTTCTTAGATCGCAAATGAGAAACAGGCTTATTTCATTTTATTACATCCTAATCTTCCGATCAAATCCCCGATCATGAAGACCATAAAATATTCTGCATCAGGAAAGCTGCTATTATTCGGAGAATACCTGGTCTTGCGAAATTCAAAATGCCTTGCCATCCCTCTCTCCTTTGGCCAGGAACTGGAAATTCACCAGGGAGTTGAAAAAGGAATTCTTATCCGAAGTTTCGAACTGGAAAATTGCTGGCTGGAAATATTTTTTTCAAAGGGCCTGAAGATCATCAGGAGTAACGATAATGAAAAAGCAAGGATCATTCAGAACCTGTTTTCTCTCATAAAAGAAAAAAAGCCTGAACTGTTTTCAAAAGATATTTATTTAAAATTCCGGTTGAATTTTCAAAGACACCTGGGGTTAGGCAGCAGTTCCACATTACTTTCTCTCCTAAGCCAATGGTCAGGGTTTGATCCGTATTATTTACTGGAAAAAAGTTTTGGCGGCTCGGGATATGATATTGCCGCCGCCACTTCCGCCGGCCCGTTTATTTATTCTGCCAATAATAAAATGGAAAGATATTTCGTTTTACCGGAAAGCATCACCCGCCATTTGCTGTTCATTTATCTCGGAAAGAAACAGAAAAGTTCAAAAGAAGTGGCCGCTTTTAAAAACAAGAAGACAACCGGTCAGCAAATTGATGAAATGAACCGTATCGTTACAAAAGCAGCCCGGTGCCATGATATCGAAGAATGGGAAGAACTGATGAATGAAAGTGAGGCATTGCTTTCACTGGTGCTGAAAGAATATCCCATAAAGGAAAAATATTTCGGAGATTATCCGTACTCCATAAAATCATTGGGCGCATGGGGAGGCGATTTCATTATGGCCTCCTGCCGGAATATTGATGAAGCAGAAAATTATTTTTTGCAAAAACAAAAACATCCGATTTTTACTTACGGCGAGCTGATAAAATAAGAGATGCATAAAGTATTTACGGCAAAATATCCATCCAATATCGCCCTGGTAAAATACTGGGGAAAATATGGCAACCAGTTACCCCGCAATGCTTCCCTGAGCATGACACTCTGCAAAGCTTATACTGAAGTGTCTCTTATTTGCATCAAAAAGAAAAACCCTGAAGTTGAGATTGAATATTTTTTTGAAGGCAGTACCGAACCTGTTTTTTATGAAAGGATCCTTCGTTACATCAAAGGGCAAAAAGAATTTGAGAAACTGGTCAGAAATTATACACTGAAAATTAGTTCCAAAAACAGCTTTCCTCATTCAGCCGGAATCGCATCTTCAGCATCAGCATTTGCAGCTATTGCGGCAGTTCTTTTAAAAGCAAGTAATACCATAAGAGCAGGTCAATTCAACAAACAGGCAAGTCGCCTTGCAAGGCTGGGAAGCGGAAGCGCCTGCCGTTCTTTTTATGGCCCTTTTTCACTTTGGGGAAAGCTGGAAGGAATAAAAGACTCATCCGATGAATATGCGATCCCGGTAGAGAATGTTCATAAAATATTTAAATCTTTGATGGATGCCATCCTGATCGTTGATGATTCTCCTAAAAAAGTATCGAGCAGTAAAGGCCACTCCCTGATGAAAGGTCATCCCTATGCTGCGGCAAGATTCAGAGATGCCAATAAGAACTGCAAAGAGATGCTCTCGGTGCTGAGGTCGGGAGATTTTGAAAACTTTGCTTTCATCACAGAAAGAGAAGCCCTATCTTTGCATGCCATGATGATGACATCCAGGGAGCATTACCTGCTTATCAGATCCGGTACCGTGAAAGTGATAGAAGAGATACTTCGGTACAGAAAAGAAACAGGTCTCCCTTTATGTTACACACTCGATGCAGGCCCTAATGTGCATTTACTATACCCGGAATCCATACGGGAACAAGTTCACACATTTATTCAGCAAGACCTGTACAATGATTTAAAAACAGTGATCTACGACAGAGCGGGATCGGGTGGAACGATATTAAAAGTAAACAATGGAACAGCTTAATTCAAAAGTCCTGTTATTCGGCGAATATGCTGTTTTACATAGCGGCATGGCTTTGATCATACCCTTTGACCGGTACAGCGGCAACCTGGAGTTTTACCAATCGCAGGAGAACAACCATGTAGCTTTGCAATCCAATGAATACCTCCGTAAATTCTGTGCTTTTGTTGCCAGCCACATGGATGAGCAATTTGTACTGGAAGTAAAACGGTTTGAACAGGAACTCCAACAAGGATTATTTTTCCGAAGCAATATTCCACAAGGTTACGGACTGGGGAGTTCCGGAGCACTGGTAGCTGCTATTGTTTTAAGATACCTGGTAAAAGCAAAGAATCTGAAAGATGAAATGAAAGTGCTGACCTATCAGAAAATGAAGGAACTGAAGAAAAGCCTTGGATACCTGGAATCTTATTTTCATGGCGTCAGCTCCGGGCTGGATCCCCTGAGCATCATTCTGAATGAACCGATTCTATATAAAAATGCACATGACATCATTACTACCAATCTCCCTTCCCCATCAGATGAAAAGAAGAATACTGTTTTTCTTCTCGGTACAGAATATCCGAGAACCACTTCCAGGATGATGAAGCTTTTCAATGACCTGCACAGTCAAACCGGATTCAGGTCAAAATTTGAAGAGCATGTGGCTCATAATAACAATACGGCTATTCAAAATTTCCTTGGCAACCATACAGACAACTTTTATCATTCCGTTCATGACCTGAGTTCTTTTCAACTAAATCACATGAGTGATTTCATTCCTGAACCCCTGCAAAAAGATGTGGCTGCGGGCCTGGAAAACGGCGATTATTTCCTGAAGTTATGCGGTGCCGGCGGTGGTGGTTTCATGCTCGGTTTTACCCAAAACTGGAATACAACCCGGGAGAAACTGAAAGATTACAAGTTGGAAGAGATCTACAGCTATTAATCTTTTCAAATATTTTTTCCTTTCCTCGCCGTTTGTTCATATCAAATGAGCAAGATCATCTTTTACTATTAGACTGATCATGGATTTTGGAATTATAAACCTTTATTTTGCATAAAATTAAAAATAAGGAACTATGAAATTCCGCATAGAATCTACCGGCTACAAACTCAGCCCTTCGCTAAAGGAGTTTGCCACACGTAAATTAAGCACTCTGAACAGGTATTACAAAGACATCCAGGAGATCGAAGTGACACTTCATTATGAAACCAAAGCAGCCAAAGGCGAAGTGAATTGCATCCTGAATATCCGTATGCCGGGTAAAGATGAGTATATCAAAACCAAATCTGTGATTTTTGAAGATGCAATACTGAAAGCAGCCGAAACCGCCAAAAGAAGGCTGCGCATCCGTAAAACACAACTGGAAAAGGCACGCAGGTTAAAGACCCCTAACAGAAAGGTGCTTGCTAAAAAAATGGCAAAGAAATAAACTCTAAACAGTTTATGCAAGTATAAGCCTGTGACAGAATTCACAGGCTTTATATTTTTAGGTGATTATTATTATTTTCAGATAGCTTCGGGGCGTTTGTAAAACAACTCCTGCGTATTGCAGGACTCATGCATGGATGTAAGGACAGAAGGGAGCGGAGCCGTAAAAACATTGGGATAATCCACTTCACCCAATTCCGTACGAATCGGGTAAGCCAGTTTCTCCTCTTCAATGGAAAACCGTGAATCAATACCGGGCTTGTTTCCCCTGGGATCAACACGAAACCATCCGCTTTCTTCGAGGTAAACCGCATTCAGTCCATGCAATGCATATCCCGATTCAACGGTCCCTTTACGTAAAACACGTTGATAACAAAAACCTGCCGGGATTCCCATTCCTCTCAGAAGTGTTGCCAGTAAATGGGATTTGGCAAAACAGATGCCTTCTTTATTCCTGAGCACGTCTTCTGCATTGATGGTGACCAGCTTTTCCTGAGTGTCAAATGAATGATGAATCTCATCACGGGCAATTTCAAAAGCGATCTTTGCTCTTTCTTTCTTCCCAGAAGCCATGGATTCTATCTCCCTGATCTTTTCCTGTATCGCCGGAGTGTGGAACAGGATAACAGGCGGTATCTCTTTCAGGTAATCTTCAAGGTTATTTGATTCCAGGATGAGTTTCATTTTTTGAACCTTTTATTTTAGATGATATAAAAGTAACATTTGATACTATAAAAAGTTCAACAGCCGGATTTTCAGATAACAACTAAAGTTCAATGCTCTGCGAGGCATCCTGCCTCGCAGCATTATTTTATCGCTTAAAGCGATCAAATAATACGAAAATCATACGAAGCTCTTTTCTTCTTCAATCTCAATAATCACGATATCAAATCACCTGGTGCAAGCTCACAGGAGAAAATAAGCTAATAAAGTAATTTAAAATCCGGTTTTTTTTACTAATGTAATAAGGTTAAGGGCTCAACGCTCTGCGAGGCATCCTGCCCCGCAGCATTATTTTATCGCTTCAAGCGATCATATAATACGAAAATCATACGAAGCTCTTTCCTTCTTCAATCTCAATCATCACGACATCAAATCAGCTGATGTAACTCAACGCTCTGCGAGGCATCCTGCCTCGCAGCATTATTTCATCGCTTTAAGCGATCAAATAATACGAAAAACATAGGAAGCTCTTTTCTTCTTCAATCTCAATCATCACGACATCAAATCAACTGATGTAAGCCCACAGGAGAAAATAAGCTAATAAGGTAACCAATGCTCTGCGAGGCATCCTGCCTCGCAGCACTATTTTATCGCTTCAAGCGATCATATAATACGAAAATCATACGAAGCTCTTTTCTTCTTCAATCTCAATCATCACGACATCAAATCAGCTGATGTAAGCCCACAGGAGAAAATAAGCTAACTCAATGCTCTGCGAGGCATCCTGCCTCGCAGCATTATTTTATCGCTTAAAGCGATCAAATAATACGAAAATCATACGAAGCTCTTTCCTTCTTCAATCTCAATCATCACGACATCAAATCAGCTGATGTAAGCCCACAGGAGAAAATAAGCTAATAAGGTAATTTAAAGTCCGGTTTATTTTTACTAATGTAATAAGGTTAAGGGCTTGCTGCTGACACAACCAATAACCAAAAAATTCCAATACCTTATTACCTTAGTAAGATTCTGCGCCCTAAAAAAACCGGCATTATTAGCTTATGAAAACAGAGTGATGATTTCATCCCAACGCTCTGCGAGGCATCCTGCCTCACAGCACTATTTTATCGCTTTAAGCGATCAAATAATACGAAAAACATAGGAAGCTCTTTTCTTCTTCAATCTCAATAATCACGACATCAAATCAGCTGATATAAGCCCACAGGAGAAAATAAGCTAATAAAGTAATTTAAAATCCGGTTTATTTTTACTAATGCAATAAGGTTAAGGGCTTGCTGCTGACACAACCAATAACCAAAAATTCCAATACCTTATTACCTTAGTAAGATTCTGCGCCCTTAAAAAACCGGCATTATTAGCTTATGAAAACAGAGTGATGATTTCATCTCAACTTAAAGTGAGCTTTTAACTGCATACAGCATCTACGCAGTTCTTTAAATTTTATTAGTAAGAGAATACAGCTATTGCTAATTCACCACCCCGGCTTTATGTTCACACAACTTCTCTCCTCTTCTATAGAATCTATCCATCTCATCTTTGGGAACAAAAACTCCTCCTGTTGCCCAGGCAATATGAGTAATGTTCTTTGGATCGAAATTATTTTCTTTTATATAATTCGTTTGCAAAATCCGCTGCGGGCCCATCAGCCCGGCAGTGGCTGAGGGTTCAATAAAAATATTTTGACTCTTGCCGAGCAAATAAAGCAAACGGAACAATTCATCGTCTTCAATGGTATAGATTCCACTAATCAATAATTTGCTTATAGGTGTGGCAAATGCGGAAGGCCTTCCCACGGCCAGCCCGTCAGCTTCTGTTTGGTTGTCAATCCCCAGGTCATGAACGCTGATCTTTTCCATCTTACCGGTTAAAATTCCAAGCAGTACCGATGGTGAATGTGTAGGTTCTACAAAAAAGCAATGAACATGATCGCCGAACACCTGCTTCAATCCGAAAGCAACACCACCAGGAGACCCCCCTACTCCGCAGGGAGAATAGACAAACAAAGGATGCTCTGCATCCACTTTTATCTTTTGTTCATCCAGTTGCTTTTTCAATCTTAATGCGGCCACGCTATACCCGAGATACAGGTACTTTGAATTTTCATCATCTACAAAATAACCCTTCGGATCAGCGAAAGTGGCACGCCTTCCTTCAGTGATCGCTTCACCGAAGTCGCCCTCAAACTCCAGCACGTTGGCACCCTTCGATCGTAAAAGATTTTTCTTCCACTCTTTTGCATCAGAAGACATGTACACCGAAACCCGAAAACCAAGCTTTGCACTGATGATGCCAATACTCAATCCGAGATTTCCGGTGGATCCCACTCCGATAGAATACTGCCGGAAAAAGTTCCTGAATTTTTCGCTGTCAAATACTTCATAATTATCACCCGGCTTCAGTAACCCGTTTTCCAGAGCCAGTTCTTCTGCATAATGCAATACTTCAAAGATGCCCCCTCTTGCTTTGATGGAGCCGGCCACAGGCAACTCATCATCCCTTTTTAAAAACAACCAGCCTTCAATTTTACCCTTTTGCCTTTCATTGAATAACTTTTTAAAAGCAGATATTTCTTCAAGACCGGATTCAATGAACCCTTTGGTGCTTTTTAGTTCGGGGAATGCCTTTGCGAGATATGGGGCAAATCTTTTCCATAATGCCTCCGCATCCTGCATGTCACGTTTGTTAAGCGGCAAAGACCTGATCTCACCCATTTTTTTCCGGTAAGGATTGATCCAGGTAACAGGTTCCAGCTTAATGATCTTTTCCAAAAGAGGATACTGCGAGATCCATTTGTCTAAGTCTGAGAAGGCCATAGTATCAAAATTTTTAGAGAATAATGCATTGTCTTCGTCATGAAAGCATCCGTAACAAAGTTACCTGTGACTAAATTGATTTACAATTTTAGTCCAGCCTTTCAGGGGGCTAAGACATTCTTTATGAACTCAGCATGTGAATATTTATAACAGGAAGTGCCTGAGAAAGTTTTAATTTTGGCAAGTTTTTACACAGTAATTACAAATTTTAATAATAAATCATAGAATCTTCAATCAATTATGAGCTACACAAAAGCAAAATCAGTTAAGGAAATTGCAGTAAACGGGAAAAAATACCGTTACTGTTCTTTAAAAGACCTGAAGGGTGTGAGCATAGATCATCTTCCTTTCAGCATCCGCATTCTCCTGGAAAACGTGTTAAGGAATTATGACGGTTTCAGCATCGTTGATGAACATGTGGAAACTCTTCTTCACTGGACACCTGAAGCCGTTGATAAAGATATTCCTTTTATGCCGGCACGCATACTGATGCAGGATTTTACCGGAGTGCCTGCCGTTGTGGACATGGCTTCCCTGCGTTCCGAATTTGTCCGCCATGGTAAAGACGGGCAAAAGATCAATCCCGCCATACCTGTTGACCTGATCATTGATCACTCGGTGCAGGTTGATTATTACGGGACCGATTATTCATACGACAAGAACGTGGAGCTGGAATTTGAACGCAATAAAGAAAGATATGAGCTTTTGAAATGGGCTCAGAAAGGGCTGAGCAATTTCACAGTCGTCCCTCCGGGAATGGGTATTTGCCACCAGGTAAACCTGGAATATCTTTCCAAAGGGATCATTGCAAGAGACGGATGGCTTTTCCCTGACACACTGGTGGGAACCGATTCCCACACACCAATGGTGAATGGCATTGGTGTTATTGCATGGGGTGTGGGTGGAATTGAAGCAGAAGCTGCCATGCTTGGCCAGCCTATCTTCTTCACTTGCCCGCAGGTGGTAGGATTGAAGCTTACCGGAAGAATTCCCGAACAATGTACCGCAACAGATATCGTATTATCCATTGCCAACCTGCTCCGCAAAACAGGAGTGGTCGGAAAGTTTGTGGAAGTCTTTGGCGACGGATTGAAACACCTCACTGTTACCGACAGGGCTACGATCGGGAACATGTCGCCTGAATTCGGATGCACCGTTACATATTTCCCCATTGACGAACGCACTCTTGAATACATGCATTCCACCAACCGCACTCCGGAGCAGATCAAAATAGTGGAAGAATATTGTAAAGAAAATCTTTTATGGAGAACCGGGAATGAGAGTATCAAATACTCGCAGGTGGTGGAGCTGGATCTTTCCATTCTGGAGCCAACGGTTTCAGGACCTAAGCGTCCGCAGGATAAGATCCTGGTAAAAGACCTCGGAAATAAATTCTGCGAGATCCTCAAAGGAGAATTCAACCGTGAATATCAGCCGAGAGAACAAAGAGAAGAATTTGCCATGCTGGTGGAAGGCGGATCGGGTACTGAATTCACTTTCGGCAAAGTGCCGATCAGCGGGCAATCAAGGTCTGAAGTGATACCTGATGATAAACACCATTCCGTTCGCATCAAACAACCCAATAAAGAATTTGTGCTGAGCGATGGCAGCATCGTGATTGCTGCGATTACCAGTTGTACCAATACTTCTAATCCTGCCGTGATGGTAGGAGCCGGACTCCTGGCAAGGAATGCAGTTGAAAAAGGATTAAGAACAAAATCATGGGTGAAAACATCATTGGCTCCCGGATCAAAAGTTGTCACTAAATACCTGGAGCGTTCGGGATTGAATGTTGACCTGGATGCTTTGCGTTTTCAAACTGTAGGTTATGGTTGCACCTCCTGTATCGGCAACTCAGGCCCTCTCCCTCCTGCTATTGCAGAAGCTGTAGATAAAGGTGAACTGATCACTGCCTCTGTACTTTCTGGAAACAGAAATTTTGAAGCAAGAGTGCATCCGCAGGTAAAAATGAACTTCCTGATGTCGCCCATGCTGGTGGTTGCCTATGCTTTGACGGGCCGTGTGGACGTGGACCTGATTAATGACCCTATTGATTTCGATCCCAATGGCAAACCGGTTTACCTGAAAGATATCTGGCCTTCCAGGGATGAAATTCAAAAGACCATCAATGAATGCATGAAACAGGGAGATTTTGAAGAAGTGTATGATGTGATCTTTGATGGCTCCACCGATTGGCAAAACCTGGAGGTGAACCTTGATCAGAACTTTGAATGGAATGAGAATTCCACTTACATCAAAGAAGCTCCATTCTTTGAAAACCTGAAAGCTACTCCTGATCCGGTGACGGACATAAAAGGCGCAAAAGTTCTTTTATACCTCGGAGATTCAGTAACCACAGACCATATCTCACCTGCGGGAGCTTTCAAGGAAGATTCTGCTGCAGGAAAATACCTGGTAGAAAGAGGAATCACCAAAAAGAATTTCAATTCTTACGGATCACGCAGAGGAAATCATGAAGTGATGATGCGTGGAACGTTTGCCAACGTAAGGATCAAAAATAAGATAGCAGGTAAAGAGGGCGGGTATAGCCGTCACATTCCTTCCGGCGAAGTGAATACCGTGTATGATGTAGCCATGAAATATAAAAGTGAGAACACTCCCCTGATCGTTCTGGCAGGAAAGGAATATGGTTCAGGTTCATCACGCGACTGGGCAGCCAAGGGAACTTTCCTTCTGGGGACCAAAGCAGTCATTGCAGAAAGTTTTGAACGTATCCACAGAAGCAACCTCGTTGGAATGGGCGTGGCCCCTCTGGTATTTACCAATGGCCAGAACGCAGTTTCACTCGGATTGGATGGAACAGAAACATTCAGCATCATCGGGCTGGCTGATAATCTGACGCCTCACAAAGTGCTGGATGTAAAAGCCGTTCATTCTTCCGGTAAAGAAACAAATTTCAAAGTGGAAGCCCGCCTGGATTCTGCAATAGAAATTGAATACTATAAAAACCAGGGAATCCTTCAATATGTATTAAGAGATTATCTGAAAAAGAACTAAACCGGTTTTCTCCAGAAGCAAAAGCTCCGGTAAAATGGAGCTTTTGTTTTAATCAGTAAAAAGGAATTCTCTTCTTCATCAAAAAACTTTAAGAGAATGGTTAAAACAACAGGTGTCCATCTCATCTTTTTAAATATAACAAACGAATGACCAAAGAACAGACCGGGAAATATTTTGAAAGAATAGGATTGGATGTACAACCGAAAACTGATCTTGCCACACTTGCGGGGATACAGCAACGGCACACTTCTGTGATACCTTTTGAGAACCTGAATCCTCTTCTCAGGATACCGGTGGAACTATCGGATGATTCAATTTTTCAAAAATTAGTGATCTCTCACCGTGGTGGATATTGTTTTGAACACAACATCCTGCTCATGAATGTCCTTAAAACGATCGGTTTTGAAGTAAGAGGTTTATTAGGCAGAGCCGGAGAAAAAGAGTATAGTGTGGGAAGAACGCACATGATACTCCTGGTTTCTCTTGACGGGAAACACTACATCGTGGATACGGGTTATGGCGGCCTGGTGCCTACAGGCCCTTTATTGCTATTGCCTGATCTGGTTCAAAAAACTCCCAATGAAGATTACCGGCTGATCAATTTTGATGAAGGATACCGTTTGGAAATAAATCTTACCGGAGAATGGAAACGGCTTTATGATTTTGATCTGCAACAGCAGGTCTATAAAGATTATGAGGTCGGTAACTGGTACACATCCACCAGTCCCTATTCATCCTTCACTAAACGACTGACCGCAGCCCGATCGGATGAGCATTGCAGATATACAATTAAAGGACAGGAATTCACACGCTATTTTAAAGGAGGTGGATCGGAAAAAAGAAATGTAAATTCATTGGAAGAAATGAAACAGGTTCTCGAAAATGATTTCCTGATCAACTTATCGGGATTAACAAACCTGGAAAGACTAATGATCCAATAAAGAGTAATTATTGAGTATTGAGTATTCAGTATTGAGTATTCAGTATTGATTTTTTAACTTAATACCGCTTCACACTTAGTGATACCTTCTTATTTACGCTCTCTCTCCCACCGGTATTCCCCACCTGTTCATATCCGATAGCTCAAAATCTTTTTGATACTTCATCGGAATTTCTCCATGCAACATTGATCCGACTTTTACCGAAGGGAAAATTTCTTCATAGGTGATCATTTCATTAAGCGAAACCCTTCTGTAAATATGCGACCTTGTTATATTCTTCATATCATCCAGTCCGGAAGCGCCGAGCAGTTCTACAAAATTCTTGATTGTGCCGGTGTGATAATTGGCAAGCCGGACCTTTTTATCAGCCACATCCAATCCTATCGTTAATCTCGGATCCTGAGTGGTGATGCCTGTCGGGCAGCGGTTGGTATTACACAGCAATGCCTGTATGCAACCTATCGCCATCATCATGGCCCGGGCAGAGTTGCAGGTGTCGGCTCCCAACGCCATGGCCCTGGCAATATGAAAAGCTGAAGTGATTTTTCCGGCAGTAATGATCCGTATGTGTTTTCTGATATCCAGCCCATTAAGAATATTGTGAACAAATGCAAGACTATCCAGCATGGGTGCACCGAGGTAATTTGAAAATTCCTGAGGAGCAGCGCCGGTTCCGCCTTCGCCTCCATCCACCGTTATGAAATCAGGATAAGTATCCAGGTGGATCATTGCTTTGCAAATGGAGATAAATTCAGATTTATGCCCGATACAAATTTTAAAACCTACAGGTTTTCCTCCCGACAGTTCTCTGAGCTTACTGATGAACTGGATCATTTCCAATGGTGTACTGAATGCCGTATGAAATGGTGGAGAAACTACTTTTGTATGTGGTGGCACATGCCTGATCTTTGCAATCTCTTCTGAATTTTTTGAAGCAGGTAAAATGCCTCCATGCCCCGGCTTGGCGCCTTGCGAAATTTTCAGTTCTACCATTTTCACATTCGGATGCAGCGCTTTTTCTTTAAACAAATCAGGGCTGAAATTTCCATGTTCATCCCTGCACCCGAAATAGCCGGTGCCGATCTGCCATATAAGATCCCCTCCGAATTTCAAATGATGTTCACTCAATCCTCCCTCACCTGTATTTTGAGCGAAGCCGCCAATTTTTGCACCCCCGTTCATTGCCTGCACTGCTTCTGCACTGAGCGATCCATAACTCATCGCTGAAATATTGAGAATGCTTGCTGAATAAGGTTGTTTGCAATCTTTATTACCGAACATCACTCTCGGATCCTGGTTCAATGTATCAAATGCTTTGGGTGATACTGAATGACACATCCATTCATAACCTTCAGCATACACATCGAGCTGCGTGCCGAAAGGAATGGTCTCTAATTCTTTTTTTGCACGCTGGTAAATTGTGGACCGGTCCACACGGCTGATCGGCCTTCCGTCAATATCCGATTCAATAAAATACTGATACATCTTAGGGCGCAGGTCTTCCAGCAAATAACGAAGCCGGCCTGCCAAAGGGAATATCCTTCTCACTGCATGCCTTTTCTGGATCATATCCTGGTATCCCAATATGGTAAAAAAGAGAATAATACCAAAAAGCACCCACCAGTTCTTGCTCATAAATAATGAAAGCGCAAGAGAGATAATCAACAGCAGAGTTGAGATAACTACAAATTGTTTACGCATGATGAACAGAAATTATTTATTTGAAAGTTATCCATAAAAATAATGTTTTTATCCTATCAAAAAAGGGATACAGTATTTCCCGGAATAAGCGTTCATAATTCATAAAATCTCTGCATTTATCTTTGCCAATATTTTGAATCTTTATGAATCATCCACCCTACGATCCATTCAGGTCAATGTCGTTTTACGGAGATACCTGTTTCCTTACCGGTAAAAAGATCGCTGACAGAAAGGAAAACAAAGTGCATGCTTTGCCTGAATGGCTGATAGACCGGTATGACCTTGATATTGCCGGCATCACCATGCTGAACGGCAACAGGATGAAATACCGGGACATGTTGCTTCCTGCATCGGAAGAAGTGATTAAAGCCATTGAGAAAATGGATGAGATCACAAGAATTGCTTTTGAGCAGGGCCATGATGCAGTCATCAAATTGCCGGAGCTTACTTTATTCCAGTGGATGGCAAGAGTTTTTTACGGAGTACTCTACCAGGATTTTCTTTATGCCATCGGGCTGCATGGCAAAAAAGGTGAAACATTTCCTGTCTCCGGTTATATGAAAAAGAAGTTGAGCAATCTTCTCTTCATGATGCATTCACTGATCCGTCCCGTGCAATTTATCAATTTCTCTCCCTGGTCCATAAAATGCTACCGGGTGAATATTTCAAAAGATGTGCTCAATTATAAAGACGAAACACATCATTTGAATTTTTGTCTTGGCATGAACGGGTTTGGCATTGTTGCCTGCCTTCAGGACAACGGCGAAGTGGAAAAATACAATCATGACATTGTTGAAAAGATCGGCGATACCATGCTGCACCCTGCACAGTTTGAAGAATTGTACGGAAGGTTTATGTATGCCAACTATCTGAGGCGTGATGTTTCCGATTATGTTTTAAACGAAGAAGGCGATACGCTTGTTTTCAGTTTACCTGAAGATCCGAATAAAAATCTTCCACGTTTCGGTGAATGGCAGGATAAAACTTTTGCACAGGTACTGACCAATCTCTGGCAGCCCTGGGGCATACCCATTGAAAAGATCTACAGTTTCCCCAACTCACCGATCAGTTACCTGATCAATGAGAATACGAATGAATTCATCAGGCCTGAACAGGTTGATTTACCTTTTTAGAAAAATGATGGGTTTACCCCCACCCCGGTAAGGGCAAATAGTACCGGCTTGTAATCTTATCTGCTAACTTTGCATCAGAATCCTTTATCACAAGATGAGCAAAGCAAAATCTTTCGGGAAAAAAGTCATTGACTTCAACAGGGATCTCAAATACAACGGAAAACTGCCTCCCAACTTCAAAGTGCTGAATCCTTTTTTCGACAACCCCGAAACGATGGAGGTGATGACTCAGTTTTACAATAAGTTTTACAACGATACAAAAAAAAGGAAATTCATCATCGGCATCAATCCCAGCCGTCATGGCGCAGGCGTGACCGGAGTTCCGTTCACTGACACAAAAAGGCTGGAAGCTGTGTGCGGCATAAAAATGAATTCGGCACACACGCATGAAGTGTCTTCTGTCTTTTTATATGAAATGATCGAAAGTTTCGGAGGGCCGAAAAAATTTTACAGTAAATTTTATATTAACTCTCCTTTCCCTCTTGCCATTGTCCGGAAGGCAAAAGACGGTATCTGGCTGAATGCAAACTATTACGATGATAAAAAGCTTTTTGAAAGTGTAAAAGACTATATGATCGAATCGCTGCAAAAACATATCGGGTTGGGGCTGGATACATCGGAAGTATTCATACTGGGCAAAAAAAATGCAGACTTTATTGAAATACTGAACAAAGAGAAAAAGCTGTTCAAAAAACTGACCATACTGGAGCATCCGAGATTCATTCAACAGTATAAATCAAAAGACAAACAGTGGTACATTGACAAATACATTAAGGCACTAAACCGGTAGCTGATTTTTAAATCATTTATAATAAAATGTCATCACCGGAAAGACATACTGTTTATACCATCGGCCATTCCACTCACAGCATTGAGGAATTCATCAATATGCTGCATTCATTCAGCATTGAACACCTGGTGGACATAAGAAGCTTTCCTGGCTCAAGGAAATTTCCACAGTTCAATAAAGAAAACCTGGAAGCAAGCCTTAAAGAGAACGGAATTGAATACACTCACATCAAAGAGCTGGGCGGCAGAAGGAAAGTGAAAAAGGATTCAAAGAATACACGATGGAGAAAAGATTCTTTCCGGGGATATGCCGACTACATGGAAACGGAGAATTTTGCAAAGGGTATTGAAAGATTGCAGGAGATCGCCAAACAACAAAATACTGCTTACATGTGTTCCGAAGCAGTGTGGTGGCGCTGCCACCGGTCCATGGTTTCCGATTACCTGAAAGCAAAAGGATGGAAAGTATTGCATATCATGAATGCAAACAAAGCGGATGAACACCCTTACACTTCACCGGCAAGAGTTGCCGGCGATCATGTTTTTTATTCTGATGAAGATCTTTTCACTGAAAATACAGATCATGAAAACAAAATTTAAAGTCGGCGACCATGTAAGCTGGAACTCCGAAGCAGGAAGAGTATCCGGCATTATCACCAGGGCGCATACTAAAGATTTTAACTACAAAGGATACACCCATCATGCATCGGATGAAGATCCGCAATATGAGATTAAAAGCGATAAGTCGGACCATATTGCCGCACATAAAGGATCGGCACTGACTTTATTATCAAAAAAATAAAATGGTGCACAACAGATCAAGAATGGGATAACGAGATAAGACATTATCTGCATTAATTTATCAGATAATATGCTCCGGCGCTTTGGGATTCAAAGGCCTTACCACTATTTCATCTATCAGCATGTTATCCGGCGTTTGCAGGATGTGAATGATGCTGTTGGCAAGATCGGATGGATGCAGCATGTTTTCATGAGGTTCTATTCCTGATGTTTTGAAAAATCCGGTTTCAATGGAACCTGAACTAAAACAGGTGACTTTTATATTGTATTGTCTTAGCTCAAGCAATAATGCCGCACTAAAACCATGCACTCCGAATTTTGTGGTACAGTAAGCAGCGCTCTTCACTCTTCCGATCTTTCCCAGGATGGAGCCGATATTGATGATATGGGAAGAAGTTCCCTTTTGTTTCATCAGGGCAGCTACCCTGGAAGTGATATAAAACATGCCGTTGAGATTAGTGTTTACCATTTCCAGCCAGGTGCCCGTTGTGGTTTCATCAATCTTATGAAACGATCCCACTCCGGCATTATTGATGAGAATATCGGGACAATGCGTAGCTGAAAAGTTATCCTTGATCCATTGATCCACTTTGGCTTCATCGGTTATATCCAGTTGCGCCGGATGAAAGTTTTCTCCTTCCTCCTCTTGAATCTTTTTCAGAGTGTCAGCATTCCTTCCTATACCATAAACCATCACTCCATTGCGGATCAGAGCTGAAGTGATGGCTCTTCCCATGCCGCCGGTGGCGCCGGTAAGAATAGCTATTTTCTTATCGAGGATCATAATTCGGGAAATTTAACAACAACTGATTGAATAATGTTCATTACCTGATCTGTTAATCCAATGGCGCCCTTGTCGTGACCTCGATCCTGTTCCATCCGTTTATTGCCACCACTGCCATAATCACTGCTGCCATCTCTTTGTCGGTAAGGTGTGCAGCAGCTTCGTTATAGATGTGATCCGGCACATGATCATTGGCGATCAGTGTCATGGATTCAGTCAAAGCCAGAACAGCTCTTTCTTTTTCCGTATAAAGATCTGTTTCCCTCCACGCATCCAGCAGGAACAACCGTTGTGCAGTTTCCCCGAGCTTTAAAGCATCACGGGTGTGCATGTTGATACAATAAGCGCATCCATTGAGCTGCGATGCCCTTGTTTTGATCAGCTCAAACAATTTTTTGTCCAGCCCGCTTTGAGCAATATATTTTTCCAGCCCGAGCATTGCCTCAAAAGCATCCGGGTCTGCTTTTGCTAAATTGATCCTGTTCTCCATGTTTGAATTTAATTTTTACAGATAGTGCTAAAGTTCAGATAAGCGCCACAGCGTGAAAACATTTAGTTTGTTTCATACCATTCCAGTCTTTTGGGCCTTAGTGCAGCACGGACCTGATCTACTTCGTTTTCATCCACCACCATATAAGAAGTGGCATATACATCTGAAATATTTTCTATTCCCGTAATCTCATTTTTCAGCTTATGCATTTGAATAAATTCTAAAAGATGATGTTCATAATGTTCTGCGATCTTATGAGCATCGGGCCCCATAAAATCCCAGGTCAGTTTCACTTTTTTCTCCATGAAGAGGAATTTTGGCTGTTACTTCTTATCAGATTAAATTCATTTCACTATTTCATCATAATCAAACCCGGCTCTTTTTAATGCATTCTTTGCTGCTTTCAATGCATACCCCGCTTCATTATGCGGATGTACCGGTACTTCAGTTACTTCTTTCAATTGGGCTAATAATTCCTGTGTTTCACTCTCTGCCAGTTGTTCACATACGTCATACATGCCTCCCGGTTCTTCTTCAAGAAGATCATGTTTTTCCAACACATGCCGGATGACTTTAATTACGTCGGGGCCCGGAGGCACCACCATCAAAGCAGTTAATGCACCGTGATCCAACCGGAGTTTGGCCGCAAGAGGCAAAGGCATACCTCTGTTTGCTTTCTGTGCAGCAGGGAAAAGAATCTTTTCTTCCATTTTAATATGTTTCAGAAGGCCGGTACGGAAATGATGGTAATGATCCATTTGGATATCATTTATATTCTCCGTTGCCTTATCCAACAACTCTTCGATCCTGCGATGGTCGTTTGTAAAAAATTCGTATAGCGGTTTATTCATGCCTGATAAAAATCTTTAGCGCTGTATATTGAAGCGTCAAAGAAACAAAAAATAAAACGGAATAACGTCACGGGAATCATTTTTCTGCTTCATCCATTGCATCCAAAGCGATATTAGCGTGTGCGTAGGCAGCCCCTGATCGCATTTCTGCTGCTACCCATATTGCTTCCATGATCTCTTGCTTTGTTGCGCCTTTCTTCAATGCCTGCGGCACATGAGAGCGGATGCAATAAGGACATTGCGTAACGTGGGCCACTGCCACTGCAATAAGCTGTTTTGTCTTTTCATCCAGAACACCTTCTTTAAAAACTGTTCTGCTGAAATTTCTCCATGCTTCGATCTGTTTCGGAGCCAGGTCTGCTTTCCTCTTGGCATTTTCCGGAGATGCCAGTGGATATAATTCTTTATTCGTTGTCATAACAATTTCATTTTAAATTTTTCAACATATTGAGACTACTCTGTAAATTCTTAAACATTTTTATAAATTACTTTTCCAGTACAGCATCCATGCTGATAGGGAATTTCAATGCTTTACTTACCGGGCAACCTCCTTTTGCTGCATTGGCGCACTCCATAAATTTTTCTTTGGTGATGCCGGGAACTTTTGCTTTCAGTGTCAGGTGAGAACCGGTCAGTTCCAGTTTGGATGGATCCATAGTCACTTCCGCTTTTACATCAATTGAATCAGGAGTAAATCCTGCCTGGCCCAGTATAAGGCTCAGCGCCATTGCAAAACAACCTGCGTGTGAGGCTGCCAGCAATTCATCGGGGTTGGTTCCTGCACCATCTTCAAAACGTGTCTTAAAAGAATACGGGCTCTTTTCCAATACTTTGCTTCTGGTGGAAAGATTCCCTTTACCTTCTTTGATCGAGCCGTTCCAAACGGCGTAAGCGATGTGTTTTTTCATAATTAATTATCATTTAGATGTAAAATATCATTTCAGTTTTTTTCAGCTATAATAGCAAATGAGGTCAGTTGCTTCTCATATCTATTGAAAGTGTTCCTCATATCCAGTATCTTCCGCTTTGCATCCGGATGAGTAAGTATGTTGAAACCGATCTTCAGCGTTCTGAAGAAACCTTCATCAGCAATCATCCTTTTCCATTTCAAAAGGTACATCGGGTTTTCTTCCACACTTTTTATTTTGAATCCTTCCTTCTCCAGAAGTGTACACCATTCTGATTTTGTCAGCGGTCTTGCATTTACTTTTATTGCTTTTGCCAGGCTCTTCTGCACCTCTTCTTTAACTCCGGCGTCAATACTCTCGGGAGTAAGTCCGAGCTCGTGAATACCATAAAGTCCTTTTGGTCTCAAAATCCGGTAAGCTTCTCTTATAATTTCTGATTTACGATGATCGGGCTGCATCGTGAGCATTGCTTCGCCTACCACTTTGTCCACGGAAAAACCAGCAAGCCCTGTATCTGCTGCGCTTGTATTCACCACGCAATAACCATTATTATTGATTTTCTTTTGCAAAAGCCCTGCAGCTTCTTCATTCAGTTCAATCCCTGTATAGCTTCTTGGTTTTCTTTCTATCAGGAGCGAGGCGGTATATCCCATGCCCGGTGCAAACTCAACAACCTTGTCCTCTTTTGTTATGTCAAGACTGTTGATCAATTTCAATGTAAGTTCCTTCCCCCCGGGACGAAGAACCCTCTTCCCCATCTTTGCCAATAACCAGTGGCCCTGCTCGGTATTGATCGTCTTGTTACTCATAGAAATTTACTGATATGCAGATCTTATTGAAATTTGAAGCATAACAATTCAAAATTAGGATTTGTTTGAACCGTCATTGAAAATCTGTCAATGAAAACATCCTTATTTTCCGATTTGATTCATCTTTTTCCTTTTATAGTAAACAAATGCTTTCATCAGGAGATGATCGCAAATAATTTTCCCACTTACATTTAAACATTGTCAGGCAGATGTAAAATTTTTTTTCTGTAAAACAAATTTGTCCTGGGATCTTACCTGACTGCTTAAGTGAACTGTAATTACCCTGAATCATAAATCATTTACATTCGCAGCATGCAAGCACTCACATTCGCAGGAAAAGAGATCATTGAATTCAGCATCGTCAAAGACCCGGAAATATTGAAACCGACAGATGTCATCGTTAGGATAACGCTGGCAGGAGTCTGCGGATCTGACCTTCATGTTTATCATGGGAGGGAAACCGGCCTGGATCCCGGTACGGTGATGGGACATGAGTTCACCGGCATAGTTGAAGAAACAGGAAGCGAAGTGAAAAATTTTAAAAAGGGATCAAGGGTGCTGAGTCCCTTCACCACTTCCTGCGGTGAATGTTTTTATTGCCGGGTCGGACTCACTTGCAGATGCATCAAAGGAAACCTGTTTGGCTGGGTGCAGCATGGGCATGGACTGCAAGGCGCCCAGGCAATGTACATCAGGGTGCCGATGGCAGACAGCACACTGCTTCCGCTCAGCAACGACCTGAATGAAAGAAAAGCGCTTTTACTGGGAGATGTTTTCTCTACCGGTTATTTCTGTGCAGACAATGCTCATATCACACCCGAAGCAGTCAGCGTGGTTGTAGGTTGCGGTCCTGTGGGCCTGATGGCAGTGACTGCGGCAAAACACCTGGGTGCTGAAAAATTATTTGCCGTGGATGTGGTTCCCGAACGGCTTGCCTTAGCAGAACAATTCGGCGCTATTCCGCTCAATGCATCAATGATGGATGTAAAAGAAAAGATACTCAACGAAACTGATGGCCGTGGTGCAGACAAAGTGATGGAAGCGGTAGGCTCCGACAAAACATTAAGGCTTGCCTATGACCTTCTGCGGCCGGGAGGCATCATATCATCGGTAGGCGTACACACAGCTCCTCATTTTGCATTCTCTCCGGCAGAAGGATATGATAAAAACATCACTTACAAGAATGGCCGTTGCCCTGCGCATTACTATGCAGAAAAGCTCTTAAGAGAAGGAGTTCCCCAGCGTTATCCGATTGAAAAGATCATCACTCATCAATTTCATTTAAAAGACGGCGCAAGGGCCTATGAGGTCTTTGATAAAAAACTGGATAACTGTATTAAAGCCGTGCTCCTTACCGAATAAGAATATCTTTTGCAATTATAACTTACATTTGCATCCCGGTTTCGGGTGGTGGCGCAGCCCGGTAGCGCATTTGCATGGGGTGCAAGAGGTCGCTGGTTCGAATCCAGTCCACCCGACTAAGTCCGCTGGTTTTTACTGAGGCGGACATTTTAATGAATTTTTCACTTCAGTGAATAATGTGGTGAAAAATTCGGGCAGTAGCGCAGCCCGGTAGCGCACTACGTTCGGGACGTAGGGGTCGCTGGTTCGAATCCAGTCTGCCCGACTTTTATAAATGATCTTTTTTTACACTGGCGCATCCCGATTCATCGGGAGGGTCGCTGGTTCGAATCCAGTCTGCCCGGCTTTTTTTGATCTTCCTTTTATGCCAACGCATCCCGATACACCGGGAGGATTGCTGGTTCGAACCTGGTCTATAGCAAACTCAAGCTATTTTATGGATTTATTTCATTATAAAAAGCCATTTTTTCTGAATCCTTTACAACCTTTATCTTCGCTTTTTAATGAACATCCTCATTAAGCAAGCCAAAGTCGTTGATCCCTCCTCTCCTTTCAACGGTCAAACCACTGATATTTTTATTGAGAACGGTATTATAAAAAAGACCGGGAAAAGTTTATCACTGAAAGCAAATTCAGTCATAGATATAAAAGGACTTTATGTTTCTCCCGGATGGACGGATGTGTTCGCTCATTTCTGCGACCCCGGATATGAATTCAAAGAAACACTGGAGACCGGAGCACAGGCTGCAGCAGCAGGCGGATATACGGATGTAATGGTCATTCCCAATACCAAACCGGTCATTGACAATAAAGGGCAAATAGAGTATATCATTCAAAAAAGCAAGTCGCTTCCCGTAAATATTCACCCTATCGGGGCCATCACAAAAAATATTGAAGGAAAAGAACTGGCTGAAATGTATGACATGAAAGCCAGCGGCGCCATTGCTTTCAGTGACGGAACCCAAAGCGTGCAATCCTCAGGACTTTTGCTGAAAGCGCTTCAATATGTAAAGGCTTTCAAAGGAACCATCATTCAACTTCCTGATGATAAAAGCATCAATCCCCACGGTTTGATGAATGAAGGAATTATCTCCACTCAATTAGGTCTGCCTGGACGACCGGCCATGGCCGAAGAGCTTTTCACCGAAAGAGATATTGAACTGAATGATTATGCGGAATCAAGATTGCATATAACCGGGATAAGTACACAAGGATCTATCAATTTCATCAGCAATGCCAAAAAGAAAAAGATCCCGGTAAGTTGTTCCGTCACCCCTTATCATTTATTTTTTTCAGAAGAAGAAATGAAAAGTTATGATACCAATCTTAAAGTTAACCCTCCATTAAGAAGTATGGCGGACAGAAATGCTTTGAGAAAAGCAGTTATGGATGGCACGGTGGATTGCATTGCCACGCATCACCTGCCTCATGAATATGACAGTAAAGTTCTGGAATTTGAATATGCCAAACACGGTATGGCTGGACTGGAAACTGCCTATGCCGTTTTGAATACCTGTTTAAAAGGCATAACACAACAGCGACTGGTAGAACTGCTTTCTTTGTATCCCCGGAAAGTTTTCGGGATGGAACCACTTTCAATTAATCAGAATAAAAAAGCAAGCCTCACATTATTTTTACCCGGAACCCCGTGGACGGTAAAAGCAGGAGACCTGCATTCACGTGCCAGGAACTCTCCTTTTATCGGCAAGAACCTTAAAGGAAAAGTGATTGGGATAATTAATAAAGACCGGGTAATTTTGAATGATTAAATAATTTGCAATGGAGCCAAAGAAACCCCTCAGCCACATCGTTGCCGGATTGATCATTTCCGGAGTACTCATAATTTTTTCTCTCATAATATATTTTCTCGGTTTACAGAACAGCTGGATCAATTATCTTCAATACGGGATCATAATTGCGGGGCTGGCAATCTTTATTAATTTATATGGCAATGCTAAAAACAACAATGTTTCATTCGGAAATCTTTTCTCGTATGGGTTTAAGACCACTGCATTCATTGCCTTGCTCGTCATCGCTTTTTTCGTGATCTTCTTTCTTGCTTTTCCGGACGTAAAAGAAAAAGGATTTGAAGTAGCACGCCAGAAAATGGAAGAACAGGGTAACCTTACCCAGGACCAGATTGACCAGGCAATGGGAACATTCAGGAAAGCATTCTGGGTTATCACCATTGGCGGAATCATTTTTATTTACGCTGTTGTTGGTGCTGCCGGTTCGTTACTGGGTGCCGCAATCACTAAAAAGAATCCAACCACTCCGTTTTCTTTTGACCAACAGAACAGGCAATAATGGATCTGTCCATCGTCATACCGTTACTGGATGAAGCCGAATCATTGCCCGAGCTTGCTTCATGGATCGAAAAAGTGATGCAGGAAAATCATTTCAGCTATGAAATAATATTTATAGATGACGGCAGCAGCGATAATTCCTGGGAAGTGATCGGGAAACTGAGAGAAAAGAATCCCCATATCAAAGGAATCCGCTTCCAGCGCAATTACGGTAAGTCGGCAGCTCTGAATGAAGCATTCCGTGTCGTTCAGGGTGATGTAGTGATCACCATGGACGCCGATCTTCAGGACAGCCCTGATGAAATACCGGAGCTGAGAAAGATGATCCTGGAAAACAGATATGATGTAGTAAGCGGATGGAAAAAAAAGAGGTATGATAATACGTTGACTAAAAATATTCCTTCCAAATTTTTCAACTGGGTCACACGCCGCATGTCAAAGATCAGGCTGCATGATTTTAACTGCGGATTGAAAGCCTACCGGAACAAAGTGGTAAAAAGCATTGAAGTATATGGAGAAATGCATCGCTACATTCCGGTGCTGGCAAAATGGGCGGGATTCAAAAAGATAGGAGAAAAAGTGGTGGAACACCGTCCCAGGAAATACGGAAGATCAAAATTCGGATGGAGAAGATTTGTAAATGGATTCCTGGACCTGATGTCCATAACTTTTGTCGGGAAATTTTCCAAGCGGCCCATGCATTTCTTCGGCTTATGGGGCACATTATTTTTCCTGATCGGTCTCGGTATTTCTTTGTATCTCATTATTTCCAAGATCATCAATTTTGATTTCGGGCTAACCAATAAACCGGGATTTTACCTGGCATTGACCGCACTCATCATAGGAATGCAATTATTCCTTGCCGGTTTTTTAGGAGAACTGATCAGCCGCAATGCCCCGGGGCGTAATTCATATAACGTGGAATCAAAAATCGGATTCTGATGGCAACAGTGGTCATCATAGGGCCCGGCCATCCGTTGCGGGGAGGATTAGCCACATTCAACCAGAGATTGTCAACTGAATTTACCCGTAACAATTACGATTGCACTATTTATTCTTTCACCCTTCAATATCCTTCATTTTTATTTCCGGGTAAAACACAATACACGGATGAGCCGGCACCTGAAGGGATCAGCATTTATCCTGTCATCAATTCCATCAACCCCTTCAACTGGGTAAAAATCGGGAACCGCCTGAAAAAAGAAAAGCCTGACATCATTGTGGTCCGTTACTGGCTTCCTTTTATGGGGCCTGCACTCGGAACAATTTTAAGAAGGGTAAGAAAAAATAAACACACGAAGATCATTTGTATTGCCGACAATGTTTTGCCTCATGAAAAAAGGCCGGGAGATAAAATATTCACCCGGTATTTTTTAAAATCCTGCGATGCTTTCATCACCATGAGTGAAAAAGTGATGCAGGACCTTCGGGTATTTCAGAAAGATAAACCCGCACAACTGATAAGGCATCCTCTTTATGATTCTTTCGGAGAAATCATTTCTAAAGAGGAAGCAAGAAATAAATTAAATATTAATAAAGAAGATCCGGTGATCCTTTTCTTTGGCTTCATCCGTAAATACAAAGGCCTTGACCTGCTATTGGAAGCCATGGCCGATGAACGGATCGGGGAAAAGAAAATAAAACTGATGGTTGCCGGAGAATTCTATGAAGATGAAAAACCTTATCGTGAACTGATTGATAAATTAAACATATCCGACCGGCTGATCCTCAGAACTGATTTTATTCCCGATAGTGAAGTGAAATATTATCTATGCGCAGCAGATGCCGTGGTGCAGCCCTACCGCAATGCCACGCAGAGCGGAGTGACGCCATTGGCTTATCATTTTGAAAAACCGATGATCGTTACCAATGTGGGTGGACTGCCTGCCTTGGTGCCCGATGGCAAGGCCGGTATAGTCGTTGAACCTGATCCAAAAGCGATTGCAGAAGGGATCTTAAAGTTCTATGCTTTAGGAGAAAATTATTTTATCCCACATCTTCGCATAGAGAAACAGAAATATAGCTGGAATAATTTAGTGGACGCTATATCTGAATTAGCTGGGCAATAATAAGTATCTTTACAATATGAGTACTTCTGATATACTTAAAGAAATACATCAGCTTCCGTTGAATGAAAAGCTTTTTTTGATAGAAAAAGCTCTGAAAGAAATTTTGCGACAGAACTACATACAACAAATGACCATAGCAGCAGAAGAATTGGGGAACGAATATAAAACCAATTCAGAACTTACCGCTTTTTCAAACTTAGACTGGGAAGATTTCTATGAAACAAGGTGAAATCTGGCTTATTAACCTGGATCCTACAATTGGAGCAGAGATTAAAAAAACAAGACCTGCAATAATTGTAAATGATGACGCATTAGGAAAATTACCACTTAAAATAATTGTTCCTGTTACTGATTGGAAAGATCGTTATTCAATTGCACCCTGGATGATAAAAATTGAACCAACGTCTTTAAATAGCCTGACAAAAGTATCTGCGGCAGATTGTTTTCAGGTCAGAAGCGTAAGCCAGGAACGATTTATAAAAAATTGGAACCGTTGATGACTTTCTTAAATCAAAAATACAATCAGCGCTTTCTAAAGTTTTATCAATTGAATGATGATTTACCGAAGTAAAGCTCCGCTCAGAATTGGCTTAGCAGGCGGCGGAACGGATGTCAGCCCGTACAGCGACTTGTATGGAGGAGCTATATTAAATGCAACCGTTTCACTATATGCTAATGCAACCATCGAGCCATTGGAAGAAAATGTAATTATACTGGAAGCTATTGACCGGGATGAAACAGAACAATACAAGTGGGATACTCATTTGCCTGTCAACGGAAAACTGGACTTGCTGAAAGGAGTTTACAACCGTATTCAGAAAGATTATGGAATTACCGGGATCAAAGGCTTCCGGCTTTCAACATACGCAGATGCTCCGGCGGGTTCGGGGCTGGGAACTTCATCCACCGTTGTGGTTGCGATCATTGGTGCATTTACGGAAATGCTGAAGCTGCCATTAGGTGAGTACGACATTGCTCAATATGCTTACGATATTGAAAGAAAAGATCTGCAACTGGCTGGTGGAAAACAGGACCAGTATGCAGCCACTTTTGGCGGCGTGAATTTTATGGAATTTTATGCAGGCGATAAAGTGATCGTGAACCCGCTGCGCATAAGGCAGAAATATTTATTCGAATTGGAAAATAATTTACTTCTTTATTTCACTTCCACCAGCCGGGAATCAGCCGAAATCATTAAAAAGCAGAGTAAGAATGTAACTGAAAAAAAAGGCCGCCCCATTGAGGCAATGCACCAGTTGAAGCTTCAGGCACAGATGATGAAAGAAGCGCTGCTCAAAGGGAAGCTGAACGATTTCGGAGATATTCTTGATTTCGGTTTCCGTCAAAAAAAGGAAATGGCAGAAGGCATCAGCAACAGCCTGATGGAAGAGATCTATGAAACAGCCAAAAAAGCCGGAGCTACCGGCGGAAAAATAACAGGAGCCGGCGGTGGCGGATTTATGATATTCTATTGCCCGGGTACAACCAAGTATCAGGTTATAAAAAGCCTGGAAAAATTCGGAGGGCAACATAAAGATTACAGGTTTGTTGAGCATGGCCTGACCACATGGACAATGTAGAACCATGATCTGAAAATTTAAAACGATCCATCAGTATGAGTGAAAAAATTAAAAAAATAATCACAGCTTCAATTGAGACAAAGCAAATGGTTTTACAAAGCGATGAATTGATCCATACAATTGAAAAAGTGGTTGATACCATTGTAAAAGCATTTAAAAACGGCAACAGGGTTTATTTCTGCGGCAATGGGGGAAGCGCAGCCGATGCCCAGCACCTGGCAGCAGAGTTTTCGGGGAGGTTTTATACCGACCGCAAAGCATTGCCGGCCGAAGCGCTTCATTGCAATACTTCATACATGACTGCAGTTGCCAATGACTACAGTTATGATGTTGTCTATTCCCGGATCATTGACGGCATCGGGGAAGAGGGTGATGTGCTGGTAGGGTTGTCAACCTCGGGAAATTCAAAAAATATTCTCAACGCATTTGAAACGGCCCGAAATAAAAAGATCACAACAATCGGATTTACCGGGTCAACAGGAGGTAAGATGAAATATCTGAGCGATCACCTGGTCAATGTTCCTTCATCTGACACACCGAGGATACAGGAAAGCCATATTCTGATCGGGCATATCATCTGCCAGTTAGTGGAAGAGAATTATTTCAAAGATCTGTTGCATGATTAATTTACCGGATCGCCTTGATTATAGCTCAACAATATTCAAATAATTCAACAACCTAACGATCATCAATGGTCAAGGAAGCGGTCATTTTAGCAGGAGGATTCGGAACAAGATTAAGGGATGCCGTTCCTGATCTTCCCAAGTGCATGGCTCCAGTTAATGAACAGCCATTCCTTACTTATGTCATCCGGTATTTGCTTTCTCAGGGAATTGAAAAATTTATATTTTCTCTCGGATACAAACATAAGTTCATTGAAGAATTCCTGGAAACAGAATTCCCGACCATCAATTACCAATGCTGTATTGAACATGAACCACTCGGCACCGGAGGAGCTATCCGGTTTTCTATCCAAAAAACAACAGGAAAAAATGTACTGGTGCTGAATGGAGATACGCTTTACAAAATTGACACTGCAGGTTTTTCCCATTCTCATCAGGCCAATTCCGCTCTTTGCAGCATTGCCCTGAAGCCGATGAAAGATTTCGACCGCTATGGAGTGGTTGAGTTAAGCGACGATAACATAATAAAAGATTTTAATGAAAAACAGTTCTATCCTTCGGGACTCATCAATGGAGGAATTTACCTGATCAACCGTGAGGCTTTCCTTCAAAAAGAACTTCCGGATAAATTTTCTTTTGAAAAGGATTTTCTCGAAAAAGAATTTATGAATAAAACCATTTTCGGTTTTGTCCATGACAATTATTTCATTGACATCGGCATACCCGAAGATTATAAAAGGGTGCAGGAAGAATTAAAATATCATGCACCTGACCTGGACAAAGTGGATAAAAGCTGGACCTTGTTTATTGACAGGGATGGCGTCATCAATCATGAAAAGAAAGATGATTATATCCGCAACTGGCAGGAATTTCATTTTTATGACATGGCGAAAGAATCACTGGCAGCTCTCTCAAAAAAATTCGGGAAGGTCATTATCGTCAGCAACCAGCGGGGTGTGGGCCGTGGCCTTATGACGGAAGAAGACCTCATCCATATCCACAAGAATATGGAAAAAGAAATAGCAGAAGCCGGCGGGCATATTGATAAGATCTACTATTGCAGCAGCACCGACATTAAGGACTTTTGCCGTAAACCCAATCCCGGGATGGCGCTTAAAGCAGAAATAGATTTCCCTGACATCTCATTCTCACATTCCTTGATGGTTGGTAACAATTCCAGCGATATGCTTTTCGGACGGAATGCCGGAATGTTTACGGTCTTTTTAAAGACGACCAAACCGGAGCAGGCATTGCCTCATCCGGATATTGATCTTAGTTTTTATTCCCTTATAGATTTTGCCAGGGCCTGCCGTTAAGCAAGAAATTTCGGCTAATCTGAAATTTAAAGGATATTTTTCCGTTATATCTGATGCTCATTGCTGAAAGAATTAATAATTTATTTGGAAAGTACCCGGCATTGAGGTGTGTATTAAACTGTACTTTTGGATAATAAATTCAAATAATCCTGGTGAAGCAAATTATCCGTTCAACTATTTTTTTTCTCTGCCTGGCGGCAGCCTGTTCCTTTTCATCACAGGCTCAAAAGATCAGCGGAACAGATCTTGGCAAACTTCAGTTAAAAGAAGATTCGTTGAAATTTTTAGCCAAAAGTCTTATAACAGACAGCACTGTTGCCGGCAGGATGCGCTCCGACAGCTTATTCGTCAGGACACTATTAAGAGCGCTGGAGATTAAAAACTCTTTTTATTTCCCTTTTGATTCGGTGATCGGTATTTCCAAACTTTATGCCCCGGATACCACTTTCCGCATTTTCACCTGGTCACTTTCCCTCGATGAAGACGGTTATTATTACCGCCAGCGTGGCGCTATTCAATTCCCGGCTGCAGACGGATCACTGAAACTGATACCGCTTCGGGATTATTCTGAATTCACATCAAACCCAATGGATTCTGTCCGTACCAAAGACAACTGGATCGGTGCGGTGTATTACAACATGATAAAGACAGAATACAGGGGGAAAAAATATTATACCCTGTTCGGCTACGATAATAACAGCGCCATGAGCAATAAGAAATGGATCGAGGTACTCACTTTCAACGATAAAAAAGAGCCTCTTTTCGGGGGCCCTTATTTTACATTTGACCGGGACAGTATTCCGAAACCGCCACAATACCGTTTCAGTATTGAATATAAAAAAGATGCAAGCACTCTGGTAAACTATATCAATGACCTTGGAATGATCCTGGTGGATCATCTTGTTTCAGAAACAAACGAACCTGAAAACAAATGGACCTATGTACCGGATGGCGACAATGAAGGCTTCAAATGGATCAACGGCAAATGGGTTCATGTCAATAAAGTGTTCAATCAAAAGCTAAAAGACGGCCAGTTTCCCATGGATAATCCTCTCTATGATAAGCAGGGCAATCCTGACGAAAAGAAACTTAAAGAAAGTACTGACAAGAACAAGAATAAGTCAAAGACCAGGAAGAAAGACAATGACAATGACAATGATAATGACGATCCGCAATAAACAGTTGATTGATCAGCGGTAAGAGCACTGATTAACTGGTTCTCTTATTTTTTATTAAAGTTCAGGCTTGTTTTTAATTCCTTCATTGATTACCGATAGAATTCTTTTTCGCTCTTCTCCTTCCAAAGTCAGCCTTGGAGCTCTGACATATTCGGATCCGATACCTGCCTGAGCAGCTGCCAGCTTGATATATTGAACCAGCTTTGGATGAATATCCAGTTCCAGCAAAGGCATGAACCAACGATAGATCTTTGTTGCCTCTCCGATCTTTCCCTGCTTTGCCAATTCATAGATCGCCACGGTCTCTTTAGGAAAGGCACACACCAGTCCTGCCACCCAGCCATCGGCGCCCAGCAACAGTTCTTCCAGGGCAATAGTATCCACACCACATAAGATCTTGAACCGGTCACCAAAACGATTTCTCATTTTGGTTACATTGCTCACATTCCGTGTGGATTCTTTGACAGCATTAATATTCTTACACGATTTCAGTTCATCAAACATATCCAGCGTCACTTCAATTTTATAATCCACCGGGTTGTTGTAGATCATGATCGGCAGCTTTGTGGTTTCCGCCACTGCTTTAAAGAAGACAACTGTTTCCCTGTCGTCCGCTTTGTAGCGCATGGGCGGCAAGAGCATTAATCCATCAGCGCCCCATTTTACAGCATTTGCAGTTTGCAGGATCGCTTCTTTGGTGGAACCCTCTGCAATATTCAATATCACCGGCACTCTACCTCCTACTTTCTCAACGGTGAACTTCACCAGCTTCTCTTTTTCGGATGCAGTCAATGTGCTGGACTCTCCTAAGGTGCCGCCCAAAACAATTCCATGCACTCCGGCATCAAGTTGCGCATACAGGTTTTTTTCAAACATTGCCAGGTCCAGCTCATCGCTTTTCGAGAACTGGGTGGTGACAGCAGGAAAAACTCCTTTCCATCCAAATTTCATATTAATCAGTTTTAATTTTTTAAAGATAAGATTCTTTCTTAATCCAAACGGGATTTGCAATAATGAACTGATGAAATTGATCAACGTAATAATGGCAAGCGCTTTTATCAAATCCCGCATTTGTTTCTATGACAGGAATCTTTATTGAGTAAACGATCCCGTTATTTGAGAAACAGTGAATGCAGAATGCAACAAATATTCATGCCAGCCTTTATGGAATACTGCCAGGCCTTACAGGAAAATATTTTTTGTGATTCACACCAGGCCGACAATAATATTTGTTATTACTACTTACTGACTATGAATACTACCGTGTGCTTCTGGAAGCCTTGCAGCAGTAAGATTATCAAAGCGGCGCATTATAAAAAAGAGACTAACTGAATAACTGCCGCATCATTTAATAGTCCGGCGAAAAATCAAAACCGTCTCAGGGCGATCAGCCCGGCGCTGATTGCTAATTTTTTTGTTACCCTGCCGGGATTCAAAAATTATTACTAAAACCTGATGAGCGGTCATCATCAATCAATAAAAAGATTTAATTTGTGCCTCTATTTAATGAGTGATGCAACTAAAGGATTCAATAAAAAGAACAGTAAGCCTGTTGTTATTCCTGGTCTTTGCATTCAGCATCACACCCAAGCAATGGATTCACAAACTCATATTTCAGCACAAGGACGTTTATACCGTTTGTACAGACGGAAGTTTTAAAACACACCTGCATCAAACCGGCTTTCACTGTGAATTAAACAATATCATCGTACTATCTCCATTTACTTCGGATGTAAGCGTTACAGAAGCCGAAGTGCCGTTGATACATTCTCTCTATTATTCTCCTATCGAAAAAGATGCTGATCCTGTTTCATATTTCTTTTTTAATCTCCGGGGCCCGCCTGCAATTGGTTGATTGAATTTATTCAATCATTTTTCATAGAGAAATCAGTTTATGCCATAATTGCTCTAATGATTTATGCAGCAATAACAGAAATGACATAATGAGAGGTTTATTAAAGGAAAGATGTATCTGTATTTAACCACAATTAATCAGGGATGAAATATATACAAGCAGGAATTGTTACAATTTTGCTCTCAGCAATATCACTTTTATCAAATGCCCAGGGAACAGACAGCGACCACCAGTTACAAATAAATCGCAGTATTGCAGGATCTTTATCAGGCAAGGTGACAGACAAAAGCAATAATTCTCCCCTGGCGGGAGTCACTATATATATCCCCGACCTGAAAGTCGGCGCTGTAACGGATGAAAAGGGTCAATACACACTGAAATATTTACCCGCAGGGAATTTTCTTGTGGAAGTAAGAATGATCGGTTATAAAACAATAACAAGAAATATTACTTTCTCCGGGGATGCAGTGGAAAATTTCGAACTCGAGATCAGCGCTGTGGAAGAAGGTGAAGTGGTGATAACGGGTACCACCAAAGCCACACAGATAAAAAGAAATCCTGTACCTGTCATTTCCATCAGTCATGATTTTCTGTCAAGGAATCTCAGCAGCAATATCATTGACGCTATTGCAAAAGTGCCCGGCGTCAATGCCATTACCACAGGCCCCAATATTTCCAAGCCAATCATCAGGGGACTTGGGTACAACAGGATACTCACACTGTATGATGGTGTAAGGCAGGAAGGGGAGCAATGGGGCGATGAGCACGGAATTGAAGTTGATCAGTATGGTATAGACCGCGTTGAAGTAATTAAAGGCCCGGCCAGCCTGAGCTATGGTTCCGGCGCCCTTGCCGGTGTCGTTAACCTGATTCCTTATCAGCCGGGTCCCGGTGGTAAGATAAAGGGCGATGTATTGGCTGAGTACCAGACAAACAACGGAATGTTTGGCGGCTCAGCAATGCTGAGCGGTTCTAAAAATAATTTTGAATGGATGACAAGGCTCTCACATAAACAAGCCACTAATTACCGGAATAAATATGACGGCAGGGTGTACAATACGGCATTCAGCGAGAATGATGCTTCCGGGTCTTTCGGCTTACATGGCAACTGGGGTTTTTCTCACCTCAACTTTACTCTGTTTGATGATTTGCAGGAAATTCCGGACGGAAGCCGCGATTCAGCAACGGGGAAATTCACCAGGCAGATAACAGAAGAAGATCTGTTCCGGCCCATAGTACCTGGTAATGAACTGAGGTCATACAAGATCACTACCCTGCACCAGCATGTTCAGAATTACCGTGTTTATTCTGCAAATAGTTTTTCTGCAGGGAGTGGCCGCTTGCTCTTCAATCTCGGCTACCAGAGAAGTGTACGGCGTGAATTCAATCACCCGGAATTCCCTTATACGGATATTGCCGGATTATACCTTCAGCTAAATACGTTCACTTACGATGTAAAATATGTCTTTCATGAATTAAACGGATGGAATCTTACTGCAGGAATTAACGGGATGTACCAGCATGACAATGTTGAAAAAGGAACGGAATTCATTATTCCGTCCTATCACCAGTTTGATGCCGGGCCTTTTGTGTTGCTTAAAAAGACTATAAATAAATTAGATCTTGCAGGCGGACTTCGTTTCGATAACCGGTCCTTCAGGAATAATGAACTATATACAAAACCTGATCCCGTCTCCGGTCTTGAAAGAGCGGTGTATGGTGCAGATACCTTAAATGCGGATCATCTGTTTTATAATTACAGCCGTAATTTCTCAGGCTTCTCTTCCAGCATCGGATCTACATACAATTTCAATAAAAGATTTTCGGTAAAAGCAAATATCTCCACAGGTTTCAGGGCGCCGGATATTTCCGAGATCTCTGCAAACGGAGTACATCCCGGCACAAACATGTACCAGATCGGCAATAAGAATTTCAAACCGGAATTCAGTTTACAGGAAGATGCCGGGTTTGCTTATTCCTCATCGAAATTCGTTGTTAATTTCAGCGTATTCAATAACCGTATAAGCAATTACATTTACAACCAGAAACTACTCGGGGTAAACGGCAGTGATTCGGTAATCGTTGCCGGAAACCAAACCTTTGAATTTCAGCAAGGCAAAGCGGATCTCTATGGAGGTGAACTGAGTATCGATTTACACCTGATACCATCGCTTCATTTTGAGAACAGTTTATCGGCAGTCTATACAAGAAATAAAAGCGCTGATGCAAAAATTTCTCCGGACAGCAGCCGTTATCTTCCTTTTATTCCTCCGTTTCACGGCAATTCAGAATTGAGATATGATTTTCATTCAAAATCAAAACACCTCACGGATGGATTTGTAAAAGTGCAGCTTGCCTATACGGCAGCACAAAACCGGGTGTACCTGACCGATGACACAGAAACCCCTACCCCGGGTTATACTTTGTTTAATGCAGGCTTTGGGTCCACGTTCACTGATAAAAAAGGAAAGAAGCTTTTCACTGTTTCCGTTATGGGAAATAATTTAATGAACACCGCCTACCAGGACCACCTGAGCAGGCTGAAGTATTTTGTATGGCAAACGGCTTCAGGTTATAAAGTGCCGGGGCCAAAAGGAACTTATGGAATATACAATATGGGAAGAAATATCCAGTTACGGATTGATATTCCGTTGATGTTTGATACAAAATAGAATTTTATTTGCTGAATAATGAAATTGCATAAGACCAAATTCTGCCCTGAACTGTTTTTTAAAAGACTTTTTTGCCATCCGGTATCTGGGTAACATGATTTTATTGATTGCACCGGTTATTATACCGGCCCTAACCTAAAAAAGCTCCTGTAACCAACAGGAGCTGTGTTTATGAAAAGCAACCTAACTATTGTTTTATAAACCTGAGCCGGGTGAGAACGCTTTTTTCATCTATCAATATAAAATATATTCCGGGGGATAATCTATTTGCTGAAATAGAAGTTTTATTTTGAGAAATTGTTGCTTTGTAAACGACTGATCCCACACTATTTACTATTGAAAGCGAAACCGGTTTTCCGGAATAAGGATAAAATACATTTAGCTCAGATACTACCGGATCAGGAGTAACTTCCGCTTTAATCCATCCATTGTACACCTGCCTGACCTCGCTCAAAGTAAACCGGTTATCCATATCTACTTCCCGGATCCGGTAAAAATTATTTTGGTTTGAAGGATTTGTATGCAGCCATTGATAATTTTTAGGAATATCACTGTTACCTGCTGCTGCCATTTGTGCAAGCATGTTAAACTGGATTCCATCCGGGCTGTATTCAATCACAAAATGATCCGTATTCACCTCGGTATTGGTGGACCATTGCAAAAGGATCCCACCGGTATTTTTTGCTGCAGAAAATTTTAACCCTGTAACAGGTAAAATGCTGGAAATAGAAATGGTTCTGTTTGCCGAAAGATATACTAATGGATCGGATGCAAGGCCTCCGTATTCTACTACATATCCCAGCGAGTTATTGGGAAGGTCATTCCATTTACCCGGACTTCCTCCGCTTGAAAAAATTTCCGCATAATCTTCACTGCCACCGGAGTTATTAGGTTCGCCGGCATTCCAGTTCATAAACTTCCCGCTTACTGCTGCAGGACTGTTATTCCCGTTTGAAAAATTAGTTCCTATCTCCCCCACAGGTCCGGTCACCCAGTACCAGTGCCCTTCTGCAGCAGCTTGGTTTGGATAAGTCGTGGTGCCGGTAGCAGCATTAATCTGAAGATAATTATCACTGGCTCCTATCCAGGCATCAGCCCCAAGCTTTTGTCTGATAAAATCATTTTCTGCCTGGGAGGTTATAGTTGCCAGGTATCCATACAGACCAAGATAAGTTTTTGCAGCAGCATTGGTTTTTGCAGTCGTCCAGGTTGCTGCAGTGCTTACGTATTCGTAAAAATGTCCGTTGTTGGAAGCAACCAGATTTCCTGCAGAAAAAGTAATAACCCTGTTCCCGATCACATTTGAGGATGACGTAAACTGAACAGTGCGTAACAAATTTTGCCAGTTAGAGGCTGAAGTAGTACCGGTAAAAGACAATACCCCGTTAGTGGCATTGTAACTTGAAGTAACTCCTGAAGGTAAAGCTCCGGTGTAAGATAAGGCATCACCGGATTGAAAATTTGAAGAAATGGTAACCCTGGTATCTGTAATAGCTCCGGCGCTGTAAACCAATAAACCATTATCAACCGTAAAGGCAGGAGAATGCAAGAGATAAACAATAGAAGAAGCTGTGGTTTGCAATGAAGTGGCAATCATTACCACATTCCGGCTGTAAGAAAGATTTACGGCCGGATCACCACTCATACCTCCATATTCTACAACATATCCCAAAAGAGCAGTGTTGGAGAGATCATTCCATTTACCTGAGGCTCCACTGGAATATATTTCACCATAATGTTCAATGCTTCCTGAATTGTTGGGCTCACCTCCGTTCCAGTTCATATATTTCCCACTCACTACAATTGGACTATTATTCCCATTTGAGAAATTGGTTCCGATCTCTCCAACAGGGCCGGTCACCCAATACCAATGTCCCTCCGACGCAGCCTGGTTAACATAAGTAGAAGTGCCGGTGGCTGCATTGATCTGACTATAATCATCGCTGGCACCGATCCATGCATCAGCTCCTAATTTTTGTTGAATAAAATCATTTTCTGCCTGGCTCGTAATAGTAGCCAGGTAACCTTTCAAGCCATACAAGGTCCGTAGGGCAGCCTCAGTCTTTGCATTGGTCCAGTTATAAGAGCCTGATATGTATTCATAAAAATGTCCCGTACCCGAAAACTCCAAAGCATTTCCAAGATTGTAAGTTATCGTACGCTGAGATGTAGAAGAGGAAGTAGTACGGAATGTTACCGTTCTCAATAAGGCCTGGTAATCTAATGGAGATGCATTACCGGAAAATGTCAATATGCCGGTTGAAGAATTATAGTTTGCAGATACGCCGGAAGGTAAAGAACCGGTATAAGTTAATATATCTCCTGATGAAAAACTGGTGGACACACTCACTTTTATACCGTCAATATTGCCGATGCCCGTAACTACTATTCCATCATCCACTGTAATAGCAGGAGCATTATTTGCAACGGAAGCTGATGTACCGGAACCTGAGATATTGAATTGGGAGAATGATGCAAGACCGGAGATCAATCCAAAAAGAGTAAACAAGATTTTCATAAATATGGTTATTAAATTTTAAGATATTGGTAAGATAATAACGTCCTGCACCATTTTTATTGTGAGAATTATTCACTTAATTGCTTCAAAAAAGAGAGAAACAAATGACAATCAAAAAAAATTATAAAAAAGTATTAGCCCGCATAAGCATATACGCTTACAGAAATCATATTGAAAAAAATTATACTTACAAAAACTAATATATATACTGAAAACTAATAGGCAAACTGATTATAAAGACCTATTCAAATTATAACTTCAAATGACCGTCCCGCAACCTATACCTTTTATCAGCGATTCACTGCTCTTACCTTTTTTCTGTACCAATCGGGGGAAGAAATTATATTCCGTTTTCATGCAGAAAAAAAATTCGGAGCCCGGGATCATTTCTGGCTGCCTTATACCCGGCACCGTCAGCTAAAAAAGTGATTTCAATTATATCCCTGTAATTAAACTGAAAAATGAAAGGCAGATTTAATTCTTTACCCGCTCCTCAGAATACAAATTTCGGAAGTGGCGGGGAGCTTCCTTAAGAATCAATTTAAATAACCATTCGTAATAATTAAAATAAGTTGCATAAGCAACCGGTGTAGTAACGGCTAATCAACGGCAGCCACGGCCCGAATAACATGAATTGCTATCAGACCTACTACCTGTTTATTAAGAAATTAAACTGCTTCACCGAAGATGTATCACGGTAAATTGTAGTGTGAATAAAAGCGCCTGAGCCGAAATCTATATCCACTCCGCAGGAATCCTTGTATAAAACTCCCTTATGCGGGTATACCGTTCCATTCACCGTAACTTCAAAGGAGAAGTTATTACCGGAAATTTTTCCATTGTCAATACTCACCTGCCCCACGGGTGAATCAGCGGTACCCGTAAGTTTCTCATCATTGGTAATAAAATTATAGGCAACGTCCAGGTACGTGCCATCGGGAGTTGTGATTGCACCCGTCCACCTGCCATCAAGAGGAGAGGTAAATACCAGCAGGCAAATGAAGCAGAAGAAAAATAGTGCAGGAGAAAATAATTTCCTTGTCATCGCATAAATAATTTGACCGGGTTAAGCTACGATTTTTTCTGAAGTTAAAAATGAATTTTATTTAGATGATTTTTCAAGGGTAATGGACAACAATTAAAGAACTCAGAGGGCATTCTTACAAAAAAGGCTTCCCGTTTCCGGGAAGCCTTTTACATCTGTACAAAAAATTTTTACTTCAGGTTTTTAGCAAGATGCTTCGCCATGTCAAACATGGATACTTGTTTTTTCCCCCCGAAAATTGCTTTCAGCTTTTCATCCGCATTGATCATGCGTTTGTTTTTGCTGTCCTGCAACTTATTCTTCTTGATATAAACCCACATCTTTTTTACGACTTCAGTGCGGGGTAATGCTTTGCTTCCTACTACTTCAGCTAATGCAGCACTGGGAGTAAGAGCTTTCATAAATGCAGCAGAAGGCTTGCGTGCAGATTTTTTCTTGGCAGGTTTTTTTGCTTTTTTAGTAGCCATTTTGTTGTTGATTTTTAATTTGAATTTTAATGGGTTTCCCCCTGTCGGGAGCAAATATATAGGATTTCCATTGGGAAAGTAATGGGCTTCATTGGTAATTTATCCACTTTTTACAAGGAGATCATCCGCCAGGCACTGACGATCCGGGGTGAAGCTTACTCCTTTCAAACAGGCTAAATGTCCGTTCCTGCAAGTTTATTTTCCCTGAGTTGTCCAATCATTGTTCCGGGTATCGGCATCCGGCACATGATCTCCTCCCAAATGGATCTTGTCAATCTTCTTTCCGGTTCTGATCTCTATAGCGACAGTAGTATTTCCCTTTTCCCATACCCCTATATTTCGATGAATCTTCTCATTGGTATTGTCAGAATAATAAACGGTAAGATCCACAGGTACCGGTTTATTCCCAATGGAACTAACCTTTACCGAATACCCGCTCCCCTTACTTTGAACAGAACTGATGGCAAGATCAGGATAGCCTGTTTCAAAGAACCATTTCTTCCAAAACCAATTGAGGTTGCGACCTGCCCCTTCATTCATGCTATAGAAGAAATCATTGGGCATGGGATGTTTTCCGTGCCAGTTCTCAATATACTTGTGAAGCGCTTTGGTAAAGAGGGCATCTCCCAGCAGATCCTTGACATAGAGGTAGCCCATGGCAGGCTTGGGATAAGAATTGGTAAAATAGCCGCGGTTCAATTCGGTGCTTGGAGTGACGATGGGCAGGTCATATTCATCACCTGCAGAGGCCGAAACTGCAGAAACTCCGTATAGATCGACAATACTGCTATCTATCATTGGTGAGATCAGCCATTCCCCGATAGTGGCCCAGCCTTCATCCATCCAGGCACGCTCTGTTTCATTAATGCCCATATAAAAAGGGAACATGGTATGAAAGATCTCATGATCGGTAAGTCCTATACTTTCGGCAACATCTTCAATGGGGTTATCATTTACCATCATCGGGTATTCCATCTGGCTTAATCCATCTACGACCGTCTCATGCGAATAAGGATAGGGCCATGCCGGAAAAACATTACTCATGACCTCAATGGTTTTCCGGGCATCATTCACCACCCTGAAATAATCTTTATGCTTTGGGTTAAAAACTGCATCTACTCTTGTCCTCCTGCCAGTTCCGGGATCAACCACCAGGCTTGTGGATTTCCATATCTAATGATCGCTGACGGCGAATGCAAAATCGGTGACATCACCTGCTTCAAAGTGCCAGGTATTCTCCGGCTTATTCATGGCTGTGATCCCGCCTTTCTTCAGATCGAAGCTGTCAATGATGGTGGTGATTCCGTCATTCCCTTCATCCTGTTGCAATTTTTTACAAAATTCCGGGGCAAGAATTTCGTTACAGTTCTCCAGATCACCGGTTGCCCATACAACGAAATTCTGAGGTACGGTAATGAAAGTATTGAAATGGCAAAAATCATTGTAAAACTCCTGCGTTCCCGTATATTGATTCATATCCCAACCGGCAATATCATCTTATACGGCAATGCGTGGAAAGAAATAAGCAATGAAATCAGCTCCGGATTCTATTTCACCTGTACGGTTATGAGAGCCCTTGTTCAAAGTATAATGGTAACTGATATTAAAACGGATATTCTTACCTTTTCCAATATCAGGTATGCTAACCATCATATTAGTCCCGTTGGCAAATAATTTTGAAACATCAACCGGCTTCCCGTCTATGCTCATCTGATCTATGACCAAACCTTCGGAAACATCAGCGGGAGAGATCATCCTGCCTCTGGGCGATCCTTTTTTATAAAAATCAGGGAACAACTTAAAATTGATAAGGCGTAAAACATCAGGGCTGTTGTTCGTATAAACAATCTCTTCACTTCCTGTAAGCAATCTTGTTCCGGGGAAAAAGTTCACATGAATAGTGTAGTCTGCAGAATTTTGCCAGTAGTTCACTCCCGGCGCTCCGGTTACAGACCTTGTTCCTTTCTCATAGGTCTTTAGAATATTCCCTGGAGTTGGTAAAGTGTTTTGTGCATAAACGAATACTGAAGTAACTGCGAACAGAAACAGAAATATTTTTTTCATATCAAAATGCTTATCTCAATTAAAGGTAAGCGATTTTTAAGGCGCAATGTTCGCAGGTGATCTTTACAAGGGAAAATTTCAGGTCAGCAGAAGTGAAAACTATACCACTTCTCCTTCCAGGTCGTAGTCATAGGCTTTGACAATTTTTACCTGTACGAATTCACCGATGCGTAGTTTCTGATCAGATCTTATCACCACTTCATTATCAACTTCCACACTATCGAATTCGGTACGGCCAATATAACGGCCTGCTTCTCTTTTATCAATAAGCACTTTGAAGGTCTTGCCCACTTTTTCCAGATTTTTTTCGAACGAGATCTGCTGCTGCACTTCCATTATATCTTCCGCCCTTCTTTCTTTTTCCTCTTGAGGAATATTATCTTCCATCTGGTAAGCAGCCGTTCCTTCTTCATGTGAATAAGTGAAAATGCCCACCCGGTCAAATCGCTGGCGGCGCAAGAACTCTTTTAACTCTTCCACATCATCAGGAGTCTCTCCCGGAAATCCTGCAATGAGTGTGGTGCGTAAACAAGCACCGGGTATTTTTTCACGGATTGTGGCAAACAATTCTTCCATTTCAGTGCGGGTGATCTGCCGCCTCATGGAGTTCAGAATATTATCAGCAGCATGCTGCACCGGTATGTCCAGGTAATTACAGATATTCTCTCTTTCACGCATTACATCCAATATCTCCAACGGGAACTTTGATGGATAGGCATAATGCAACCTTATCCATTCCAGCCCTTTTACATCTGCCAATCGCTGAAGCAAATCAGCCAGCATTCTCATTTTATAAATATCCAACCCGTAATAAGTGAGTTCCTGGGCAATCAGCATTACTTCTTTCACACCCTGCTGCACCAGCACTTCTGCTTCTCTGACGATCTCTTCTATTGTCTTACTGGTATGACCACCTCTCATCAGCGGGATAGCACAGAAAGCACAGGCGCGGTTACAACCTTCGGAAATTTTCAGGTAAGCATAGTGCTTTGGAGTAGAAAGAAATCTTTCACCAACCAATTCCTTTTTATAATCGGCATCAAACTGTTTGAGCATGGAAGAAAGTTCATTGGTACCGAACCAGGCATCCACTTCGGGGATCTCTTTTTCCAGGTCTTCTTTGTACCGGTGGCTAAGGCAACCGGTCACATACACTTTTTCTAATTTCCCTTTTTGTTTTAAAGCGACCTGCTCCAGTATGGTTTGAATGGATTCCTCTTTTGCCCTGCCAATGAATCCGCAGGTATTTACCACCACAATATTATGGTCAAGTTTTTTATTCTCATGAACCACAACAAAATCATTCGCTTTCAACTGTCCGCTCAATACTTCACTGTCCACAAGGTTTTTGCTGCAACCCAGGGTTATGATATTGACTTTATCCTTATATATTTTTTTACTTCGCATTGTCTTTATGGTTGGAGGGTTTAATGGTCTTATGGCTGAATCGTTTTATGGTTGAATGGTTTAATGACTACTTACTCTTCCAATAACAGACAAACAATAAAACAATTGAACAATTCAATAATCAACTATCCAAACTAAACAACGAATCAACGAATTCATGCTTATCAAAAACAAGCAGGTCTTCCATCTTTTCTCCCACTCCAATAAACTTCACCGGTATTCTGAACTGGTCTGCAATGGCAAGAACCACTCCGCCTTTTGCCGTACCATCCAATTTTGTAATAGCTAATGCTGAAACTTCTGTGGCTGCCGTAAAATGCTTTGCCTGCTCTACAGCATTTTGCCCGGTACTTCCATCCAATACCAGCAGCACTTCATGTGGTGCATTGGGAATCACTTTCCGGATCACTCTTTTTATTTTACCCAATTCATCCATCAGGTGTGCTTTGTTGTGCAATCTGCCGGCAGTATCGATCAGAACAACATCCGTCTGTTTGCTTACTGCGCTCTGCACTGTATCAAATGCCACGGCGGCAGGATCGGAGCCCATGGATTGTTTTACAATAGGCACTCCCACCCTTTCGCTCCATATCGTCAACTGGTCCACGGCCGCGGCACGAAAAGTATCTGCCGCACCAAGTAAAACTGATTTCCCTGCTTTTTTAAAATTATAGGCCAGCTTTCCTATCGTTGTCGTTTTTCCGACACCATTCACTCCCACAACAAGTATCACATAAGGCTTTGATGGCAACCCGGACTGAAAAGAATAAGAATTGTCTTCAGGAGCTTCCACCAGAATATTTTCTATCTCTTCTTGCAGTATCTTGTTCAACCCGGAAGTGTTGAGGTATTTATCTTTTGCAACACGTTTCTCAATCTTATCAATGATTTTAACCGTAGTCTCCACACCTACATCAGCACCTACCAACGCCTCTTCCAGGTTATCCAGCACCTCATCATCTACAGTGCTTTTTCCGGCAATGGCTTTAGTGATTTTTGAAAAAAAGCCCTGCCGGGTTTTTTCTAAACCCTGCTCCAGGCTTTCTTTTTCTTTCTTTCCGAAAAGTTTATTAAATATTCCCATGACAGATAAAAAGTAAAAAGTCAAACTAAAAATTGCTATAACCCCGACTTCCGGGATTTTAACTCTTCCCGTTTGCTTCAGCGTTTTAGTCTAAATAATAAAAGCCATCCGCCGCAGGGGGATAGCTTTTATAAAGAATTTATCAGGCATCTTATTTCTGTGCCAGGAACTCTTTCACTTTGTCCTTGTGAACAATCTGTTCTTTAAAAGTGTATGCTCCTGTTTTTGGGCTGCGAACCGCTTTGATCACCTTGCTCCAGTTCTTTGCATCGGCTGCTGCTCTCGCATCCTTTGATTTAATAGCCGTTTTTGCTGCTTTTGCCATAATAATTTTATTTACGAATGTACTTGGTTGCCAGCTTTACCACTTTTTCTATGTAAAAAGTGCTGCAGGTTCTTATTTTATTTCTTTATGAACGGTCATCTTTTTCAGGATGGGATTGTATTTTTTCAATTCCAGCCTTTCCGGGTTATTCTTTTTATTTTTAGTTGTGATATAGCGGCTGGTGCCGGGCTTACCACTGTTTTTATGCTCGGTACATTCCAAAATTACCTGTACTCTATTTCCTTTTTTTGCCATTGTTATTCAGTTTAATCAAATATGTCGACCTTGTGCTCTCATTTCTTTTACCACGTTGTAAAGTCCTTTTTTGTTGATAGTGCGGATACCCTCACCGGACAATTTTAACGTGATCCATTTATCTTCTTCGGCCAGGTAATACCGTTTTGTTTTCAGATTAGGAAGAAACCTTCTCTTTGTTTTGATATTGGAGTGTGACACTTTGTGTCCGCCAACCGGTTTTTTACCTGTCACCTGACATACTCTTGCCATGATTGTTCATTTTTAAAATATCATCCGGAAATAATCAGGACGGGGCGCAAAGGTAGGGGAAAAAACGTAAATATTGAACTTCAATTGCTTGATTTTTTCCACGACAAGCAGGCCGGGAAACACAATGATCCTGTCTTTAAAATAATGGGAAAAAACTGATAACTGTTATTAATCCGGTTTACCAATGAACCGTCCGCTTTATACGCTTAGGGGTACTCTTCACTTTTGCGGATTGTTCATTTTCAAGTAGCTTCGCACTCCCAAACAGCAACTATTTTATCATTAATATCAAATTATTTTATGGCATACGACGTAGTAGTTATTGGCAGCGGGCCGGGCGGCTATGTAGCGGCAATCCGTGCATCTCAGCTCGGATTTAAAACTGCTGTAATTGAAAAAGAAACTTTAGGCGGTATCTGCCTGAACTGGGGTTGTATTCCTACCAAGGCTCTTTTAAAGAGTGCCCAGGTTTATGAGGACATCAAACATTCAAAAGATTTCGGTATTGAGTCCAGCGGCACTCCTGATTTTGATGCAATCATAAAAAGAAGCCGCGGCGTTGCAGATAAAATGAGCAAAGGCGTTCAGTTTTTGATGAAGAAGAATAAAATTGATGTCATAAATGGATTTGGCAAACTGAAAGCCAAGGGACAGGTGGAAGTGACTGCTTCAGATGGAAGTAAAAAGATTGTTGAGGGAAAGCATATCATCTTAGCTACGGGTGGGAGAAGCCGAGAATTGCCATCAATAAAGATAGATGGTAAAAAAATCATCGGGTACAGGGAAGCTTTGTCTCTTCCGAAACAGCCTAAAAGCATGATCATTGTCGGAAGCGGAGCCATAGGTGTTGAATTCGGATATTTCTACAACAGCCTTGGTACAAAAGTTACAATTGTAGAATTCTTACCCCGTGCTGTTCCCGTGGAAGACGAAGAAGTAAGCAAAGAATTGGAAAAGAATTTCAAAAAGCAGGGAATTGCAATCATGACCGGCAGCGAAGTAACTTCTGTTGACACCTCCGGCAATGTTGTAAAAGCCAAAGTAAAGACCCCTGAAGGAGAGATTATTCTTGAGGCTGAAATTTTACTGAGCGCTGTTGGCGTTAGCGCTAATATTGAAGGTATTGGCCTTGAAGAGTTAGGCATCAAAACCGGGAAAGGAAAGATCCTGGTTGACAAATTCTATCAAACCAATGTTCCGGGTATTTATGCCATTGGCGATTGCTCTCCCGGCCATGCTTTGGCACATGTTGCCTCCAAAGAAGGCATCATTTGCGCTGAAAACATTGCATACAATGAGAAAAAATACAATCACAAACCTGAACCGGTAGATTATCAAAATATACCGGGATGTACTTATTGCTATCCTGAAATCGCATCGGTCGGCTTTACAGAAAGGCAGGCAAAAGAAGCAGGCTATGATATAAAAGTGGGCAAATTCCCATTAAGTGCAAGCGGTAAAGCATCTGCCGCAGGCCATACAGAAGGATTCATCAAAGTGATTTTCGACGCCAAATATGGTGAATGGCTCGGCACTCACATGATCGGCTACAATGTGACAGAAATAATTGCACAAACTGTAACTGCCAGGAAACTTGAGACCACTTACCAGGAAGTATTGAACAGCATACACCCACATCCTACAATCAGCGAAAGTGTCAAAGACGCCATTGAAGTGGCGTATGGGGAAGCCATACATCTCTGATAAAAATATTTTATTTACTAAAATTATTCAGTGCCTGCAGGCCAGGCACTTTTTTTATTCTCCGGAAAAGGGTCTATACTAAATCTCACTCTATTCCGTTGTATTCAAAAAACTGACAATTTATGAGAAAAGCCCTTACCAGCACTCTTCTGTTTTCCTTTTGCTCTTTTGCGGTTAATTCTCAGAAAAAAATGGCATTCAAATGGTCTCCTTCCGGATTATATGCCGGGAATATCAGTATCCAGGGAGAATTTGCTGCAGGAAAGCAAGGTTCTATCAATATAAAAGCAGGTATTCCATCAAAGAAAAATTATACTCCTAAGTTTGATGATAAAGATGCGGATTTTGATGTTCAGACTACTTCATTCCTTGCCGGCTACAGAATTTATTTTTCAAAAAGGAGATTGCATGGCTATTATATTGAACCTTACTTTAAAAACGTCCGGTTCTCAGCTTCAGGAAACGGCAATACTACGCTGGACAACCAGCCGGTTGTAATGAATTTCAATGGTGACTACAAGGGAAACGGGATCGGCATCCAATCAGGAGTACAGTTTACTATAGCTAAAATATTGGTGCTGGATTTATATTTCCTCGGTCCCGAATACAATATTTCGCAGATCAACTTCAAATCTGTTGAAGTAACCAATACGATTCCCTGGAACAATTCCCAGGCCGGAGATGCAGAGCAAAAAGTCAGGGATTTTCTTGATAACATTCCTGTAATCGGTAAAAAAGTAAATTTTGAAATAGACCGTAATAACAGGACAATAACAGCAGATTACAAAGGATTATTGCCTGGTTTCAGAGCCGGTATTGCTGTAGGAATTATGTTCTAATGTAATTATTGCTTTACGAATTTTTCTCTTATACTTTCTCCGTCACTTCTCTTTGCAGCGAGAAAATACATACCCCGTGAAAGCCTGCTGATATCAATTTTCTGGATCTTGGAAGTCACGGATATTTGCTTCACTATCTGCCCCTGCAGATTCACCAGATTGACTGTTTTGCCTAACCATCTTGCATCGTAGGAAAGATCAAGTGTCAATTCGTTATTAGCAGGATTAGGGAAAATTTGCGGATATAACCATCTTGGTGGATAATCGATCTCCGGCAATTCATATATCAAAGGAGCATCCAGCCCTCTTGAAGAGAGGATCGAATACCGGAATCCTCCTGTCTCAAATTGAGTTCTCATCCTTTCTTTCTGCCCCTGTGTGAACATATTCATACAATCATCATAAGTAAAATCCATATAATTCATGTACATATTGCCATTTGGTGCATTGTCACATGAAATTTTAATACCGGATGGGCATCCTACCGTAAACGTACTTTGTTTTGGAGTATCTGCTACCAGGTCATCACCGCAGTTTGTATCGCCCCAAAGATGGATCAGGCTCAGCCAATGCCCCACTTCATGAACTGTAGTGCGGCCCATATCATAGCTGCCGATAGTTCCTGTCTGTCCGAACACGCTGGTGTTGATCACTACGCCATCTAAATTTGCAGGCCCTCCCATAAAACTGGAATAACCCAATACATTATTGATATTGCATACCCAAATATTGAGATAACTCTGGGAATCCCATGCATCATCGCCGAAGGATGAAGAGAATTTCATTTTATCATCCTCATTCCATGTCTTTATAGGTGAGTATTTCCGGATGATGCCGGTAGTAGATCGTTGTTTAGGGTCGGAAGTTGCCAGATGAAATTCTATATTGCAATCTGCTGCCACCGGTTTAAAATAATAAGGCGTGTTAACTGTATCGGCATTCATCCGCCGGTAATCACGGTTCAATGCCTCAATCTGCTCCATGACCCTGCTGTCACTGATATCTTCCGATGGATCATGGTATAAGATATGCACTACCACCGGAATACGGATCACAAAACCACCATCAAGCCTGGAAAGCACATTATGAGATTTATTTTTAATACTGTTTTCTGTAAAAGTTTCTAACGCCCTGATCTTATACTGAAGTGAAGGATCTTTTTGTAATTGAGCTTGCTGATATTCAACAGAGGAGCATCGCTGTTGAGCAACAGTTTCTTTGGTAATAATTGCAATAAGCAGAATACAGATAAGCCCTATTTTCATAATTCCAGATATTAAACGGCATGGCCGTAAACTTAAAAGCCACGGGTTTTAAAGGAATTGGAATATGAAAAGGATAAAGGAGAATAAAAAGAGGAATTTCTTGGATACGAAAAGATTTTTCAGGATTAAGATAAGGCGGTCCAGCAGTCCAAATATAATTCATAAAAATGAAGAATCATAATCCCGGTGCCCGTATTTTCACGCTCTCATAGATTTTGAAGCTTTTAACCGGGTTTTTCAAACAATCCAGCTTCTCTGTTCCCCGGAAACTTTGCATTTGTAAAATCCGGCTTTAACAGATTACAACTCATCCAAAGACTATTTTTGCATCAAATCAGATTCATTAATGAAAAAAGCCATCTCCCTGTTCCTTATTTTATTAATAGTTGCCTGCAAAAACAAAGATAAGAACGATAATGAAATCGGAACTCAGCAACCAGATCAGCCCAAAAACCTCAGTTATTCAATTGTAAACAGCTTTCCTCATGATACCTCATCTTTTACCCAGGGGCTTTTGATCTATAAGGGGGAATTATATGAAAGTACGGGAGGTGAAGCTGACAATGCCAACGAGATATTGAAAGTGGATCTGAAGACAGGTAAAGTTCAAAAAATGGCATCCATTGACAGAAAGAAATATTTTGGAGAAGGAATAGCAATTTTACGTGACACCGTTTACCAACTGACCTGGAAAGACAAAGTTGTATTCGTTTATACTCTGAAGGATTTCAAAAAGGTAAAAGAATTTACGATCAATACAGAAGGTTGGGGCATTACTACAGATGGAAAAGACCTGATAGTAAGCGATGGTACCAGCAATCTTTATTATTATGACCCTTCAACTTTTAAGCTATTAAAAACACAGGCAGTTACCGAAGGTGGCAGCCTTACTCATAATCTCAATGAACTCGAATTTATTGATGGCTTTGTTTATGCAAATCAATGGCAATATCCTTACATTCTTAAAATTGATCCGGCCAGCGGGAAGGTAGTAGCCAAAGGAGACCTGAATGACATGTGGAATCGGGTGAAGGCAAAAGATCCGGAAGCAGATGTGCCCAACGGGATAGCTTATGACCCTGCAACAAAAAAGATTTACGTCACCGGTAAACTTTGGCCTAATCTTTACGAAATACAATTTGCTCAATAATTGCAAAGGGATCAATTCGAAATAACATAGATAATGGAACTGCAGTTTGTTGCTTTTCCCCATGCATTTATGTTTGATCTCAACCCGTTGCACAGCGATGCAATCCATCTACTCTTACCGGTTTTATACCTGCTGCTCAACAGGGAAATATAAAAACTGTCATACCACATGGGTAAGTAACGGATGATCTTCATTCCGTTTATCTCTATTAGACGTTGCATGGACCGGGGAGAAAAATGATACAAATGCTTGGGGACATCATAAGCAGCCCAAAATTCTTTAAAAATTCTTGCGTCAAGAGAAGTATAATTCGGTACTGCAATAAACAACTTGCCGTTTTTCTTTAAAAGTAATTTCAGTCGTTGCACATAACCTGCCAGATCATGTATATGCTCCAAAACATGCCACAGCGTAATTACATCAAATGAATCTGCAGGCAACTGGTAAAACCTCCCTTCATTTTCCATATCAATCCCGTATAGTTTTTTTGCAAGAGATCTTGCCCCATCATCTGGCTCTATCCCTGTAGCCTGCCATCCCTGGCGGATCATTTCATTGATAAAAGCACCGGTGCCGCTCCCGATATCTAACAGGTTGCATTTCTTACACCCTGTCTCCTGTTCTATCAGCTTCCTTTTCCGGATTAATGTCCTGTTGCGCACTTTTTTATAAAGAATACCGATTAATCCTTTAGATTTATCAGTATGAGAAATATAATCCACGGATTTATAATACGGGGCTATGTATTCAGCACCGGGAACATCTTGTGTAAACCGAAGGGAACAGGAACCACACTCTGCAACGGGAAATGTTTCTCCGCTGACAGCATGATCTTTCACTGACAAAACATTTTTTATATCGCCTGATCCGCAAACAGGGCAATAAGTGTAATGAACTCTTTCATTCATATCAGGAACGGCAAAGTAAAATCAATTTGACCAGAAAAATTCAACTTACTGAGGTATTACAAAAGATGGTACCTGCTTTCCAGGAATTATACGTTGCCGGTTGGAAGCACCTGAAAGTTTCCAGTCACTTACAAAGAATTGCCAAATGATCAGCAACAGAAGTAGCAATCCAATTATTAAAGGAACCATCCACCAGTTTATTTTCTTTGTTTCCTGCTGCGACAATATACCTGTCATTTCAGTTGAAGTATGCTCCTTCTCTCCCACCAAAACTGTATGTTCTGCATGTTCACGTATCATTTTTTGAGCAATAACCGGTTCGTCAATCACCGGAACTTCAGCAGCCTGAAGCCTGATCGTCCCGCTGCCACTCATGGTCAGTGTGCCAACGCCATTCCATTCAACTGCCTCGCCTGCCAACAATTTCTGTTTGATGTTAAAAACAAAATCATTAAAGCCTGCAATTGCTTCCTTATCCGGGATATTTAAAGATTCAGCCAAACTGCTGATGAAATTCTGTGTAAGCGTTCCGTTATCCTTTTGTAGAGTAATAGAATAGACAGGAGGATAGATAAGTTTTTCCACAAAATCAGATCCTGCATGTTTCCTGTTCACAGAAAAATTTCCAATACCCGGAATATTCAACTCCTTGTTTAAAATAAGAAGCCGGTACAGCTGGTCATACATGATCAGTTCTTTTGGTTGAACGAAAATACGACTCCGGCAAGAAAATTAAACCCATAAACAGGATATTGATTCCATCGCTGGTATTGCCTGTTCAAAATATTATTGAATTGTGTCCAGATATTCAGGTATTGTGAAATTCGGAATTCCAGGCCTGCATTCAGATCAAAAGCACCTTTTAATGTTCCGACATTTCCATTCTGCCTCATATACTTTGGCCCTGTCCATGCAAAAACATCTGTTTTAAACCAAAGGTCTTTAACTGCCTGCAACCTGATTGATGTGTTGAATTCTACAGGCAATAAGCCCCAGGCCGCTTTATTCACTGCCAAATGCGAATATTGATTAAAATTCAGGCTGGATATCATGGAAAATTTTTCCTGCAGGGTAAACCCAAGTTCTCCTCCAAGAGTCAGCACCCTGATCTGTGGTTCATTCACTACAACAAAAGATTTACCGCCAAAACCCGGTGTAGTATCATTCACAAACAAAGGCTGGTTATTCAATTTATTAAATCCCACTTTAGCGCTATAACTGAAATAATCGCCGACAGAGCCTTTGAATCCCGCATATCTTTCCTCGATCCAGGTATTATTTAATGAAGAGGGCATCCAGAGCCAGGGATTTTGTGATGCCAAATACTGATATGTTGTTTTACGGATGTAACCAATCCATCCCGCCTGGAATGTAAAGCGGGAGTCGTCAGTACCTACATCAGCCATGATGTTGGGAAACATCTTAAATATTCTGTTATCCCATGATGGCCGGATACCTGCCTGTAAATTAATATTCGGTGTTTTGAATAAAAGCGACGGTGAAAAGCTGTAAGTCGTATTGTTAATTGCTGATTTTCCTTTGGGAGAAAGCCGTGTCAGGTCAAAGTTGAGATCAAGCTTTGCTCCAAATACCTGTCCGATCGTTTTTTGTAAAGGAAGATCAAGAACCGTATTACTTTCGGAATTTTTATGATTATCGGTAAACACATTTATTTTCAAAAGAGGGGAATAGCTCAATCCCATCGGGGTTAAATTTATATTATGCAGCCCTACAGTACCCCCGATAGTTTGAAAGTTTTGTTTCAGTGAATCCCTGGGGAAATTAAGTGTTTCCGGCTCAAATCCGTATTTATATGTACCATCCTGTTTCATTTCAAGGCTTGCATCCCATTCCAGGTTCCCGGGTGTTTTATAAAAACCATCAAGCTTAACATCGGTGGTACTGAATTTCTGAAATTCCCTTGTGCCATCAGAAGAAACATGCTTAGCATAAATATTCAATCCTATATTTCTCCCGTCACCAAATGAAAATCCTGTTTGAATATACGGAGTCTTCAAACTGCCAAAACCTGCTTTGATATAATTGCTGTTGTCCCATTTACCACCCGAATCAATCTGCAATGCCAGCGGCTTTAACGAGCCGGGTTGATAACCGAATAAAAGATTCTGATCCGGTATTTCATATTTCAAAACGGGCTTCGAAGTATCTGCAGCCGGTGGATTTGCATTGAAATTAATCTTTGCAGCCTCCCGCAGCACGGGTTTAAATGTAGAAGTAATATTTACGGTCCTCCTTTTGGTGCTGTCCTGTGCATGCACAGCAATAGCCGGTGCAATGAACAATGCGGCAACAAAAATTGATCTGTATATGGATCCTTTCATAAAATGCTTTCCTTTTATTGATTATTCACCTTGCTGTTATTCTTTTCTTCCTCTAAAACTTTATTCAGCTTTGTCTGCGCTTCATTTTTTAATTCCAAATCAATGCTGTTATTCACAACGCTCTGGTAGGTTGCTTTTGCATTGAAATAATCTTTTTGCCGGAAATAAATATCCCCGAGCAGGATATATGCTTTCGTGACCCAGAAATCGTATGAGCCGGATTTATTGATCGTTTCGAATGCGGCTTTTTCCGCATCACCAAGCCGGTTCACTGCAAACCAGCAATTGGCAATTTCATAGCGGGCTTCTGCTGCCAGGGCAGCTTTATTCAGTTGCACTACCTTTTTAAAACTTGCGATGGCCAGGTCGTATTGTTGTTTTACTTCGTAGGATTTTGCAATAGTCATTTCTGCCAATACTTTATCATCGGCGCTGCTGCCTTTTGCTTCAGAAAGTTCTTTGGCATTATCCAATGCCACGTCCCATTTCTGGAGCTGGTACTGGCAACGAAGCAATCCCCGCATTGCTTCCAGCCTGTTCTCCTGGTTAGAGGTAATTTGTTTCAGCTGGGAATAATATTTTTCTGCTTTAGTATAATCTTTCAGCTCAAAAAAATTAATACGTGCCGCATTCAGTATTGCCCTTTCTGCATAACTGTTCGGGGCATTATCCGCCACTACTTCATAAGCCTTCAATGCGTTTGCGAAATCTTTCCTGCTGTAATAGATCTCTCCAATATAAAATTGTGCATCTATGGTATACACACCGCTGGTAAACCGCTGTAAATAATTATTGAACCCGTTCAATGCAGCCGTTACATTCCCGTTTTGGTATTGAGTCATTGCAGCAGTATAGGACAACGAATCTTCAGAACTAACACTGATAGGTCTGCCTGCCTGGCGCATGAAATCCGCATATTCATTCGCTTTGCCGTCTTCTATGTAGATCGTCTTAACGTTATCCAATGCGTTGCCGGCTTCAGGAGAATTCGGGTATTGAGTGATCAGCGCCTTATATTGTTTTAATGCGTCCGTATTATCATTCAGGTTATAATACACCACACCCAATTTCAAAAGAGTATGAGGTTTCAGGCTGGAATTATCATCTCCCTTTAATACATTATTCAAATAAGGAATTGACTCTTTAAACCGCTCATCGGCAATATAGGTCTGCGCAATTTCCATATTGGCATCCGTTACCAGCGTTGAGGCGGGAAACTTCCTGATTAGTGTGTTCAGAAGACTGATTTTATCTGACGAGCTTTTAATACCGGAAATCATTGCAATTTGGAATGTGGCATAATCTTCTGCCGGCCAGGAAAACTTTATTACATTATCATACATGGCCTTTGCTTTGCTGTAATCCCTGTTCATGAAATAACAGTCTGCTGTACGCACATAGGCATCTTGTTTCAGCTCTCCGGAATTAAGCGCCGGGTTTTTCCCAATCGGTTCAAAAAAGCTCAATGCCGCCTGGTAATTTTCTTTACGCAAATAACAATAACCAAGATTATACCGTGCATCGGTAGCATTTGCTTCTCCCCCGGTAGGAGAACCTGCACTGATATATGCATTATAAAATTTAATTGCATCATCCAGTTTATTATTCCGGTATGCGATTTCCCCTTTCCAGAAATTAATGAACGGAAGAACAGAACTGTTATTGGGATCTTTCAATGCTTTATCCAGCAGGGCATCTGCATCAGACAGGCGCCCGTCATTGACCAGTTCTGTAGCCCTGCCGTACAATATCTGCGGGTATAATTTTTTTGCAGCGGGCGAAGGATTGCTTAAACTTTCCAGCAAAGCCTGGGCATCTTTATAATTATTGGTATTGGCCAAAACCGAAACCAGTAACTCCCTTGCTTCTGTATTGTACGCCGAATTCGGGTAATCATTCAGGAAAGATTTCAACCCGTTCAATGCTTCATCCTGATAACCGAGTTCGTAAGAAAGTTTTGCATATTGAAATCTTGAAATCTCTTTTTGCTTTGAATTGATGCTGTTGGCAGCACAAAAAAGGAAAGCATTTCTTGCATTGGTTTTTTGGCCCGTCTTCAGGTAAGCATCACCGAGCAGGTACATGGCATGCTGGCTCAGGGAGTCTTCTTTCCCGCTTAATTGTTTGAACCCGTCAATAGCTTTGGGCAGTTGATTATTCTGGTAGTAACAATAAGCCAGCTCATACATATCTTCCCTTCTCACTTTTTTGGAACGGTTCACAAAATCTTCCAGGTAAGGCAGCGCTTTTGCAAATTCTTTTCTCTCGAAATAAGCATGGCCGATCAGTTGTTTTAATTCCAGGTCATAGTATTGCGTGTTGCCTCCTTTCAGCTTATTCTGCACATAGCTGATTGCTTCATCTTTTTTTCCCTGTATATAATAAATCTGCGCAATGTAATACGGTACCACAGAGGAATAATTCTTTTCATTTTCCACGACTTTAAAACTTTCCAAAGCATCCGTGTACTGCCCGTCCCTGAAAGCAAGGAAACCATAGTAATAATTGGCATCAATATAATCCGGATCATCTTTGATGCTGCGTATCGTATTGAACAAAGGCTTTGCCTGCGCAAATCGCTGCAAGGTGAAATACGAATAACCCTGGTGAAATTTCATGTCGGCGATCTCCCGGTTACTGAGATTCCCGATATTGGTTTTCCCGTATTGCTCTGCTGCCTCTGCGAATTTTTGCCGGCGGAAATAATATTCGCCGAGATGAAAGCTCAACATCTGCGTCCTTGCTGCGTTCTTTTCGAGGTTTATATATTCAATGGCCTGTTGTTCCGCCATACCTTCATTTTGTTTCAGGCCGCAGACGATCGTGTAATATTCGATCTCCTGGGTGGTGATCATATTATTTGCCCTGTCTGATTCCTGAACAGAACGCTGCAATTCCCTGAAAAGCGGGTATGCCAGGCTGTATTCCTCTTTCTGAAAATATTCCTTGGCCTCTTTGAATTTATCTATCAGCGGAGGGTCAGAGTAAATTCGGGTTTGTTGGGAGAAAGCTGATGTACAGAAAAAAATAGCAATCGCCAGAAAACTTTTATTCTTCATTGGGTTGTCCTTTGTCCGTTGCAAAATAAACGTTGCGAAGTTTCAAATTATTTCGAGGGTAGCCAAACATCATTCCAAACAGTTGTGGATAACTGCCCGACCGGAAACGATTTAACATTTCCTTCATTTTTACAAGCGGATACAAATAATGAAATATATTTTTTATCATTGCAAAACTAAAGCACCGACAATGAAAAAAATATTCAGCACCCGGTATTCTGATTTTTCTTTTAACCTCAGTATGTTCCTGATCAGAGTAGGTTTTGCAGGCCTTTTATTTCTGGATCATGGCCTGATGAAAATAAACAAGTATGATCAGATGAAAGATGCATTTTCAGACCCCGTAGGCTTAGGTTCTCATCCCAGCCTTTTGCTGGCATTATTTGCAGAAATAGCCTGTGCTGCATTGTGGGCAATGGGTTTGCTCACCCGTTTGGTTTCATTTGTACTCGTACTTCATTTTTTGACCATAATCTTTATAGTTCACAAAGGATCTCCTTTGAATGAAAGTGAGATGCCGATCTTTTACCTGATAGCATCCATCACAACACTTCTTTGCGGACCGGGAAAATGGAGTATTGACAGGCTGATAGGGAAATAGTGATTAACTTGCCCGAATAAATATCATGGAAGAATTGCAACACTCATCCGGGCCCGGCAATAAGGATCATGTTTCACCCGCTGAGAATAATTTTTTTTATCCTCCCAAGCTTCCGGCCGATGAGCCCAAAAGCCGTACAAGTATTTTAATCAGGTCTTTCACCAGCCTGGCCTTATACCTGATCATTGGCTATTTCTTTTTCAGAAACAACTGGACATTGTTGCTGGCGCTGACTGCTATTGTTGTCTTTCATGAACTGGGCCATTTTTTTGCCATGAAATTTTACAACTACCAGGATCTTGGTATTTTTTTTATTCCCTTACTCGGGGCTTATGCTTCCGGTAAAAAACACGAAGTATCACAACTGCAATCTGCAATCATTCTTCTGGCCGGCCCTCTTCCGGGCATACTGGTGGGCATTGCTCTTTATTTTGCTGCTCCGTATATTTCAAATGACTATTCTCAAATTTTCCTGCTGAACCGCATCGCATGGATACTGGTCTTCCTGAACCTTTTCAACCTTCTTCCTGTATATCCGCTGGATGGAGGGCAACTGTTGAACCGCCTCTTCCTTGATGGCAGCCATATAATCAGCCAGGTATTCATCATCATATCTGCGGGAGTAATGATCTGGTTTGCCCTGTACGGAATGCAACGGCCCTTTTATCCTTTATTGATCCTGCCTTTATTCCTGCTGTCTCGGCTCATTACCGATGTTCAGTTTGATAAATTGACAAAAAAGATCGAAGAAGAAGGAATAGATCTGAACACAACCTATGAAGAACTCAGCAATGAAAATTATTGGAAGATCCGCAATGTACTGATACGCCTGCATGCACCTTTTCGGAATGTTCCTGAATCGCCGCCTTTTGAATATTCCCATAAAGAAGAACAAATAAAAAACATGATGCAGAATCTTTTACAAAGAACACTGGTTCAGGATATTTCTGTGACCGGAAAAATCATTATTGTACTTATATGGGCCGGAAGCTTTGCCGTTCCCTGGCTGATCGGCGCAGGAATAAGATTGTTTTAAATACCCCTGCCGCAATCTCTGAATTTCTGATCATCCTTTTTTATTTTAAGCTATTCAATACACCAAACATTTTATTTACCAGCGCAGAAGGTGAACCGTTGTAATTGTTTACCAGGAATGAAAAAATAAATTCTTCCCCTTTTTTTGATTTATGGTAGCCTGAAAAGCCTTTTACTCCATTGATCGTACCGCTTTTCATTTTCATGCCATTGTATTCCGGAAGCCCGTCATAAAAACGGGGATACCAACTGCGGGACTTTGCAAACTGTAACACTTTCACCTGAGCATGAGTGGTGATGCGGTTCAATGGGGAAAGCCCTGATCCATCCACAATATGCATTTCATCCTTTTCTATACCTCTCTGCCTCCAGAAATCTATCATCATATCCACACCTGCACCAGTAGTTCCGGAACTATTCTTTTCATAACTAAACGTTTTTACCAGCGACTCGCCATAGAGATTAATACTTTTTTGCAAAAACCAATAAACTATCGAGTCCAGTGCGGGTGAATATTGAGTATAAAAAAAATGAATATCCTTTAATTCCGAAGAATCATTCAGGAAAAGATAACGGTGATAAGTATGGTTTTCCCCGCTTAAGTGAATGGCGTTTTTGGACAGGGCGGAACCAAGATCCGAAAGCAAGTCTCGGACCGGGTCATCTGTTGCTCCGGAAATGCCAAATGATCTCTCATTGACCGGAATAGTTCCGGATATGCTGTGATCGTAATAAATATATGCATTGTCGCCGGTTCCTTTGGGAGCAGAACGAAGTTCGTTCACATTGAAATGAAAACTGCTGTCATTAAGTATTGCCACAGTATCATTTAATTTACTTCCTGATCTCAGGTAAAGATCATACTGGTTTTCTTTCCAGTTCAACGGGTATGATCCTGCACCATAATAGTTACCGATATCCTGCCATATCCATCCGTCTGGAATAGCCTGGTATGAAAATGCAGAAGTATTGGTCCTTATTGTTCCATTGATCTTTTGGATACCCATTTTTTTTATTTCGCCGATCCATTGATCCAATACTATACTATCTTTTGTTTGCTGCCACCGCCAGCTACCCAAAGTAGGATCGCCACTGCCCACAACATAAAGGTCCCCATTCAAAACTCCCCCGTTTATTTTTCCCGAATAACCTAAACGGGTTTTGAAACGGTACTCATTTCCCAGTAATTCGAATGCCGTTGCGGCAGTAAAAATTTTTTGTGTGGATGCACCGGCCAGTCCGAGGGAAGCATTTCTTTCAAAAATCACTTTGCCGGTCTTTGCATCAATCACATATATTGAACTGATCGCATGATTCAACTGGGGATCATTTTCAAACTTTTTATACGCTATCTTAAGTTTTGATGCAACAGTCTGAGAAGATACCGCAACAGCAATTAAGCAGCAGCTGAGAAGAAATATTACCTTTTTCATAAAGCATTTACAGTTTAAAAATCAATGTAGTTCAGGTCAAATTGGTTAAGCCCTTTTTTTAGTTGATATTTTATCAGAAGAAATGGCTGCAGCCATTTCTTCTGATGTGAAAAGCTGGTAAATTTTTTTGTTTTTTGTAGCTTCTTTCAATTTTTGTT